>MPLX02048391.1_pt1 | contig 30797 bp, 31 predicted proteins | sample 1617341 | NCBI WGS metagenome assembly MPLX02 (sample SAMN05944804, study PRJNA350692) | marine metagenome | biome: marine; feature: ODZ; material: water; isolation source: 120 m water sample filtered on 0.2 um supor filter | place: Pacific Ocean | collected 2012-04-08 | depth 120m m | reverse complement strand
CATGGCCTCTGGGAAGGGAAACTTGAATCTGAAATCCAGTCCGGTTGGCCGGAGTTGCTCGAGAGCTGGAAATTGGCTCCTGAAACCGTGCAGATGCCTGAAGGAGAAACCATTCAGGACGTCTGGAATCGATCCGTGAACAGCTGGAACCGAATCGCAGAAAACCTCAACGCCAATCAAACAGCCCTTGTGGTTGCCCACGACGCTGTCAACAAAACAATCCTCTGTCATCTGCTCGGCCTCAGCCCTGCCGACATCTGGATGGTCAAACAGGGCAACGGCGGCGTCACCGTGGTCGACATCCCCCCAGATCAGAGCCAACCTGCAGTGGTGACCTGTCTGAACCTCACCACTCACCTCGGCGGGGTGATTGATCGCACCGCTGCCGGTGCCCTCTGAACCCATGCCTGAGTCCAAACTGCTGGACCCAGTGATGATCCTGCGGGGATCGGAAGGGCCCGTTGTCCGTGATGCTGCGCTGATCTCAGCTGGACAACTGATCGCTCTGGGGGATGAAGCTCGCCATCAGGCTGGCCAGCAGAACCTCAAGCCGACAGCGGTGGCCCATCAGCTGCTCGCACCGTGCCTTGTGGATCCCCACTCCGTGCTTGAGGAACCGGTCAGCGGCCGCAGCGAAACCCTGGGCAGCCTTTGCCGCACAGCCGCAGCCGCAGGCTATGGCCAGGTTGCTCTGCTGCCTCGAAGTCCGTCCTGGCGGGATCGCCCGGATCGCCTGCTTGGCTTGACGGAACCTCAAGGCGATGTGGCCATCCACCTCTGGGGAAACTTCAGCAGTGCCGGCGAGGGGAAAGCCCTGGCCCCCCATGCCGATCTGCTGCATCACGGGGCCCTGGGATTGGCAGATGATGATCGGATGATCCCCCTGGCACTGCTGCAGAGAGGGCTGTTGCTAGGAGAGATGGGCTCGGCACCTGTGCTTTTAGCCCCCAGGGATGAGCAGCTCCAGGCGGGTGGTGTCGTGCGGGAAGGTGTGGAGACCTTGCGGGCAGGCTGGGCTCCGGATCCAGTCTCCACGGAGACTTTGCCCCTGGCACAACTGCTCGAATTGCAGCGTCATCACCCGGAGCGTGCTCTGAGGCTGATGAATCTGGCAACGGCTGCAGGGGTTTCGATGCTCGAACGGTGTTGTCCGCGGCCGATGGCAACAGTCTGCTGGTGGCATCTGGTGGCAGACAGCTCCTTGCTCTCTCCGACTGAACTTGGATGGATAATCTCGCCCTCCCTCGGCGGCAGTGACGATCGCGACGCTCTGGTCCAAGCTCTGGCAGACGGAACACTTGCCGCCGTTGCCGTGCATGCCATTCCTCTGGACGAGGAGGACATTCAAAAACCACCGGATCAGAGAGTGCCTGGCCTGACAGGACATCACCTGGTGCTTCCCGCTTTATGGCAGGAGTTGGTGGTGAGAAGGGGTTGGTCTGTGGAGAAGCTTTGGCAGGTGCTGAGCTTCGGGCCTTCCAGGCTTCTCAACCGTGCTGAAGAGGCCTTGACCAAGGGCAGCAACCGCTGGCTGCTGTTTGATCCAGAGGCCTCCTGGATCCAGGACCGGCATGACCCTTGCGCACCCATGGCGGCCAATCAACCCTGGCAGGGCCGCCAACTGCAAGGCCGGGTCGTGGCCTGCGGCCTCAGGAACCCAGTGAGCCGAGACGATTGAACGGCCAGAAACGCCACACCGCTCGGCCGAGTATCTGATCCTCCGGAAGGAAAGCCCCCCCTGGCCAGAACCTGCCATCCCAGCTGTTGCCACGGTTATCCCCGAGCACCAGCACATGATTCTTGGGAACTGTGACATTGAGGGTGCGACAGGGACTCATCCCCCGTGCATCGACAGGGCAGTACTTGCTGACATAAGGCTCATTCAGCAGCTTGCCATTGAGGATCACCTCGCCTCGAGGATTCACTGAAACCCGATCACCGGCAACGGCCACAACACGTTTGATATAGGCATCACAGGCTGAATCAGACAAACCTGGTATCAAGCCCACCAGAGGCAGATTCACAAGCAGGCAACGGAAAGGCGATGGTTCTGCTGAGGATCGCAGCGCTGGATCAAAGGCATAGGGCGAATTGAACACGACAATCTCACCGCGGCGAGGAGCTCGGCTGCCATAGGTGAGCTTCTCAACCAACAGCCGGTCTTGAATCTGAAGGCCTGGCAACATCGAGCCGGAAGGAATGTACCGGGCCTCAGCGACGTACTGACGAATGCCCAGATACAGGGCCAGGGTGAACAGCACCGGCCCCCAGAAATCCCAGAAAGGATGGGGGCTGGACGATGGGGCTGGCGAGGCAGAGGAGCTCTTCTGGGCCGTTCGATCGTCATCCTGCTGCGCTTCAGCCAACTGAGCCCTTACATGAATTGGTCCGAACCATAGGCGCAACAAGCCCAGGCTCCTAGCGTGAACGCAACCTCCTGAAGCCATGGTTCGCCCCCGCTGGCAAGGCCTCAAGCCGAGCTCAGGCAACCGCTTCTGGCGGCGCTGGGATCAAAGCGTTGCACTGATCGCTGCAGCGAATCTGGCCTGGATCATTTTTGACATCAGCTATATCCCGCTCCGCAACTTCTGGCTGCACCGCAACCTCTATCCACTGCCTTCAGTGCCTCTGGTTGTGCCACTGCCATGGCTGCCGGACCTGACAGCGCTCTACGACCCGATCAAGGGGGTGGAACCCCACCGGGACACCGGCGCCTATATCAATCATTTCAGGCGGCTGCAACGCACCGTTGCAACCAGGGGAGTCCACAGTCCGCAAGCGCGTCAACTCCGCCTTGAGCAGATCGTGCTGACCAGTCAGATGATCGACGAAAATCCTTTCGTCAGCTCCGGCAATGTCGCGGCCCTGGAGAAGATCAAGAATCTGCTGAGGGGTCGTACCGGCATGGATTCGGCCAAGCAAGCCGCCGCCAGGCTGCTCGGTGACTCCTACCTCGCTGATCACAACTGGCCACAGGAGCAGCGCTTCTGGACAGAGAAGATTCTGCCCCTGGTCGCCACCAATTACGGGCGCGTCATGGATGCCAACGGTCAGCCCGTCGATATCTCCTGGAAGCTGGACACCCCCTTCCAGCTCCTCTTTCTGCTTGACATCCTTCTCAAAGCGCTGCGACTGAAGAATCGCTACCCAGGCATCGCCTGGCGTGATGCCCTGCTGAGACGCTGGATCGACCTGCCGCTGCTGCTGCCTTTCTGGAGGTTGCTGAGGGTGATTCCCGTGACCGAGAGGCTTTCAAGCACAGGTCTTGTGCAGCTTGAGCCGCTGCGGGCGGTGGTCAGCCGCGCCGTCGTCGCCCTGCTGGCCCTTGAACTGTTTGAAGTTCTGACTGTGCGCATTGTCGATGCCCTTCAGGGGGTCATCCGATCCCCGCTGATGCCCCAACGGATCAGACGTCTACGCAGTCATCAGAGCGTCGATCAGCACGATGGCAGTGAGCTTTCAGAGTTGCTGCGTCTCTGGCTGCCCCTTCTGCTCAGTCAGGTGGGTCCGAACATGCGGCCGCAGTTGATGGCCCTGTTCGGTCATGCGTTGCAACGCAGCCTGGATGGCGTGATTGTGCCTGCGCCGTTGAAGGGCCTGCCTGCAATCCAGAAAGCCGAATCCGAGCTCAGCCGCCAACTTGCTGGGGGGATGGTCGATGCCCTGCTCGACCTCTCCCGAACGACGGGTGACCGACTGGGCCGCAGAGATACCGTTCTCGAGGAGCTTGGCATCGATGTGCTGGATCGCTTCTGGGAGGAACTTGCTCGAACCCTGGAGGAAGGCCCGGTTCTGGAACGAAGTCAGGACCTGCTTGTCGCACTGCTTGAGGATTTCAAACGCTCCAGCTTCAGCCAGCTAAGAACCCAGGGCGGTGTTGATGAACTGATCACCGAACTTGATGGACTGAATTTCAGCGGCAGACAACCTCCGAACAAAAGTCAGACTTGAACGTCAACAGCATCTGGCCATTGCCAGTGATCAACACCAGCGGATCTACACCGGCTCAAGGGTTGCGACCGGGGATGCTTTGTTGAAGGAATGGATTTCAGCCAAGCCTGCCTGAGCCAACGCTGAGACGTTATCTATCGTAAATATCTCTGACTTCTTTGGCCACCCAGCCTATCGTCAAAGAACCATGTTAGATACGGTTGTGCTAATTCGCCAGTTAATTATTATCGGGTTATTTCTTTATCTCGTCTATGCGGTGTGGTCATCAACCGGTGGCGACTTCCTCCTAAAGTAGCACTTTCAGTGCTTTTCACCACGCAAATAATGAAATTTTCTGACGACAATCAGAGGCCAAGGCGATCAACTCACGCCTTGAACTTACGGCTGATGATTTGAACATATGAAGCCAGACTAAAATCAAGCAAATCATTCCCTATGTTCATTTTCCCAGGGCTCAATAAATCTGCAGCAGCAAAACCAAGATCTGGACCTGGATCAAACCCATCCGCTCAACCCATACCAATCAAACAAGCACAGGCCATGAGCTCACTGACAATGCAGCGACAATGACTCACCAATCAGGCCATCAGTCGCCGCCCGCAATCTCATCCAGGCTGGCTGCCCTAACACAGGTTTCAAGCAATTCATCAACTGCCTCAGAATCCCGCCAGCCACCAATCGTGATTCCCCGACTCTCAAAGTTCTTGTAGGTACGGAAAAATTCAGCCACATCCTCAAGCTGACTGGGCGCGATCTGCCTGATACTGCTGATCAAGCATTGACGGGTATCAGCAACAGGCACACAAAGAAGCTTGCCGTCGTAGGCACCGGAATCATGGGTATCGAGCACTCCGATCGGCCGAGCAATGATCAAACAGCCTGCAAATGTAGGCTCATCCATGATCACCATGGCATCCAGGGGAGCTCCGTCCTCGGCGAGAGTATTGGGTATGAAGCCGTAATCGAAGGGGTACTTCAAAGAAGAATGAAGGACCCTGTCAAGGACCATCACACCAGCTTCAGCGAAGTATTCGTATTTGTTTCTGCTCCCCGCTGGGATTTCCACCACCAGATTGACCAGTCCGGGTGAAGGAGATGGGGGAAGTGTTCGAAGGTCCATCACCCTCCAGGGCTGTGGGGACAAAGCTTGGTCCACCTGAAGGCCGGTCAGTGAGGACTGCTGCGAAAGGTATTCCCACGGAGATCACCGCAATGATCAGACCAGACAGGGCAATTGTTGGTCCGCAAAGACTGAAAGGGTCTTCAGACTCCCGATCAGACAGCTCAGATTGTCGAGAAGCTTTCGGGGTTGCCTCAGCCGATGTGATCGAGGTGGAGGCTCGGGCAGGCTCGGGGTCCATGCAGTGGGTTTAGGGAACAACCCGATGGTGCGAAATGATCTCTCGCTTCCATGGGCAACCTTGATGAGATTCAAACGCATCAAAGGGTTGTTTCATTCTGGCACCTACTGCGCCGTTATGCAGCAGGCCGATCCTGACGATCACGCCTGGCGGCAAGATCTGCTGGCGCCTGGGGCAAGCTCTCAAGATGGGATCGGATCATCCGCAGTTCCTCGAGAATCGATCCCAGAACCTGCTGTGTTGCCGTTGAAGGGGAGTTGAGCACCTCAACAGTCACTTCCTTGATCCGCAGAACATCCTTGGCGAAACGAGCCACTTCATTGGGATGGAAGAGGAGCGGATCCTTCTGATCACTCCTGTACTCGGCATTGAGCTTGCGAGGATTGAAAGGAGGATTGAGATTGCGCGGATCAGTGTTGGTGTAGCGATAGACCGAAGCCCTTGATCGGTTCAGGGATTTCTGCACGTCATCAATGGCCACCAAAGCCTCTGACTGAGCCGCTGCGGACTGAAGATCCGCCGCATGAACAGAAGCATCATGAACAGAAGCCCCATGAACAGCCCTGGGAACGTCAGGCGCCGGATTGGACGAGTGCACAGAGGAATCGAGCGACCGAGGGAACATGAGACAGTTCTAAGACGGACTGGATTGCGAGAACATAGCAGCCGAAACTCGTCTGAGGCAAAGCGATCCCGAGACTAGTGACAGTTTCAGAATCGAACACAGACTGGGGTCGGTGGTAATTTTTCACCTCCTTATTTGCACCTGAACCATGCGCGTCTCCCGCCTGATGCTGGTGACGCTGCGGGATGTTCCCGCTGACGCTGAAATCAGCTCCCATCAGTTACTGCTCAGGGGTGGATACATCCGCCGGGTTTCCGGGGGCATCTACGCCTACCTGCCCCTGATGTGGCGGGTGCTGAAAAAGATCACAGCCATCGTTCAGCAGGAAATGGATGCCATCGGTGCGCTTGAGACACTTCTGCCACAGCTTCAACCGGCTGAGTTATGGCAGCGCAGCGGCCGATGGCAGTCCTACACCGCCGGTGAGGGGATCATGTTTCACCTGCTGGATCGTCAAGGTCGCGAACTGGGCTTGGGCCCAACCCATGAAGAGGTGATCACAAGCCTTGCGGGGGACCTGATCCGTTCCTATCGCCAGCTTCCCGTCACCCTCTATCAGATTCAGAGCAAATTCAGGGATGAGATCCGCCCCCGCTTCGGCCTGATGCGTGGACGGGAATTCATCATGAAGGATGCCTATTCCTTCCATGCAGACGCGGAGGGGGGCCAAGGGACCTACGACGCCATGGACAGGGCCTATCGGCGCATCTTTGCTCGCTGCGGTGTGGAGACTGTTGCCGTGGACGCCGACAGTGGTGCCATCGGAGGGGCTGCATCTCAGGAATTCATGGTCACCGCAGATGCCGGTGAAGACCTCATCCTGATCAGCGGTGATGGCAGCTACGCCGCCAACCAGGAAAAGGCCATCTCCCTACCACCAGAGGCGATCCCCTTACCAGCACAGGAGACTTGCCTGATCGACACCCCAGGACAACGGAGTATCGAGACACTGTGTGAGCGCCAGAAACTCCTCCCAGAGCAGGTGGTGAAAGTGCTCCTGCTCCTGGCACGCCTGGAGGATGGTCAGCAACAGCCGCTGCTGGTGAGCCTCAGGGGCGATCAGGAGTTGAACGAAACCAAACTGACCAATACCCTCAGCCGCACCCTTGAGACCGGGGTCCTCAACCTGGCGCCAATCACCAGCGAGCAGCTGGATTCTCAGGGACTCAACCCATGGCCGTTCGGCTCCCTTGGACCGAACCTGGACGATTCCCTTCTCGAGAATGCAAAAAGCTGGACGCCTCATTTCCTGCGTCTTGCAGACACCACGGCAACGGAACTGGAGAATTTTGTCTGCGGTGCCAATCAGCTCGATCAGCACTGGATCGGGATGAACTGGGACAGGCTCGGTGGTGCCCCCGAAGGCGTGGAGCTTCGCAATGCCCAGCCTGGTGACCATTGCCTGCAGGATCCCAGCCAGGTGCTTCAGGCACGCCGGGGCATCGAGGTGGGCCACATCTTTCAGCTGGGGCAAAAGTATTCAGAAGCCCTTGGCACAAGCTTCACCACAGACAATGGAACTGAGCAACCTTTCTGGATGGGGTGCTACGGCATCGGCATCTCAAGACTCGCCCAGGCCACCGTTGAACAACACCACGATGAGGCAGGCATCTGCTGGCCCGTTGCCATTGCCCCCTTTGAAGTGATTGTGGTTGTGGCCAATCTTCAGGATGAAGTTCAGCGCAACCTCGGCGAGCACCTTTACAGCGAGCTTGGCCGCAGCGGCCTTGAGGTTCTGCTCGATGACCGATCAGAGCGGGCAGGAGTGAAATTCAAAGACGCAGACCTGATCGGCATCCCCTGGCGGATCGTTGTGGGCCGGGATGCCTCGAAAGGACAGGTTGAACTGGTTCGCAGAGCGGATCGGCAGACAAGACTCATGGCCGCCGATGAGGCTCTTGCCGAACTGATCGAGGCGATTCCATCCCAGCGGTGCTGAGCAGGCATCCGGTCCGCCTCTAGAGTCCCATCACTTGGCTGAGACTTATGTACGGCGCACTGCATCGCCTGATCAAGCGGTTGATGCGTGTGACAGTCCCCCTTTGCCTGGCCTTCTGCCTGTTGCTCACAGCCTGCAGCGGCAGTGCCCAGGCCGGACTGTCCGGCAACTATGTCGATGACACTGTTGCTCTGGCAAGAAGCCTGCAGGAGACCATCGCCATGCCACAGGATGCTGAAGGTCATGCAGAAGCTGAGAGCGAGGCCCGGGCCATCATCAATGCCTATACCGCCCGCTACAGACCCAGAGACAGTGTGAACAATCTTTCGTCTTTCACGACGATGCAGACAGCGGTGAATTCCCTGGTCGGCCACTACAACAACTACGCCAATCGCCCCTTGCCTGAAGCGCTGCAGGAGCGACTCAACAAGGAACTGACAAAAGCAGAACGCAGCGCCCTGCGCGGCAGCTGAGCCAGCCATTCATCATTCATTGCCATGACGGAATCATTGCTGTAGCTGCTTTTCTTTGACTAAAGCAGGATGATCTGCGAAAATATTGGATTGTGCAGACGCGCGGCTTCGGGCCGCTGTTTAATTGGCCAACGTCGTCGTCGTCGGAGCGCAGTGGGGTGACGAAGGAAAGGGCAAGATCACCGATCTCCTCAGTCGATCCGCTGATTTTGTGGTGCGCTACCAGGGAGGAGTCAACGCCGGACACACCATTGTTGTGGATGGACGGGTGCTCAAACTCCATCTCATTCCTTCGGGCATCCTCTATCCGGACACAATCTGTCTGATCGGCTCAGGAACCGTCATTGATCCTCGTGTGATGCTCGAAGAGCTGGACATGCTGATCGAGAATGACATTGATATTTCAGGGCTTCAGCTGGCATCAACCGCCCATGTGACCATGCCTTATCACCGCCTGCTCGATCAGGCGATGGAAGAGGATCGCGGTGATCGACGGATCGGCACCACAGGACGAGGTATTGGCCCCACCTACGCCGACAAATCCCAGCGCAATGGGATCCGTGTGATCGACCTTCTCGATGATCAACGGCTACGGGAGCGCATCAAGGCTCCTCTCGACGAGAAGAACCGGCTGCTTCAGCAGATCTACGGAATCGAGCCCCTTGATCCGGAACCACTGATCGAGGAATATCTGAACTATGGCAAGCGCCTGGCTCCCCACGTTGTCGACTGCACCCGTGCAATCCACAAGGCGGCCAAGGATCGCAAGAACATCCTTTTCGAAGGTGCACAGGGCACCTTGCTTGACCTGGATCATGGCACCTATCCCTATGTCACGTCTTCCAACCCTGTGTCCGGTGGCGCCTGCATCGGTGCTGGGGTAGGTCCGACCTTGATCGATCGGGTGATCGGCGTGGCCAAGGCTTACACCACACGTGTGGGCGAAGGGCCATTCCCCACTGAGCTTCAGGGCAGCCTCAACGATCAGCTCTGCGATCGGGGCGGTGAATTCGGCACAACCACAGGTCGCCGCAGACGCTGTGGTTGGTTCGATGGCGTGATCGGTCGCTATGCCGTGCAGGTGAATGGCCTGGATTGCCTGGCCATCACCAAGCTTGATGTGCTTGATGAACTCGACGAGATCAGGGTTTGTATCGCCTATGAACTGGACGGCAAGAGGATTGAACATTTCCCCTGCAGTTCAGAAGACTTCGCCCGCTGCAAACCGATTTTTGAGACTCTTCCAGGCTGGCAGTGCTCCACGGCAGACTGCCGGCGTCTTGAGGAACTGCCGCAGACAGCGATGGCCTATCTGCGTTTTCTCGCAGATTTGATGGAGGTGCCGATCGCCATCGTCTCCCTTGGTGCCAGCCGTGATCAGACCATTGTCGTGGAAGATCCGATTCATGGTCCGAAGCGGGCGCTGCTGAGCGCCTGAGGTTGGATACTGCAGGAGTCATCCGGCCCCTGTCCATGTCGAACACCCCCAGGTTCAGCGATTATCCCCTCGATGTGGTGGGCATCGGCAACGCCATTGTTGACGTGCTTGTCCAGACGGACGATGCCTTCCTGCAGGCCCACGATCTGAGCAAAGGCAACATGACCCTGGTGGATGAATCCCAGGCGCAGCAGCTTTACAACGCCAGTGGCCCAGGTCTTGAGACCTCCGGTGGCTCCGCCGCCAACACCCTGGCAGGCATCGCCCAGCTCGGTGGCAAGGCCGGTTTCATCGGCCGGGTCAAGAATGATCAACTGGGCACGATCTTCAGCCACGACATCCGCTCGGTCGGGGCCCGCTTCGAGACCCCGGCCGTCAGCGATGGGCCCTCCACGGCTCGCTGCCTGATTCTGGTCACGCCCGATGCCCAGAGAACAATGTGCACCTATCTGGGTGCTTCGGTGCAGCTCGAACCGGAAGACCTGGATCTGTCCATGGTCAGGGAAACCAAGGTTCTTTACCTCGAGGGATATCTCTGGGACAGTCCGGCTGCCAAGCGGGCCTTCATCGCTGCAGCGCAAGCCTGTCGGGACGCTGGCGGCCAGGTTGCCCTCTCTCTATCTGACGGGTTCTGCGTCGATCGACACCGGGATAGCTTCATCGACCTGGTCGAACAGCATATTGACGTTCTGTTCGCCAATGAGAGTGAAATCATCGCCCTCTATCAAAGCGAAAGTTTTGAGGCCGCTGTTGAGAGGGTCAAAGGGGCCTGTCAGGTGGCGGCGCTGACCCGCAGTGAGAAGGGCTCTCTGGTGCTCTCAGGTGACCAACGCTGGGATATCGAAGCTTGCAAACTTGCCCCCCTGGTTGACACCACGGGAGCTGGCGATCTCTATGCAGGTGGTTTCCTCTACGGCTACACCCAGGGAGAAACACTGAAGCGCTGTGGAGAGCTGGGCTCCCTCTGTGCAGGGCAAGTGGTTACCCAGCTGGGTCCCCGTTCTCAGATCTCTCTTCAGGATCTAGTCCGCGAGCATCTCCGTTGACCCCAGAGACCAGCCACTCCCCATAACCCTTGCTGCTGGCAGCGGGCCAGTGAATCCACTCCGGCATCTCGTAGCTGTGAAGCTCCTCAATCGCCGCCTCCAGCGCCTGGAGGCGGTCCTCGCTGGTCTTGATCAGCAATTGCACCTCCTGCTCCTCCTGCAACTTTCCCTGCCAGCGATACAGAGACTGAATCGGCAACAGACTCACACAGGCGACCAGGCGCCGTTCGAGCAAGGCGCTGGCAAGGGCCCGCGCCCGGCCAGGGTCCGCCTCGGTGGTGAGACAAAGAGTCAGAGCAGGCTTGCAAGGCTGATCAACCATCACCACCCCCGGAAGGACTCACTGCAGATTGAGCGTTGCCAACCCTTGCGAGCAGCTCATCCAGGCTATTAACCAGATCCGTGTTCGCGCCGGGAGACGGGCGGGCAATCATCAGATGCTCGAGGCCCTGCTGATGACAGACGGCCTGCCAGAGCCCCTCGATCGCGCCACCGGACTGACGGCAGAGCACCACTGTGATTCCCCAGCGCCGACAGAGGGCGGCCTCCAGCCCGCCAGCATTCGGCCCAGCTGTCGGCCGCAACGGGGCGAGATGTTCAGGGGGAAGACCAGCGGCCAGGGCCTGCCGCAGTCCCTCAGGGGAGGGCAGCACGCGGGCGAAGACCTCGGCACCGGCAAGCTTTGCCGCAGCCACGGCCTGGCTGAGCTGGCGGGAGCCGATGGCAAGAAGCAGCCGGCTGCCCCGCAGCTCAAGACAACTCAGATCCCCTGCACTGCTGATCAAGCGCTGCTGATCAGCGGCCTCAAGCGGCCGTTCAAACCTGAGCAGGGGCTGACCACACTGCCTGCAGGAGCGCTCAAGCTCCGCCCTGATTACCGTTGCGAAGGGATGGGTGGCATCCACGACCCATTCGAATCGTTCACCTTGCCGCCGACGTTGCTGCAAGACCCGAGAGATTCCCTCAACGCCCGAGAGGGGACCGATCCAGAGAGCAGCGAGGGGCACCCCCTCATAGGCGACTGCGGCTTCCCTGGTGACAACGCTGACGCTGACTTGCCAGCCGAGGCTGATCAGGGCTGTGGCCAGGCCAGGCCCCTCCCCCGTTCCGGAAAGCAGCCAAAGATGCCTATGGTCATTCCCCGTAACCTGCATCAGGATGGCGCACACTTGTTGAGAAGGACATGAACCACTGCGTGCTTGAGGTGGAAGTGCTCCAGGCCCCAACGTTGCGTTACACCCAGGACAGTCAGACCCCGATCGCCGAAATGGAGGTGAGCTTTGAGGCCCTGCGGGCCGATGATCCTCCAGGGCATCTGAAGGTGGTTGGCTGGGGAAATCTTGCCCAGGACCTGCAGAACCGTGTGCAGGTTGGCCAGCGTCTGATGGTGGAGGGCAGGCTGAGAATGAGCACATTGGCTCGTCAGGATGGGACGAAGGAGAAACGCGCCGAATTCACCCTGTCGAGATTGCATCCAATCGCCAACGGCCCCAGCCAGGCTCCAGCCGCCAGGCCAGAGACAACGTCCGCCCCTGGCAGGCCTCAGCCACAATCCCCCCAACCACAGAACCGTCAGCCCAAGGCCCCGGTGCAGGGAGTCGCAGATGGGGATGGGGCCAACTGGAACAGCTCGCCACTGGTTCCTGATACGGATGACATTCCCTTCTGAACTCACGACCTGAGCTTGCTGTTCTCCTCCAGCACATCAACGGCTCGAGACAACAACTGTCCCAACTCCCGCTCAAGGGCGGCAAGGTCAAGGCGCAGGTCAGACCAGCGCCCACGGTCGATCTGCTCAAGCAACCAGGCTCGATCCTCATCCAGCTGGGCGATCAACTCAGGCAGCGGGATCGAACCGGGATCGGTTGACACCATCACAAACACTCAACGGATCCCATCCTGGAACGTTGAACGCCAAAATGTTGCGTATGAAAGACCTGTTTTCTCCAGGCAGCCTGATCACTGTTGCCGGTGGTGCGCTGACTGTGATTGGCGTGATGGCCTACCTGCAGGGGAATGCCAACCTCAGCCTGCCCACCTTTTTCTATGGAGTCGTCATCCTGCTGGGAGGCCTGGCACTCAAATCCTCGGAGCTGCCGCCGGCAAAACGGGTTGTTCCAGCGGCGGCGTTGAGCGAGGTCAGAGCCGCTGGGACACCAGAACTGGCCAAGCTGGTCAAGGATGTGACCCGCTGGCGATACGGACAGAAAGCGCACCTGGAGTCCTCCCTGGAGGTTCTCAAGCTCTGGGACGAGAAGAAACCCCCGAGCCTTCTTGAGATCGAAGAACTGGACACCCCCGGGGGCTATGGCGTCAGGCTCAGATTTGAACTGGCAGGAGTGCCCCTTGAGCGATGGCAGGAAAAGCAGGATCGACTGAGCAGGTTCTTTGCCAAAGGGCTCGTGGCAGAGCTCGATTCAGCCTCTCCTGGAGTGCTGGATCTGACCTTGGTACCCAGCAACGGGCAGCGGGGCCCGACAGGTCAGCATGGAGAAAGCTGAATCCGGCGCGACGGTGAACGAGCCTTCAACGTTCAAGCCCCCATCGTCTGAGTCCGACAACGATGCCCTGAGAGTCTCCGTTCTCAGCGAGGCACTTCCCTATATCCAGCGCTTTGCAGGGCGAAGGATCGTGATCAAATACGGCGGTGCCGCCATGGCCCACGAGGGTCTGAAGGAAGCCGTGTTCAGGGATCTAGCTCTGCTCGCCAGCGTTGGCGTGCAACCGGTGGTGGTTCACGGCGGCGGTCCGGAGATCAACCAATGGTTGAAACGTCTGGAGATTCCCGCTGAGTTCCGGGATGGCTTGCGGGTCACCGATGCCGACACCATGGATGTGGTGGAGATGGTCCTGGTCGGACGCGTCAACAAGCAGATCGTCAATGGTCTGAATCGGCTTGGAGCAAAAGCCGTAGGCCTCTGTGGCAGCGACGGGCTGCTTGTGGAAGCTCGCCCATGGGGTGATGGCAGCCATGGGCTGGTGGGGGATGTGGCCAGGGTGAACCCTGACGTTCTCGAACCCCTTCTTGCCAGGGGCTATGTGCCGGTGATCTCCAGCGTGGCTGCAACCGTGAATGGTCAATCCCACAACATCAATGCCGATACCGTTGCGGGGGAAGTTGCCGCCGCCCTTGAAGCGGAAAAACTGATTCTGCTCACCGATACCGCCGGGATTCTCAGGGATCGGGAGATGGCCTCATCCCTGATCCGCAAACTGCGCCTGGCGGAAGCCCGGCAACTGATCGCCGATGGCGTCGTCGCCGGTGGCATGACGCCGAAGACCGAATGCTGCATCAGAGCACTTGCCCAGGGAGTTGCCGCCGCGCACATCATCGATGGCCGCGTTCCCCATGCCCTGCTGCTCGAGGTGTTCACTGATGCCGGCATCGGCACCATGGTGGTGGGCAGCGGCTGAGTGATGCGGGCTGAACTTGCCGTAGCGGAAGCGGCCCTGGCACGGGGGGACTACGGCCAATGCCTGGCCTGGCTGCAGCCCCTTGCCGATCGCTACCCCCTGCCCTCAAACGAAGGTGCCGAAATCCGAATGCTGATGATCACCGCCTGGATGGGCCAGGGGGATGAGCAGAAGGCTCTGGACACCTGCCGGCTGCTCAGCCGCTGCCCTGACCCTGATCTGCGTCAGAACGCCAAACAGCTGCTCAGCGTGCTGGAAGCCCCCAGCCTGGAACGGCCGGCCAACTGGTCGATCCAGCTGCCCGCCCTGGATCTGAATCCAATGACCGGCAACGGCCAGGCCATCTCCCGCCAACGGCAACGCAAGAAGCCTGAGGGACCACCGCCGCCACCGACAGGCCCGACAAGAGCACCCTCCATGGGCTTTGCGGCCCTGGTGATGGTGGTGCTGATCGGCCTGACCCTGCTGCTCAGTGGATGCGTGCGGCTCACTGCAGACGTGGGACTGCCGGGGCCGGATCGCGTTGAACTCAGCTGGCAGCTGCAAAGTTCAACGCAAAGGTTGCTTCCCTGGCAACTCAGATTTGAGCAGGAGCTGGCAACGTCGACGCCAAAACTGCAGATCATTGATGATGCCGATGGCACGCAGCTGATCCAGGCCCCAGTGCTGTCCTCGAAACAGGCCAATACCCTGCTTCAGGGAGTGATGGCTGCTGCTGCCAGAGCCGGTGGACTCGAGCTTGCGCCGCCAGTGTTGACCCTTGCTGAACGCAACTGGCTGATCGGCATCCAACAGGACCTTTCCCTCGCCATTGATCTCAGCGAGCTGCCGGAGGTGCCAGGCCTTCAACTTGCCGTGCGCATCAAGCCAGCCCCTCAGCGCAGAGCAGCTGAAACCAGTCCGCTGCCAGCAATCCGTGATGGTGCACAGCTCAACTGGGTCCTGCAACCGGGTGAGATCAACCGACTGGAGAGTCATGGCTGGCGCTGGAGTGGACTTGGCCTGGGAGCGATTCTGGTGATGGTGCTGCTCGCCATGACCTTGATCCTTCAGGGAATGCGATTGAAACTCGGATTTGGCTTTCCCGAGCTGCCCTCCTGAAAAGTGCCCTCCTGAAAAGCCATCGGAAGTGGCCTGGGTTCAGAGATTCAGGGGATCCGGATCCACGGCAAGGGCCACCCCCCTGGGCAATCCCTGCCAGAGCTCGGCACCTTGGGGCAAAGGCAGGGGACTGTCCTCAGGACCATGCAGAAGCAGCTGCCAGCGGCAGCGGCCGGCAACGCGGGCCACGGGAGCCGGCGCTGGTCCCACCAGAGACCAGCCCATTCCAGCGCAGGCCGGTCTGATCCTTTCGGCCAGAACCGCTGCAGCCGTTGCCGTTTTCGAGGCAGAGTCACCGGAAAGACGCAGCAGACAGGCACGGCTGTAAGGAACCAGGCCCGCCTCGCGACGGAGTTGCGCTTCCAGAGATAGAAATTCCTCGTAACGACCATCCACCAGATGGCGAATCACTGGATGATCAGGGCAATAGGTCTGAACGAGCACCTGTCCAGGGCGCTCTCCCCGACCGGCGCGTCCGGCCAGCTGCATCAACAGCTGCAGGCTCTGCTCCCCAGCCCTCAGGTCTGGACGGTGCAACAACCCATCTGCCGCCAGCACTGCCGCAAGGGTGACCCGGGGCAGATCCATGCCCTTGGCCAGCATCTGCGTACCGACCAGAACATCCGCCTCACCAGCGGCAAACTTCTCCAGCAATCGGCGATGACCATCACGGCCTCCGGTTGTGTCTCGGTCAAACCGCAGCAACCGCAGACCTTCAAGCTCTTCCGCAAGCTTTTCCATCACCCGCTGAGTGCCTGCACCGAAGGGCTTGAACGATGAGGAGCCGCATTCCCCGCAGCGGGACTCAACCTCAGCGCGATGATCACACCAGTGGCAGCGAAGCCACTGGTGACCAGCACTGCCGCGATGCACCGTCAGCGCAACATCACAGTGAGGACAATGCACGACCTCACCACAACTGCGACAGCTGAGAAAACTGCTGTATCCCCGACGGGGCACCAGCACCACCGCCTGTTCCCCCGCTTCCGGCAGCGCCTCCAGGCGATCCATCAGCGGACGACTGATCAGACGCCGGTGACCATCCGCCAGTTCCGCCCGCATATCAATCACATGAACCGGTGGCAATGACTGATCGGAAATCCGACGTGTGAGCCGAGTCAGGCTGATCGCCCCCTGGGGAGCAAGAGCTTTCCAGGTTTCCAGGGACGGTGTGGCGCTGCCAAGCACCACCTTCGCTCCGGTGCGCCTGGCACGGTCGAGGGCAAGGTCCCGGGCGTGATAGCAGGGCATCGGTGATTCCTGCTTGTAGGAGCTGTCATGCTCCTCATCAAGAACAATCAGCCCCAGGGGGGTAAGCGGCAGAAAAACAGCCGACCGGGTGCCAACCACCAGCAATGGAGCGGCAGGAGAAAGGGCCTCACGCCAGCAGCGAACCCGATCACGGTCTGAACAACCGCTGTGATACTCGAGCACGCTGCTGCCAAAGCGCCGGCGAAAACGATCCACCAACTGAGGAATCAAACCGATCTCAGGGGTGAGGATCAGGCAATGCCGCCCTGCAGCCAATTCCTGGGCAGCAAGCTGCAGATACACCTCGGTTTTGCCTGATCCGGTCACCCCCCAGAGCAACAGGGCCTCCCCGGGATCGAGGCATTGAAAGGCCTCAACCACGGAGTGCTGCTCTGCCGTGAGTGCCCTGGGCTGCTCGAGGGGCTCGAGCGCCGTTGTCCGGCTGATTGCACCAGGAGTCAGCAATGGGGCCTGGCGCTGATCACGCTGAACCAGGCCCCGCTGCAGCAACCCCTGAATCACTCCGGTTCCGAACCCCTGGGCGAGAAGATCCCGCTGCCATCGCCCCCCATCAAGGGCAGCGATGAGCTCCTGCTGGCGAGTCGTCAGATCTGAAGGACGCTCCTGGGCAGAATCCAGTTGAAGCCACCAGAGCTTGCGCGGCCGGGTCTGAGAAGCAGGGCGCTGACCGAGCCACCCCGGAGGCAGCGCAGCCTTGAACATCCGAAAGGGGCTGATGTGGCAGCGGCTGGCCATGGCCTCGATCCATTCCCGCCAGTGGGGTTCGATCGCAGCTGGCTGGACAAGGGCTTCAATCTCCTGAAGTTGACGCGGGGCTGGTGCATCCCTGACCAGCGTTTTTGGCAGAGATGGCTGTCGGGTCTCCATGACCAGACCATGCATGGGACGGCCCCGCAGCCTGACCAGCACGAGATCCCCCAATCCCACACCAAGACCATGCCGATCCAGATAGGTGAAGGAACGACCATCACGACCAGCTTCTAGCCACACATCAACCTCAAGCACCGTCCCTTGAGCGGGACAAAAGGTCTCGGGTCTTGCGGGCTTCAAAAGTTTTTTTTAAAATAAATGGTATGGGCAGCTGAAAGGCTGCAGACGGAACCCTGCAAAGTTCCGTCCAGTGGGAAGACCTGTCGTTTGCGCCTATGGGATTCGTCCCATTGATGGCCAGCCAGTCTGAGAAAGCCCCTGACAAACCTGCATCCCCCACCAAGAATCTCGTTCGGCCAGGCTGAAAAGCCAAGCCTTCTTTCGTCTTTCCTGCAATCCGTACCAGACAAGACCTGCTTCAAGATCCTCTGACCCGCGGCACCATCGAAAATCAGCCGAAAAGTCACGACATCATTGACGGCTTTGCTGAGCCTGGATCTTGAGAAGCCCTAGTTCATGCCCCACTCCAACGTCCCGCCAGACCCTTCTGTCATGAGCCCTGCCGTTACCACAGCTGCAGTTGCAACACCCGAGCCAAGCGCGTTGCAAGCCAAGGCAAAACCCGCAAAGGCTGCTGCGACAACTTCAGCGACAACAACTTCTGCGCTGACAACTGCGGTTGTTGCAACAACCGCGGCGGCTGTCAAAGCGAAACCTTCAGCGAAAGCCAAGACAGCCGCCAAAGCAAAGACCACTGCAAAGCCCAAAACGGCTGCATCAACGACGGCTGCTACCAAAGCGAAACCTGCAGCAAAAGCCAAGACAGCAGCCAAACCCAAGGCTGCCACCAAAGCGACGACTGCTACCAAAGCGAAACCTGCAGCAAAAGCCAAGACAGCAGCCAAGCCAAAGGCTGCTGCCAAACCCAAGGCTGCTGCCAAGCCAAAGGCCCCTGCAAAAGCCAAAAGTGCGGCCAAGTCAAGCAGCAGCAAGCCCAAGGTGCTTGGCATCGTCGCTGCTGGGGCAGGGGGCCCTGGAACCGATCTCAAGGCCGCTGCGGATCAGCTTCTGGCTGCAGCTGATCAGAACAACACCGCCGCAACAGCCAAGGCGAGCAAACCCGCGGTGAAGGAATCCATCAGCGATAAAGAGGCCAGAGCCAAAGCACTCGCCAGCATTAAAATTGGTCCAAAAGGCGTTTACACCGAGGATTCGATCAGGGTTTACCTGCAGGAAATCGGTCGGATTCGCCTGCTGAGGCCCGATGAGGAAATCGAGCTAGCCCGCAAGATCGCTGATCTGCTGATGCTGGAGGAGCTTGCCGATCAATTCGAAAGCGACAACGGTAAATATCCAGACACCAAGGAATGGGCGGCTCTGGTGGAGATGCCCCTGATCAAGTTCCGGCGTCGCCTGATGCTGGGCCGCAGGGCCAAGGAAAAGATGGTGCAATCCAACCTCCGCCTGGTGGTGTCGATCGCCAAGAAGTACATGAACCGGGGGCTGAGCTTCCAGGACCTGATTCAGGAAGGCAGCCTCGGTCTGATTCGTGCCGCCGAAAAGTTCGACCACGAAAAGGGCTACAAATTCTCCACCTATGCCACCTGGTGGATCCGTCAGGCGATCACAAGAGCCATCGCTGATCAGAGCCGCACGATCCGTCTGCCGGTTCACCTCTACGAGACCATCTCCCGAATCAAAAAAACAACCAAGGTGCTCAGCCAGGAGTTCGGCCGTAAACCAACAGAAGAGGAGATCGCCGAGTCGATGGAGATGACCATCGAGAAACTGCGCTTCATTGCCAAGAGCGCTCAGCTGCCGATCTCACTGGAAACACCGATTGGCAAGGAGGAGGATTCACGGCTTGGTGATTTCATCGAGGCCGACATTGAAAATCCAGAGCAGGATGTGGCCAAGAATCTCCTGCGGGAAGATCTCGAAGGAGTGCTCGCCACCCTCAGCCCTCGCGAACGGGATGTGCTGCGTCTGCGCTATGGCCTCGATGATGGGCGGATGAAAACGCTGGAAGAGATTGGCCAGATCTTTGATGTGACCCGGGAACGGATCCGTCAGATTGAGGCCAAGGCCCTGAGGAAGTTGCGGCACCCCAACCGCAACGGTGTACTCAAGGAATACATCAAATAGTCCGCAAAAAATCGAATCCACGAAAGGGGGCTCAAGCCCCCTTTTCTTGTTGCAGGCCATGTCTGCGCTGCTAAGGCCTAAGCGCTTAAGTCAGCCAATCCAGATCTGCTGCGGGCCATTCAACCCTGATCGCACAACAAGGCATCCCCAGTTCCATCAGCCCAGGCAAGGAAGCGCCATCGCTGATGCCAAGCCCAATCACTGACAAGGCTCTGCAACCTACTCAGCCACCATGCTCAGAACGATCAGAGCGATGGTGGATATCTTCCGCAACAAGGGTGATGAGGTCAGCTGAAGGCTGGTGAGGGCGACTGCTTAATCTATGAGGCTGGATTTCTTTAACGATGGCCCTCACCCAACTGCGCATCGCCTCCCGCAGAAGCCAGCTGGCCATGGTGCAGACCAACTGGGTGCAGGCAGAGCTGGAGAAAGCACACCCTGGTCTCAGCATCTCCGTGGAGGCAATGGCCACCCAGGGAGACAAGATTCTGGATGTGGCACTGGCCAAGATCGGTGACAAGGGTCTGTTCACCAAAGAGCTGGAAGCCCAGATGCTCGTGGGGCATGCGGACATCGCCGTTCACTCCCTCAAGGATCTGCCGACCAACCTGCCTGAAGGGCTGATGCTCGGCTGCATCACCGAACGGGAGGACCCTGCAGACGCTCTGGTGGTGAATGCGAAGAACGCAGAGTACAAACTCGCCACACTTCCGGAAGGGGCCGTTGTTGGCACAAGCTCCCTAAGACGCCTTGCCCAGCTCAGGCACCACTATCCCCATCTGGTGTTCAAGGATGTGCGCGGCAACGTGATCACACGCCTGGAAAAGCTTGATTCCGGCCAGTACGACTGTCTGATCCTCGCCGCTGCAGGCCTGAGCCGGCTTGGGTTCAGCGATCGCATCCATCAGTTGATTCCCAGTGAGATCTCCCTGCATGCCGTTGGCCAAGGAGCCCTGGGCATTGAAAGCGTTGAAGGCAAGCCAGAAGTGCTTGAAATCATCAAAACCCTGGAGCACACCCCCACGAGTCAGCGCTGTCTGGCGGAACGCGCCTTCCTGCGGGAGCTGGAAGGGGGCTGTCAGGTGCCGATAGGAGTCAACAGCAGCATCGAAGGCGATGAGCTTGTGCTCACAGGAATGGTGGCAAGCCTGGACGGGAAAAGGCTGATCCGTGATCAACGCCGCGGCACCTGTTCAAGCTGTGAAGCCATTGGCACGGACCTGGCTTTGGCCCTGAGAGCCCAGGGTGCCGGCGAGATTCTTGCCGAAATCTTTGCTGAAGTCAGGCCTGAGGCCTGAGCGGCGAGGAGAGATCAGATCAACTCACCACCGCACCATCTCAAGCTGAGATCGATCTCAAACTGAAGATCCGTCAGCGGCGAATCTCCACAGGGGTCCCCACATCCACCATGTCGTAGAGCTGACGAACGTGTGCATGCAACATGCGCACGCAGCCATTGCTCACGGCACCCCTGACATTGACCCAATGGGGCCAGGGTGTGCCATGGATACCGAACTGATTAGGCCCATTCTGGAGAAAGCCGATCCAGCGATCACCGAGGGGGCTTTTGACACCAATGGTGGCATTGACCTTGCCCGTCTTGGTGCTCTGGTACTTGGGGTTCACCTGCATGTTCTGCACCTGATAGACACCCGTTGGGGTGGGTGTGCGGGGATCACCAATGGCAACAGGCCATGGACCGAAGCGCTGCCCATCACGCATCACTGAGATCTCACGGCGACTCAGCACCAGCACCACCTTGGTCTCCACTGGTGGATCCACGGGATCAAGCACAGCCACTGTCACTGCCCCTGGCTCAACTGCCGCTGGATTGACCACCGCTGGATTGACTCTGGAGTCCTCAGCCATCGAGGCCTGAACCATCGAGGGGAAGAGCCCCCCCGACGCCAAAAGAGAAGCCACAGCAAGGGCACAGGAGTGACGCGGAAGACTCGCCATGAGACGGAATGGACTCGCTTGTCTCAAGCTAAGCATTGGCGAGAGAAAAAACAGCCTTTCCCCCGAGAAGCCCTGGGCTTCGCCCTTTGCTGTAGTGACTCAGCCGATCAATCAACCAGCGTTGGGTCGATCTCGCTGAGGTAACGGGCTTCGCAGGCCTTGATGATCTCCACCGCTTTCTCCACACCGAAGAAACCATTGACGCGGCAGGTGCCTGGCTTCTTCAGATCCTTGTAATGCTCCCAGTAGTACTGGGTCTCCTTGAGCCAATGCTCACCAAGCTGCTCGTAGCTGGTGATGTGATCCATGCGCTTGTCATCGGCAAGCACAGCGATCACCTTGTCATCCACCTCGCCGCCATCATCGAAGGTCATGATGCCGATGATCCTGGCTTCAACAATCGAGCCTGGAACCAGGGGCTCCGTGACGCTGACAATCTCGATATCCAGTGGATCGCCATCTTCATCCCAGGTGCGGGGGATACAGCCGTAGGCAAAGGGATAGGCCAGGGATGAATAGCCGACGCGATCGAGCTTGAGATGGCCGGACTCAGTGATCAATTCGTATTTATTGATCGTGTTCGAATTCAACTCAACGATCGTGTTCAGCCTCAGCTCGGATTCATCGGCGAAGGCAGGCAGGATATGGAGCAGGTTGGGCATGCGGCGGCTGGGGGCCTGGTCGAGGTTGGCCATGCGGAGCAGAGAACGGCGCGGAGCATCCTACGGGGCCCTGTGATCAAGTTCACATCTGGCCTTGATCCGGGCCAATGCTTTTCTGCTGAAGCTGCAGGAACCTATGGTCAGCGGTGAAGGACGAAAACAAAAAGTCGTCACCGCCAGAGGGGGAAAACGATAAAGAAAAGCCCCGCCGTACAGCGGGGCTTTTTGATGGGAAGGTCTGGACATCAGGGCCTACACCCAAAGCAGATCCCTTAAAGCCTCTGCAACCAATTTCGGTCGATGCTGTTGTTGACCTCCCTGGAAAATCCTTGGAACAACAAACCAATAGCAACAGAATGAACTGTTGCAGCGGCAAGCTGATGTTCCTGGTTTCGTTCAGATCCTGGGGCGGATCGGATCATCAAAAAAAGCCCCGTGAGAACTCTTTCAAGTCAAGGCAGGCGTGAGCGGGTTGGCTATTATCAATCAAAACGTGGTTAATGCGGTTTTTTTGATGGCCCATGCAGCAAATCAGCGAGGTCGATTAAAGCTTGATGTGCCTGAGGATGGACTGATCGCCACCCGCAAGATATTTAGCTCAACAATTGATGGGGAGAGCACCATTTATGCTTGGCAGGGCAGAGTCTACAGCCATATTCCCGAAGAGCCGGATCGCCATCTCTTCAATATCGAAGGGATGAATATTCGAACCACCAAAACCCATAAAAGTGAACAGAAAGGCGTTGGCTTTCGAATGTTTTCCAAGGAGGTGATGCTTTTTCTTGATCCCGTTTCCAATGCAATACTAAGACAATGGGAAAATCCCTGGACTGGTGAATGTGTTCCGGTCTTCCATGTAGCCAACGATCCCGCCAATAGCCGGCCAATTTTGCCAAGACAGCAGGGGTTTGAAGGCAGAGTATGCAATGGAAGAATTCTACTTAGCTATCAGATTCCACTTTTCTATGACAATCCAATGGCAGACATGGAAGGCTTCGAAAAGCTGAAGCACTATCACGCTCTGGAGATGTTTGATTTCTTCCTTTCTGAACAGGATCTCACCGATCAAGCAAGCCCAAGAGTCAGCGACATCTGTATTGCCTGGAACCGCATATCTCAATGGGAACCCTGGATGAAGATGGGAAACCAGGGCGGTGAACTGATCTTTGATGCCGCTGGCATGCGCCTTGCAACATGGAGCGATCTATCAACAACACTGCGTGATGAGATTGAGCAGAATTATCCAAACTTCCAGACTCCGCCGCCACTGGATGATCAACGACCCAACCAAACCAGTTGGAGCAACTACAAGGCTTGGTTGGAAAGCAGTCAATAAGCAACCAACTGTCAGACCCGAAGCTGAATACCACATCAAGCCTCAAAACTTTTGAGGGCCAAGGCTCCGAAATTCAACTACATCTCAACGGACTGGGCTAAACTGACAGTTATCAAGAAACATTCAACCCATGGAAGCAGAGACCATCAACCAACAGGATAAAGATGAATGGAGGGAGTTTGTGTTGAGGGAAATAGTTAACTTCGTTGGAGCGCGAAAGGATGAAATCTACGAAAATTACCATAGGCAAGGCCAAGGGAAACTATCCCAAGAAGCCATCAAAGAAGCAGGGCTGATGGATTTTGAAATTGCGATCACGTTCCTGCAGGACAAGAAACAGAATTTCGGCCTGGGATTTGGATTCTTCAAGGCAAATGTCATTCGATAAAACGAATCTTCCAGCAAATCATTAAAGCTTCTCCTCCCCAGGAAGCAGACAGACAGGGCTCGTCTGCCAGGCACAAACAACAATTTCGATCAGAAGCCTATTGAGACGCAAGCTTCAATCATTTCAATCTCAGAGGCCAATCCCAAACTGATCCAGCGCAGCAGGCCTGATTAGAGGGGATCCAGATCTCAGCCAGGCTTCTTGCTCAAAGCGCCTGCAGCTGTTCGATTTTGGCTTCCAGGTAATCAAGGAAAGGCTGGCTGGAAAGAGCTTTGCCGCTCACCTGTTCCACCAGCTGCTCAGCATTCATCATTCGGCCAATGGGATGGACCTGCTCCCGCAACCAAGCCAGTAAATTCTGTTCATCACCACAAGCCACGTGATCCTCCAGTGGCCCAATCGCCCGCTGCATCGCTTCTGAAAGCTGGGCACTGATCAGGTGACCCAGCAAATAGGAGGGGAAATAACCAAACAAGCCTTCGCTCCAGTGCACATCCTGTAGGCAACCCTCACCGTCATGACTGGGGGCAACACCCAGCAAGTCGCGATAGCGATGGTTCCATTGATCAGGTAAATCCTCCACCGACAGACCTTCTTCGAGTAGAGCAATTTCGAGATCTGTTCGAATCAGAATATGCAGGCCATAGCTGAGTTCATCGGCCTCAACTCGATTGAGACCTGGGGTTAAGGGGTTCATGGCCAGCCAAAGTTGATCCGCCGAGTTGAGCGGTGCGCCTGCAGACGCAAAGTGAGGCCACCAGCGCTTACAAAAAGGCCGGCTGCGGGCAATTCTGTTCTCCCAGAACAGAGACTGACTCTCATGCACTGCCATTGACGTTGCCTGGCCAAGGGGCCAGGCAAACCATTGATGCGTTTGTGAAGGCAGGCCCTGCTCATAGAGGGAGTGGCCCCACTCGTGGGCCGTCGCCAAGAAACTGGACAAAGGCTGCTGAGACACCACCCTCGTGGTGAGGCGAAAATCCTTTGGCCCAAGGGTGATGGAGAAGGGATGCGGTGATCGCGCCACGCAGGTGATGCTCGGATCCCTGCCCCAATCCTGCAGCAGACGATCACAAAGTTGCTGCTGGGCGACTTCGTTCAAATCCCATCTCACTGGGGCCGAACGAGAACAAACCCCAGCCTGAATCTTGTCGATCAGAGCAGGAAGTCGCAGACGCAAGGGTCCAAACAATGTCTGCAAGCGGGCCAAAGTGAGATCCGGCTCAAAGGATTGAGCCAATGTTTCCCAACAGCTCCTTGGTTCAGCCAGCTGATTCGCCTGCTCCTGCCTCAGGCTGATCAATTGCGCCAAAGCCGGCGCGAAGCTTGGAAAATCAGCACTGACTCTGGCCTGCTGCCAGCGCTCATATCCCTCGGTTTTCGCCTTCGCGAGTGCGCCCACCAAGTCTGGATCAAGGCGCTGTTGACGCGTCAGGTCTTGCTCAAGCAGCTCGAGATTGCGGCTTCGCGCCAGCAACTGATCGTTCTCAAGAGAGCCCGCCTGTTGAGCCTGTTCAAATTCAGCGCGTGCTTCCGCGAGCAGCCCTACAAAACGGGGACTGGTTTGTCGCCCATGCAGTTGCTTGGCCAGAAGCGTGAGTTGCTCACCACGCCAGGCAGCACCAGCTGCAGGCAGCCGGGTTTTCTGATCCCAATAAAGCGTGCTCTGAATCGAACCGAGAAGCTGGGTCTCGTGCAGGTATTCACCCAGTCGTTGCCATGCCAGCACAGGCGATCGCTGGATCCATCTCTATTAAAGACCCTACCCAGTGGAGCAGTCACCACGACAATTACAGAGTCTTTCCAGGCTTGGCCGGCCGGTGAGACGCAACCGCTGATGCGCCCAGAACTGATAAACCCGATCGGCCAGAGGCGCCAGCAAAGGCCAGGACGTGGGGGCATAAAGCCAGCCAAGACCGATCAGTTGATACGCCTCCCTGAAAACAGCAAGATCGGTGACCAGTTCGCCGTTGGGCTGCAGTGCGTGCATGCGCCCCATGGCCTGGCGATAACTGATCCCTGCGTAGGCAGCCGGTTCATAGTCAGCGGAATTGACATCCACAAAGAAGATGCGGCCATGACGATCCCGCCTGCGCAGGAAGGCAACTTCCCGTCTGCAAAAGAAACAGCCACCATCAAAAAGCATGGTGAATTGAGCACAAGCAGAGGCCTTGGTTTCGATAGTCACCTCCAGGGGGACTGGGATTGTTACGATTTCAGCACGATAAGACTTTTCATGCAGCGCTGATCAGCTGCAGCAACGAGCTGAAAAAACCTTGCTTCCAATCACAGATCAGAAGCAGAATCGCTACAGGTGCATGGCTTGCCCCCCTGGCGATCAAACAGAAATTTGATCTGATTCAGATGCCCACAGGTCTATGGAACACACCTCAAAAAAAACACGAAGCAGGCACCCACAGAAGAAGAGCTTCTTTTAAAGCCGCATCTGGACAAACTGGACTCAGGCAGAAGGGTCCCATTGGCAGAGAAAGGCCCATGAATCAATTCACGATCCCGTCTTTTCAGCGATATGACCTTTGCCAAGACAAACCAGACAGGTGTGATATTTGCCGGGAGAGGTTTTCAGATAGCCATGGCCTCCGCATCTCGGACACTGGGTCGTGAGCTTGCAACTGGTTGTGGGGCAGCCAGGTGGCGACACTGAGGGAATGATTCGGGAAGATTTCATCGGCATGTTCTAATGCCTCTCAACTGAGGTTGCCCCCTTGGAATCGAAGGGTTTCCACAGATCTACCCCTAGAACCAATGGGAAGGTTTTGAGGTCGTCGTTGAGATCAGCCTGATCAGAACAGAACCGGCCCTGTCAGGCAGTATTCCTTGATTGACGACCACTTTGCCTTGAAAGAGGACTGTCAGCATCTGAAGATGAGCAAGGAGACCCCTGCTTGGATTCAGCCTGCTTGTGATCATCGGCTTAAGGCTTGCGGGTTTCCCGGACTGGCAAAACCATGTTGAAGCAGTCTTCAACTGGAAATGAATACCTGTGCCCAAAGCAAGCTTGAGAACTCAGATGATCTGCTTAGAGCACAGCTGGGACGCCTGGTATTCAATGGCTGGAACCAAGGTCGCAGGTAAGCCTGCAATGCCACGAATCCGCTCACTGCCAGGGGAGCATCGAGAATTGCTGGCGCTGAACTGGGAGAAGGCAATGATCAACACCCTTCTCAAGGAAACAAAAAGCTTGGGAAACTGAAAAGAGCAAGTCAGCAGGTTATCGAAAACAGGCTCCCAAACATCGACACCCCAAAGGCAGAGAAGATAAATCCTTGACGAGCTATTGAGAATTCCTCTCAGCTCAGCCATGGTCCCTGGGGTTGATATCGCAATTTGGGCTTTAAGGGGTGGCCGAATTACTGATAACAGGTTATGTTGAAAAAGATTTCCGCTCTACTTGAGATGCTTACCGGTAGTGATCTGCTGGCAAAAGTCAAAGACCTTGGTGATGTCAGCAAGTCTGATCTCGTCCGCGCATGCGGCTACGTCTCCACCAAAAAGGATGGTGACGAGCGCCTCAACTTCACTGCTTTCTATGAAGCCCTTCTCGAAGCAAAGGGCGTAAGCCTTGGTGCTGGTGGTGGAGGCGTTGGCAAAGGTGGCCGCAAACTCAGCTATGTGGCAACCGTTCAGGGCAATGGCAATCTTCTGATTGGCAAGGCTTATACCACCATGCTCGATCTGAAGCCTGGAGATAACTTCCAGATCAAGCTTGGCAAGAAAGCAATCCGCCTGGTTCCCGAAGGCGACACCGAGGAAGGTGGTGAGGACTGATCGTCCGCACTGAATCAAAAGGCCCCCAATCGGGGCCTTTTTTTATGTCCATCCATGGGGTTGTGCGAAACCAGCTGGTATCAGCCGAACGGTCTCAACGTCCAATTCAATACACAAACGCTGACAATTCGATCAAGACTGACGATGAGGCTTGATCTGGCAGATGTCATTTCCTGCGGCAATAGCCTCCACCAATATTCATCCACCACGTAGGACAAGCCTTGCCAGCAATGGGCCTTAGCTGTAGGTCATCAGACCAAGGCTGCAGCACTTGCCGTTGAAGGTGTCGACATAGCCCAAGGCACAGTTCTCCCTCAGTCTTCTCACCACAGGCTAGGCATTGGATTCAGCTGGCCAGAAAATGACGGAGAAAAGCACAACAGAGGCAAGACACACATCTTTTCTGCAAGAAACCAAGGACAACAGAGCAGTGATCAGCCGATCAAACATCCAAACTTAAAGAGTTCAATGCCCCCCTGTAGCCATGGCCCTTCAGCAAGCCCTGCACCAGATGGAGATCGTCACCGCCGGGGAAGGCTTCACGGATATCACCACGAGATTGAATGATTGGGTCGCCAGCTCAGGTGTGATGCAAGGGGTTCTCAACCTCACATTGCTGCATACAAGCGCAAGTCTGACGATCAATGAGAATGCCGATCCCCTTGTTCTCAAAGATCTGGCGGCCTATCTCAAGGCACTGGTACCGGAAGAAGGCGTCAAGCCGATCAGCGGCAATGGCCATCTGCGTCCTTATTGCCATGCCGATGAAGGCCCTGATGACATGCCCGCCCACATCCGCACCGCACTCACCTGCAGCACGATGGGTCTGAGCATCGACAAAGGCCGAATCCTGCTGGGCACCTGGCAGGCGATCTATCTCTGGGAACACAGACGCAACCGACACAAGCGGCGCCTCGCTATTCATGCAATCGGCGAAGCGGCTGCAGCATCATCAGCAAAGGTTTCAGGCAGCAGTGCCTCCACAATGCTGGCTCGCCGCAATGGCTCAAAACTCAACGAACTGGTGCAGCAACGCCACAATCACAAAGCCTGGGCGGAGGATGGTGGCGTTGATACTGACGTTGACCTACTGATCGATCGATTGCATGAGATCGCAGGGGAAGACAAAGATTGATTCAAAGCATCGCTAAACAGATCGTGCGCTGAGATGAAGTCTGATCAGATCAGGCTGGGAGGGTGCACAGAACAAAAGTCAATGGCATAGCCAGGCGCATCAGAAACAGATCAACCACTGTCTAATCACACAGATGGTCGTGAGCGGCAGATGCCGGTTGCGTTGCCTGAACTTGCCACCCAAGGGAAGCGCAGCAGAGAGACAAATGAGAATTTGCGATGAACTGCCAAGGGGGCCACTCCTCAGCAAGCTCAAGCTGGGCTTCTGCAGCTCAACCCCGCTATCAGAGGCCTGAAAAGCAAGCTCTTAAAGGGATCTCAGAACTGGATCGAGAAGGTATCCCGCAAGTGAGGGGACTGAGCGCTTGCTGAACCGCTCGTGCGGATCGCAGCAAGGGAAAAGAACAGCCTTTAACAGGGGGGGGGTGCTTCTTCCCTAAATTATTACAGAACGTAAACCAAAGATAAAGATTCCAGGCCGGGGTGGCAGGTTTGAGTGGTTGCGTGGCATGCATTTCTGCTAGCCCCTCTGAGCGATCAAGAGATCACAAACAAATCTGAGCTCTTTATACCTCGCCCGTTATTTATCCCACCTCATTAATCAGCAAAATGACTTCTATTCAGAGCTTCTCAAACATTCAAAACTACTCCACATGGGGCACTGTCTCAGCGCAGGCAGTAAACAACCAGCAAATCAATATCAACTCTACCAACCTAGACATAGTCGCCTCAGCGACTAATGGATATTGGAGGTCAACTGCTGGAGCAAACGCCAAGGGCATTAACAATAGCCAAATAACTTTTTCAGGGAACAATCTTGATATTGATGTCCATGCACAAGCAAACCGAGCTTTTTCTTACGGACTAGACTCCTCAACGGTTCAGATTACAGGTGATTCTTCTAAAACAGCGACAATAGATGTCTCCGCAAGCATTACTGGCTATACAGACCCTGCCTGGGGGATGCACAATTCCACTTTAACCACTGAAGGTGGCAATGATCGACTTGTCTATAATATTTCATCGAATTGGGTTGGATCTTCTAGGCAGCAGAGCGTTGACCTCAAGGCAACAGGCCTTGAGGGGAGCAGCATCTCCAGCGGTGCAGGCAATGATGAAATCATCATTCGTTCAACCTCTGGACAAGGGCGTAGTTATCGAAGGAGTGATGCCTTAGGACTTTTACGCTCAACGATTGATGCTGGCTCTGGCAATGACATTGTAAATATTTCGGCCAGTGGAATCAATACAAGCAATGCTTTACAGGACAGCACGATTCGCCTCGGAGATGGTGACGATCAGTTGAGCCTGACCGGTCGCTTCATCAACAGCACAGTTGAAGGTGGTGAAAATACTGACGTCATCATCCTCAACCAAGAGCGCCTCAGCCTTTACACCTTCAGTCAAATCGGAGGAAGATGGTCCGCAAATGGCAACGGCAACAGCCTTGAGCTGAGCGGCATTGAAGAAATTCGCTTCATGGACGGCAGTTTTTTCTTCAACCATGCCCCAGAGAGAACGGGTACTCCTGTCAACCTTGCTGCTGGCACAGAAGACACTGCCTACACAATCAGAGATTCTCACCTGCTGCAGGGATACAGCGATGCCGATGGAGATTCTCTTTCCATAAACAATCTCACCGCCACCAACGGCACTATTACTGATAACGGCTTTGGTTTTTTCACATTCAGACCAGATCAAGACTTCAATGGCACCGTTTCACTTTCTTATACCATTACTGATGGGAATGAAGGCGGTTCCCTAGATGCCCAAAATAGCTTCTCACTTACAGCTGTTAATGACGGTCCAACCCTAACCGGCACTCCCGCAACGCTTGCGGCTGGAACAGAAGACACCACTTACACGATCCATGCTTCCCATCTGCTGCAGGGAT
>MPLX02146318.1_pt1 | contig 31014 bp, 17 predicted proteins | sample 1617341 | NCBI WGS metagenome assembly MPLX02 (sample SAMN05944804, study PRJNA350692) | marine metagenome | biome: marine; feature: ODZ; material: water; isolation source: 120 m water sample filtered on 0.2 um supor filter | place: Pacific Ocean | collected 2012-04-08 | depth 120m m | reverse complement strand
CTAGCGCGTTCATGCGTAACGACACCACTGCTATTATTAATTGTTTGAGAATTATCTGATGCATCAACTGAAGATTTTTGAGCATCTCTCTGTGCTCTTTCTAATTCTCTCTGTTTTATCCTATATTCTTCATTGGCTTTCATAAGTTTTTTATATGCTTCTGGATCTTCTCTTTCCATTTTAGCCATTTGGAAAGCTTTTGAATCTTCATCAAACATCCACTCTGCTGCCATCTTTCCGGCTTTTCCCATAGACATCATTATTCCTGCAATATATTGAGGAATCCTTTTAATGAATTGAAAAATCGGGTCGAGAACATTATCATAAAGTGCATCGGTTGCCATTGTAAATATTTTTTTGATACCAGTAAATAAAGAAAAGTTACCATCTTTATCTCTTAGATTTTTATCAATAAATGCTACTGCATTTTTAAAACCGAATTTTTTTAATATCCAAGCAACTGCCTCCCCCAATAGATTTGGTATAGCAAACAATATATCGTCAAATATAGCCTCTATACCGCCTCCTATTGCGCCTGTAATACCACCTTCTTTATATCCATCCACAATACCACTTACTACATCAAACGCAGCAAAAAGGAACCCAATAGGAATGAATATTTTACCAATAACTTTTGCAATCTTACCTACAAAACCTAAAATATCTTTTATGGGTTTGATCCAATCAGTTAAAGGAGCAATTATAGCTTTAAATGTTTTTGCGGCTTTTGTAAGAATGCCGTCTTTAGGTCCGAATGCACCTTTGAATGAATCTTTAAAAGAATTAAAAGTTTTAATTGGATGAGCTAAAGATTCCGCATCTAAAAAACCTAGTGCCCCGAAATTAAGTACATTTACTAATTTGAAAAAACCTTTAGTGATTTTCAACATAGTACCAAAGATATTATCAATAGCAGTTAAGAATCCAGTTTTTACTTGCATCAACTTACTACCTTCAGCAAACTGTGGCATCTTAAAGAATGATCCAAACCTTGTGCTAAATCCTGTTTTTGCGTCTGCTATGCCTTTAGCAACATCATCACCTATATTGAAAATTTTAGTTTTCATTTTAGAAAACATGCCTTGCTTTTTTAATTCAACACCGTCAACATCTGCTGGATCTAATCCTAGCATTTTTAATTGTTTTGCAAAGAAAGAATCTTTAGCTATTTTACTTGCATCTATAGCCCCTTCACCTATATCTAATATTTTAGAGTGCTTCTTCAAGAACTTTATTTTAGCTGCGTCAGATAATCCTTCTGCATCGGCAGCAAAAGCCAACATCTTAGATTGGGATTTTAGAAACTTTAGTTTATCTTTATCAATACCTTCAGTATGTTCGGCCATCCATGCTAACATTTTAGATTGCTTTTTCAAAAAGCCGGCTTTATCAGCAGCGGATAAATCTTCAGCCGTATCTAACCACTTTAACATATTATTTTGTGTATTGAAGAACTTCAACTTATTTGCATCTGTTAATTTTTCAGTATCAGCAGACCATGAAGCCATTCTACCTAGAGCTTTAGTAAAGTTTGCTTTTTTAGTTGATGCAAGACCATCAGCAGTATCATCAAATTTTAAAAACTTTTTTATATCATCTGCAAATCCAGCCTTTTGTTTAGCAAGTTCGTCAGGAAATTTTTGTTCAAAACCAAAGTACTTTTTAAAATTAAACCACATACTACTTTTGGCTTTTCCGAGATCACTAACATCTTTATTACCAAATCCCAAAAAGCTTTTAAGACTTTGAAAAAATCCTTTTCGTGCATTATTTAAATCTTTACCAGGAGTTGCGTCTTTACCAGAAAACCAAGATACAAATGAATCTTTAAATGCCATCACAGCGACACCTATTCCTCCTACTGCAGCTGCAGCCATTGAACCCAAACCTAATGATAAGTCACCTAAGCCTGGTCCTCCACCACCCTTATCTTTACCATCTTTATCTTTAGCTAAACGAGCGGCTTCCATTGCTGCTTCTAATCGCTTTCGTTCAGCATCTTTAATAAAGTCAAGGTATTCAGCAAAGAGATCGGCAGTTCTAAATGTGTTGGCTTCGATCTGAAAAAGCATTCCGGATTGCCGGGTTAAAGCGGCATAATTGTTCGTCCCCTGCACTTTCTCTTTTTCATAGTTTTGTTCCAATGTCTTTACCATATTGCTGGCAATGTCCGCCTGGCCTTCTATGCCATTCGCCATTGTTTCTTGCCATTTTTGGTGTTTAGACATTTCTTTTGGATCTGTTTTTACTGTCTCAGCCATATTTTTGTCTTTCTTCTTCCATACGTTGATTTTCTTCTTCTACATGTTCAATTAAGAGGGCAATATAAAGTTCTTTTTCGTAACACATCATATTTTCTATCTCAGTCAAACTCCATTTATGACCCTGTACTAGAGAAAAAATGGTTTTATAATAGTTAACTAAACTATTATGACTGAGCATTAACCGAAAAAAGCCTGTAGCCCCTCCAAGGCTACCTTGTCACTTTTACCACACGTTTCACAATTCCAAGATACTTCATGTCTCAATTTAGGCATAGTATTAAAATAAGAAACAATTTTACCAAATTGTTTTTGATTTAGACTATAAATAAAATCTTCTAATTCTTGCTCAGAACTATTTTTAATATCATGATATTCTTCTTTATCATATATTCCAGCAATACATGCTTTAGTAATTTGAAAGATAGAATCCATTTGAGATTCCTCTGTTGGTCTCGTCATTCTATCAATATCTGGATATCTTAATTGTACTGATACTCTATCATCAAGTTTAATCAGATCTTTATGATCTTTATTAATATGTAATTTAATATCATTACAATTAATTTCAACTTGTGTGGTGCCGGTGCATCCATTTTTTTCATCGGCTGTTGGGTGTCTCATCCCAACTGTTATTATTTCACCTACCGAGCGCGCTCGTAAATTTAAAAATAACATTTCAACATCAAATGCTGGTAGGTCATTTGTAACAAGATCCTCATCAAGGCAACAATTTTTAATAATTTGTTTAGTTGCAGTGACAATATCTTGTGTATCTCCACCTTCAAGTGCTGTTAATAAAATCTTTTCTTCTTTAACAAGAAAAGGTCTATATTTAACCGGCTTATCTACACTATGTAATTTGATCGTATAGGTCGGATTATCTATTACTGGTAAACTCATAATATCTCCAATTCAATAAATTATATCGTGGTCCATTTATGACATGCAAAGTTTACATTAAATTGACCAAGTGTGTTATTCGAATCCCATCCCAGCGTGACAGCATCAACGTTTATTGGGAATGTATCCATATATTTAGTACCTGTTTTTGCCTCAGTTTCACTAAGCGATTCATTGGATTGATCAAATGCCAACACAGATATATCGCCTTTATAATCATTAAAATATCTCATATTTCCGGTTTCAGTTGGAACACAAAAATCCATCCATCTAACGAAAAAGTTTCTGGCTTCCCATGCATTAGTAATGATAAATTGTAATTGATATTCAGTGTAAGTATTTTCTCTTGCCATTTTACGAACAGGGCCATAATGTTTTAAATCTGAAGTGGCTATTGTTCTTCCACCTAAAGGCGCCTGATTACAAAAGAAAGATAATTGTGAAGGCGCCGTAACCCCACTTGGCGGACTTATCATCGCCACGAATCTATTCATTGGGGCTATACCACCCGCCTCATCCAATTTAGCTAAAAAATCTGTCGTATTCATAAGGCCTTTATAATTGCTCGACTATCCATCCAGACTTGTGATTTACTGGCTTTTCTAAAATCTTCAACAGGTAAATGTATTGCTGTGTTCCATTCATTAGCAGTAACATGTATAAATGTGCCTGAAGAGTATGTTATATCGTATTTATGTATGGTTGGTTTAACTTCTTTATATTTAATAAAAGGCTTTATATCTTTTCTGTAAGAAATATCTATATAAGTTCTTGAATCTTCCTCATTTAAATTAATTCTGACGATTAATTTTTTCATTAATGTTTCCCTTAAAGCATGTGGTAGATAATGAAAATTCATTCCTATAAAACCTTTTTTCCAAGCTTCAATTGGAATAACTAATGGAAACCTATCATAATATTGTAACTTATTTTTCCATTTAGGATCATAGTTCATAAAATACATATGACCCAATTTTATTTCTGTTTCTTTAGTGCCTTCTGATATAATTTTATATGGATTTTTAACTTGCCGGCCTCTGCCAATAGTTAATTCCTGACGAAGTGTATAATATTTGTCCTGTAACCAGTCAATTGCTTGATCTGATAATTTTGTTAGTTTTAGTGCCATGTATTATTTAGATAATAATTGATCCTCGGTTAATATAACAAATTTCCAATTTTTCTTTTTGCAAACTGCACCTGCTGCTTTCCACTTTGCCTCATTAACCCCATATCTTTTCATTTCTAATAAAAATCTACCAGTTTTTCGTTTTCTTCCAGTATCTTTAGGGGGAACAGTTTGTTTCTTAGGTTTTATTTCAATTAAGGAAATTTCTATAAGACCGTCATGTTTTTTAGTTTTTACCCAAAAGTCTGGATAGTATTTGTGTATCCTTCTATCAAGTGGGGATCTATATGGAATTACTACTTCTTCACTAGCCCATTTAATAATACTTGGATTCTCATCACAATACACCATAAAGCGCCTTTCCCACAAACTTCTATAAATTATCTTAGTAGGATCGCCTTTATATTTGCTTCGATTTTTAGGTTTATACTTTCCTTTATAAGCCATATCAATTCGTTATAAATAATTTAATATATTAGGCTATTTATACAAGAATAATAGGAAAATTTTACATGGACGCAGAGACGAATAAAAATTTAGTATATCCAGCAGATCTTATGAAGGGAACCGAAGCTCATTGGGTAGATTTTACAGCATATCCTTCTCAATTTGGAGGAACATATTCTCCAACAGCAGATTTTTCAATAGCCCTTCCTATGAGTGCCCAAGCAATGATTACTACCGCCGAAGCTATATACGCTGAGCAAGAAGGATTAGGAACAGTATTAACTGAAACAGCTGCTAAGGCTTCAGCCGGCTTAAAGCCTTATTTTACATCGGGTGAAGGTACAGAAAAAAATGTTGCAACTGCTTTAGCTGGAATTACAAAAGGAATGAATCAAAGTACTGGTGAAAGTATAGCAGAGCATGGCGTCGCACAGATGATAAAGAAAAATGATTTTTTAAAAAGAGCTGTCGGTGGTTTAAATGTTGCTATTAATCCTAAAATGTCTTTATTATATCAAGGACCTGGAAAATTTAGAAAATTTACTTTTGAATTTCCCATGATAGCAAAATCAGCCGAGGAATCAGAGACGATCGATCTTATTATAAAGAGATTTAGGATGGCAACATTACCGGGTTATACAGATTCTCATGTAACTAACTCTCAGACCTCTACGGGAACCGAATCAAAAAGGGGAGCAGGATCAAACTTTTTTTCATTTCCAAGTAAATTTAAAATTAATTTTGGTCATGGTGGAGGATCAGGAAGTTCGCTAAAAGGAAAGGATACACCCTTTAAAATATCAGATAGTGTATGTAATGCTTGTGTGGTTAATTATGCTGCTGCCGGTATTCCATTCTTTTTTGAGAATAATCACCCGTTTGAAGTTAAGATGACCCTTACATTTACAGAAACAATAATTATGACCAAAGAGATGGTCAGCAACGGATTTTAATGTCTTATTTTAGTTATTTACCAAAATTAGAATATAATATAACAAAAAGTAAATATTTTGAGACTTCAACTGCAGTTGATATATTTGTTAGAAATCTAATAAAGCAGAACGTTATAGATAAAGGCGTAACGTTTGATTTACATACTATCGGAGACGGCGAAAGACCGGATATAACATCATTCTTGATTTATGGAGATGTTAAATATGATTGGATTATATTTTTAGCAAATAGGATGTTTAATCCTTATTTTGATTGGCCTTTGAGTAATCAAGATTTTAGAAAATTACTTCAAAGTAAATACGGCACAGCTGAACGCGCAAGAAAAGTTATTCATGAATATCATCAAATTATACAGCCAGCAACAGATTCCGTAAGAGAAATAAAAGTTGTAGTTGATAATGAAACATGGTCAACTTTAAATGATTCGGAAAGAAGTCGAATAACAAAATATGATTATGAATTTAAAATAAATGAAAGAAATAGACAAATTAAAATAATTGATAAACAATATATTGAAGGCATTTTTAAAGAAGCCCAATCAAAACGATATGGAACGTAAAGTATGGCAGGAAGAACAGATGCAGAAGGAACAGGGGAAGGATATGAATGGTTGCAAACAGATAGAACTCCCACAACATCACCGATAGAAGATGGAACCGCTACTCAGGGGTCACGGTCTCCCGGAGACTATAAGATTGAAAAGTTGGTTCTTTTGTCGCCTAATGTAGATGCCGCGATTGATTTAACTCCAACTTTTGATACTGTAACTATATATGAAGATATAAGTACACCTTATATATTAATGGATTTGTCTATAGTGGAATCATACGGACTAAGAGAATTGGTTCCTCTTATTGGTGAGGAATTTATTGAAATTGTGGCGGCTACTGCTGGTGTCACCGCTACTGCAGGTTCCCCAACAAGTAATAAATTTGATGGTATTATTCAGAAAGTTTTTAGAGTGACAAAAATGTCACCTATAGTATCATCATCTGAAAGAGTTAAAAATTATGTTTTACATTGTGTTTCTGTAGAAGCAATTATTAATGAAAAAACTAGAATAAGTAAGGGATATAGAAAAAGTTCAATTGATGATGTTATTAAGGACATTTATAAAAAAAATATTGTTAAGCCTTTGGAGACTGAGTATAATAGTTATGTTGGAAAAAGTAAAGTTAAACCATTAGTTATTGAACCAACTGAAGGTACTCATGATATTACGTTTCCTTTTAAAAAACCATTTGATATTTTTAATGATTTATCGGAAAAGGCTTTATCTCTTAATGAACCGGAAGAAGAAAATGTTGCGCAAGCACGTGGCGATGTTCCACCGGCACAACAAACAGGTGGTGCATTGTATATGTTTTATGAAACATTATCTAATTTTAGATTTGAAAGTTTAGAATCAATTTTTAAACGGGAACCTAAGCGACATATATATGCAAAGCCTAGCCCAATGTTAAACCCAGATGATATCGTAAATGGTTTTAATATTGCAGTAGAATATGAAATTGATGGACTCTTTGATATTGTTGATAACTTGCGCGCCGGTATGTATGCTTCAAAATTAATAACTCATGATATGACACGTATGCGATATGATATCACAGGTTATAGTTATATTATTAGAGATGATACGCCCCTTACATTACCTGAACCTGAAACGGGCGTAGAAACTGAAACACAACCCGGAGGTATAGAACCAGAGGCATCTATAAAGAAAATATCAGATTTAACTTTGTCATTGGCTAGATCTGGTGCTGCCGGTAAATTATGTACAGATAAAAATGATCTTTTACATGATAGTGATAATGGTGAACGTTGTAAAATAAAATTTATGGCAACAGATTTAAATCATGCTTATTTTTTTGAGGCAAATAGAAAAGCTGCTGATGGACCAAAAGAAAAGGGAATAAGAGAAAGTAATCTTGAAAGAAGAGTACAATTAAGAGATTCACAATTACAACAATTAGATAATATTAAAATTACACTTAAAATGTATGGTGATTCATCTTTAAGAGTTGGAGAAATTTTAAACTTTTATGCTCCTTCTCAAACTTTGCAAGAAGGAAAAGATCAAGAATCCGATGTATTTTTAAGTGGTAAATATATTATAACAAGAATTAAACATGTTATTAATGCTGAAAAGTATATGATGAATGTTCAATGTAGAAAAGATGCTTGGTATTCTGATCTACCAGCATTTGATCAAGCATTAAATGCATCTCGATTGCTCGGAACTACTTCTAAAGATGAAATAACAAACCAGAAATTAAACGTTAAAGCATCATCTACCACGGTAGATGCAGTCAATGCTCCAGATACAATAGGCATCTCATAGTATAAGGATTGAAAGATAATGGAAACTGATTTTATGGGCAAAGCTGGCTTTATTTGGGCCATCGGTGTTGTTGAAGATAGAAATGATCCTTTGTATCTGGGAAGATGTAAAGTAAGGTACTTAGGTTGGCATACTAGAGATAAACAAGAATTGCCAACAGTAGTATTACCTTGGTCATTTCCTTTAATGCCAATAACATCTGCTTCACAAACACAAGTTGGTACAAGCCCCACTGGTCCTGTTCCGGGAACTTGGGTTTTATCTTTTTTTAAAGACGGCGTAGATGCTACTGATCCAATTATGTTAGGAACATTGCCTGGTCGACCTGATAAAGCATGTGATCCTAAAGATGGTTTTAATGATCCCCGATATTGGCAGCCCAAACCATTTCAACTAGAAGAAGGAACCGGCGCGATTATTGAAGGATCAGTTGAATTTAAAGACGTGCCCCAATTTCCATTAAAATTGAATCGGGTTAGGGATAAGGGTGTTGAAATTACAGAACGTACTGATGATCCTGATAAACATAAAGATAAAGATATTTGGGAATTTTCTTATAACTTTCCTAATATAAGATTTTTAAATGAACCTACTACTCCTAGATTAGCTAGGGGTTTGCGGGATACATCAGCTAAAATTCTTAATAGAGTAAGACCCGGTCCTGGGCCTGCATCCATAATGGTTGAAGGTAGTGCAGAGTCTCCTTTACAAAATAGAAGAGATGTAAAGATGGGCAAATTTGGTATTAGGGCAAGTGATTATGCTGATAAGCCAACCTTCATGGAACCAGAGTCTGCATATGCCGCGCAGTATCCTTATAATCATGTTCATCAGACTGAAAGTGGACATGTTATAGAAATGGATGATACTCCAACTGCGGAAAGATTGTCTTGGACACATAGATCAGGTGCCTACCGAGAAATGGGACCAGCAGGTGATGTTGTAGATAAAGCAACCAGAGATGCGTGGTCCTGTGTTTTGAGAAACTCATATGAACAAATAAGTGGTAATAAATTTTCTTCGATAGATTATGGATATGAATTAGCTGTGGCCGCTACAGGAGGAAAAGAAGATTATTGGCTTAGAGTATGTGGTACTGGTGATGTTCATTTAGAGGCCGAAGAAGGTAACATTGAAATGTATACTAAAAACGGCGTAACTTTTATAAATGCGAAGCGAATTGAATTTAATGCTAAAGAATATATTAAAATGTCTGCTCCGCGAATTCAACAAACAAAATTTCCACGGAACAATCCGAGTTTAAATCCATCAGAAGCGGGAGATAAATCAGGACAGGAAGTCGAGGTAGCAGGAAATCAAGCGGAAAATGTTGGAGGTGCAAAAACAGTAAATGCTGGTCAAATTGGACTGAATACAATGGGACCTTTTACTACATCATGTCAAAGTGAAGGGAAGAATATTTCTCATAGTTCAGAAACAAACGTTACAGGATTAAATATTCTTTTAGGTCAAGGTTCAGCCGGCTGGAGTACTGCAGTTCAAAATGGAATTATTAATTTAAGAAGCGCAGACGCCAAAGCTGGAACAGGTGGAATTTTGCTTCATTTAAATGAATTACCAGTTTCCAGTCCGTCATCAGCAAAGTCATCAGCGGTTGGTTATTTGTCTATTCTGCCACAAAATCCAATCTCAGCAGATATTGAATTAGCTTCGACATTTGGTAACATTACTATGAAAAATAAATTCGGTGAAATAACATTAGGAGAAGCCCCATTGGGAACCGGAGGAAATCTAAAACTAGAGTCAAATGGTATAGGCGCTGAGTTATTGATTAAAACACCGATGGCAGAAATAAGTTTTGATAAAATGGGTTTGATTAGTATCAAAAATGAGGTAACTTCTTTAACGAATGTTATAAAAGTTCTTTTTAGGAATCTTTTGGAACATACACACGGACATGTAGATAGTATTATGGGTACGCCGAACCCAATGGCCGTAACATTACCAAACGCAGCGCAACCATGGTATCCAGACTTACTTAAAGAACAGGCTATGTTAGAAAGCTTTTTTGCAGCATAATTGAAAAAAATAATATGACAAATCAACCACAATGGAAAAAAACAGAATCATTAGTTCCTCATCCAAAACTGATAGAACTAATGAGCAAGTTAAAAGAATTAAGTGATCTCGAGGCTAGAGCGATGACAGAAGTTAAAAATGCACTAGAAAAGAAAGCGCAGGAAGGGGAAGATGGCGGAACAAGTTGATCTTTGGTCTTCTGCAAATTTAGGAGATATAGGTACTTTAAAACCTTTTTTTGAAGCAGCAGCAAAAGGTCTGGAACTTCATAAGGAGAACGCGGCATTTATTAAGACAATTTATGAATTTAACAAGGCCTATTTTATTGCTTCGGTGGATCCATTATTTGCAGCATTAGATAAAATCTTTCAAGAAATTTTAAAACTATTAGATGATCTCAGAGGTTTAGGTTTTTATTATCTACCTGTTCATTCAAAATCAATTGGTACATCTAATGAAGTACAAAGAAATCCTGTTACAGGTGGATTATTGATTGGGGGTCAATATTATGCAAAAGCAACTATGCAAGGTGCAGGCGAATATGTAAAAGCTGATATTTTCGCAGGTGACATTCCAGCTACAGATAAAGAAACAGGTGAACAAATATATGTAAAAGATACAGAATGGATAGACCCACTTGATGCCGACGGCAACAGCACAGGAACAGAATTAACCTTAGAGAATGCTTTTGTATATGCTAATGAGAAGTTAGGTTTAACACAATTATCTCCGATGGGTATTTTACAAACAATTGATAGATCTTTTGACGATTTAAATGATGTTCCTAAAGGTAATACGGCTTTTACAACCGATACATCACAATTATTGTCAGAAGATTATTATCTATCAGGACGGCCAATATTTTCAAATTCTGCAACGGTAGGTGGAATTATTATTATAATGGGTGCACCTTCTTTAGATCATTTCGGAGATATTTTAAAAACATTTAATAAATTTATTGACTTAGAAAGTTTTCATAAATTGTTGGCTGAGATTGATAAAATACTCAATCCCCCTATCGTACATAGAATAAAGTTATCTTGGGTAAGCACCAAAACTATTAGTGTTGATAATACAGATTTAAATACACCACCTTCACTTTCTGACTCCCCCGGAAAGAAAACTTATATAGAAGAAGATGATACTGTGGGTTCATTTTACGTACACGAAAAGAACCCAGACGGAACATACAAAAGCGATAAAGTTTTGAAGAATACGGTAGGCAAATCAATAGCCAGAGTCAACAAAGTTATTGATACTCATAATATGGTAATTGAGGATAGGGAAACGGTAGGTCATAAAGCAGATACTCATAATACCGTTTTAACGGAATCAGTCATTAAAAGGAATCATCAAGAAATAAAAATAAATAGAAATATGGTCCCTTATCAAAATCAAGAATTGGAAATTTCATACATGTCACCCGGCATGGAATTTAAAAAAGGTGATATTATTGTAGAAGCAGTACCTTCTGTCTCATCATCAGGTACACAAACCAAAGAAGGAACTAAAATTGATCTTAATAAACAAAATGAGGGCGATCCCGGAGCTGATAAGGAATATGTTCAAGTCACTGAGGGTGAACTTATAGTCGGAAAAGTAGTAGATGAATTCTATGCAGATGCTTTACCTGAAAAACCAGATTGGAGAGGCAAAAGATTAGAAGAATTAATTCCACCTTTAGGTTCAATTTTAGATACTACTGAAACACATGTAAGAAGTATATTTGCTACTATTAAAAGCTACCATAAAACACTTGATCCTATTATAAAATACTTAGATGGGAAAATGGATGAACTTCAAGCATTCAGTAAAGAAATTGAAGAAATATTAGAATTATTTGCTGTAGGTATTCCCGCGACTGGAGTATACACATTATACTTGGCACCGCAATTAGGGGGAACAGCATATTTCAGAGAAAGAATGATGGCTGCAGCAGGCCCTGATAAGCCACCTGAAAATTTAAAATTTTGTGCTGGTGTTTGTTTTTTAGGTGGTGGCCCAACAGGAGGACCATTAATTACATCTCTTAAAGCTTTGGCGTTGATGTTAGGAATGAGGGAGAAGACAGAAGCGGAAGTAAAGCAACAAGAAAAACTAGAAGATTTGTCAACTCCGATTTTTGATAATACAAAAACATACATGGCTGGAGATAAAACTTATTATAAAGGTGTTAATTATGAATGTCTAGTTAATTATACAACAGGCGAAGAACCTATAATAAAAGATCTGAATGATGAAAATGTGGTTAATGCGGAATATTGGCAAAGACTGGGAGAAGCTGGAGCAGAAGATGAAGGAGTTGATATTGGGGATGTTAGAACTCCGGAAGAAATAAGAAAAGCTAAAATAGAGTTTTTGAAAGATACTAAAAAGGCTTTAGGTGATATTTTAGTTAAATTAAATGGGGCTTCACCTGGTGCATCAAGTTTAAGAAAGAAGATTATGGATGTTCCTCTTTATGGAACAATGGACCCGCTGCAATCACCACCAGCGTTTATTTCATCTGGCGCAAATGAAGCCACTTATGTGGATCTTCTAGAATTAAGAGATATAGATTTAGAAGAGTTGAATTTATTAGTTCAAAGAATTGATGAAATGTTGGTTAAGATAGAAATTACAATGATTCAAGAAACACCAGATGAAGAAACAGAACCTGGTAGTTTTAGATCAAAAGGTAAATCATTGCTTATTTTAAAAGGTGAATTTATAGATGAAGTTGATGATTTTGAGGGGGGACAAAGAAAAGTTAAACAAAATACAACTATTACTATTCTTGATCCACTCAATCCAGGTTCTGGTTCAACAAGAACTGTAGAATATATGTCAAATACAACAGTGGCCGTTCTTAATGAAGCATTTGAACCAGATATAGAAACTGCACTGCCTTATGATGTAATTTTAAGTGATCAAAATGAAACCGAATATAAGTATAAGGCTGAATATAGAGCAAATTCTACATTTTATTATCATCCAGGATATAGATTACGTGAATTTGAAGCTAAGGCGAATACTATTTCAACTTATTCAAAAGTTGATACAGCAGGTAATTATATAGATATACCTAATTATGAAGACGGGAATTCGAAAGGTTCCGCGTTCGACGGGAAACCGCGAAATATTAATGAATACCCGCTTGGTACCATTATAGAAATAAATGGAACTGTGCCACTATCAGAAGGATATATTGGTGGGGGTGGAGTGGAAGTAATATTAGAAGAGGAAGAAGAAGTTGCAGATACTTGGAATGCTATTGGTGTTTCACAGGATGATCTTTTAATTGTAACTCTTGATACAGGAACATTTACTAAGTATATTCAGGAAGTTCTTGATGATACACATATAGCAATTGATTCTGCCATTCAAGCAGGAGGAGATTCTCCGTATCTAGATTTATTATATCACCCAGACTGGGCTTTTGAATTATCGGTTGGCAAAAAGACACAAAAGGCACAAGAAGATAAGATACAGAATAGTAGAAATAAATTTCTTGATTATTTGACTGATATTAATGCCCAGGCAGATGAGATTTATGATTACTTGGATAAATTGAATAACGAGGGTTGGTAATATAAATAGATTGAATAAGGAACATCTATGGCACAAACACGATACACAGAAATAGAGTATGATGAAAAAACTGGCGCAACTATCTATTCTGATGTTGATATATCCTTTAAAGCACATCCTGTAACAGGGGATATTATTAAAACAAAGAATGCAACTGTGATAAAACAGTCTATGCGTCAGATATTACAAACAAGAGCAAATGAAAGATTGGGTCATCCTGAAATTGGCGCAGGTGTTCAAGAATTATTATTCGAACCAATGAATCAATTAACAGAAAATAGACTCGTTAGAAAAATTGCAGACTCTTTAAGAATGTTAGAACCTCGGGCTACAATAAGGGATATAATTGTAATGGGTGAGCCAGATAGAAATACTTATAGAATAAAAATTATTTTTACGATGTTAGGGCAACAAACTGACGAAACTTTCGAAACTTTTTTGTATAGGTAAGGAATGGCAACAGACGTAGCGAAATTAAATGTTTCAGAACTGGACATGCCGGCTATCAAATCCAACATGATAGCCTTTTTAAAAAGTCAAAGTGAATTCGCGAATTTTGACTTTGCAGGCTCAGGATTGGATGTAATAATGGATATGCTAGCATATAATACTTATTATAATTCATTTTATTTAAATATGTTAGCAAATGAAATGTTTTTAGATACTGCGGAACTTAGAAATTCTGTTGTACAGAAAGCCAAACAGATGGGTTATACACCTCGATCTGTTCAAGGAACAAAGGCAATAGTTACATTGCAGATAACTCCTAGTGATCAAGCAACCACAATGGTTGTAGAAAAAGATAAAAGATTTTCTGCTACTATAGATCAGGACAAATATATTTTTACTACTGCGAATTCGTATAATGCTATAATTGGTACTGATGGAAGATTCACGGTTCCCGATGTACAGTTGAATCAAGGTATAAGGTTAACTCACAAATATGCAGTTGATTATTCTAACAAAGAGCAAAAATTTCTTTTACCTAATCCACAGACTGATGTCTCAACATTAGAGGTTACTGTAAAGGCTTCACCGACTGCTACAATTATAGATACCTATACAAAGGTAACAGATACAGTTAAAGTAACAGCAACATCTAAAGTATTTTTCTTATATGAAGAATTTGATGGTAGATTTGAAGTACAATTTGGAGATAATAAAGTTGGCGCACGACCGGCTGATGGAAGCCAAGTTATTTTATCATCAAATATTTCTGATGGCGAAGTTACAAATAAAGCTAGCGTGTTTCAGGCCGTTGATGTAATAGGGGGATATGCAGATGTTTCTGTAGTAACTACAACCGCTGGTTATGGCGGCGCCGTAAGGGAATCAATAGAAGAAATAAAATACGGTGCACCTAAATTATATGAAACACAAAATAGATGTGTTACCTTAAATGATTATAAAAGAATTGTAGAAAAAGAGTGGGTCAACGCAGAATCGGTAACATGTTGGGGCGGAGAACAAAATGATCCACCAAGATATGGAAAAGCTTATATTGCAGTAAAACCCAAGAGTGGATTATACTTAACATCAAAAGATAAAAATGCAATTAAAACTGATATATTATCAAGAAAGAATATGGTTTCTGTAACACCAGAGATTGTTGCTCCTGATTATCTTTATTTAAAAATTACTTCAGATGTTAGATATGATCCAAATAAAACTATTCAATCTGCAGACCAAATAGGATCAAATATTGTTAATGTGGCTCTAAATTATAATCAAAATGAATTAGGAAAATTTGATTTAAGATTCAGGTATTCACGATTAACTACTTTAATTGATAATACAGATCCAGCCATTTTAAATAACCAAACAACTGTTCTTTTATTTAAGAGATTAGTAGTAGAGTTGGCACAAGCTTTCAACTATGCACAAAATTTTTCTAATCAATTAAAATATCCATATGTTGGTTATAAAGGAACAATGTCTTCTTCCAAATTTCAATATATTAATGAAGCAACGTTAGTTACAGAAGATGGATGCACATTATCTGATGCAGATGGTATTATTCAAGTTGTAAAAGAAGCTGCTGGCGAGGTTGCAGTTATTAATTCCAATGTTGGGACGTTAGATTATACCACAGGTAAGATGACTTTGGTATCATTTAAACCTATAACAGTTGAAGCTGTTGTAAATAATAATACAATTGAAATATTTGTGCAAACTAATGTATTGGATATAACACCTATAAGGGAACAAGTTATTATAGTTGAAAAGAAAGATATCCAAGTTAATATGATGACTGATACTTCATTAAGCACAGGTGATTTCCAAATGGCAACATCTGATGAAACCCCCGCGCAGGTAATTTATGGAGCTAATACTGCATAATGGCTGATAACAGAATATCTGAAATAATACAAAATCAATTACCATCCTTCTTTACTGAAGAAGGTAGTAATCTCCCTGTCTTCATGACAAAGTATTTTGAATTTTTAGAATCCTACCAAATAGAATATACTGATTTAGAATTAGACGAATATAATATTGTCCAAGAAGATGACGACGGTGCATATTATGTTGAAGGTACTGCTATAGATCAAAGAAATCTTGTTTATGAACCTTCAGATGGTGCAGAGTCAACTGATGCCGGAATGCAATTCGGACACTTTTATCCTGTTTATGGAAATAAGGCACCTGCTTTAGCTGCTTCTGATGATAACACAGTTTATGAATTAGAATTAGAAGAGCTAAGGGGTAATGTATTTTATATGCCGAGAAAAGGTGGGGCAAATGGTGGTAACTATGGCATAGCAATAAAAGATCCTCCCAGCGCCTCATATACTGCATATACGGCCGCCTCCAGAATTGTAAAGGAAGATTCACCAGAAGATGGGAAAGCTAATACAGAAATTATAGTTGAATCGGAAAGAGGGGAAGATGCTACATTTGCTATTGGTGAAGTAATTATAGGTGCCACATCTGGTGCTCGACTTATAGTAACTGGTTATCAAAGAAAAAATGAACCAGCTGGTAAATTTTTAGAAACAGCAAATACTGCATCTCCAAAATATAATTTAGATCCACATCTATTATTCGCGCGTCCTATTAATGAAAGATCATTGATACACGGAGAATCTATTAGAGGCAGATTGACACGTGCAAAAGCTACAGTAGGTGAAACAGATAAAGATTTATTGAGAAATCCTCTTCGAGGTGCTGCCGATATAGATTTAATGACTGATGTTGATGCAGCCGACAACTACATGTTACAACAATTTAGAGAAGATTTTTTATCAAATATTCCTTTTGATGCAATTGGAGATTTAAGACAAGCGATTAAAACAGCAAGGGATATCTATAGAAGTAGAGGTACAGAAGATTCTTTTCTTTGGTTATGGAGAACAGTATATGGATCAGATCAACTAAGTTTTATATATCCAAAAGAAAGATTATTGAGACCCTCCGATGGTGACTGGAGTTCTGCAAAATCTATTAAATTGTATACTGGTACCGCCATAAACCCAGATGAATTTAATAGTAAAGTTATTAAAGGTGAAGATTCTCAAGCTACAGCAACTGTTGATAATTCTATTGCATATATTGAAGGATCAACTGCAGTAACAGAATTATATTTAACGGATTATGTTAAAGGGTATGATGCCCGTTTTGATATCTATTCTGATTTTCAACCTGGTGAAAAAGTAGCAACGATTGAAGCATTTGTTGATTATGAACTTATGAACAGTCCTGATTCTTCTGATGCTGTGAAAGCAATGCCATTTCCGGCAGGTTCTTCTAGAGGTGATTGTATTGCTGTTATTGGTGATATTACAATTGTAAGTAACGGCACAGGTTATAAGGTTAATGATGAATTAGTAATAAAAGGTGGTGCCGGACAAGGTGCTTCGGCTCGCGTCGCCGCTACAGCTAATGGCGCAATTGATGAAATTATTGTGGACGATGGCGGTAATGGGTATATGGGCGGTGAAATGTTAATAGTTAATAGCGCTGGTACACAGGGCACTAATCATACCGGAGCCATTCGCGAAATTCTGGAAACAGGAACATTTAGATATTCTAATTCAACAATTGATAAAGTTATTTCAACTGCTGACGGTGGTTCAGCTGCTTCTGCTATTTCTTTAAATGCATTTTCATTTTCTGTTGATGATCCAGGTGATGTAAGATATCCTGAAAATATTAATACACATTTTAGTTCAAGTAATTCAACTACTTGGGTTGCTGAGGTAACAAATCAAGATACTGCAGACGGCGGTGCTAATATTTTACTTGAAGAAGGTGATGGTAGGATTATAATTAATGGTACAGATGCAGACAATCCAGGAAATTATGTAGACGCTGGTGATAATATTCTTTTTCATACAAAGAATTTTGAAGATGATATTCAACCAGGCTATTATGTATATGATTCTAAAACAGGAACTAAAGGAACACTTGCAGGACCATCAGTAAACTCTACATGTTTTGTTTATGTAATTGAAAATGAATCGGCGCCTAACTTTGTTGAAAATAGTTATGGTGATTTATACTATAGTGCAAACGCTACAGCAGTTCCTGGGAAATCCGGAATGTTTCAAATTGCTTCAATTAAACCAGCAAGTTATTATGAAACAAATCAATTAGGGGATAATACTTATTCTATTGATAGTTATTATGGAGCAACAAAATATACCTATACTTCTTTTGGTGCAATTGCGAATGTACAGGTTATAACTACTGGAGTTGATTATTTAAAAGGCCCAAGTTATGAAGCATCTAATCAAACTATATTAGGAAAGAAGGCATATGAGTTTGAAGATCCTATTACTGGAAAAAATACTGCTGAATTATCCTATTTAAATTTTGCAGAAAATGTTCAGGGGAAATATAGATTTGGGGAATATCTTATAGGGCAGACTTCAGGCAAAAAAGCTCAAGTAATTCAACCATATGTTAATTCATCGGCGAATTCTACTGCTAGTTCAATGAAAGTGAAAGAAGTAGATACAACATTTTCTCTTGAAGACGAAAGTGTTATTTTAAGCGGATTAGGAACATTTGAGAATAATACTTCTGCTCTTTATTCTTTTTCTACTAAGGGTGTAGGTGGTGCTGTTGTTATAGCATCAAATGGAAATGAAACTTGGGATAATCAAACAGGGGATACTGGTAATAATACTCTTTCTATTGAATCTTCAAATACAATATATGGATCATATAGTGGTAAGATTGCCGTTAATGATCAATTGGAAACATATGTTGGACTTAAGGGTTTAAATAATAGTACAGGTGCTGACTATGAGAATTTATTAAATGCCGGTAATGAATATATTGGAAGAATAAGTTTTAGAGCTAGTACTGTTTTATCTAGTGTTGTTCTTAGATATGGGCATTCTAAAACAGATGTAAACTTTGTAAGCGACGGTGCAATAGGCGGATTAACAAATGTAGATTTGTATAGTCAAGTAGGCACTAATAATGCCGATCAAATTTATACTTATGAAGGCAAATTTACAGTTGATCCTACAAATAATTATCATGCGATATATTTGTATATAAAAATGAATACATCTACAACATATACACTACATGTAGATAAAATTGAAATGATAGATGTTACAACTCGTGGTAAGATTGAATATGAAGGATTCAACACAGCAGATGAACCAGAATCATTTATGATTATGGAGCCGTCGGAATTTGCTGATGGAGAAACTGTTGTATCTTTAGTTGGTGCTAGAACAGCTGTATTAGCAAGTGCAAATGTTCAATCAGTTGAATCAACTGCGAATTATGGTAATAATGCTGTATTAAAATCCGGAGCTTTAAAAACTGGAGCTATTAAATCTCTTACAATCTCACAGGCAGGTATAAACTATACTACAATTCCTACAGTTACAGCTCCATCCGGCGATAATAACGCAATATTTACAGCTAACCGTACAACTATAACTAATTATCCTGGAACGTTTAAAAGTAAATTAGGAATGATTAGTGATATTATCAGGGTACAGGATTCTTACTATTATCAAGATTTTTCGTATGTTTTGAGATCTGATATTCAGATTGGTACCTTTAGAGATATGGTAAGGTCTTTTGTTCATCCAGCAGGATGGGCAGTATTTGGTGAGATAGGTATTGAATTTTTGATTCAAATGTCTATTGATACAGAATCAAAAACTATTAAGAAGCTTGAATTGTTCATTGATAGAACACCGTCATATATACCAACATATGGGCCTCTTACCTATGCTATGAGAGATGGAGCAGCAATTTATAATAATACTACTCAAGGTCCTCACGATAGTGTATATGGACAGATTAATTTTGATGTAGGTATTATTCATAATTATCATGTTGAATTCTTAGATCCAAGATGTATTGGTTTTGGTCCAACGACAGATGATAAACATTTTGCATTTCACTTAGGAAGACAAGACAGTACTACCTGGTTAAATGGTCTAGGGTGGGACTATGAAAAGAATTATAAAGGAGATCCACAAGGCCAATTCGGTCCGGATACCCCTTACAATAATAGTGATCCTGGCAGAGTAGAAATAACACATTGGTTCATAGAACATGATCAAACTAATGCTTTGAATGAAAGTACTAAAATTGTACCTTGGTATCCGAATGTAATCATTGAATATAAACAGCAATGGCCAAGGGCAGTTGTAGCAGGAATGTTAAGGGATCCAGTACATTCAACACATTCATCCGGGGTACCTGCGGGAGCACAAAGACCGCCAGATACTTTCTGGGGAATGGGTAACAATCCAAGAGATCGCAAAGGTGGATTTGAATATTGGCCAGAAATAGGTATATTAGGAAAATATACTTCACCAGATGGTAATGAAACAATGCCATTAGTTACTACTCATGTAAGTTATGGTGAAGAAGAAGTTGAATTAATCGGTGATGCTACTATAACTGTAATAAGTTGGAAAGAGCCTACACTGCCTATAAGAATGCTAACCGCGTCATTACCAAATTTAACTAGTGTTGATACGTATGTTAAATTAGATGAGAGTAGGGTAAAAGTACAGCCATTTGATAATGTATACATTGATAGACAAACTATACATTGGCCAAATGCCGCGGATCGTATAATTGCAGTAACAGTTTCAAGTACTGATTTTCTTTTTGATGGTGTAAACATTAATGATAGTGCATGGTCAAGAAAACTTATCAAGGGCGTAACATATCGTTTCAATGTAGAAGATAGTACTAATTCAGGACACATATTAAGATTTGCAAATCTTCTTGACGGTAAACATGCTGCAGGATATGTAGAAGCAACAAATCAATATCCTTATACTGCAGTTGGCACACCAGGAAGTGGTGGATCATATGTTGATTTTAAAATTCCAGATTATGATATAGCACATGTTGATGGTTCTGGTAGCTGGAGTAAAAATGATACAGTATGGGCTTATTGCCATAATCATTCAGATATGGGTGGTCCAATAAAAACAGAAGAAAAGATAGTAGTTAATAGTTCCGAATGGATGCATATTAAAAAACCTCTGGTTGTTACCGCTCCAGATACATCCGCTTCCGGAATTTATAGAGATCCAACTTATGAATATGGACAGTCATATGCAAGACCAAAAGATAAGAGATTAAATAATCCATTAAGGGCTGATAATAAATTTGAAGTTGCAGTTGCAAATATTAAAGCTGGACATGTTGTAGGATTAAGAACAGATGGGACAATACAACAGGTATATCAAACAGGAAATGTTTGTTTTCCAAGAATCAATTATGTTCATTCATTATTAGGGATAGCACAAACAGATACTGCCGTCGGAGAATTTTGTGAGGTTAGAGATACTGATTCAGTAGAAGAAAGAGTTTTTGATTTATCACCTGGAACAGATTACTATCCTAATTATAGTGCAAATTCTATATGGGGTGAATATATTACAACTACTCCCCCTACAATAACTTCTGCAGATGGTATTGATAGAATTAAATTAGGAACAGCCGGCACAAAAGATTCATTAGAATTATCTTTTCCTAGATGGGGACTATATACTTATCAAGCGCATGAAGATTTGGTAGAAGGAAATGTAGTAGGTTTAATGTCTAATGGTAAGGTACAAAAAGTTTTCTGTGAAGTAGATGGAACAGCAAAACCAGTTTTGGATAGTGTTCATTCCTTACTCGGTATAGTAAAAGCGGATTGTTTAGAAGGAGATTGGGCTGAAATAATAACAAAAGATCAAACTCACGAGATGGCAGCATTCTTTCAAGGTGCCGACACAAACTTTACATGGGCAACAGATACAGATCTTTATGTTGATTATAGAGATGCTTCTATAAAGCTAAATGTAGCTTATAGCAACCATCCACTTAATAAGATTGGAAAGTCACTTGCTGGACAACAAGGTACGGAACAGACGGTATTAGTGACATGCGATATACCGACACACGGAACATATTCGCCTACATGGGATAAAACGAAAGCCAGTTGGCCATGGAATACTTATTGTAGAGTATCTACAGTTCCACATATTGGTGGTGATATAGTAGGTGATAGCAAAATACAAGAATATGCAGGACTTGGTATAGAATTAACCATTCCGCAGAATGATCACCCAGTAGAAAATCTTGAATCTGGGCAGACCATATTATTTGATGATATAAATATTATACTAGAAGAAGCAGATGGGATGCTTCTCGAAGATGGTGATGAAGTATTAGTAGAAGATGGTACAACTGATGCAACATCTGCTATGGGTAAATTAAAAATCGAGAATGACTATCTCTTATATGAAGACCTTATAAATACAGGTAGTGACTATAAACGTATTAATATATATAGTAGGTTTGATGCTAAATATATTGTAGGTAATTATACCACGAGTAATTTTAATGTACATGAGCGAGCGAATAAATACTTCCCGGAAGGACGTAGTGATCACGCAGCTCAACATGCAGTTTTAGAGTAATTAATTAATAACGATTGGAGTTATCGAAATGCCGGCTTTAGTAACAAATAAATTTAGAATGTTCAATGCAAAGCAGTTTCGAGAGTCTTTTGACGAAGATTCCGGAATGACAACATTTGCGAACACAGTCGCGGGCGATACATACTTAGAATCTAATATGTATCTTTTCATCGGTGGTGTCCAGAACTGGGCTAATGTAGCAGGAGCCGCGGCAGCAGACAACGACACAACACCCCCTACACCCACCGATTCAGTATCAAATACTTATTATAATCATTGGAAAGATATGATCGCAGCTAAAAAGGTTGTATCTACTGATGTGACACATTGTATTCCTAGATATAATTGGGCAAACAATACATCTTATTTTGCTTATGATAATGCGCAAAATTCTATGCTTGCCAATACCTTTTATGTCATGACAGATGAATATAATGTATATAAGTGTTTAGCAAACAATAACAGTGGTGGAACAAGTGTTGCAAAACCAACAGGTCAAGCAGCTACTATTGTTACACCTGGTTCTGATGGATATAAGTGGAAGTATATGTACACAATTTCGGCCGCATCGGCTTTGAAATTTGTAACTACTAATTATATTCCTGTACAACAAGTACGTTATCAGAATACTGTTATGGCATCAGCCACACAGGAAAACACCCTACAACGTGCTGTTGAAAATGCAGCTGTTGATGGTGCTATCAATATCTATAGAAAAACAGCTAACGGAACAGTTGGTGGAGCTGAATATTTAATTTTTGAAACCAACACATTGGATAACGGTTTTGGTAGTGCATATTCACATACTACTACTTCCGTACGTATTCATAGTACCGCAAGTGCTTCTGATAATATCTATATCGGTTCAGATATATTCTTTACATCAGGAGATGCAGAAGGACAAGGTGGAACTATTACAGATTATGATGGTACTACAAAAGTAGTTACCTTCGCGCCAGCAGTTTCATCTGCGGCCGCACAAAGTGATAGTTTTCAAATTGCACCTAGATTACAAATATTAGGTGATGGAAGCGGAGCAAATTGTAGAGCAAACGGAACTAATACTTCTGGTTTAACTGGTGTTATAACAATTGCCGCAGGTTCTGGATACACAAATGCAGTTGTTAGTGTTTTAGCTAATAGTTCCTGGAATACAGATGACGCCACAGTTCAAGCTATTATCGAACCAAAAGGTGGACATGGATTTGATGCCACAGAAGAATTAGGTGGATATAACGTTATGATTAACGTTAGACTTGAAAATGATGAGTCCGGAGAATTTACAGTAGCCAATGATTTTAGAAAAATTGGTTTAATTTCACATCCGAACGCAGCTAATACACAGAATGATAATGATCTTGCTGTACCAGCAACCATTTCATTGGCTGACCAAGCACTTAGAGTTACAGTGCAATCTTTTTCAGGTTCTGCATATTCATCAGACCAATTAGTAACAGGTTCAGTATCAGGTGCGACAGGAAGAGTAGTTGACTGGACTTCAGGAACAAGTAAATTGAGAATGTCTCAAGTTACAAAAGGTTCAAATACTTCAAACGGATGGGATGGAACACCAGGTTCTTTTCAAGCCAACGAAGCATTGACAGTTTCTGGAGGCGGAACAACCGCTAATACAAGTGCTATTGAAGGACCTGACTTGAAACAATACACCGGTGATATTCTATATGTTGAAAATAGATCACCAATTTCAAGAGCTAGTGACCAAATCGAAGATGTTAAGTTAATAATTAACTTCTAATATTTTACAATAAGGTAATAAGTGTCAGGCGTAAAAACAAATTTTAACATTGCACCATACTATGATGATTTTGATAAAGATAAAAACTTTCATAGGATCTTATTCAGACCTGGTTTCGCAGTTCAGGCAAGGGAACTTACCCAGATGCAAACCATCTTGCAAGAGCAAGTTACCAGGTTTGGTGATCATATCTTTAAAGAAGGCAGCAAAGTTTTTGGTGGAGATATAACACTCAATACACAAGTTAATTCTTTAAAGTTAGAATCGGCTTTTGATAGTGCTACTGTAACAGTTAGTTCTTTTGAAGGTAAAACTATTACTGGCGGCACTTCAGGTGCCAAAGGTTTAGTTATTAGAGCAGAAGCTCTTACTGTAACAGATCAACCTACTTTAATTTTTTCTAAATTAGGTGGTGGAAATTTTTTAGATGGTGAAACAATTTCTACTTTAGAAACAACACCATACCAAGCTAATACTGTTAGTTTAAGTGGTTCCTCTGGAGTGCAGTATGCTCAAAATACAGCATCTATCGCAAGTATTACAGAAGGATGTTTTTATATAAGTGGATTTTTTGTTTTAAATCCTGCACAAACTATTGCCTTAGATAAGTATAGCGGTTTTCCAACAAAAAGAATTGGTTTAACAGTTACTGAATCTATTGTTCAAACAGATGATGATTCATCCATTTTAGATAATGCACAAGGTACTGCTAACTATGCGGCTCCGGGTGCTGATAGATTTAAAATGGCATTGACTTTAGCATCTTTAGATATAGCAACAACAACTACCGCTACAGATGGAACTGTCACAACTACTTCTAGTACTTTTACAGAATATGCTGGTGAAAAATTTATAGAATTAGTTAGAATGGAATCTGGCGTTAAAGTTTCAGAAACCAAGTTTCCAATTTATGGGGAACTTGAAAAAACATTAGCTAGAAGAACATTTGATGAATCAGGTTCATATACTGTAAGACCATTTGGAATACAATTAAGAAATCATAGAGATGGAAATACTGCTCTAATCTCTGCCGGATTAGAAGCAGGTAAAGCTTATGTAAAAGGCTATGAATATGAAAATATTGCAACACAATATATTGATGTAGAAAGAGGTCGTGATACAGCAGATGTATCAGATTATATTGTTGCATCAGATTATGGCAATTCTTTGTATCTTAAAAATGTTTTAGGTACTTTCGATATATCCAAACACGAATTGGTGGATTTGCATTGTTGTCCTTCCGCTTCTGTTAATGCTATGTCAAATGATACTAATGCGTTAACAAAATACAATCAAACGAAGATGGGAACAGCAAGAATACGATCGTTTGATTGGGAACAAGCAGATCTAACTACATCTAATACTACACACTTTCATTCAGTATATTCATCTCGAATATATGACATACGTTTAGATCAAACTATTGCAGGTGAGGTATCTGGTGAAGGTGATGATTTAACAACTATTGGTGTCCCAGCAGGAATTACATCATATGCAAATGGAGCATATAAAGGTGCAGTGGTAACTGTTAATACCACGAACGGCTCTACTGTTTCAAGTGATACAGTTTCGATTGCTGAATATATTGCTATAGGTTCACAACACACAATTAAAGCTAATACTGCTTTATCACAAAAAGTATTATCAAATTCAACATTTACTATTTCTTTTAAATTTCAAGATTTAGGTTGTTTGATTGTAAAGCATGGAGCTGTAGATCAATTAACTGCTGCAAACACAACTTATGTTGTAAAAACAACATCTGCAGATATTGATAAATTATCAAGATTTAATAATGATCCTGAAGGAATAGCCCAATTAACAGGTGTAAGTAAAAATACATTATTATATCAATTACCATTTTCACCTTTGGCAACTATACCTGATGGGATTACTTATACATATAAAACCTTTCAATCGATTTCTGTACCACTGGCAGGTGTGACAACTGTATCGACATCAGCCGGTGCTTTTATAGGAACAGGCGCTCAGGCAGCATCAACTGCGAAAGAATTATTTTCAGTAGCCGTTAAAACAATTGACAATGCAGCCAATCCACCGATTGATAATGTAACAGGAGAATCATTAACTGAAGGACAGTTATTAAATTTTGATACTGCTACAGGTAGAACAGCAACTATTGATAGTCCTACTCAAACAACATTAAATTTAAATACAAAAAGTGGTGCATATCAAGTAGAAGTGCTTTCAACTATTAGAACAGCTAATGCAACACCAAGATCAAAAACATTAACGGTTGGAAATACAACTGTTATAGCTTCAAATACAACTATTTCTAAAGGGCAAGTTCATATTGCTGAGCCTAATAAAAAGGCCGGTAAAAAAGATAACTTGATGATATCTGATGTTGTTAATATAGCTTATATAATTGACTCCGGAGATCCTGCTCTACCGGTAGGCTCAGCAATGATAACAGCACTTAAAGATGCAACGTCAACAACTGCTGTAGATGCTACTTCCAGGTATGATTTAGATAACGGACAACGAGATAATTATTATGATTGGGCTTCTATTATATTAAAGCCTGGTAAACCAGCCCCTACTGGACAACTATTAATAATTTGTGATCATTTTAGTAATCCTGCTTTAACACCACCAATTCAAGATGCACTCGCTGGATATTTTTCAATTGCATCATATTCCGACGTAAGTTCAAATACAGGATATCATTATGACCTACAAGGTGTTAAAAGAAAAGGATTTAATTTTTCTGCTGTTCCAAAATATACAAGTCCTACAACAGGTGAAGAAATTGAATTAAGAGATTGTATAGATTTTAGACCTACACGTTATTCTGCTAATAATGACAAAGGTTCTAATACTACAAATGATATGACATCTAATAATGAAGCGATTCCTTCTTCACAGTTGGGATCTGCCGGCGGAACACCAGACCCTGAATATACATTTCAATTTAATATCAAATACTATTTGGGTCGTAAAGATAAATTAACTCTTTCTAAAGATAGGAAGTTTAATGTACTTAAAGGTGTGCCAGCATTAGAGCCAGTTGCTCCCCCAGATGACGACGATTCTATGACGTTGTATACATTAACTATTCCTCCATATACTTTTAAGACAGAAGATATAAAAACAAAGTATATTGATAATAGACGTTATACAATGAGAGATATTGGTAAGTTAGAAAAGAGAATAGAAAACCTAGAATATTATACAGCATTATCTATGTTGGAAAAAGAAGCAGCTGCTTCATCTATATCTGGCGGATCAACACAAGATTCACTTTTTAATCCAGCTGGTGATAGATTTAAGAACGGTATTTTAGTAGATGGTTTTAAAGGTCATGGAATAGGTGATGTTATAAACAACGATTATAGATGTTCAATTGATATTGAGAAGAATGAATTAAGGCCTCCATTTAAGACAGATAACTATACATTTCAAATGACAGATATTGGTGGTTCTAGTAATAATGTTCAATGGCATTTTCCAGCACAGGAATTAATAACATTACCTTATACAACTGCTAATTTAGTAAATCAACCATTAGCAAGTACTTATAAAGGAGTTAATCCATTTGGTTTAGCTCAATTTACTGGTGGTATTAAAACATATCCTGATTCAGATACATGGTATGATACTGAATCACGCCCTGAAGTGTTGGTTAATATTGAAGGTGTTAATGATAATTGGCAGTTTGGAAATTATCGTGCCGGTCATGGGTCACAATGGGATAATTGGACTAAAAATTGGCATGGTGAACAGATTAACCCAGAACCAGAAATAAGTGTTAAGGATGCCGGCGCAACTTCTATTGGTATAAGAAAAGCAAATCTTATTAACAAAGGACAAACACGGAAAGGTATAACTTCAAAAAATATTCCAGATTCAATTAAACGATCATTAGGAAATAAAGTAGCAGATATTTCTATGACATTCTGGATGAAGGCACACCTGCTCGGTTCTCAATATGCACCAGATGATAATAGAATATATTTTGTAGCAAGAGGATTAAAACCAACAACAAATGTATATGTATTTTTTGATGGAGATAATGTATCCTCAAACGTTTATCCAATGCCTTTCTTAACAATTAATGGCGCTGATACAGATAAACATTTAATGTTGGGTGAAACAATATCTGAAGGTTCGAATGTCGCGCAAATTATACTACCACAATTAACTACTTCAGGTGGAACCGCGACTGCGTATATTAAAGTAGTTAAGGCATTAGATCTTAATGGTGATAATGCTGATATAGATCAAGCTTTTTCACCAGGTTCAACAACTATTCTTACATCTAATAGTGGCGTTTCCGGAGTCATATCAAATAGAACTGTGCCCACAAAAGGACAAGCAGATTACATGTCCACTAATCAAGCCGGTGAATTTGCAGGTATTCTTTCCGTACCAGCAGGAGCACATAAATCAGGTGAAAGATTATTAAGAGTTACCGATCATGAAATAAATTCTGTTCCAGATTCAACTATGGCAGCGGAATGTACCTTCTCTGTAAGAGGTTTAGTGGATGGTCGAGAACCAACCTCGATTTCAACTCGGCCCTCTGTTTCACGAAGAGAAGATGTCACTAATGAAAATGTAATAACAAGCCCTACTAGTAGAATTGAAGGTTCATCTCAGTGGATGGATCCAATGGCTCAAACATTTATTGTTAATAAGAGTAATTACCCTGAAGGAGCTTTTATTAAATCAGTAGATTTGTGGTTTAGACAAAAAGCAACAGCTAATAGTTCAACACCACAATTACCTGTAACGGTTCAACTTAGACCACTGATTAATGGATATCCAAGTTCAGGAACTATTATTCCACATGGTGAAGCGGTAAAAAGGCCAGAGGAAATTAATACTATAGTATCTGCTCCGGATGCTTCAAATACATCTCATTATACAACATTTGAATTTCCTGCGCCAGTATATTTAACAGGTGATGAATATGCATTGATTATTCTTTCAAATAGTTCTGAGTATCAGTTATGGACAGCTATACAAGGATTAAGTCCTTTAACTGATGCATCTATCAGTCCTAATATTAGAATACCTAAGCAACCAAATATTGAAACAATGTATTTACCAACTAATGCGGGTATGCCACAAGTATCTCCAGGTGAATCATTGATGATGAGAGTTAATAGGTGTCATTTTACTACATCAAATCAAGGTAATATAATTTTGATGTCTAATACACATAGTCAAAATATGGCTACATCTAATGTTTATATAGATGCATATAAATTTAATTCATCAGTGATGAATTTTGATAGTACAACAATTAATATGGCATTTAAGACTACTAATACATCTGGTGGATATTCATCAACGAATTACGTAACGGGTGAGAAAGATAAAAACGTCAATCTTGAAGAACGAATGATGATGCAGGCTAATACAGCAAATTGTTTTAGTACACATATTACTATGAGATCTACTTCAAAATTTGTTTCACCATTGATTGATACTTCAAGATTTAGTTTAACTACAGTTGAAAATGATGTTGATAATGCAGCTCTAGCAAATTCGAATATATACATTATTAATGCCGGTGCAAGTTATACATCTTCAGCAGTAGCTACAGTTTCTGGTGGAAATGGAACAGGTGCAGAAATTGCATTAACACTTTCAGCTGGTGGAATTGCGGGCACAACAGTTACTAACGGTGGTTCGGGTTATACAGAAACTCCAACAATAACAATATCAGATCCAGCACATACCGGAACCAATTTCGCAAATGTTGTTGTAAGTAGTGAATTAGATGCACAAGGCGGACCAATCAATGCTAAATATATTACAAGGAAAGTTAACCTTGAGGATGGTTTTGAAGCAGAAGATATTAAAGTTATCGTTCAGGCTTATAAACCAGAAAGTGCTAAAATATATGCATACGCAAAAGTTTTAAGTCCTGATGATCCCTCTGCATTTGATGATAGAGATTATATCTTATTATCACAAGAAACAGCTGCTTCTGTACATTCTTTAAATGAAGATGATTATAAAGAATTTTTATTTAAATCACCAAATGATACAATTGATTATACTGATGATTCAGGAACCAATTATAAGAAGTTTAAAACATTTTCAATTAAGTTATGCATAACTTCTACTAGTACTTTAAAAGTTCCTAAAGTGAAAGATTTAAGAGCAATAGCATTAGATGAATAAGATACAAACCGAAGACCCTCGTTTTGTTAGGGACATACACTCAAAGGCACTTTTAGCCACAGATAAAACTGCCCTAAATAGACACAGATCACAACGGCTAGCTGCTGAGGCTGCTCATAAAGAACGAGCTGCGCATCGAGCTGAGCTTGATAGATTAAGTAATACTGTGGATAAGATAGAAAAATTATTAATGAAAGTTTTAGAAAAGGATAAAGATGGCAGCTAATGTAGCGTTATCAGATACGTTTGATTTATGGAGAACACGCACAAATCAACTATTGATGTACACCCAAGCAATTGGTGGAAAAGACGTATTACACATTTCTAATACTACCAATTCAACATCTAATACAACAGGTGCAATTACTTCAAATGGTGGTATAGGAATTAAAGCGTCGGCAGTCATCGGTGGTGATTTACTCACACATTCAGGCTTAACTGTAGCAAAAGTTTCAAGTTTACAAGGTAATACCGATATTGGTGATAGTTCAGCAGATACTTTAACAATTACTGCGAGAGTTGATTCTGATACGATGCCTATACCGATG
>MPLX02197953.1_pt1 | contig 31070 bp, 31 predicted proteins | sample 1617341 | NCBI WGS metagenome assembly MPLX02 (sample SAMN05944804, study PRJNA350692) | marine metagenome | biome: marine; feature: ODZ; material: water; isolation source: 120 m water sample filtered on 0.2 um supor filter | place: Pacific Ocean | collected 2012-04-08 | depth 120m m | reverse complement strand
GGGCATTGAATTCAAGGCCCATTTCCACCCGCCTGTTTTTACCGTAGAAGAGGCCCAGACTCATTGCGCCCATCTGCCCGGCGGACACTGCAAGAATTTGTTCTTAAAAGACAAAAAGAGCGTCTTGTGGCTCGTCGTGGCGCTGAATGAGCGCCCTATCAATATGAAAGATTTACGTGGCCGCATTGGCTCCCACCACCTGTCATTCGGCAAGCCTGATCTTCTGGGCGAGGTCCTGGGAGTAGAGCCCGGGTCGGTGACGCCATTCGCCCTGATGAATGATGAGGAAGCCCGGGTTCGGGTCATCCTGGATAAGGAAATGATGGAAATGGATTTGCTGAATTATCATCCCCTGACCAACAACATGACGACGGCGATCACGCCCAGTGACCTGTTGGCGTTTATTCGCGATACCGGCCACGACCCCGATCTGGTTGAATTGTAGGACGCCCAGCGTTTATTTCGCCCAACCCCTTGCAGACACGCTCTAAAACCGCCATTTATGTGCCCATTATCGGTTTATCTACAGGCTTAAGAAAGCATTTTGTATAATGATTATAGAACAGGACGGAACTCCCGTCGGCCCAGCGACTGCCACAGGCGACTTGATCAAAGACAGCGACATGTCCAGTTTTGTCGCTGATGTTATTGAACAATCAAAAACCGTACCGGTTATCGTCGATTTCTGGGCGCCCTGGTGCGAACCCTGTAAACAGCTGACCCCGGCGCTGGAGAAACTGGTCACCCAGGGCGGCGGCATCGTCAAGCTGGTTAAGGTCAATGTAGACGAGAACCAACAAATTGCCGCTCAGCTGCAGGTTAAGTCCGTACCCACCGTTTTTGGCTTCAGGCACGGCCAACCCATTGACGCTTTTACCGGCGCGCAACCGGAAAGCCAGATCAAGGCCTTCATTAAGCGCCTCACCGGCGACGCCAAGGCGCCTATCGAAGAGGCGCTGGAACAGGCAAAAACCTTGCTTGACAGTGGTGACGCCGAACAGGCCAGTGCCCTCTACGCCCAGATTTTAAGCCAGGATCAGGCAAGTGGCGCGGCCATAGCCGGTTTGATCCGCTGTTATCTGGCGTCCGGTGAGATGAATCACGCCAAGACTTTGATCGAGGAACTGGAAGACGCGACCCTTAAGGATCAGGACGTACAGGCCGCAATTTCAGCCCTGGAACTGGCGGAAGAAGGAGCACAAGGTGGCGATGGCGAGGAGTTTCGCGCCAAGTTGGGGGCAAATGACAACGATCATCAGGCCCGCTTCGATCTTGCGCTCTGTCTTTACAGCGCCGGAAAGACGCAGGAGGCCCTTGAGGAACTGCTTGAAATCATCCGGCGCGACCGTACCTGGAACGAAGAGGCCGCACGCACCCAGATGCTTAAGATATTTGAAGCCCTGGGCGCAAGCGACCCGGTAACGGTGGAAGCAAGACGGTCCCTTTCGACGATCCTGTTCTCTTAGAGTCTGATTCGAAACTAATTCAATGATATCAATTCATTGCAATCAATGCCCGCTGGTATTAGAGGTTTTTGTGATTAAGCTACTCTCTAGCGACTCCAAAGAGTTGCATTAGCCAAACAAACATTGTGACGAAGCTGCCATAAAGCAGGAATGCTCCAAAAATAGCCTTCCTGTTGGTGACCTCGCCACTATCACCACCATAGTAGGCGTTTTTGATGGCTTGGGTCTCATATGCCGTTAGAGCGGCGAACACCACCACAACGACAACAGATAACAGGAAATGGAAGCCCGACGATTCAAAGATGAACGCATTGGCTAATACGGCGATTAAAATGCCGAAAGTCGACATCATCAAGAACTTGCCTATTGGTGCAAGATCGCGTTTCGTCGTGTAGCCGTAGAGGCTCATGGCAGCAAAAGCCGCCGCAGTAATGAAAAACACTCGGGCAATGCTTTCCTGAGTATAGACAAAGAACATCGGCGAGATTAGTGCGCCCCAAAGAGCTGCATAGCCCCAGAAACTGGCCTGAGCAGTGGTTGAACTGCCGGTCATGATTATCTTCGGAGCCATAAACCCAAGACCAAGAATGCCAATAAATAGTGCCCATTTAAAGGGACCGACAGCAATCGCCATCATGACGTCAGGGTTCATTGCCACTAGCATTGCAACAATGCCTGTAAGGGCCACGCCGAGTGACATGTAGTTATAGACTTTAAGCATGTACTCACGCAGTCCGACGTCGATATTGGCGTCAACACCGGCGTGGGCTGCAGTTGCAGCTTGGGTGTTTAGCGTGAACCGGCTATTGGGATCGGAAACCATAAAAAACCTCTTTTTTAGCCAAAATCAAACCTGAACTTAATATGGCAGGAATAATTCTAAAATCAAGGGTATGAGTACAACAGACTGTAACGATCCTATTCGTTGCGCAAATGCGTCGAGGCCTTTTCACCCAGTGCTTTCCAGGTACCTAGATGTCTAGTCCCGTCATTTGATGGATCGGGTCAAGATTGAATCTGTCTGTCTCATTTGTCCAGCATTTACAGATGAATTCATATGGCGTCAGTCCCTTAAGCGTCTTCAGTTTGCGCCCGTAATTGTAGGCATTAATGAAGTCATCAAGGTGTTGTCTCAGTTGTTCATGATTATCGTAATAATACCGTTTGAGCGTAGCGTCTTTGATCGTGCGGTTCATACGCTCGACCTGGCCATTGGTCCATGGATGTTTGATTTTTGTCAGTCGGCGATCAATGCCATGCCCTGCACAGACACGATCAAAGATGTGAATGCCTGCATTTTTGTGATGAGCGAGGTTGGTGAACTGGATCCCGTTGCCTGAAGGCTGTAAAGACAGTCATCAAGTGGCAAGAGTGTATGACGACGAAAGGCCACGATGATTGCCTCTTCTTCCAGTGATAAGATCGTTGATTTTGGTTCTGTCGGCCCTGTTGGCAAATCTTGCACCGAGGTTCGCTTCTTCCATTTTGCAACGGTCTTTTGGTTAATGCTGTAGCGTTGTGCCAGTGCCCTCAGGCTCTCTTGACTATTTTGTATTGCTCGACGGACTGCCTCTGTCGTTTTGGCGCTGCCGTGTAGTATTTGTCCCATAGTGCGTCATTCCAGTTCAGGGAGAATAATGCACCATCAAATGCCGGGACTAAACAGCTGGTGACCGGACATATCATTTGTTATCGACACTTATCATAAGCGGCGGTGGCATTCGGGCAAGCGACAGGTTATTTTATCGCTCATGACGACCGCTTATAAAACTTCCGCAAGCGACATGCCCGCCCTTACCTGGATCGACAGAAGGGCGCCTTCGTGGTTGCGTCCTTATCTGCATCTGGCGCGAATCGACCGTCCCATTGGCACCTGGCTATTGCTGCTGCCCTGCTGGTGGAGCCTCGCGCTCGCCACGCCCGGATTGCCAGATCCCCTGCTTGTGGGGTTGTTTGGGCTTGGCGCGCTGATCATGCGCGGGGCCGGGTGTACCCTGAACGACATTGCCGACAGGAACTTCGATGGCCTGGTCGCCCGCACGGCGACCCGGCCCATACCGTCCGGGGCTGTCAGTATCGTTAAGGCTTTCGGCTTTTTGGGCCTGCAGTTGCTGATGGGTCTGGCCATATTATTGCAATTCAATTTTTTCGCCGTCCTGGTCGGCATGGCGTCGCTGGCGGTTGTCGCCGTTTACCCGTTCATGAAGCGCATAACCTACTGGCCCCAGGCGGTGCTTGGGCTGGCCTTTAACTGGGGCGCATTGTTGGGCTGGGCAGCGGTGCGCGGCGACCTGGCCGCGCCTGCGGGTATTTTGTATATGGCGGGTATCCTGTGGACACTGGGATATGACACCATCTACGCCCATCAGGATCGCGAAGACGACATTCTGATTGGCGTAAAATCCACGGCCCTTCGTTTTGGCGAAAACACGGCCAGATGGCTGACCGGATTTTACTGTGGAGCCATCGCCCTGATCGGCGTGAGCGGTTATCTGGTTGGATTGGGATGGGGATTCTACGCCGTGCTCGCGCTCGCGGCCAGTCATTTGTTCTGGCAGGTGGCGACGCTCGATATTAACGACGCCAAGGGCTGCCTGCGGCGTTTCAAATCAAACAGGCACTTCGGTCTGATTATCTTCGCCGCCATCATTGCGGGGCAATTGATTTAGCACTTGACGATTTTCACAGCCTTCTAGCTAAACGAAGTGCTTTTATTCCATCTTTCCCGTATGGTTTGCGCCTGTCACGGATGGCTGCTCTGTCTTCGTTTGGGTGTATTGTCCATGGACAGCCGCGATAGACATGTTTCCTGCAATTTTCTTTCGTCCATGCTTGACCGTACCGAAGGGGCGCAGACCTGTTCCCGACGATTTGGACATCCACCTTATCATGGATAACTATGCCACTCACAAAACACCGGCAATCCGTAACTGGCTAGCCAGGCACCCTCATTGGCATGTGCATTTTACACCGACCGGGGCATCCTGGTTGAATATGGTCGAACGCTTCTTTGCCAAAATTACAGAACGGCGAATCAAACGGGGAGTGCACCGTAGCGAACGCCAGCTTACTCAGGCGATCCCAAGCTATTCAGAACCCATTTACCCGTTTCCACCCTTATGGGTATTATCTTCCACGACCGGACGATGGGTTCCAATCAATGCCCGCTGGTATTAAATTGCCAGCCGGGTGAATTAAGCGCAAGCGCCACCCCAAGGGGTGTTGCATTTGTCGCTGCCAATGCGGATAAACACTCCTTCTAATAGTCCCTAGAGAGATTTCTAAAGCCATGTCACATCTCAAAACCATTGACGATCTGGATGTCGTCGGCAAACGGGTTCTCGTTCGCGCCGATCTTAACGTTCCCATGCAGGACGGCCAGGTTACCGACACGACCCGTATTGATCGCACCGCGCCGACCTTGAACAAACTGTCGAACAAAGGCGCGAAAGTAATCGTCATATCCCACTTTGGTCGCCCCAAGGGTAAGGTGGTCCCTGAGATGTCTCTGGCCCCGGTGGCCCGGGCGCTGTCCAAATCCTGTGGCCTGCCCGTTGCTTTCGCCACCGACACAATTGGCGAGAGTGCCGAAAAGACAATTGCCGCCATGAAAGAGGGCGACATTGCGATGCTTGAAAACCTTCGCTTCCACGGCGATGAGGAAGCCAACGACAAGGCCTTCACGGCCAAGCTTTCGGAACTGGGCGATGTTTATGTTTCGGATGCTTTTTCATGTTCTCACCGGGCTCACGCATCGACGGAAGGCCTCGCGCATTTACTGCCGTCTGCGGCCGGCCGGCTGATGCAGGTCGAGGTGGAGTCTCTGGCTGGCGCCCTTGAAAACCCTGAGCCACCGGTCGCAGCCGTCGTCGGGGGAGCAAAGGTTTCGACAAAAATGGAAGTGCTGGGGAACCTTTCAAAAAAGGTTGATGTGTTGATTATTGGCGGTGGCATGGCCAATACCTTCTTGTTCGCGCAGGGAATCGATGTCGGCAATTCATTGTGTGAAAAAGATATGGCTGATGCGGCCCGCCAGATCCTGGCTGATGCCGAAAAAGCCGGTTGCGATATCGTGCTGCCCAAGGATGCAGTGGTCGCACGTGAATTCAAGGAAGGGGCTGAGTGTGAAACCGTCGCCCTGGATGCGATCCCGTCGGATGCGATGATGCTTGACGTGGGACCGGCATCGGTTGCCGATGTCGCAGCCAAACTTGAAAAATGTAGAACAGTGGTCTGGAATGGCCCTTTCGGTGCTTTCGAAATTCCGCCGTTCGACGCTGGCACCAATGCGGTGGCGCGCGAAGCGGCGCGGCTGACAAAAGAAGGCAAACTGATCAGCGTCGCCGGTGGCGGCGATACGGTAGCGGCCCTGGCTCACGCCGGTGTCGGCGATGATTTCACGTATATTTCGACGGCGGGCGGCGCCTTTCTGGAATGGATGGAAGGCAAAGAACTTCCGGGCGTTAAAGTTTTGCGGAAGTAGCCGAACCAAACGACCCTCAATTAAACACAGGGGTGCTCTACGCGACCGTCGGTCCGTCGTTTTCACGGGTAACATCGGGTTTGTCGTCGCTGATATGATCCTGCATACGATTGACCAGCTTATCGAGCATACCACGCAGATTTTCCGATTGTTGAAGCAGATCGGTGGTTACTTCCAACGCTTCGGTCGATGACATGCGCGCGAGAGCGAGCGCGACTTCTTTGGATTCCTTGAGCAAACTGGCAATATCCCGAATGGCCCAGGTCGCCTGGCCGGCGGCGGAACGAATGGCGTCGAAACGGCGCGTAACACCATCGGGCCTTCCTTGTTCGCCCCGATCTACATCTCCGTTCAAAATAACCAGATTTATATCCGGTCCCTGCTCCGGGGCGTTGACGACAAGCATATCGGCTTGTTCACCGATGGCGGCGATCAGACCTTCGATAGCGCCGATCTTCTCGCCCGCATCGGACAAATTGCGGATCAATGTGCCTGTGCGTTCGGCCTCGTCGGTGGCGGCGGTCACGCTTTCGGATGACTGGGCGACTTTGCGACTGATCGATGAAATGCTGTCCAGGGTGAGTTCCTGCGGTGCGCTCTGGGGTTGAGGCGCCAAATCGTCGGGACTGGAGACCATTTGCGCGTCGCCATTTTCAGGAATTTGGTGTTGACCGATATTGTCGGCGGTGGCATCAATGATTTTGCGCAGTAGCGCAACTTCGGCCAGGGCTTCCTTGCCTTTGTCAGCTTCCACTTTCATGGATTCCAGATCCCGGCGCAGCCATTCTGATTCGGCGCTAGCGGCGCGTCCACGTTCGGCTTCCGCTTTGGCGGTTTTCATTGTGTCGCGCAACTTGTTGGCCTCGGCAAGGCGGCTTTTCAGTCCCCAGAAAGCGCGGGCGATGTCACCGGTTTCGTCTTCATTACTCAGTCCAGTTACGACAATATCGGTATCGCCGGCGATTAATCTTCGGGCTGCTTTCCCCGCTACGATTATCGAACCGGAAATGGAACGCATCATGATCATGCCAAAAAGCAGAACTAGTAAAATCGCTGCGGCAAATCCCGAGGCAATGAAAATGCGGTAGTCATGGCGTAAGGATTGTCGTTGGGCATCGACCTGTATCAGGGTGTCGCCGGTAAATTTGGTAATGGCATCGACGCTAGGGGCCATATAGGAGACGATCTCCTCAAGCCGATTCCGCGAATTATCGCGCACGACCCGAATTTTTGCGTAAGCCGTCAACGTAAAGCTGAGAGTCCGCAAATCCTGTTGCAGGACCATCTTGCTTTCCTCGGGAATCGGAACGGAGACCAACAGGCGTTCAAACTCTTTTTGATGGGTTTCCAGGGCGACTAGATCCCGGCTTGAACCACTTTCAATGAATTCGGTGGCGGCGACCCTGATCTCGGTCATGGTGTCGTTCAGGCTGAGAATGCTGATTTCGGAAAGGCTCTTGCCGATGGCGTGCAGGGCTTGCCTTAATGTAGTTTCGCGTCCCGTTAAATCGGGCGCTGGTCGATCTTCTTTTTTCGTCGATCTGCCATATTGCTCCATGTATTGGGAGACGGCCTCGTTCAGAGTAGAAATTTGTTCTCCGATGGGGGCGGTGTCCGGGCGCTGATAGAGATCATCAAGGTTTTTGCTCACGGCATTGGCAAGCGTCACATGTTCCTGGGTGGCGGCGATTTCGGCGTCGGAGGTAGGGAACTGCCTGGCGGTGAGACGCTTGGATAATTTCCCGGACTCGGCGCGAATTCGCCACACATCGCGTTCTATTTCAGCGACGAAGGCGTCCAGTTCAACAGCTTGCCGGAGGGAGGTATCGGCTTTTGTGAGTTCATGATCAGCGTAATACAGGCCAAACCCGGAGGCGGTCATCACGGTTAGGCCAGCAATGACGAACAATGATATGCGTGTCGCGACCCCGATTCCGCCCATAAGTGTCCGGTCGTGGAAATCGTTTAAGACAGGGTCGGCTTCGCCCTGTAACTGCTCATTGGAAACAGGCTCCGTGACCATGTATTCCTCCTGCGCTGTCTTAAGAAAAAGTTTTAACGTGTTATTATATAACAGAATCAGAGTCTTGGCGTCAAAACATAAGCAAAGTATTGCTGTTTGCTTGTGACTCACATCCAATCCAACATAATATTTCATCGCTGCTATCCTTTCTGTTGCCACCAGAGAGCTTCAACGCTATCGGAGGGGAGCAGCAACTATTGCCTTGATGGAATGGGGGAGATAGCTACATGAACAAAAAGCAAACGCTGCGGCTCGTATTGCGCCACTGTGAAACCGGAAAGCCTGTACGCATGGCCTTTGTCAGCAGCGATGGTGATATAATTGGCAACTTTGGGGAGCTGAGCGCCGATATCAAACGCCGCCAGGAAATGGATGCCGGATTTTACCTTTGAATATGAAGCGATTGCGGAAGGTCTTGGCCCCGTTGCGGGGATCGACGAGGCCGGGCGCGGTCCCTGGGCGGGACCGGTGGTAGCCGGGGCGGCGATCCTCGACCCAGAAACTCTTCCGGATGATTTGCGATTTGGTCTCAACGATTCAAAGAAATTGAAAGCTGATAAACGCGACGGACTGTTGAATTTGCTGCAGGAACATGCCGAAACCGGCATAGGAATTGCCAGTGTCGAGGAGATTGACGCATTAAACATCCTGCAGGCAACCATGCTGGCAATGTCCCGAGCCGTAGAAAATCTGGGAACAAAACCGGGAATGGCGCTGGTTGATGGAAACCGTTTGCCGGAACTTTTATGCCCGGCGGAAGCTCTTGTTAAGGGTGATGGACGCTCTCTTTCCATCGCCGCTGCCTCAATCATCGCCAAAGTCACCAGAGACCGGATTATGGCGAAACTGGCGGACGCTCACCCTCATTATGGCTGGGAACGCAATGCCGGATATGGCACAAAACAGCATCAGCAGGCCTTGGCCGACCATGGTGTGTGCGAACACCATCGGCGCAGTTTTGCCCCTATTCGGAAGATACTGGCACTCTAGATATTGAGTCCAAAGGAATCCAGGACTCTATATCTTGGGTTAATAAACTTATCTAACATATTGAGTTCATTTACTTCTTGACCGGGAATCGTCTCTGAATCATTGTGCCTCAAAACAACTGGGCAGGGACGGTTGACGCTCGAAAAGGTCATCCGAACAAAAAACATGGCATCTAGGAAACCCTCTGACGAGGGAATCATTCTCCAGGGAAACTGCGTCGAACTGATGAACGGACTGCCAGAGGCATCCGTCGATCTGGTTTTCGCCGATCCTCCATACAATCTTCAGCTAGAGGGGAGTCTCCTTCGACCCAATAACTCGAAAGTTGATGGGGTCGATAATGACTGGGACCAGTTTGAAAGTTTCCGGGCCTATGACGAATATACATTCGAATGGCTGAAAGCCGCCCGCCGGGTGTTGAAACCGAATGGGGCTCTGTGGGTTATTGGCAGCTACCACAACATCTACCGTGTTGGCGCCATATTGCAAAACCTGGGCTATTGGATGCTGAACGATGTGGTTTGGCGCAAGACCAATCCGATGCCCAATTTCCGTGGACGTCGCTTCACCAACGCACATGAAACCCTGATCTGGACCGCCCGTGACAAAGAATCCAAGTATCTGTTCAACTACGAAGCGATGAAAAACCTGAACGATGATCTGCAAATGCGCTCTGACTGGGAATTGCCAATCTGCACCGGGCGCGAACGCCTGAAGAAAAACGGACAAAAGGCTCATCCGACACAAAAACCGGAATCCCTTCTGTACCGAGTGATCCTGTCCTCAACAGAAGTTGGCGACACCGTCCTGGACCCCTTCTTCGGCACGGGAACCACCGGTGCGGTGGCCAAAAAGACGGGCCGTAAATACATCGGCCTGGAGCGCGAGGAAGAATACGTCGAGATCGCCAGAGAACGGATCAAGAGGGTGCGGGAAATCTCTGACGAGGAAAAAAAGCTCTATTCCACGCCGCCGAAAAGAAGCCTGCCGCGTGTTCCCTTCGGCCGTTTGCTGGAGCGCGGCATGTTGAGACCGGGTACCGTCCTGTTCGACAACCGTCGCCGCCACAAGGCAAAAGTACGCGCCGATGGATCACTCATCAGCGCCGATTTTCAGGGTTCTATCCATCAGGTTGGCGCTCACGTTCAGAAAGCCCCGGCCTGCAACGGCTGGCAGTTCTGGAACGTAGAAGAAGGCGGGGAGCTGATCTCGATCGACATTTATCGCCAGAAAATTCGCGCCGAGCTTCACTAGTGTGATGGTTCTAAAGTTCGGCACAATATAAGTGCAGAACTTTAGAGGCTGAATCACACGATATCAAAATGTTACGTGTCCGACCCCTAATCTTTACTGGACGAAAGTGCTGTAAGGCGTTTCAATCGCTGACGTAAACCTTAAAGGGGAATTTGAGAATGAAATGGGATGTGCGTTTTTTAAGATTGGCGCTTGAAGTTTCAACCTGGTCGAAAGACCGTTCAACCCAGGTCGGTGCCGTGATCGTCGGCGAAGATCGCACCCCAGGTCCCTACGGCTATAATGGATTTCCCCGTTTTATTGATGACGAGATTGAGGAACGCCATGCGCGGCCCAGTAAATACGACTGGACTGAACACGCCGAACGCAACGCCATCTATAACGCTGCGCGCATGGGCGTGGCGCTGAAAGGCAGCACAATTTATGTCACCCACGTGCCCTGTACTGACTGCGCACGTGCCATTATTCAGGTTGGTATCACCCGCGTGGTGGCCGATGCCTCGTGCATGGAAGGTGGCTTCGCTGAACGCTGGTCTGACGCCGCCGAAACCACCCGTGAGATGCTGGCCGAGGCTGATGTTCCCATTGATTTGATCAAAGTGACGGTGGAAAAATAAAACCCTCGTATGGAAATATATGTTGAAAGCCCTGGTTTCGTGACCTGGACCGGAACCGACGGCCAGGAACATCGTGCGCGTTGCGCCCTGGGCCGGGGCGGTGTCGGTGGTAAAACAGGGGAAGGGGACGGCGTTACCCCAGTGGGTCAGTATCCCCTGCGCAGCGTCATGATCCGCAGCGACCGTGTCGCCATGCCGCAAACGGCGCTGCCGGTTTCCATGATAATGAAAAATGATGGCTGGTGCGATGATCCGGCCTCACCCGACTATAACAAACGCGTCGCCCTGCCTCATGCGGCCAGTCACGAAGAACTTTGGCGCGACGACAGGCTTTATGACGTTATTGTCGAAGTCGGTTACAACGATGACCCCGTTGAGGCCGGCAGGGGAAGCGCCATTTTTATGCACACCTCCCGCCCCGACTACACACCAACGGAGGGCTGCGTCGCACTTGAGTTAAATGATCTTTTGGAGCTGCTGAAACCTTGTAACGGCGATACCCTGCTGGTGATCAGCCCTTGAGTGACTGGCGGACACCAAAAATCGCCGTGCCGACGCGCACGTGGGTCGCGCCGAAACGAACAGCCGTTGGGTAATCGGCGCTCATTCCCATGCTCAACTCCAGCAGACCATTGCGTTCAGCTATCTTGGCAAGCAGGGCGAAATGCATCGACGGTTCCTCCTCAAAGGGTGGAATGCACATCAGGCCGCGGACCGGCAAGCCAAGCTCGGACCGGCACAACTGGATAAAATCATCGGCCCCAAGTGGCGAAATCCCGGCCTTTTGTTCTTCTTCGCCAGTGTTGATCTGGATCATACAATCGGGCCGACAGCCGGTTTCGTCCATAATGCGCGCCAGGGCGCGGGCCAGTTTGGGCCGGTCCACGGTCTCGATAACGTCAAAAAGGGCGATGGCGTTGCGCACTTTGTTGGATTGCAGGGGCCCTATCAGATGCAGGCGCGTATCGGGAAAGTCCTCCTTCAGCTGCGGCCACTTGCCTTCGGCTTCCTGCACCCGATTTTCGCCAAATACACGATGTCCAGCTTCAAGTACGGGCCGGATGGATTCGGCGGGGCGGGTTTTCGAAACGGCGACAAGGGTGACGGCCTGAGCATCCCGTTCAGCCGCAATCGCCGCGGCGACCAATTCGCTCCTGACCCGTTCAAGGTTGCCGATAACTTCGGTTTCGCTATTATTTTCAACAACCATTTTAGGGGTTCCTGACCCAAGAGAGTATCCAGCATTGCGAAACCTAGCAGACAGACGACCTGAGCGAAAGCTGCCAACAACTATTTTGATAACTGACAGTTTACGGCTGGCGGATCCGCGCCCTGCCGTTCGGGCGTTACCCAGAGAGAGCGCTGTAATCGTGCGCCATTACGACGATCCCGAACGGGTGGAACTGGCCCGCGCGCTGATTTCAATCTGCCGGGAAAAGAACAATCGCGTTCTTATTGCCGGTGATGCGCGCCTCGCCCTGGCCCTGGGTGCCGATGGCCTTCATTTGCCTGAAACAATGTTGAGCAAGGGGTCCAGACGATGGCGGCCGTGGCGACGGCCGGGTATGTTGCTGTCCGCCGCCGCTCATTCGCCCAAAGCGCTTGTCGGGGCCACATATCTCGGGGTTGATTTTGCCTTATTGTCGCCCGTGTTTCCTACTGCCAGCCACCCCGGCGCAAACAGTATCGGCCCTAGCCGGTTCGCCGCCTGGACCCTAAATGCGGGATTGCCTGTCTTTGCGCTTGGCGGGGTAAATGCGCACAACAAGAAGCGCATCCTCTTCGCAGGAGCTGCGGGATGGGCCGGGATAGAAGGCCTTAGTTGATAACCAGGTATAGTGCCCGGCCCCCGTTTCGTATATTAAGGGTATCGGAATTGAGGGCTGGCTCGCAGCTATTTCAATTGAATGCAAATTGAAGCGTGAATCGCGCCCGGATTTATAGTACTAGTGTCCTGCCCCAGAAATACACATGCGTATTTCTGGGATAAGCAGGCCACGTAACATATTGATATCGTGTATTTCAGAATCATCACACCAGGGTCCAATATATCGAAGTGGGCAAAATTTTTGGAGGCTGCTGCGGCATGAAAGTTGGTTTTTTAAGGCGTGCGCACTCACAAGGGCGAACAGCCCTGTTGCGTCATTTTGTGCCAGCCTTTTTTAGCATCGCCACATTGTTTCTTGGCGGCTGCGCCATGGATTATTCTGAAGAAGAGCAACAATCCGGACGGTCCGACCTTAACATCAAGGATCAAAACGCCGCTACCGGGGTATTTGGCGAGGGTGGCTTTTTCGCCGACGATCCTTACGCGGATGGCCGTTCGATTGGCGTTAACAGCTTTTTGTGGCGTGCATCGCTGGACACGATCTCCTTCATGCCGGTCGATTCCGCCGACCCCTTTGGCGGCGTTATCATTACCGATTGGTATTCGTTAATCGAGGCGCCTAACGAGCGCTTTAAGCTGAACGTATATATTTTGGGCCACGCCCTTCGTGCAGACGGCGTACGCGTCGCGGTTTTCCACCAAATTCCGGATGCACAGGGTAACTGGCGCGATGTTCGCATGCACGACATGACGGCAACCAAGATTGAAGATTCGATCCTGACCCGGGCCCGACAGCTAAGAAACGAAGTATTGCGGGTCCAGTAGCCCCCCAATTACACGCCTGACGATTTGACGGGCGTAACAACTGAAATCAGTCAGCAGGCATGTCGAACTACAATTCCAAAGAAACCGAAGCCAGGTGGCAGGCGGAATGGGAAAGCACGGGTGCTTTCAACGTCACGGAAGATGCGTCAAAACCGAAGTACTACGTATTGGAAATGTTCCCGTATCCGTCGGGGCGCATCCATATGGGCCATGTGCGCAACTACACCCTGGGCGATCTCGTCGCGCGCTACAAAAAGGCGCGCGGATTTAACGTCCTTCACCCAATGGGCTGGGACGCATTCGGGCTGCCGGCAGAAAATGCGGCAATTGCCAACAACGTCCCACCGGCAAACTGGACGCGTGAAAACATAGCCGCCATGCGTGATCAGTTAAAAAGCATGGGCCTGTCTTATGACTGGAACCGGGAACTGGCTACCTGCGAGCCGGGGTATTATCGTCACGAACAAAAAATGTTCCTCGATTTTCTTGAAGCCGGGCTCGTCTATCGCAAGGAATCCTGGGTCAACTGGGACCCGGTGGAAAATACCGTCCTTGCAAACGAACAGGTTATTGACGGCAAGGGCTGGCGTTCCGGCGCCGATGTTGAAAAAAGAAAACTCTCCCAATGGTTTTTGAAAATTACCGAATACGCCGACGACCTGCTGGATACCCTGAAGGATCTTGAACGCTGGCCAGACCGGGTGCGCCTGATGCAGGAAAACTGGATTGGCCGTTCGGAGGGCGCTCACATTCGCTTCCAACTTGTCGGTCGCGAGGATCGCCTGGAGGTTTTTACGACCCGCCACGATACCCTGTTCGGCGCTTCGTTCATGGCCATCGCCGCCAATCATCCGCTGGCGTTGGAAATGGCCGACGGCAACCCCGAACTGGCGGAATTCATCGCAGAATGCAACCGCATGGGCACCAGCGAAGCAGAAATCGAAACGGCTGAAAAAATTGGCGTCGACACCGGGCTGGAGGTGGTCCATCCCTTTGATCCAGAAAAAAAACTACGTGTCTTTGCGGCCAATTTTGTCCTCATGGAATACGGCACCGGCGCTATTTTCGGCTGTCCGGCGCACGATCAGCGCGACCTGGATTTCGCCCGCAAATACAGGCTGGACGTGACCCCGGTAGTGGCCCCCAAGGATACCGATCCGCAGACCTTCAATATCGGCGACGAGGCTTTTGTTGAGGACGGAGTTTTAATCAATTCCGGATTTCTCAATGGACTAAGCGTCCCCGACGCCAAAGCGGCGGCAACAAAAAAGCTGGTTGATGGTGGCGACGGTGAAAGCACCGTCAATTTCCGCCTTCGCGACTGGGGCGTTTCGCGCCAGCGTTACTGGGGCTGCCCGATACCGGTTGTTCACTGTGATAATTGTGGCATTGTGCCGGTTCCCGCCGATCAACTTCCCATCGCCCTGCCCGAAGATGTCAGCTTCGACAAGCCGGGAAATCCGCTGGAGCATCATCCAGCCTGGAAAAATGTGGACTGCCCGACATGCGGGAAGGCGGCCCGGCGGGAGACGGATACTTTCGATACGTTTTTCGAATCTTCGTGGTATTTCGCTCGTTTTTGCTCGCCCCGGTCTGAAGAGGCCCTGGACCATAAAGCCGTGGATTACTGGATGCCCGTCGATCAGTACATCGGGGGCATCGAACACGCCGTCCTGCATCTTCTCTATTCGCGCTTCTTCACCCGCGCCCTGAAACAGTGCGGATATTTGGGCGTCAAGGAACCCTTCGCCGGATTGATGACCCAGGGCATGATTTGTCACGAAACCTACCGGGATGAAGACGGCAACTGGCTGTTGCCTGAAGAGGCCCTTAAGGCGGGTGACAAAATCACTGTCGGTCGCTCTGAGAAAATGAGCAAATCAAAAAGGAATGTCGTCGACCCGGAGGAGATCATCAATAACTACGGGGCCGATACGGCGCGCCTGTTCATGTTGTCAGACAGTCCGCCCGACCGGGACCTTGACTGGACCGATTCCGGAATCGACGGCGCCTGGCGCTACGTCAACCGCTTATGGCGCATGATAAGCGAACCAAAAACCGCCCTTGCCGATATTGCTGCGCCCAGACCGGAACAGCTTTCCCCGACCGCCGACGCGGCGTACCGGGACATTCATAAAACCGTCGCCGCAGTTTCCGGCGATCTGGACAGGTTTCATTTCAATAAGGCCGTCGCGCGGATCCGCGAGTTGACGAATACCCTGGACGCCCTGGATGGTCGGGACGCCGGGGTTGATTGGGTGCTGCGACAAGGATTTGAGACCGTTGTCCGCCTCATCGGCCCGATGATGCCCCACCTGGGCGAGGAGTTGTGGCAACATCTGGGTCATAAGGTTATGCTCACCGAAACCGCGTGGCCGGATGTCGATGAAACACTCCTTGTTGAAGACACCGCCACCGTTGCCGTACAGGTGAACGGGAAGCTAAGGGGGACGGTTGATTTGCCCAAGGGCATGAAAGGCAAAGAGGCGCAAGACGCCGCCCTGAACCTGCCAAGAGTCATTGACTCAATTGGCGACAAACCGGTCAGAAAAGTCATTGTTGTGCCCGACAGGATTATAAATGTTGTTATCTAGAAAAAGGCTTGCCCCAGGACCCCTGGTTTGCCTCCTGGCTATTGGCGCAGTTATCGCGCTTGGTGCCTGTGGTATCAGGCCCCTGTACGGCCAGAAACATGGCGCATCCCCGTTTTCGGTCAAGCAAAGCCTTGCCCTTATTGAAATCCAGGCAATCGAAAATCGTATTGGCCAACAACTTCACAACAACCTTCTGGCCCGACTGAACCCAAAAGGCCGCTCTCAAAAACCAGCCTATTCGCTTGTCATCACCGTAACCGAGTCCATCACCAATCTTGGTGTAAAAAAATCAGCGACAGTGACGCGTGGGAATCTCCGGGTAATAGCGACTTATTCCCTTACTTCAATTCGGGGCGCTTATTCCGGAACGGAAAGATTGAAAGAAGAGACCCTGACCTCTGGCAGGGTTCTGGCCACCAGCAGTTATGATATATCACAGGAGCAATATTCCGCCCTTGCCGCCGCGAAAAACGCCAGGACCAGAGCCGTTAAGGAAATTTCCGATGATATTCAAACCCGCCTTGCCGTTTATTTTCAGCAAACGAAGAACTAGGGCCTGAGTTTTGGGATATTTTTTGGTATTGCCTAAGATTGCCTGTCGTATAGGGGGGGGGTACTGACATGTTACTGACACCAGATTTGTCATATGGGGGTTTAAGGTGTATGATGGTAGCTTCCGATATGGTTTTAGCGGCCCGAAGGGCCTGAAATGCGAGAAATGGTTTGTATGTAAGTGTACGCGACAACAACGTTGACCAGGCTTTGAAGGTGCTGAAAAAGAAAATGCAGCGCGATGGCCTCTGGCGTGAAATCAAGAACCGCCGCTACTACGAAAAACCTTCCGAACAAAAAGCCAGAAAAAAGGCTGAGTCCATTGGCCGCACCCGTAAGCTTGAACACAAACGATTACAAATCGACGGTTTCTAGGGCAACATGCGTTTTTTTCAAACGCAGATTAAGTTGCTTGATTCTACAGAAAACGATCAAATGATATGCGATAAATTGAGACCAATTTAACGCCGTTTGATCTGGCTAAACCTGCGCCAAATACGATCACGCCCGTAAAGTTCTGGAATATGCCGATGACGAAGGGCTTCCACGGGCAGAAAAAGATACGGCAGAAATTGCCGCTGAGTAACTCTCAAACGGCGTCGTCGCGAATAATCCAGCCGCCACCCAGAACCCGGTCGCCATCGTAAAAAACGCAGGCCTGCCCCGGCGAAACAGCGCCCTGGGCTTCGTCAAGGGTGACTGTCGCCGCGCCATCATTCATCGGTTGGACGGTGGCGGACGCGGCGGGTTGAGTTGAGCGAAGCTTGACCTGAACCTTGATGCCGCCTGGCGGGATATCACCCTCACCCAGCCAGTTTATATTGTTGATCGTCAAGGTTTGGCGCTTAAGGGCCTTTTGCGGACCGACGACAACCCGCGCCAGAAGCGGGTCGAGACCGATCACGTACAACGGATCGGGGGCCGAAATACCCAACCCCCGGCGCTGGCCGACGGTGTAGTCGATGATACCGGAATGACGGCCCAGGACATTCCCCCCCAGATCGACGATATCACCTTCGATCATGGCGTCGGGACGCAGCTTGCGAACCACGTCCCTGTACGATCCCTCCGGTACAAAACAGATATCCTGACTGTCTGGCTTCGAGGCAACGGGCAGCCCATATTCACGGGCAAGTTTACGGGTGACGTCTTTATCCTTATCACCCAAGGGAAAACGCAGAAAATCCAGTTGTTCTTTGGTCATGGAGAACAGGAAATAACTCTGGTCCCGTTTCGGGTCCTTACCCGTAAGTAATTCCACCCCATCCGGCCCCATTTCGCGGCGTACATAATGACCGGTAACCAGTAAATCAGCGCCCAGGTCTTTTGATTTCGCCAACAGGTCGGTGAATTTGACCGTCTCGTTGCAACGAACGCATGGCACCGGCGTTTCACCTCGCAAATAGGTGTTGGCGAAGTCCTCAATCACCGCTTCCTTAAACAGGTTTTCGAAATCAAGCACGTAGTGGGGGATACCGATAGCGTCCGCCACATTACGGGCATCGTGAATATCGCGCCCGGCGCAACAGGTGCCAGGTTTCGAGATCACCTTGCCATGATCGTAAAGTTGCAATGTAACACCGATGACATCATAGCCTTCCGCCTTCAGCATGGCGGCGGTGACCGAGCTATCGACCCCACCCGACATGGCCACGACGACGCGGGTCTGCGACGCGGGTTTGTTCAACCCCAATGAGTTCATTTCGCTATTCATAGGGGGGAATATAGGCGTTTTGAGTTGCTGTACAATGGCGGTTGAAATGGGTGAGCAAAGCGGCGAGAACAAAGTACCACGAAATCAGCCTGCGTCGATCAGAGACCAAATAGCCCAAAAGATAGATTTTCTTGTTGGGCGAAGAGAAATCATAAACGCCATAAGCGGTACGAACTCACGAAGCAATAACGCCCGCCGGTTTGGTCTGGGGGGTCAAAGGCCCTTACAGCGCGCTGTCGGCTACGTAAGGGTTGCTTTTACGTTCGTTGCCGAATGTGGAAGCGGGGCCGTGTCCGGGCACGAAGGTCACATCGTTGCCAAGCGGCCATAATTTTTGCGTGATGGAATCGATCAAGTCCTGGTGATTTCCCCTGGGAAAATCGGTTCGACCAATGGAGCCCTGAAAAAGAACGTCGCCGACGATCACCAGATTTTGATCGGCATTAAAGAACACCACGTGGCCCGGCGTATGGCCGGGACAATGGATGACGTCGAGCGTTAAATTACCGACGCTAACCGTATCGCCATCTTCCAGCCATCGTTCGGGCACAAACGTCTGCGCCAGCGGAAACCCATATTCCCGGGACTGTTTGGGCAATCCCTGAATCCAGAAATCATCGTCCTTGTGTGGGCCTTCGATGGGAACACCCAGACGTTCTGCCAATTCCCCGGCGCCGCCTGCGTGATCGATATGGGCATGGGTAATCAGCAGCTTTTCAATGGTGACGCCGTTTTCTTCGGCAACCTTGATGATCTGATCAATATCGCCGCCTGGATCTACGACAGCGCCCTTCATTGACTCGGTGCACCACAGAATGGTGCAGTTCTGTTCAAAGGCGGTTACTGGTACAATTACGGTTTTCATTGAATCTCTCTCGTCTAATCAGGCTCTCTTAATCCACCAGCATGTTTCGCGTCGCCGCTGGCAAGGTCACTTTCAAGCCGTCCAGTTCGTCGGACATTTTAATCTGGCAGCCTAATCGCGACGTATGGGTCAGACCAAAAGCAAGGTCGAGCATGTCTTCTTCCTCTTCCGAGGCTTCATTCAACTTGTCGAACCATTCCTTGTCGACGACCACATGACAAGTCGAGCAGGCCAGCGAGCCTTCGCAGGCCCCTTCAAGAGCGATCCCGTTTTTATGGGCAACTTCAAGCACCGACAAGCCGTTCTGGGCGTCGACTTCCTTTTCGCTTCCATCATCGGCGACGAAGGTTAGCTTGGGCATCTGGTCGTTCTCCTGAAAAAAGTCAAATAGTGAATAATACGCTTAAATTGCGAACGGAGCCTTTTAAACGTTTGAGGCCTCGTCTTCAAGGGCGTCAACATCGACGCCGCGAAGAGCCGAACGAATGCCCCGATCCATACGCTTTTCGGCAAAGGCCTTGGTCGCCGTCTCGAGCTCGTCCGCCGAAGCATTTATGGCGTCCCGGTCTTCGCCCTTGGTCGTTTCTTCCAGCTTTTGAACCACAGCCTTGATGACATTGAATTCATCGTCGCTGAGCAAATGCCCGTCATTGGAAAGGGCGGCGGAAACCGCATTCAGGTTCCTCCCGGCCTCGACACGGGCCTCGGCCAAAAGGCGAACATCCATATCGTCCCTGGCGTGTTTCATGCTGTCGTACAGCATTTGGGCCATTTCTTCCTCGTTGATTCCGTAGGACGGTTTGACGGCGACCTCGGCCTCAATCCCGGTTGTGTCTTCGGTGGCGCTGACCGTCAGCAGGCCATCGGCATCAACGGCAAAGGTCACACGAATACGCGCCGCCCCCGCCGTCATCGGCGGAATGCCATGCAGTTCGAAACGGGCCAGCGAGCGGTTTTGATCGACCATTTCGCGCTCACCCTGGATAGCGTGGATCGCCATCGCTGTCTGACCATCCGTGTAGGTCGTGAATTCCTGGGCTTTGGCGACGGGGATCGGGGTGTTGCGGGGGATGATCTTTTCCACCATGCCGCCCATTGTTTCGATCCCCAAACTAAGCGGCGTTACATCCAGCAGAAGGGTATCGGAACCCACCGTCAGGGCTTCCGCCTGCAAGGCGGCGCCAACTGCGACGACCTCGTCCGGATCGATATCGGCCAAAGGCTCCTTGCCGAATAGTTGCGCGACTTTCTTGCGCACCAGCGGCACACGGGTCGACCCACCGACCAGCACCACGCCCTTGACCTTATCCGGCAGCACGTTTGCGTCTTCCATAACTGATTTGCAAATCTTCAGGGTACGTTCGACCAGTTCCAAAACCAGGCCATCGAAAGTAGCGCGATCCAGCTTGTGATGGGTCTGGACGCCATCGATGTCCAGCATCCATTCGCCATTGTTGGTATCGCTCAGGCATTCCTTGGCCAGCCGCGCAGTCATCAGCGTCATTTTCACATCGCCGGCGGTCATCTCTTTCGCCCCGTCACCACCTTCCCTGCCGGAAAGGAAATGTTCGGCGACGGCGTGATCAAAATCATCGCCGCCCAAGGCCGAATCGCCACCGGTCGCCAGCACCTGGAAAACGCCCTTTTCCATGCGCAGGATCGAAATATCGAAGGTGCCGCCGCCCAGATCGTAAACGGCGTAAACGCCTTCAACATCCTTATCCAGCCCATAAGCCAGGGCCGCTGCGGTAGGTTCATTGACCAGACGCAGAACTTCGATCCCGGCCAGCTTGGCTGCATCTTTGGTGGCGCTACGCGCCGCGTCGTCAAAATAGGCAGGAACCGTTATCACCGCCTGATCGACGACATGACCCAAATGCTCTTCGGAGCGTTCCTTGAGGGCGCTCAGGATATCGGCGGAAATTTTAACAGGCGTCATTTTATGTCCGGCGACATTCAGGCGAACCATGCCGGTTTCACCTTCCGGCTGCGGGTCCACATCGAAAGGCAGCACGCCGGCCAGGGCTTTAACGTCCTCGACGCCGCGCCCCATCAGTCGCTTGATTGATCCAACGACACAATCCGGGCGATCCAGAAGGAGATTGCGGGCCAGACCGCCAACGATCGACGATCCATCCGGCGCATAAGCGACGATGGAGGGAACCAGCGCGGTTCCATCATCATCGCGCAGGACTTCCGATTTTTGATCCGTACTGACGGCAACGACAGAATTTGTCGTTCCCAAATCGATACCTACCGCCAGGCTTTTTTCACCAGCATGAGAGACGGGAGTTTCACCGGGTTCGTGAATTTGCAGCAATGTCGCCATAATTTTCAGATCATTTTCATTCTTTGGATGCGGGTTTCTTCCGCTAGTTTTTTCAAGTACTTAAGACGCGTCGTCAGTTTGCACGCCCCTTCGATGTTTTCGTCGCCGAACAGCTTTGAAAGTTGTTCGATGCAATGATTGATATCGTCGGTGGCGCGCTTTGACAGCGCGTCGACCGCCTCGGGCGTTTCGGCTTCCGCCAGGGCTTCGCGCATCTCCATTGTTTCCATCAACAAGTCCGTGTCGTTGACCAGATTGCACCCTTCCGGCAGCACATCCGTGCCCTTAAGATGAACCAGATAGTCGGCCCTTTTCAGGGGTTCTTTCAGGGTTTCATAGGCGTCGTTGATAGCCGTCGCCTGCTGCTGACTTAAGGATTTTTCCTGGGGCGAACGTGTCGCGAACCGGTCCGGGTGCAAACGACGTTGCATGTCGAAATAGCGCTGATCCAGATCGGTCACATTTACGTCGAAAGAAATATCCAGTCCCATGCGTTGAAAATGGTCAAGTTGCCCCGGTGGCTGAACTGCGCTGCATGTCTCGCAAAACGGTGTCACAGGCTGAACTGGCCCTTTACACGACCAGCAGGGGATAACAGCCGCCTCGCTGGCATGCAGATCATCAAAGGGGGAACTGGGGCCTTCCACTAGTTACAAATCTTTACTTCTTTAAATAACAGGGGCCGCCTCCTCTACTCATGGAAACGACACAAACCAATGACACGTTTCTACCCGATTTATACGTGGAAGGACTCGCCGCAACCGCAGCGACCTTTTTCGTTCGGGTTGGAAAAGACAAAACCGGATTCCAGCTTGTCTTCCACATAATCCATTTCGGTTCCGATGATGAACATGGTCGCCTTGGGGTCGATCAGGATAGTAACGCCCTTGTCTTCAAGCACTTCGTCGAAGGGACCTTTTTCGTCGGCGAATTCAAGGGTGTAGGACATGCCGGAACAACCCTTGGTGCGCACACCAATGCGAATGCCCAGGGATTCCTTCCCGCGGGAGCTTAGAAGCGCCTGCACCTGTCTGGCCGCAGCGTCACTCACCTTCATCATTGCTGGACGTTCGTTCATCTTATCGGGTTCTCCATTTTCACCTGCGAAAAGCAGACCTTATTCAGCGGCTTCGCTTTTTGGATCTTTTTTCGATTTGTAATCTGAAACCGCCGCCTTGATAGCATCCTCGGCCAAAACCGAGCAATGAATCTTCACCGGCGGCAATGCCAGTTCCTGGGCGATATCGGTGTTTTTGATTTCAGCCGCTTCGTCGATCGTTTTGCCCTTGACCCATTCGGTCACCAGCGAGGATGACGCAATCGCCGAACCACAACCAAAGGTCTTGAACTTGGCATCTTCGATGATGCCATCTTCGTCGACCTTGATCTGCAACTTCATTACGTCGCCGCAAGCAGGTGCGCCAACAAGACCGGTGCCAACGCCATCGTCGTCCTTGTCCAGGGTTCCCACGTTGCGTGGGTTTTCGTAGTGATCTAGCAGCTTGTCACTATAAGCCATTTTTTTCAGTCTCCGTTAGCGAGGCCGGGAAAATACCCGGCTACTATTTTTAAAAATCAGTGTTCGGCCCATTCAATGGACTTGATGTCGATACCTTCCCGCGCCATTTCCCAAAGCGGGCTCATTTCGCGAAGACGGGTTACTTCGGTGGCAATTTTATCAACGGCGTAATCCACTTCCTCTTCGGTCGTGAAGCGGCCAAGGCCGATCCTGAGCGATGTATGCGCCAACTCGTCTTCAACGCCCAGCGCACGAAGCACATAAGACGGCTCCAGCGAAGCGGACGTACACGCCGAACCACTGGAAACCGCCAGATCGCTGACGCCCATCATCAGGCCTTCGCCTTCAACATAAGCGAAGCTGAGATTCAGGTTGCCGGGTATGCGCTGTTCCAGATCGCCATTCAGGTAAACTTCACTGAGGCGCTCGTTGATACCATTGTAGAACCGCTCGCGTAGCATTTTCAGGCGTTCGGTTTCGGCTGCCATTTCTTTTTCGGCCAGCTCGCAGGCTTCGCCGATACCGACACACAAAGGTGTCGGAAGCGTACCGGAGCGCATACCGCGCTCCTGGCCGCCGCCATTGATCATGGCGACAACGCGAACCCTGGGACGGCGGCGTACATAAAGAACGCCGATACCCATGGGGCCGTACAACTTGTGACCGGAAATGCTCATAAGGTCGATATTCATCTCATCCACGTTAAGGGGGATTTTACCGACGGCCTGGGCGGCGTCGGTGTGGAAGAACACGCCCTTTTCGCGACACATGGCGCCGATTTCCTTAATCGGCTGAATGACGCCTATCTCGTTATTGACGGCCATGATAGAAACCATCAGCGTATTTTCCGTCATCGCAGCGGCCAAATCGTCCAGATCGACCAAGCCGTTTTCTTTTACATGCAAATACGTGATATCGAAGCCTTCCTGCTCCAGATGGCGGCAGCTATCCAGTACGCATTTGTGTTCTGTTACGCAGGTGATGATGTGATTTCTTCGATCCTTGTAAAATTTGCCAACCCCTTTAAGCGCCAGGTTGTTGGATTCGGTCGCGCCGGATGTGAAAATAATTTCCTTTGGCGTCGCCCCGATCAGCGAGGCGACCTGCGCGCGGGCGATTTCGACGGCGTCTTCGGCATCCCATCCGAAGTGATGTGTTCTGGAATGGGGATTACCGTATCGTTCGGAAAAGAACGGCAACATTTTTTCAACCACCCGAGGGTCGGTCGGCGTCGTCGCCTGATAGTCCAGGTAGAGAGGCGCATCTTTATTCCACTGGCCTTTGTTGGTGCTCATTTTTCTATCTTTTTCTACTTCAAACCCTAAATATCGAGACGCTTAAATAGTCATTGCGGCAAGGCGTCTCAAGCCGCCGGCGACGTAATTTCTTCCGTTGAACGGCGATGATACAAATCCTGCCATGCACGAAGAAAAGCATCGACGTCGCTTTGTGTACTGGGCCATCCAAGCGAGACCCTGATTGCGGTACCGGCGATATCATCGGGTATCCGCATCGCCTTTAGTACGCCGGACGTTTTGGTCTTACCCGAAGAACACGCTGAACCGGCGCTAACGCCAACACCCGAGAGATCGAACGCCATGACCTGGGTCTGGCTTTCGGTTCCGGGCATGGTCAGGCAAACCGTATTCGACAGTCGCTCCACGCTTTCTGCGATAACCGTCGCTCGTGGCTCGATAGATTTCACGCCCAACTCGATCGCGTTGCGCAAGGTTTTCAGGTTGGCAAAATCATGAAGGGTGACAAGAGCCGCCGTTGCTGCAGCGCCAAAGCCGGTAATACCGGGTAAATTCTCGGTTCCGACCCGGTAACCGCGTTCCTGCCCGCCGCCGAACAATTGACCATTCAGATCGATTGCCAAACCCGGAACGATCAGGGCGCCGACACCTGCCGGGCCGCCGATCTTATGGGCTGAAACGGACAACATATCGACCCCCAGAGACGCAATATCGACGGGGATTTTTCCAGCCGCCTGAATGGCGTCGCAATGAACCAGCGCACCATGACGACGGGCTATTGCGACTACGTCTTCTATCGGCTCAATAACGCCGGTTTCATTATTCGCCAGCATTACCGAAACAAGGGCGGGAACGTCATCGGCCATCAATTTCTGGTCCAGGCGGTCCAGGTCGACGATGCCGTCGCTATCAACCGCAAGGATTCCACTACCGCCGCTAAGGACGGAAGGATGTTCAATGGCTGAAACCAGCTTGCGTTCCCTTGCGCAGCCTGTCAGGGCCAGATTATTGGCTTCGGTGCCGCCACTGGTGAATAGGACATCCGCCGGTTCAGCGCCCACGAGGGCGGCCACGTTGGTGCGTGCCTGTTCCATAACCTTGCGCGCTTCGCGTCCAGGCTTGTGAATGGACGAAGGGTTGCCGACATGAGTCAACACGGACGTCATCGCGCCAAGGGCTTCCGGCCTTAGCGTCGTCGTCGCATTGTGATCCAGATAAACGTATTCGCTCATGTTCTGCACATTACCTTTGGTAAAGACAAATTTCGACTTAACCTTTTTTTACCGGGCTGCTGCGAGGGATGAATTTTCAGCCTTGCTATCGCGCCCATGCAATTCACTGGTTCCTGCGACCCGGCGTTCGCAGACATCTGCCAAGGAGATCGAATTCAAATACAGGTGGATTTGATTGGTTAACTCCGACCAGAGATCGTGGGTAATGCAGCGACTTTTATTGCTTTGACAACCCTCCGCAGTGTCATTCTTACATCTTTTCGCCGACAAGGGCTCGTCAACGGCGGTAATAATGTCCGACACCCTCAAATCTTCATAAGAACGTGAAAGAAGGTAACCACCACCAGGGCCGCGAACACTTTTTACCAACCCTTTACGCCGCAACTTGCCAAACAACTGCTCAAGATATGAAAGCGATATTTCCTGACGTCCAGCGATATCAGCCAACGAAACCGGACGACCTTTTTCAGCCGAGCAATTCGCCAAATCAACCATCGCCATAACGGCATAACGTCCCTTGGTGCTTAATCTCACGTTATCTCTCCTTAATAGCCTTAAGCGCTCACGACTTCCCCCCAGAAGCCGCAATCACGTTTTTTTGTTTTCCTTATCGCCAGCACTCGCCCTGACGCCGTCTTCAGTGTCGGCATCGCCTTCAAGGCGACTTTCCAATTCACTGACATGCTCCATCAGCGCTGTAACCTGATGGCGTAAATCTTCAATCGTGCGCAAAACGGGATCCGGAACGCCATCAACCGGTTCACCATAGGCGACAAATTCCTTGGCTTTTTCCTTATCGCGCGGCATCACAATCCTGGCCGGAATACCCACAGCGGTGACACCGGCTGGAACATCCTTGTGAACAACCGCATTTGCACCGACACGCGCGCTTTCACCAATCGTGATGGGTCCCAGAACCTGAGCGCCGGAACCGACAATCACATAATTGGCCAAAGTTGGATGGCGTTTTTGATTCACCTGCGTATGGGAATCGACGGACGGGGCGACCCCACCCAATGTGACTCCCTGATACAAGGTAACGTCATCGCCAATAATTGAGGTTTCGCCGATGACAATGCCACTGCCATGATCAATAACAAAACGGTGACCAATTTCAGCGCCTGGATGAATTTCGATCAACGTAAGCAGCTTGCCAATGGACGAAACAAAGCGGCCCAAAAGCCGCCAATTGTTCCGCCAAAGCAGATTTGAGAGGCGGTAAAACAAAAGTGCATGGAAACCGGGATAACAAAGAATAACCTCGAATCGCGACTGCGCCGCAGGATCACGGGCCATAAAGGCATCGATATCTTCTTTAAACCTCTTGAAAATCATCCGTTTTTCTTTATATCTGTCGCAGCGGGTTAGCTGGCCGGTGCTGCTATTACATGCGCCCAAGGTGCCCAAGCGAACAACTCTCGCTTCATGACAGGAATATAATATGTCCGACTTCTACGGTCAAGTATTAGCCGGAAGATATTTGTGTATTGGGGACTTGATATCCCCTTCACCATACTCGTACATTTCAGCTTTTCACACTTACGCCAACCACAAAAATCAGCCAGGAAACCATGCCTGAAGTCATTTTTAACGGCCCCGAAGGCCGTCTCGAAGGTCGTTACCAGCATTCCAAAAAGGCCAATGGGCCTATCGCGCTCGTCCTTCACCCTCACCCCTTGCACGGCGGCACCATGAACAACAAGGTGACCTACGCGCTATATCAAACCTTTGTAAAACGCGGATTTTCGGTACTGCGGTTTAATTTTCGGGGCGTCGGGCGCTCGCAGGGTCAGTTCGACAGCGGCATCGGTGAAATGAGCGACGCCGCAGCGGCGCTCGACTGGATGCAGACCCATACTCCGAACATCTCGACCTGCTGGATTGGCGGCTTTTCATTTGGCGCCTGGATCGCCATGCAGTTGATGATGCGTCGCCCGGAAATTGGCAGATTCATATCAATTTCCCCCCCGGCTGAAGATTGTGACTTCACCTTCCTTGCCCCCTGCCCGTCTTCTGGACAGATTATCCACGGCGAAAAGGACGAAGTCGTACCTAAGGATTCGGTCGATAAACTGGCTGCGAAGATTTCCAGCCAAAAAAATATCACCATTGATTACGACGTCATCCCCGGCGCGGATCACTTCTTCTCGAAGGATATGGATACCCTGAACAGTCTCGTCGGAAATTATCTGGACAAGTCGTTCTCGGACAAGACCGCCTAGTGTCCTGCCCCAGAAATACGCACGCGTATTTCTGGGATAAGCAGGCCACGTAACATATTAATATCGTGTGATTCAGATTCTAAAATACGGCTCATAATAATGGGCCGTATTTCAGAATCATCACACTAGGTTCTCGTTTTTTAAGTTTTAAACAGGGTGCCACCGCTTAACAGTCGTGGCGCTCTTGTTGTATTGGGCAGGCTCAAGGGCAGTCCGTATAAAGAACGAATGGCGAGAAAAGCGAAGGCGCGAGCCTCAAGCATATCGCCATCCTGACCCATGGTCTCGACAGGTTTTACTGGCACGCCCAGTTCCGTTCCCAGCAGTTCCATCAAGGTCGCGTTATGGCGACCACCCCCAGTTACAAACCAGCATTCCGGTTGTTGAGGCAAGTGTTTCAAGGCCTTGAACACCGTTTGTACGCTGAAGGCCGTCAGGGTCGCTGCGCCATCGGCAGGCGAAAGTCCTTCGATGATCCCCCTTGCATTCACAAAATCGTCCCTATCCAGTGACTTCGGAGGTTTAAGGTCGAAATAGGGATTATCCAGCAATTTCATCAGGCGGGCTTCATCGACCGCGCCACTGCGGGCCAACTTCCCTCCCTCATCCATCGTTCGCCCAATTGTGTCGCGCACCCAATCATCAATCAGGGCATTGCCTGGACCAGTATCGAAAGCAAGAATGTTGGGGTCGTTTCTGCTCCCGTCTTGCCCTATCCAGGTAACGTTGCCAACGCCGCCAAGATTGAGAACGGCCAGCGGCCTGTCTTGATTTTTGGACATGGATAAATGATATAGCGGCGCAAAAGGCGCTCCCTCGCCGCCGTGGGCGACATCATTGGAGCGAAAATCTCCGACGACGTTTATGCCTGTTTCCCTGGCCAACAAGGCTGGATCGCCAATTTGCACCGTTAAGCGGTCCTGCGGCCGATGCAGGATGGTATGACCATGAAAACCGATCAGATCAATATCGCCGGGCTTGAGGCTGTTTTCATCAAGCAAACGCCGGACAAGACGGGCATGAATCAAGGTCAACTCTCTTGAGACCTCGGCAACACCGGAATCATTGGCCGTCTTTCCCAGACAGCCACGAAGGCGTTCGCTAAAATCCACATCATAAGAAACGCTTGTCGCCGGGCCGGTTTCAATCAATTGCTCGCCATCGCTGACGATGACCGCAGCATCAATCCCGTCCAGGGAGGTGCCGCTCATCAGGCCCAGCGCCGTCAGCGGTTGATGATCCGTCATTTTCCCCTATCCTGTTCCCTTCCCCGCCGGAGCCATTGTATGGAAGGCTGGGAGTGTGTTAAGAGACGCGTCATTCGAAGCAAGTTACAGAATGATTTAAACCATGACCAGTCACCGGTCCGAATTTATCCAAAACGTCATTGAACGTGGTTACATGCACCAATGCACGGACCTGGATGCGCTTGATGAATTAGCGCACGACAAGATCGTCTCGGCTTATATCGGTTTCGATTGTACGGCACCCAGCCTGCATGCGGGCTCATTGGTTCAGATCATGATGCTGCGACTGATGCAACACACTGGCCACAAGCCTATCATCCTGATGGGCGGCGGCACGACAAAGGTCGGCGATCCGTCTGGTAAAGATGAAAGCCGTCAACTTCTGGATGACGAGGCCATCGCCGCCAACATGGCGGGTATCAAGGAAGTGTTCTCGAAATTCCTGACTTTCGGCGACGGCCCGACCGACGCCATCATGGTCAACAACGATGACTGGCTGAACGGTATTCAGTACATCGACTTTTTACGCGATTACGGCCGTCATTTTTCGGTCAATCGCATGTTGGGATTTGAGTCCGTCAAGATCAGGCTGGAGCGAGAGCACAATCTCAGCTTTCTGGAATTCAATTACATGATCCTCCAGGCTTATGACTTTCTGGAGCTAAGTCGCCGACACGACTGCCTGTTGCAAATGGGCGGTTCAGACCAATGGGGCAATATTGTCAACGGCGTCGAATTGGGACGTCGCCTGGACCAACGCGAACTGTTTGGCCTGACGACGCCGCTGTTGACCACATCATCAGGGGCAAAAATGGGCAAGACGGCGGCAGGTGCCGTGTGGCTCAACGCCGATATGCTGAGCCCTTATGACTACTGGCAATACTGGCGCAATACCGAAGATGCTGACGTCGGAAAATTTCTGCGACTGTTTACGGACTTGTCTCTGGATGACATCTCCAAGTTGGAAACCCGGCAGGGTGCGGAACTGAACGAGGTAAAAAAACGACTGGCGACGGAAGTCACCGCTTTGTGTCACGGCAGTGAAGCCGCCGAAGAAGCCGCCAAAACGGCCCGGCAAACCTTCGAAGAAGGTGGCCTTGGCGACGCCCTGCCCGGTACGGATGTCGCTAAAGCGGACCTGGATGCCGGTATCGCAGTTTTTGAGTTATTCAAGACGGCCGGACTGGCCGTATCAAACGGCGAGGCGCGACGCCTGATCAAGGGCGGCGGCGGCAAGCTGAATGATGAAAAGATCAGCGATGAAACCCAGGCCATCACAATGGGCGACGTTAACGCCGACGGTGTGATAAAGCTTTCAGCAGGCAAGAAGCGTCACGCACTGATCAATCCTGTTTAAGGACGCCGAAGGTTCTTCCTGGAAATTCTTGAAAACTTGCTAAGGAGCTCTTCAATTAGAGTATCCGTATTGATCAAGTCAATTGGCGTTGAAATTTCTCCTCATTTGGCAAAAGTCGCGACTGAAAATGCCCAAAAAAGTGGTGTAGAGCGAGATATTTCTGTTGTTTGCGCAGATGCGACCAAGATATCGTTAAATGAGTTGCTTAAATCCGCAAATTTGGATGCCCAAACTGTATTAACAGTAGTAATTTTCGCATACAATCCTTTCAGTAACGCTGGGCTATCCTCCCTCTTATCCGAATGGGCCTGTAGTAACGAGAACATCAAGATAATCCTTTTTTTCTGTGGCGATGCAGAAATAGATTTCTCTTTCCCGCAAATTGCTGAAGTTGGCTTCGCCACTGAACCTTTCGCGTACAACAAAAATCTATGAAGTACCTCAGCCCTTGTCAGGATCACTCAGGCGAGGTCAATAATACCCCCAAACGGACTGGCCGGATTAAATCGGAAACAGTGACCACTTTGCATCGGAATGCGTATGCTGGGAGCGGGGATGAAGCAAGTGGAACTCTACGAACGCATACCCTTCAGGCCAACGCACCTGTATCAAATATTCCAAACACGGTTCTTCCGTTGGTAACATATCCATCAAATCAATCATATTAGCAGGGTAATTCTCCATACATGGAAACACT
>MPLX02396988.1_pt1 | contig 31158 bp, 30 predicted proteins | sample 1617341 | NCBI WGS metagenome assembly MPLX02 (sample SAMN05944804, study PRJNA350692) | marine metagenome | biome: marine; feature: ODZ; material: water; isolation source: 120 m water sample filtered on 0.2 um supor filter | place: Pacific Ocean | collected 2012-04-08 | depth 120m m | reverse complement strand
TGGTGCTGGACGAGCCCAATTCCAATCTCGATGACCAGGGCGAAAGAGAGCTGGTTGAGGCCATACACAGAATTAAAGCCCAGGGTTGCACGGCGATCATCATCAGCCATCGCACCATGGTGTTGAGCAGTGTAGACAAGATGCTGGTGATGAAGGATGGGGCGGCGATCAGCTACGGACCCCGAGAAGAAATGCTCGCCGCCCTGATGGCGCCGGCGAAGAAAGCGGCCGCGGTGTAAAGATTTTTCATCGCGGCGGCCACTGTAGGGACGCTGATGGAGATTCAGGGCTGCAGCTTAATGGCCTGGCTTGATAGCTATATTCGGTTGACGATTTGAAGAGACGAGACAGTGACAGAAACAAACAATACAAGCACCTCCCTGCCCATCCCGGCCGATAAGGCCGCCGAGGCTACGGTGATCGACTACACGGAGATCACGCCGGACACCAGCATGGCGATGCCGCGAAGGGTGGGAATGATCATTTTTTTCCTGGTGTTTGGGGTCTTTGGTGGCTGGTCGGCGCTGGCGCCGCTGGATGGGTCTGCGCTGGCATCGGGCACCGTAACCGTTAAATCCTATTCCAAGGTCGTGCAACACCTGGAAGGCGGCATCGTCGCGGATATTTATGTGCAGAATGGCGATCATGTTGTCGCCCAGCAAGCGCTGCTGGAAATAGATGCCACTCAGCCACTGGCGCAGCTGGGGATTGCTAATAGTCAGTTTGTGGCTTTGATAACGCGGGAATCGCGATTGTTAGCCGAACGCGACCAGCGCGATGCGGTGAGCTATCCAGGCAGCTTGCCAACCAACGATGCCAATGCCAGACAGGAAATGTCATCGCAGGAGCAGATTTTTACGGCGCGCAAAGCCGCTATGGATGGCAGCGTTGAGGTGCTGGAACAACGCATCGAACAGCTGCAATCAATGCTGGTGGGGCAGGCGGCGCTCAAGCAAAGCAAGGAGACACTGGCAGCTTCCTTCGCGGAAGAACTGACAGACGTAGAAGCCTTATTGAGCCAGGGCTTCTCCGACAAATTGCGGCTGCGGGAGCTACAGCGTAATGTCGCCAGCCTGGAGGGAGAAGCGGCAGAGCTAACCGCCAACATTGCTGCCACCGAGGTTCAGATTGGCGAGGCTCGCCTACAAATACTGCAACAGGCCCGAGAGTTTCATAACGAGGTGGTCAACGAACTAGGCGAAGTTCAGACCAGCCTTAAAGACGTCGATGAGAGAATCACCGCTCTGCAAGACGTTGTCAGCCGTACCGTGGTCCGGGCACCGGTAGACGGTATTGTCAATGGCATGCAATTTCACACCATTGGTGGCGTCATCAGACCGGGCACACCGATTGCCGATATCGTGCCCCAGGGGGAAGACCTGATTGTTGAAGCAAAGGTTCAACCGATAGATATCGATAGAGTGGCACTCGATCAAGAAGCAACTATACGGTTCTCGACGTTTGGCAGTTCAGTGCCCACCATCTACGGCACGGTAATCAACCTTTCTGCCGACAGTTTTGTGGATGAAGCAACCAGAGCTTCCTTCTACCTAGCTCGAATTGAAGTGAATCCAGAGGGCATGGAAGAGCTCGGTGATCTTGTGCTGATGCCCGGCATGCCGGCCGAAGTCTTTATCGCTACCGGAAGTCGTACTTTCCTGCAGTACGTGATCAAGCCCTTTTCTAACGCGCTGGCGCGCAGTTTTAACGAAGACTGACACCATGAACAAAGTCAAAGTTCTGCCACTTCTCTGGCTGGCACTATGCGCCTCCATTGTCTGGAGTGCTGAAGACACTGATACGGGTTTCAGCGGTCTGCCAGGAGCTACCCTGGAAAATTTTTTCACCGCTGCAATCAATTACAGCCCTCAACTGAGGATCGCCGAAGAGAATCTCAACATAAGCGGCGCTCGTAAGCGCGCCGCCAACGGCGCGCTCCTGCCACAGGTCAATGCCAATGCCAGCATTTCTGACAACCGGCGCAATGAGGGGAATCTGCGGCAGGAATTTGACGGCGAACGGTATTCTCTGCAGCTGACCCAGGCGCTGTTTAACTGGCAGGCGTTCGCCGCACGCAAGCAGGCCCACTACATCGAGGATCAAACCGAGGCGGAATACTATTATGAACTGGCCTTTCTGCTCACCGATGTGGCTGATAAGTACTTTAATGTGCTGCAGGCCCAGGACGCACTGGATTCCCTCTCCTCTGAAATCGAAGCTGTCACTACTCAGCTGGCCCAGATACAGAGCCTCTATGATCGCCAGTTGGCGCAGATAACGGACCTCTATCAGGGTCAGGCCAGCCTGGCGGCGGTACGCTCTGAACAGCTACAACTCGAAGCCGAGCTGGCGCTGAACCAGGAAGCCCTGCGCTCCGTATCAGGGCTGGATGTCGCCGAATTATTCCAGCTGGATGATATGGCGGAAATTCCGACTCTGGAGAACAGCGTGCAATATTATGTGCAGCAATCGAGACAGCGGAATCAGCAGATACAGGCCAGGGAATATGCGTTGCGCGCCGCTCGGGAGCGTATCTCGGAGCGCAAGGGCGCCTATATGCCAAGGGTTAGCTTTATCGCCCAACGTCAGGATTCCGATCTTGGTTTCGACAATTCGCCGATGCGCCGTACCGACAATACCTATATCGGTCTCGACATCTCGATACCCATCTATGCCGGCGGTTCTAATCGGGCAGCGCTAAGTGAAGCGATCAGCCAACGCAGTATTGCCGAGAGCGAATTACGCGCCGTTCGGCTGGAAGCAGGGGAGCGGGTACGTTCAGCTTATCTGCAGGTGCAGTCCAGTGAGGCACGCACCGAAGCGGCGCGCTTCCTGGTGGAGTCTACTGCCTTGGCTGCCGAGGCGATGCAACAGGGATTTGAGTTTGGTACTGTAACCAGTGTCGATGTCCTCAATGCGCTGCGAGATCAGTATCGCGCCGAGCGCGACTTGCAGCAGACTCGCTACGAACACATCAAGTATCTGCTTCTTCTTAAGCGGGAAACCGGCACCCTCGATGCCGAAGACATGCTGGAAGTGGGCAGCTGGTTGACACCTCCGCAAGCCTGAGTCCCGGATTCATTCCCAATGCCTCTTCTGCAACGCATCACATCTGAATACATCGAATCGGAGGATCGTATTCGGCTCACCGGGTTAAACGAAGCCGAGCTTACCCAGAGTCTCTGGTTGACGCAGCGATTACTGCTGAATTTGCTGACTCACTTTCTAAACTGGCTAGAACAAGAAGCCCCTGAGGTTACCGGTCGCAGCGCCATCGAGAGTACGGCAAAATCTGCCCTGCAGGGTATCGCACAACAATCGGCTAGCCAGGAGTTGACTGAGCAGCCCGCCGTTACCCCATCACTCGACTCGAATACCTGGCTGGTCACAGAAGTGGATATCAGGAGTGCCGATGAGGCTGTGTCACTGGTGTTCAAAAGCGCCGATGGGCAACAGGCTGAATTGGGATTTAGTGTTCAGCAACTGCGCCAGTGGTTAGGAATCATACACAGCCTCTGGCGACAGGCCCAGTGGCCGATGGCACTCTGGCCCGACTGGATGGATGAAGAGCAGCAGCTTGAATCGGGAGAAACAAACTCTCCACTTCACTGATGTGGGCTCTAACAGTTATTCACTGGTATAGATCGACGATTTTATGGGTCATCTCGCGCAGGCTGAGCTTCAGGTCCCGCGCCTGGAAGCGGTAAAATCCTTCTGCAAACTCCACCGTCTCAGGTAGTGAGAACGTGCGGCCTTTGTTGAGAGCCAGTACCAGGTGCTGGTAGTTATTCTCACTGTTCTGGCTTGCATACGCTCTCATCACTTGTTCTTTTGCTTCACGCTGAGCGGTGACATCGATTAACAGGTTAACCGGGTTCTGCACACCAATCTCGTAGGCTATCGCCTCAGGAGTTACACTTCTGGCCTGAAGTGCCTGCAATGCCTCCCAGACGAGGAATGCAGTTGCGCGGTGATCCGGATGAATCTCAAACGGACCTGGGAAAAACACACAGGCAGGTGCAATGGCGCCAATCGACTCGCTGATTTTTTCAATTAGTCGCTCAGAATGCTGCAGCCCCCGGTCTGGCTCAGACCAACACTGCAGGCTGGTTAAGCCCAATAATTCTGCAGCTTCCTTTACTTCCTGGCTGCGGACCGCTACCAGGTCATCCCGATTGCCACCCAGCGCTCCGTCGGTGAGTACAAGCAGATGAGTGTCGATACCTTGCTGACTGGCTTTCAGCAGGCTGCCGCCCATGCCAAAGGTTTCATCATCGGCATGAGGCGCGAAAACCAGCCAGGGCCCGGCTGGCAATGGCGATGTCTGAAATGGAATGAGAAACTGTTCCGGGTTGAGCATGGCTACGGGCTTGAGGTTAAAAATTCCTGACTCATGGGACACTCAGAGTATAAAGGCTTTAGTTTTTTTAGTGAATTCATGGTTAAATTCGCAGCCGTATCGGCAACTGATGCAGCCCTAGAATCACACCCCGGCAGCAAGGATTGACATGTTTTTTACACTACTTCGGCAATGGGCAATGACACCGTTCGAACATTACCGCCTGTTTCACAATTTCATGCGGCAGGACTTCTTTGCGCAGTTCGCTGCATCTGTGGGTGGGTTCCTCTGGTTATTTGTTACACCGGTTGTTCATATCATCATCTACACGTTCGTTTTCGGATACGTCTTTGGGCTCAGGGCAACGGAAGAATTTGGCCAGACGGAATTTGTCATATTCATGATGATTGGCTACCTGCCCTGGTTTGCCTTCGCCGAAGCCGTGAGCAAATCGACGGGGCTACTTTTAGAGAAGGCACCGCTAATCACGAAAGTGATGTTCCCCGTGCAGATCATTCCCGTTGTAGGAACTGTCGTTCCTTACCTAACGCACGCCATAGGATTCGGGGTGCTGTTGGTTTATCTGGCAATGCAGGGCTACCTGTCCTGGTTATGGTTGTGGCTTCCATTAGTATTCTTCCTGCAGTTTCTGTTCACGATGGGCCTGGTCGCCATACTGTCTGCATTGTGTGTTTTTCTGAGAGACTTGCAGCAACTAGTAGCATTGCTGGTATTGATCTGGTTTTTCCTCACCCCAATTATCTATCCTATTTCCTATATCGATGAGAGCATTCAGCATTTATTCATGCTCAACCCAATGCATAGTTTCGTCAATCTATATCGGGAAATAATATTATTGGGAGAGCTTCCATTGGCAAACCTTCAAGTAATCCTGCCAGTTTCCTTGCTGAGCTACTTATTTGGTGGCTGGCTGTTCGTAAGAGTCAAGCATGCCTTTGGCGATGTACTTTAAGTACAACTGGAATGACTAATGCCACGTGTCTCCGTCAGCAATTTGTCCAAAGACTTCAAGATTTACGAGCGGCCTCAGGACAGGTTGTCTGAACTGATTTTGCGTCAAACGAAGCACAAACTATTTCATGTGCTGAGTGATATTTCATTTGCGGTCCCTGACGGAAAGAGCCTTGGCATTATCGGGGTAAATGGCGCAGGCAAGTCGACTCTCTTGAAATTGTTAGTTGGCACTCTGCAACCCACCAGTGGCGATATCACTATAAGGGGTCAGGTCGCTGCTTTATTGGAGCTTGGTGCCGGATTTCATCCGGAGTTTAGCGGCCGCAAAAACATTTTCCTCAATGCCTCGCTGCTCGGTGTTCCGGATGAGAATATTGCGGAACTGGAAAACGACATCATCGAATTTTCCGAACTGGATTACTTCATCGATCGCCCCGTGAAAACCTATTCATCTGGCATGTATGTCAGGTTGGCCTTTTCAATTGCAACCATGGTGCGTCCAGACATACTGGTTATCGATGAGGCTCTATCGGTAGGTGACCTGGCTTTTCAAAAGAAATGCGTACAGCGCATGAATGACTTTATCGAACAGCAGAAGACTATGGTGTTTTGCAGTCACTCCATGTTTCATGTGCAGGAACTTTGCGATACCGCCATCTGGCTGGACAAGGGCAAGATCAGGGAAATCGGTGACAGCGATAAAGTCGCGGGTCATTACGAGGACTTCTGTAACAGTAAGAAGGTCTATCACAGCATCAGTGAGGACTTGCCCAAGGAAGAGGGCGCTACCGATAGCACTACAGAAACCAAAGTTCAGGACTGCCGAATCAATTCCCTCTCAGTGAAATCTCCCGAGGGTGAGGAACTCAAGGCTTTGACGCCATTGGCAGATGTTCATCTGGAAATGGAAGTAGAAGTTTTGGTGGACGGGATAGAAGGGAACTTCGGTTTTGCCTTCATGAAATCTGCCGAGGAACCGGTAGCTTCATTTCTTAGCACAGACATCGATGATATCGATAAGGGGCCCTTCAACAAGGGAGATATTTTCACGGTATCGCTTATCGTCCGCAGTCTCGCCATGAGAGTCGGGGACTTCTACGTGTTGGGCGGTCTTGCCGACAAGAGCGGCTTGTTATGGTATGAGACCAAGTTCAGCAAACAGTTGCATGTAGAAAACAACAAGGGCGTGGGTGCGATAATCATGCCCTCAGAGTGGTCTGTGCATAAGAGCTAGCTATTACAACTCAAACAGGAGATCTTCTTATAAGACTCGAGCCTGGGCAGTGTCGGGCAAGCGACCGTAGGGGTCTATCTTGTACACGGTGGGCAAATTATTGTAACTGCGCACTTCGATGATTTCGGAATAGGCCTGCGTTACTGGATCCGGGTTGGTGAACTCATCGATCTCTAACAGCACTTCGAGTTCCTGCTCATCCATCTCTGTTTTGGAGTAGACGAACAGAGAATAGATATTCGATGTGTTGTTCCCAACCCAGGCAGACAGTTCCTGAAGATTTTCAAAAGGCACGATTTCGGCGATCTCCGCGCGGTTTTGAAGATCTTCTCTGTCTCGATAGCCAATGATATTTTCAATCAATTCTTCATCGAGCCCGGGCAACAATTCCATCGCCTCGCGGGTCGCCAGATTTAAATTAACAGTCCGCGTGTTGCCATAAATAGTAAACGCAGCGTCAAGGTTTACCCCTTCAAATAGCTCGGCAAAACCCCGGATATGGAGTATTTCGTCAACGGTATCCAACTCTGGGTTGTTGCGCGGTACATAGCCCTGTTCCAGGTCTTCATAATAGTCCTTCTCTGCGCCATTCAAGCCTTCCAGGTCATTGAGGTCAGTCCAGTCAGTCCAGGCTGCTAGTAGCTCCTGAACTTGTTCAGGGTCCGCATCGAGGCCACCCAGCCGCTTTTCGATTAAGAGCTGCATGTTACGCCGTGGTATACGATTCAGATTAATCTTGCCGGCATGATCATAAATGCGTACTACCAATTCTTCAGAAATCGCGTAATTGAGTGTCAGCTCCTGGCCATTGAACCGGTAGGGTGGGTTCCTTACCTCACCCTCATCAGTTTCCTCCAGCACTTCTCCAACCGGGCGCGGCATGCGTTCCATCATTAACTCCATCTCCGCATGGCTCACGGCGCCCATTAACTCGGCCCATTGGCTACTGGCTTCGGAATTGTGAATTGCAGTCTGTGCGGATAATCTAACTTTGCTGGCCATAGCGGTAACAAGCACTGTTAACAGCACGGAAGTCCATAGAACAATAATTATAACTGTGCCTTTTTGCCGCTTCATAAGCCAGCCTGCCCTGCGACATTGGGTCTAATACTTCGATGTTCGTTGTTCCTGATACGGGCAAGAATCTCCAGTTCCTGCTTGTCGTCGGTAAAGGGTATGAAATGAATATGGACTGCCAGTGGCAAGCTTAATAATTCCTGTCCCTCCCATTCATCGGCCCACACTTTGGACTCATCCAGGTCCTTATAGAGATAACTGAACTCAGCCGTGTAGTGTGGGAACAGCAACACTGGCTCGACTTCCAGCAGGCGATCTGCGGGATTATCGCTGTAGGCTGGCACCATGGTTAGGTAAACGCCTTCATTGTCGACGGAGTACAATTCCCAGGCAGTAAGGCCAGGGGTTCGTTGTGGAGACACCGCTGAGACCCAGCTCAGATAATCGTCTTCTCCTGTGAAATAGAGCTGTCGTGACAGAGTATCTTCATTGGTGAAGCTGTGGGGAAACGCGCCATGCAATGCGCGATCTATTTGCAGAATAGCCAGCGCCTCATCCAGACTCTCATCGAGCACATCGGCGTTTCTATTCCAGTCATCCGCTACAATGAAGACACTGGTACTGAGAAGCCCCAACAGCATAGCAGTCAATCCCAGCGCCAGAATGACCTCGATTAGTGTAAATCCAAACTGTGGGCTTGTTCTCTTCATAATTCGCAAGCAACTTATTGCGGTAGCTCCAATTGAATCCAGCGACTCCCGCTAATGATTTTATCGCTGTCCCGGTTGACGATTTCAAAAGCTTGCAATGTGTAGACGCTGGGCTGGGTCTTGCGCTCCGGCTCTTCGAGAATGTCCTGGGGCACAATATCGTAAGTGGTATCTTGCAGAATTTCCTCGACATCACGGTACTCGTTTTCAAGCAGCACGAAATTGATTGCGGCACGAGTTCGGGTTGCCATGAGCAGACTTTCCTGGGATTTCCAACCCAATTGTTTGCTGCCTCCGACCAGGGAAAATAGCGAGCCAAGCACAAAGCCGGTGATTGCCAGAGCGACAATAACTTCCAATAAGGTGAATCCCGAATTGGCGTTTCTCTTAAAGGATAGGAATGAATTACTCTTCGACATATTCCGTTTCCACTCGGCCGGTGAACGGATCTATATTGATACTAACTTGCTGCGCTCCCAGAGCGAGTAGCAATGTTCCCCCGGTACTCCCACCTTCAGGGTAGAAGGTAATCTCCACTAAATCCTCGACCGCAGATTCCCGGTCGGTGCTGTCGCGAAAGCGAATATCCGCGCCATTGCTCCGCCAGCTACCCACGCTATTACGCTGCGGTAACTCTGGTTCTCGATCATCATCTGATGCTGGATAGAAACTGGCTGTACTGGGCTGTCCCCGCACCACAGCGAGTCGTCTTGCATAATTAAGCAACGAACTGGCCTGACGGGTCTGAGCACCAAACGAGCGCGCGTCCAGATTACCCACATTGGGCATGACCAGGATAGCGGCCATGCCGATGATAGTGAGCACCAATAACAACTCGAGCAGGGTGAATCCCGCCGCCAGGTTTGCGCGAACCGGGCGCTTTATTGGAATCCTACAAGCCAAGGCCAATGTCGGCATCATCACCTTCGCCACCCTGTTCGCCATCTGGACCAAAAGAGATCAAGCTGAATTCCTGGCCATTCGCATCATAGACATAGTCATTTTGCCAGGGGTCCTTGGGCACATCCCGGCGCAGGTAGGGTCCGTTCCACGCCGCGCGGCCCGAATCGTTCTCGATCAATCCTGCCAGACTATCCGGATATTCACCGACATCCAGTCGGTAAGTGTCCAGCGCGGCTTCGAGGGATGAGATTTGTGACAGCGCTGCATCACGTTGTGCGCCTGCCCGTTGATTGAATATATTCGGGGCAACCATGACGGCGAGCATGGCGATAATAGCCATCACCACCAGGATCTCGATTAACGTAAATCCACCCTGTGTGATTCTGTTATTTGAATCCCACTTTACATTCGTTAGTTTTTTTTCGTACATAGTGCTCGTGCCTTAGATTTAGAGAGGGCGTCCATAAACTATTGGTGACATTCCCTTAAATGCCATAATCTTCGAACATCTCCGATGCCAGTTCGAAGCGAGCCAGAACATCGGAGTATTGTACACCTCCCTCTGCATTGAGGTTGATGATTTCCGGGCGCAGTACAATAAACAACTCGCGTCTCAAAACATTATCCTGTTGATAGGAAAAAAGATTTCCTACCAGCGGTAGCTGGTGTAATCCGGGTATGCCGGTGTTCAGTACTTCATTCTCAGTCTGAATCAGTCCGCCCAAAACGATGTTTTCGCCATCGCGAACTACCACGGTTGTACTGATTTCCTGGTTATTAAACACCGGGTTGTCGTTGACTCCCAAGAAACTGCTATCCACCGACGACAATACCTGGCGAATAATCAGGTTTACCACGCCATCTTCGTTTATCTGCGGAGTGATATAGAGCTCGATACCGGTTGGTCGATATTGAATGTTTGTGGTGGCCAGCCCTCCTGAGCTGATGGATTGCCCCGCTTCAACAGGCACTTCCGCACCGATCTGAATTTCACCCTCCTGGTTATTGCTTACAGTGAGCGACGGGCGTGCCAACAGTCGTACATCATTGTCGACCGCGATGGCTTCCAGGGTTGCCTCCACCCGTGCCGACCCATCCAGGAAACTCTTGGAAAACATCAGCCCACCGAGAGATGGCACAAAATCTGTTTCTGTAACAGTGGAGATGGGGTTCAGTACGGCATCGTCGGCGATACGGCTCCAGTCCACGCCAAAGCGGTTGTCTTCGGTGAGGGTAATCTGGGCGATCACTGCGTTAACCATCACCTGTAGGGGCACTACATCGAGCTGACTAATGGTGGTTAACAGTTGACGATAATCTCGGGCACTGCTGCGAATAAGTAAACTGTTGGTTGCCTCATCGGCGACAATCTTCACCGTAAGGTTAGCCGAGACTGCCGTGTCTGCAACCGTAGTAATGCTCTGTGCAGGGGCATCCTGGCCGCTAGCCGGCTGGCCGTCTGCGTTTGTTTCAGCGTCCAGCGGCGCTTGCCCATCCCCGTCACCCGCGGCATCGGCAAGACCAAGCAATGGCTCATCATCTTCTTCGAAGACAGTGGACAGGGTTTCCGCAAGCTCCACTGCAACCAGGTTTTTAACCCGGTACATGAAGAGTTGCTCTACCTGTTCCTGACTGTCCGCATCCAATATTTGAATCCACCGGGAAATTTCATCGAATCCCCTGGTGGCTGGCGCAGTAACCAGGATGGCATTTATGCGCTCTATGCCGCGTACCTGATAGGCCGGATTGGGACCCTCGATCAGTAACAGAATTTCCGCCAGTTCTGTTGCGACTTCCGTGGCGTTGGCATTGCTTAACTGATACAGATGTATGCCCTGGTTGCTGAATGGATCGGCATCGAGTAATAGCAGCAGTTGGTTGATGCTTTGCAGTTGAAATTCTGAGGCCGAAATAAGCAGCAGCTTGCTGCTACCCAGCTGGTTGATACCACCGCTCGGTTCCAACATCGGCTGAATTGCCTGGATCGCCGCGTCTGAAGACACATAGGTCAATGGGGTAACCTGCAGTATTTGCGCGGCGGAGCCCTGGCCTAAAGTGTCCGGTGTGGCGATTTCGATGGGCAGATTCGATGCCAATTTTCGTGCGTTATAGACATCTCCAACTCTCTCCAACAGGATGCCTGCATCTCTGGTGAGCAGTCTTATCAACGGCCAGATATCGTCCTGTTGCAAAGGGCGGTTTCCAGACGTGCGGATGCTGATACGGTCATCGATGCTTGGATCGATGACCATTGTGATGTCCAACGCGTCTGCCAGCTCTTCCAGAATCAATCGTAAATCGGCCTGCTCGTAGTTTAGCTCCACCACGTCCACATCCTGTGGAATTTCAGGTTCAGGGACTTGCTCTGTTAAACCAGTAAAAGGGGTTCTCTGCCCATCCCGGTTAATCTCATTGATGATGGCTTGCTGTTCGGCGGAGTCAGTTGTCTGTAGCACCGGTATAGCAGCTTGGCTTTCAGGTGCTACCTGTACGGTGTTTGCTCGCCGAGCGGGTGGCGGTTGAGACGTGCTGGTGCCCGAATCGGTGGACTGGGCTTCCAACAAAGAACATGCCGGTAACCCGAATGATAGTAGCCCGAGTAAGGCTAGCCGCGAGCAGCGGCTTGCTGGGGAGCGCGAGTGCGCGCTAGGCATTCCTCGGTCAAATGGTTTTGTGCTTGGATACTTCACGATAATCTCCCTATCTAAAACTCTACAGCGTTCATGCTGAACACTGCCGATAGCATAGTAATTGTGATGCCACCGACGGCGATGGCCAGAAATATAATAAGGGCAGGCTGTAGAGCTGACACCAGTGCTGACATTTGATTACGAACGTAAGTGTCGAAGGTGACTGCCGATTTCAGTAGTATGTCCGAGGTCCTTCCAGACTCTTCCCCGACAGCGACCAGTTGATGAAGCAGCGTCGGAAACTGATTGGTTTTCTCCAGCGAAATGCCTAGTCCCGCCCCACCCCGCACATCTTCCTCTACCTGCAAAAGCTTGCCTGTGAGTACAGAGTTGCTAATAACTTCGCGGGATACACGCAATGCCCGGATCAATGGAATGCCTGCCCCTAACAAGGCTCCCAGGGTCCGTGAGAAGATGGCACACTCCCTATAGAGAATCAGTGTGCCTAACAGTGGCATTGAGAGTAGAAATCCGTCCTTCTGTTGTTTGGTCTTGGGATCCTTATCCAGCCGCTTCCAATAAAATATGCAAAGCACAATCGCTACGATGAACAAGTATCCATAGCTTTGAATAAAGGTGCTGAGCGATAACAGGAAGGCAGCCGAGGGTGGAATGTCAGTACCGGCATCTTCAAACATGGCAGCGAACTGTGGCACGACGAAGACCAGTAACAGAACTACCGAAATAATCCCGGTTATTAACAACACCGTTGGATAGATCATGGCCGAAATAACAGCTTGCCTGGTCTTGGCGCTGGACTCTAGAAATTCCGCCAGATCGTGTAGCAGTTCATGCAGTATGCCGCCTTCTTCCCCGGCTCTAACAATGTTTACGTACATCTTGGAAAATACCTGGGGGTAATTCTCCATTGCTTCCGCCAGACTCTTACCCTCTTTGACTTCTCTAAGAAGGTTTAACACCAGCTCTCTCATGGCAGCAGATTCAGTAATACTATCAAGTAGTCGTAACGCTTTATCTATGGGAACGCGAGCATCGACCAGAGTACATAGACCGTTGGTGAAATCGAGAATGTCAGTGTGCGAAATCCTTTTCTTGCGGCCTCGCTCTGAAGCTCGTCTGGTTTCCTGTAGCTTCACAGGAGTGAGATTTTTCCCCTGCAGAATCCTGATAGCCTCACGCTCAGATTCGGCGTCCAACTGACCGTTCTGAACCTTTCCCTCAGTATCGAAAGCCTGGTATTTGAAATAGAGTACGCTCATAGTGCCCTGGTTACCCTTACTACTTCTTCCGGCGTCGTTAATCCGGCCTGCAGTTTCGCCAACGCATCCTGGCGCAGGGTTTCCATACCTTCGCTGATAGCTTGCTCCCTGATTACATTCGCATCGACTCCCGTGGCAATGTGATGACGAATCGCATCACTCATCAGCAACAGTTCATACAATCCAACTCGCCCCCGATAACCTGTACTGCCGCAGCGCTCACATCCCGATCCCCGCTTGATACTTGGACAAATCTCCTGGCTAATTTCCAGTACCGTGGCTTCGTCAGAACTCAACTCATGGGTCTTGTAACAGTCGGGGCATACGCGTCGCACCAGGCGTTGCGCCTGGATAGCCAGCAAACTGGAGCTGATCAGATATCCTTCAACCCCCATATCCTGTAATCGGGTTACGGCGCCTGCCGCATCGTTTGTATGCAGGGTAGAAAACACCAGGTGGCCGGTGAGTGCCGATTCGATAGCAATCTCAGCTGTCTCGTGATCACGTATCTCGCCTACCATAAGAATGTCAGGATCTTGCCTGACAATCGACCTGAGGCCCGCGGCGAAACTGAGGCCGATGCTGGCGTTTGCCTGTATCTGGGTTATTCCTTCAAGCTGATATTCAACGGGATCTTCCACGGTAATGATCTTTTGCTTTTCGCTATTAATCTTTTCCAATGTCGCGTAGAGCGTTGTCGTCTTTCCGCTACCAGTCGGACCGGTAATCAAGATCATTCCGTGAGGTTGGGTAACTATTTTCTGGTAGTCGTTCAATATGTGCTTGGGCATGCCCAGCTGTTGCAAATCGACGGACATATCGCCTCGATCAAGAATTCTCAGTACAACGGATTCACCATGTACACCTGGCAATGTCGATACGCGCATGTCCAGATGTTGATTGTCGAACTGATAATCGATGCGGCCATCCTGGGGCAATCGTTTTTCACCGATATCGAGCCTTGCCATAAGTTTTAGACGAGACGCAACAGCGGTATGAATTTTTACTGGCAGACGTTCGATTCTCGTCATGATGCCATCTACGCGACAACGCACATCCAGATGAGATTCGTTAGGTTCAAAATGAATATCGCTGGCATTCAGGTCCAGCGCTCGAGCGAAGAGATGATTAACCAACCGAATTATTGGCGCCTCCGAAGCCAGATCTTTGAGTTGTTCATCGTCTTCGAATCCAGAAACGAATATGTCATCATCGTCGTTGTCGATTTCTGGAGACAGTTCGGCTCGCCAGTGTTTCATCAGGCGCCGTACCTCTTCATCGTTACTAACCCTAAAGCTGACCAGTTCTCTGGTGATGTAGCGGATCTTGGCTCGCAGCTCAATTGACGGGGTGTGGCCGCAAATCAGCTTGCCAGACTCTTCGAAATCCTGAGCCGGTGCGATGCCCTGCGGTTCGAGCAGTTGGCTGAAGATTGGCATTGTCATTGGCTGAAAAGACACTCTTGAATTTCCTATAGTCAATCTCTAACGATTAGTCTCGGCTTGTTGGCTAACGGACTCCAGACTGCGTGCAAAACCGACTACTGTAATCGAGCCGCTGTACTGGTTTCGAGATCGGCTCAGGCTGAAATCGCTTACCCAGAGCCGTGGAGCCGAGCTTTCCAACAGCTCAAGAAACCTGATGGTGTTGCTGTCATCCAGTGTTCGAAATGACATCTCCTGGCTGATCAAGAGCCAGCCCCGGGTTTCCAGTCGTTCGGCCAGGCGGGTGGAGCTCACCGTAACGGACGAATTCCTGGCATGCTGAGACAGGGTACGCTGTATGTTTGCTTCAACAATAGGAATGGTGTCACCGGCGAATATCTGCGCCTCCAGCTCTCCGGCTATCGCTTCAGACTGAACACGTCGTTCTCGCCAGGATGCCGTGTTTTCAATAAGCCGGCGCTCTCTTTCGATGTTCAGCTGTTGAGTTTCAATAGTGGCCTCTCTCTCATCGTGGAAAGCGCCAATAGCGGGAAACACCCTGGTGCCGAGAAACAAAAGTCCTACCAGACTTCCCATAAGTAAAATATTTCGCTCTCTATTGGATGTCTGCATCACTATGCTCTATCACGCTGTGCATTCTGGCTGCTGTTTACTCATCGGGAAGATAACGCACCATATAGGCTTCGAAGTTAACAGTGCTTATTCTGAGATCGATGTAATACCGGCTGTTATTCGTTGCCCTAGAAAATGCTACTTCCGTAAACATTGGATTCTGTTCCAGTCGTTCCAGGATTGCCTGTGGCTCCTGACTAGTCCCTTGTATCCTTACTACCCCTTCTGAGACCTCAAGAGATGAAAGCCGGTCCGGGCTGAGTACACTCTGTAGTGTAAACATGGCGTCACCAACTTGTTGCACTGGAAAATCGTTAATCGGCCCCCATTCATTTTCAAAACTGACTACAACCGCCTGGTCCTGCCTGGCTTCAATTGACAGTTCTCGTTGCGATTCAAGTGAGGCTGTCAGGCTTCTAAACTCGAGCGATTGACCTATGAAGGGAATGGCAGATAGCAACAACAGAACAGCAACAATTCCAGCGGCAATAAGAAACTTCCATCCCTGCTCCACTCTGTGTCTTGCGTTTAATGCCCCGGATGGAAAAAACGCATACTCCCGATTGTTCTGGTTCGCGCTGCTTTCGAGATAATCTTGTGTAGAACTGAATTGCTTAAGCTGTAATGTCGAGTCTTCGCTGATCTGTTGCTGCCACTGCTGCTCGAAAACCTCCTGCTCAAAATCGAGCTTGTTCACGTGCCACCAGCCACCAATTCCATGGCTGGATAATTTTACAGCTGTGATACTGTGTCGATCTTCGTCCACAAGACAATTGGCATTCTCGCCAGTGACATTAAGCAGGCGCGGCTTTATTGCTACGAGAAAAATATTCTGTGCCTGAAAAGCATCGAAGAATTGCATTAATCTCTGGTTGGTAATCCACAGTGCCGTGTGGCCGGTTCCGGCATCGGCAGACTCAGGATTCACTGCCAGTACCAGCGTGTCACTGAACGTCGGTAACAGACTATCAATCTGCAGCTTGAGTGCCGAAACCAGATTGTCTCTGCCGATGCCCGGCATATCCTGTGTGGTTGCTACAAACTCCTCCGGTGGTAACAGCAGTAATACCGAATGATCTTTTTGCTGTTCAGGGAGTATTGAACTACAGGCCTGTGCGAGTTGGTCGGGATCTATCGTTGCGGATGAGTCTTGAATATCCGCAATCTTGCCGGATTCGATATGAACCAACTGCCCATCGAACGCCAGCAGCGTAGCATCGACCTTGTTGAGCAATTCCCGTTTGGAGCCACCCTCCATCAAATTGCGCAGCACGGTTGGTAAGTAGGACAGGAATTGTTGTTGAATCTGAGTCATGTCGTTCCAGGCAAGTGATTCACCGACCAATATTCCAGCCACTCAACCCCGCTTATCGGTGCCAGGCCAGTGTGCCAAAGTGAGCTAAGCTTTTGAAAAAATTATTAAATCTCAGCTATAGGACTGCGCTGAATGAAAAATAGTTTTAGCGAACAGGCCTGTAATTCACCGAAAACTGCTCGAGGAGGGGGAGAATCTAGCGACGCGGAGCAGAACTGCCTGGGCAAGGCATATTTGGTGGATCGCCCAGCGTGGTGAGTGCCCCCAATAATACGGGCTTGAAAGTAAGGAGTTGCTTACATTTTGGAGAATTGATCAGTCATTCCGGGAGAAACCCGGAATGACTGGAGCTTGGGAACCCTGGTGGGGTTGCCTAGCCTAATCGCCCGAATTTCGTAGAGTCCGACGTTCTTTTTCTACAAGAAAATCAACAACTTCCAGCATTTCCTGCTGGGTGCGAACGTTGTCGCCTGTGGTGATCAAGTATTTGCCGTTAACGATCATGTTCGGCGTACTACGAATCTCGTAGTCCTCCATGCGTTTCTCCGCCTGATTAACCTTGGTTCGGACTGAAAACGAATTGAAGACAGACTCGAAATCTGCTTTGTTGACGCCATACTTGGCAAACAATGCGCCTATCTGGTCCTCGTTCTGCAGTCGATTACCTTCGATATTGATCGCGTTGAATACATGCTCATGCAGCACATCCAATGCATCCAGCGCTTCTGCGGCATAATAGACTTGGGCATGCACCTTCATCAACCCATTCCACATGGCTGGGAAGCGCACGAAGTCGACGTCTTCAGGTATATTGTTTTCCCAATTGGTGATCAGTGGCTCAAACCGAAAACAGTGTGAGCAGCCGTACCAGAAGGCTTCGATTACCTCGACCTTGGAAGAGTCATTGGTGTTTACCGCGGCTCGCAACTCCGTGTAGTGCGTGCCGGCTACGAATCGCTCAATCTGCGCATGGCTGGAGTATGCCAATGGCAACAGCGCGATTAGTGACAATATCTGAAGCGAGCGCCTGATCATTCTGCCTTTATTCATTTGTACTTTCCTCATGCACTTTGACTTTCCAATTGCAGGTCCGCCAAATTTGTCATCTGTTGTAGGGAATTGAATGGAAAAAACGTTACCACAGCATCCCGACTCTTACCATCATGCTCGTTGTAACAAAAGACCAGTCGGTCGCAAAAATCTTCCTAGTGTGACCCAGGCCAGCTAATTCAAGCCAGACACATAGCTGGCCAGTGCTTCCAGTTCCTTGTCAGTAAGGCGTTCAACAACGGATCTCATCATGGAACTCAGGTCATTCTGGCGTTCACCGGCACGAAAATTCTTTAATTGCTGCAAGGTGTATTCGGCATGCTGACCGCTCAATAACGGAAAGCCGGCCGGGGCATTACCCTGTCCGGTGGGCGAATGGCAGGCGGAGCAGGCGGCAACTGACAGTTCCTTATTACCGGCGCGATACAGGGACTCTCCTAATTGCAGTGCCTCCGGGTCGGCGCCCTGCAGAGTAACCTGCTGGGAGGAATACCAGGCGGCGATGTCCTGCATATCTTCATCGGACAGGCTCAATACCATCGCTGACATGGTGGGATTAGACCTTGCACCAGACTTGTAGTCCGTCATCTGTTTTACAAGATAGCTGGCACTTTGTCCGGCCAGCTTTGGATTGACTGCCAATTCACTGTTGCCGTCACTGCCGTGGCAGGTAGAGCAAAGGGCTGACTTGGCCTGGCCTGCAGCGGCGTCACCCTGGGCCAGAGTCAATTGAGGCATAACACTGCCGATGAAAACCGATACAATGACAATTACAAGTTTCTTCATGAAAATTCCCGGAGCTACTTCAGATTTTAAACCAGGTGAAACGGATTCCGTCTCTCCTAAGCCGCAGTAGGCTATTTGTTGTTTCTTAGCCCTGCTATTTCGCGGTCGCGAATTATAGCCTAATTCGACCGGCGACTCTATCCACAAGGCCCGAATCATTAAAGGAGTATGCGCTGAATGCACGGTGATAGCCTTGATTATAGCGATCCAAAAAGCAGTCGAGGAATTTCAATCAGACTCATTTCGTAACCAGCGCGGCAAAGCTTAAGGATTGCCCGGAAGACAGTATTGCCGAGGTCGCCTTCGCCGGGCGTTCTAATGCCGGTAAATCCAGTGCCATCAATAGCCTGACCGGACGAGCCCGCCTGGCCAGAATCAGCAAGACGCCCGGAAGAACTCAGCTGATCAATTTCTTCAATGTAGAAGAGGGTAAATACCTGGTCGACCTGCCGGGCTACGGCTACGCAAAAGTACCCCTGGCGGTAAAAGACAAGTGGCAACATGAGCTGGAAAAATACCTTCGCAATCGGGAAGCGCTGGTTGGGCTGATACTGCTCAGCGATGTTCGTCATCCTCTCAAGGACTTCGACCGTATGATGATTGACTGGACTGTGCAATCCAATCTTCGCTTACACCTGTTGCTGACCAAGGCCGATAAGCTTAAGCGCGGCGCCGCTCAGAACTCATTCTTGCGCGTCGAGAAGGAACTGGCTGATTACGCTGGCGTCACTGTGCAGTTGTTCTCTTCATTGAAGCAGGCTGGCGTCGATACTGCCCGGAAAACATTGAGCGATTGGCTCTGCTCCAACGAGCCCGCAGCATAGCTAGTGAGCCTGATCCCAGTTGTCGCCTACTCCTACATCCACGACCAGGGGAACATCCAGAGACGCGGCACTCACCATACGAAATTTCACACCATCGGCGAGAAGCTGCAGATCCTTCTCCCTTACTTCGAATACTAATTCATCGTGCACCTGCAATAGCATACGCGCATCCAGCTCACCCAGTGCCAGCCAGTGATCGATGTCGATCATGGCCCGCTTGATGATGTCCGCGGCCGAACCCTGCATGGGAGCGTTGATGGCTGTGCGCTGTGCGGCCTTTCTTATCATGGCATTGCCGGCACGGATGTCCGGCAAATAGAGGCGCCGTCCGAATAGTGTTTCCACATAACCCTTCTCGTCAGCCAGCGCCTGTGTTTCATCCATGTATTTTCGGACACCCGGGTACTTCTCAAAATAACGATCCACGTAATGTTGCGCATCGCTGCGGCTTACCTTGAGCTGATTCGCCAGGCCGAATGCAGACATACCGTAAATCAGTCCAAAATTAATTGCCTTGGCACTGCGCCGCTGTTCGGGGCTGACTTTGTCCAACCGTGTGTTAAATACATCTGCTGCGGTCGCCCTGTGCACATCTTCATCGCTGGAGAAAGCACTCAACAAGCCCTTGTCTTGCGACAGGTGCGCCATGATGCGCAACTCAACCTGTGAATAATCCGCCGCCATCAGTTTGTAACCGGGTTCCGGTATAAACGCCTGCCTGACGCGCCGGCCTTGCGCCGTTCTGATCGGTATGTTCTGCAGATTGGGATTGGTTGAGGATAGCCTGCCGGTAGCCGCTACGGCCTGCTGGAAAGAGGAATGAATACGGCCAGTCTTGTCATTCACTTCCAGGGGAAGTTTGTCCGTGTAAGTCGATTTCAACTTATTAAGCGATCGATGTTCCAGAATCAGGCGAGGTAGCTCGTAGTCTTCGGCAAGTTCCTGTAATACTGGCTCGGCCGTAGAGGGCTGACCGGTAGGTGTTTTCTTCAAAATGGGAAGGTCCAGTTTTTCGAAGAATATGCTTTGCAATTGCTTGGGAGAGCTGAGATTGAATTCTTCGCCAGCGATCGCGAAAGATTCACTTTCCAGCTCATCAAGCTTTTTGGCCAATTCGCTGCTCTGCTGCTTAAAAACCTCGGCATCGACTCGAATTCCATTTCTCTCAATAGTTTGCAGTACCTCCACCAGTGGCAGTTCGTAGTATTTGTAAAGCCCTGACAGATGCCCATGACTGGACAGCTCAGCATTCAAATAAGTAGCCAGCCGAAGCGTAAGGTCTGCTTTTTCACAGGCATAGTTTGAGTATTCTTCCACCGCTATGGCTCTCGGGCTGAGCCTGTTTCTCCCCTTGCCAGTCAAGTCTTCCAGTTCCCTGGGAGAAACATCCAGGTAGTAGCGAGCGATGTCGGGGAGGGAATGCTTGCTCGCCACGGAGTTCAGCACGTAAGAAGCCAGCAACACATCCGACTTTATGGGTTGCAGCTGAATGCCGAAATTCTGCAACAGGTGGCGAATGTGCTTAAGATCATACCCAATCTTGGTGATAGAAAAATTCTCGAACAGCGGCTGCAGCGCCGGCAGCACGCGCGCGGCATCGAGCTGAGCGGGGCATCCTTCATAATCATGGCCCAAGGGCAGGTAACAGCTCTTGCCGATCTCCGTGCTAATGGCTATGCCCAGGATCGTGGCATCCAGAAAATGTGCCTGATCAGCCTCAATGCTTAGGCTGAGACTGTCCGTTGCCCGTAATTGATCGAGCAGTTCCAGAAATTCTTCTTCGGTAGAGATGGTTCGGTATTCAGTATCTTTTGGTTCGACGTTTACTGGTGCAATTTCATCATCTGCATCTTGTTCAGACTCAGAGCCTGCTTCAGAGGTGCCACTTATCCCTTCTTCCTCTAACTCCCTGATCCAGGCTTTGAACTCCATTTGTGTAAACAGGTCGTAGAGCGCCTGCTTGTCGTCTTCTCCTCTGGTCAGCTCTGGAATAGTAAAGTCCAGCTTCACGTCGAGTTTTATGGTGGCCAGCTCATAGGAGAGCCTTAGCAGATCGATGTTTTCCCGTAACCGTTCTCCGACTTTGCCGGCAATCTTCTCAGCATTTTCGATTATGCCTTCCATAGAGTCATATTCGTTTAGCCATTTCACGGCAGTCTTCGGCCCAACACTTGGAACACCGGGTATGTTATCTGACTTGTCACCCATTAGTGCCAGGTAGTCCACAATACGATTTGGCCCAACGCCGAACTTATTTTTTACACCTTCAATATCCAGAATCTCGTTAGTCATCGTGTTCATCAGGGTGACTTTGTCATTGACTAATTGGGCCAGGTCTTTATCGCCTGTTGAGATCAGCGTGCTAACGTCATTTTCCGTGGCTCGCTTGGATAAGGTGCCAATCACGTCATCGGCTTCCACACCTTCGATTGTTAGCAACGGCAGTCCCATCGCGATGATTATTTCGTGAATGGGCTTGATCTGGGATCTCAAGTCGTCGGGCATCGGGGGACGATGCGCCTTGTACTCATTATAAATTTCGTTACGAAACGTCTTGCCCTTGGCATCGAAGACGATGGCTATATTGCTATGATCATGGCTCTTGATCAGAGCCCTGATCATGTTGATAACGCCCTTCACCGCGCCCGTGGGCTGGCCACGGCTGGTTAACAGCGGTGGTAGCGCATGAAAAGCCCGGAACAGGTAGGAAGACCCATCGACCAGTACGAGTTCATTGGATTCCGCCACAGCTTCGAGTTCCTTAGTTAGTCGAACCTGAAAAATGCATCTCGATGTAGATTTCAAGCAATTAGCTTCTACTATTGCAAATATTTCGACCTAAAAACTGCAGCTACATGCATTTTTCTGGTCGACTAAGTTGCACATGGATGTGCAACCATTGCCCGCTAAAGGCAATGCGAGTGTGCCAAAAGCAAGTAACGCAGAAAAATGCTCCTGCATTTTCTGCATACCTGCCATCCATGGCAATAACCGCACTTTTACGCTAGCTTTTGGCACACGACATCCTGAAAAAGTGAAGGATGACTTTTTCAGGATCGACTAGTTAGGGCCTGTCTGGTAAACACAGCTGGCAATACTTTCTGCCACATCGCTTAGTAGCTGCGCGTAACGGTCTACTTTTGCTATGGAGCCACTCAAGCGGTTCCCCAGCAAATCGATCGTTTCCATTTGCACGACTCGACCTTCAAGCAGAGTGGAGAGAAGTGATCGGCTCGAGTCTGCTTCCATTAGCAGGCAGTCCGGTTGCAGTTCCTGAATGCTCGAGCGAAGTGCCAGAACCTGTCGCATGCTGGGCTGAATTTCGGGGTTGTCCAATAATGCCAATCCGTGGCGGATGCCAAACTGGCTTTCGAAGTACTGGTAGGCATCGTGGTAAACCAGATAATTACTGTTCACCGGTGCAGAAAACATGGCATCGATAGAGTTCCTCAGGGCTGCTATTTCGCTTGCAAACCTGGCGAAGTTTTCACGGTAAGACGGTGCGTTAAGCGGGTCCAGGTTACTGGCTCGGTCTGTAAATGCCTCCGCAATCAACACCGCATTCCTTGAATCCAGCCAGAGATGTGGATCCAGCTGATTATTGCCGGAAGTGATTAATTGCAAACCTACGATAGTGCTTACATTTAGCACCTCTCCCCGCTCAGCTCTTCTCGAAAACACATCGGCCAGAAACACTTCGAAGCCTGGGCCAATCCAGACGAGCAAATCAGCCTGCGCCAGGCTAGTTCGGTCAGATGGAGAAATGCTGTACTGATGAGGAGAATCATTCTGATCGATTACGGCTGTGACAGTGCCACTATTACCTACAATTGCTTCGATAATAAATTGCAGTGGTCGAACAGTAGTCGCTACGTCGACGTCAGCCGCGGCGTACCCGGATATGAGCAGAGCAATTACAAGACTGGTTACAAATTTATACATGGCACAGCGCGGGGAGTTGGGCCTGACATCGGTGTTATGATATACCATTGTCCCCGTTGCTCCTACGTGGACCGCTGCATTGCTCTTCGTCAGCCCTTCAATCCCTTAGGCCGGCTAGCAGCCAGAAACAGAAACTGGATATAGATATGGGCTCTTCGAGTCAGAATCAGGATGCACTAATAGTGGCCAGCAAGGTCACAAAATCCTTTAGAGACCGAAATGTCCTGCATGATATTGAGCTTTCTATTCACCAGGGACAGGTTGTTACATTGATTGGTCCCAATGGTGCGGGAAAAACTACCCTGGTAAGGATTCTGCTGGGTCTACTGACGGCAGATAGCGGTTCGGTTACTCACCGGGAAGGATTACGCATCGGCTATATGCCTCAACGCGTCAGCATAGAGCATACGCTGCCCATTACCGTGCGGCGCTTCCTGCAATTGGCAAATCCCGTCAAGCCTATAGAGATTGACGAAACACTGCAGAAGCTGAATATCGTTCAGCTGCAACATCAGCAATTGGTTGGCATCTCAGGTGGCGAGCTGCAGCGGGTACTCCTGGCCAGAGCCTTGTTGCGTAACCCACACTTACTAGTTCTCGACGAACCGGCACAGGGTGTGGATTTGGGGGGGCAGGCCGAGTTATACCAGCTGATCGGCAACATACGTTCCGAGCGCGGCTGCGGGATCTTAATGATCTCCCATGACCTGCACCTGGTCATGGCTGCAACGGACGAAGTCGTCTGCCTGAATCACCATGTGTGCTGCCACGGAAAGCCGGAACAGGTGAGTAACGACCCTGCATTTCTGGACCTGTTCGGCGCCAATGTGTCGCCTTCTCTGGCGGTCTACACACACAGTCACAACCATGAGCATGATCTAACTGGTGATGTAAAGGAATCCGGCCTTGATTGATTCCTTCGCCCAACTATTATCTGCAGACTTCTTCCTGCTTGCCTTGCTGGCTGGATTAAGCCTTGCCCTGGTAGCCGGCCCTCTCGGTTCCTTTATTGTATGGCGCCGCATGTCCTATTTTGGCGATACTCTGGCGCATTCGGCCTTGCTGGGCATTGCGATTGGCTTGATCACCGATAGCAGTCCTCAGTTGAGCATAATTATTAGTTGTCTGCTGCTCGCCGCTCTACTCACAGTTCTCGACAGAAAACCCTCTATCTCTACCGATACGCTGCTGGGAATACTTGCCCACAGCACCCTGGCAATAGGGGTAGTAGTGCTCGCTCTCACGGATTCTATCAGGGTTAATCTGGAGGCCTATTTGTTTGGTGCGTTGCTAACTATCAATACGACGGATCTGGTTTGGGTGTTAGGAGTAGTGGTTTTGGTAGGTTTCACTCTTCACCGGTTCTGGAATGACTTGTTATCGACCACCGTGCATGCTGAGATTGCCAGGATTGAAGGGGTTAATGTCGATCGGCTCAACCTGATTTTGATTCTGTTGATTGCGCTGACCATTGCCGTCTCAATGAAGATTGTTGGTGTGCTACTGATAACCTCACTGCTCATCATCCCGCCGGCCGCAGCGCGACGCCTGGCTGATACCCCAGAGAGAATGGCATTGCTGGCGAGCCTGATCGGGGCTGCATCGATCCTGATTGGATTGATTGGCGCTTTCTATCTTGATGCCCCGGTTGGGCCGACTATCGTGGTCTGCGCAACCCTGGTGTTTCTGGTCATTTTTTTCGCACCAGTTGGACAGAAGGACTAAGCACCCTAATTACTTAGCAACTGCAAGTATGCCGCCAACAAATCACGATCACGATGGGGAAGTCGTAGCACGGCGTAGAGTTCTCCATCAGGATTGATCACAGAGATGTGCCCACTGTGCTGGATAGTGTACTCGTGCTCGGCTGTCTCTACGCCATCATGCGAGACCGCTGCTGGCGATGCTGTATGAGCGACATACAGCTGGGCCGCCAGTGCTGACAAGCTTTGTGCATCTCCACTTAGACCGATGAATTCATCATTAAATGAGCTGATATAGCTAGCCATAGTCGCCGGCGTGTCTCGCTGTGGGTCAACAGTGACCAGTACAATCTGTGGCAGTGAAGCCGTTTTCGCCTGTTTCAATAATTGATAGAACTGATTCAGTTCCACCATGGTTAGCGGGCAAATGTCAGGGCACGAAGTAAATCCAAAGAACAGCAGGGACCAGCGGCCTCGCAGTCTGTCGGAGGAGAAAATACTGCCGTGCTGATCCACCAGTTCGAAACCGTCCAGCGGCCTGGGCTGTTGATAGATAGTGGCGCCCAGATCACGCAGCTCACTAATCTGCTGCCGATTGGACTGGACCGTAAGCAGTGAAACAAAGACGACTACTAACGCCAGGTTGATGGCCGCGAAGGAGAGCAGAACTAGTTTGATGTTGCGGGTGAGTTGCATGTCCTAGGGACCCTAGAACTTAGAACAGGTAGTGATCGACCACCAGGGCGACAAACAAAAGTGCCAGATACACGATTGAATACCGAAAGGTTTCCATCGCAGTGGTGGGCTTGGGTTTAAACATCAACAAACCTGACCAGAACAGGAATCCCAGTCCCAGAGCAACGGCCGCAACCAGATACAGCACCCCGCTCATGCCAGAGAAAAACGGAAAGATACTGACGACCAACAGGATTGCTGTGTAGACAATGATATGCACCTTGGTGACAAATTCACCATGGGTGACGGGTAACATGGGAACGCCACTCTTGGCGTATTCTTCCTTGCGGTGGATGGCCAGCGCCCAGAAATGAGGCGGTGTCCAGGCGAAGATAATCAATACCAGGATCAGCGCATCCGGTTCAATGGAACCAGTGACTGCAGACCAGCCCAGTAGTGGAGGCATGGCTCCGGAAAGCCCGCCTATTACTATGTTCTGAGGAGTGGCATGCTTCAGATACCCAGTGTAGATAAAGGCGTAACCTACGAAGGATGCCAGCGTCAGCCAGGCACACAAAGGACTTACCCAGAACAGCAGAATCGCCATTCCAGTGACGCCAATGGCAATTGCGAAGACAATTGTCTGCTTCGCGTCTACCCGCCCCTGAGGAAGAGGCCGGTTGTGAGTCCGCTTCATCAAAATGTCGATCTTGCGATCAATCAGATGATTAACAACAGCGCCGGAAGCGGCCACCAGGGCTATGCCAAGGTTTCCCAGAATCAGGATATTCAGCGGAACCATTCCTGGGACAGCGAGAAACATGCCTACCAGCGACGTCAGGATCATTAACATGACCACACGAGGCTTGCACATCTCGAAGAAGTCACGCCAGGTTGCAGCTGGATTAGAAGTTAGTTCCGTCACAGGTCTACTTTATAAGAATCAGAATCTTTAGGAGCTGGCGATCAGGCGGTACACGTGCGTCAAAGCTCGTCGATAACAGCCCAATTTTGAGGGCGGGCATTCAAGCATGTTTTACCCGGAATCTCAAGTTGAGGCTCTGGAAATTGATGCGGCGCCAATCAAAGCCTGACGCAATTCTACAGATATTCTGACTGATTGTTAGTGAATTGTGAATACAGCATTTAGCTGTGACAGGAAACTGCTAGAAAATTTCCAGTTTAGTGTGGGAATATTTCTGACCCGGAATAACTTGTAGAGAATGGTATTTTATTATGGCATCCAGGTACATATGAGGAGTGGGGGAAGTCTTCCAATTCATATGGGGAAGTCATATAATTCGCGTGGTGGTGTCTTCTAATTCATGTAATATCTGGCGAAGCGGAGAAGTAGAAGAAGTGTTAGTACTCCCGCCCAGAATAATTATAAGGGATGTCACCGGGAAGCGACTGAAAAAATTGAGTGGCACAAAAGCGCACTCAATGGCGTGTTTATCTGCTTCTGTTCCTCCAGCCCGGATCCCTGGGACGAAATGAATAGTTTGAATGAATTTTCTTCATCTTGGTACGGTGACTTTGTAGTCGTTCTACCAGGGGTGAGTACGTTTGTAATTTATAAAAGGAATACAGGATTATGGCTTTAGCGGTCGTTCTTCTTCTCCTGGTGATTGGATCAGTTATTTTCCACTTCGCCAGCCCGTGGTATTTTACCGATATTGCAGCAAACTGGGAATCCATTGATTTTGCTATGGACCTCACGTTCTGGTTTACAGGATTCATGTTCATTGCGGTAAACCTGTTCCTGATTTATTGCATATACAAGTTCCGGCAGAAAGAGGGTCACAAGGCCATTTATGAGCCTGAAGATGCCAAGCTTGAACTCGTTCTGTCAGTGTTCACTGGTGTTGGTATAGTCGGCTTGTTGGGTCCAGGCCTGTTTGTATGGGCAGTCTTCGTAAACGTCCCGGAAGGTGCTGCCGAATTCGAGGTACTTGGACAGCAGTGGCAGTGGCAATACCGCTACCCGGGTGCCGATGGCCTGCTTGGTATAGCAGATGTCGAGTTTGTCAGCGAATCCAATCCCTTCGGTATCAACCCGGAAGATCCTAATGGACAGGATGATATTCTGGTCAATGATCCGGAAATGCACCTACCCATTGGCCAGCCCGTAAAAGCCCTGCTGCGCTCCAATGATGTGCTCCACAACTATTCCGTGGCGCAATTTCGGGTGAAGATGGATTTCGTGCCCGGACAGACTACCTATCTCTGGTTCGAACCCACGGAAACAGGCACCTTCGATCTGCTTTGCGAAGAGTATTGTGGTATCGCCCACTTTGTCATGCGTGGTGCGGTTGTTATAGAGACTCAGACCGAGTATGACGCCTGGCTCGCCACGCAATCCACTTTCGCGGATACACAGAATACTCCAGGGGCTAATATTGCCGCCGGCCAGACACAATACGCCATATGCGCTACTTGTCACGGAGCCCAGGGCGAAGGCAATCAGGCCCTGAACGGCCCCAAACTCGCCGGCCAGCAAGCCTGGTATGTCGAGCGTCAGATCCGGTATTTCCAGGATGGCGTGCGCGGTGGCGAAGGTGATACCAACGGCCAGCTCATGGCGCCGATGGCGAATGGATTGGCCGATGATGCGGCGATCCGTAACGTGGCCGCCTATATCGCCAGCCTGCCCGACACCCCGGCTCCGACTACAGTTTCCGGTGACGCGGATAACGGTTACCACATCTATGATCGTAACTGTGCAGCCTGCCATCTCGATGATGGTTCCGGTACCTGGTACACCGACGCACCAAAACTGGCTGGCATGAGCGACTGGTACTTCGTCACCCAGATCAGCAACTTCCGCGCCGGCATCCGTGGCTTACACCGCGGTGATGATTACGGCGAACAGATGGTTCAGATGGCAACGGCCATGTCTGGCCTGGAAGAGATTCAAGACGTCGCAGCATACATTAATCAAATGCGCAGCAATAATTGAGACACATTGGTTTAGTAGATTAGCTATTTGTAGTGGCCCCGGCCTGCAATATACAACGAATTTAGGAGGAATTAGTGGCTTACGTACCATTAACGGATCAAGATGGCGAGATGGAAATGCACCATCCACATAGCTGGGTGGGCAAATACGTCTGGTCTCAAGATCACAAAGTTATCGCCATCCAATATGGGAGCATTGCGGTCTTCACCGGCATCGTGGGACTGGTGCTTTCAATGTTATTTCGTTTCCAACTGGGCTTTCCAGAATCGGTAGATTTTGTCGATCCAAGCTTCTATTACCAGGCAGTAACCATGCACGGCATGATCATGGTGATCTACCTGCTCACTGCGCTGTTCCTGGGGGGCTTTGGAAACTACCTCATTCCACTCATGTGTGGTGCCAGGGACATGGTATTTCCATTCATGAACATGCTCTCGGTGTGGTTCTTCCTGCTCTCGGTAATCATCCTGATGGCCAGTTTCTTCGTCAGCGGTGGTCCGACTGGTGCAGGGTGGACGCTCTACCCACCACAAGCCGCAATGGCAGGTACGCCGGGAAGCGATATGGGGATCATACTGATGGTGGCCTCCCTGGCCGTGTTTGTCGTCGCCTTCACCATGGGTGGCCTGAACTACGTAGTCACTGTGCTGCAGTTTCGCTGCCGCGGCATGACCATGATGCGCCTGCCGCTAAGTGTCTGGGGCATCTTCGTTGCAACCGTAATGGGCCTGCTCGTGTTCCCGGCATTGCTGGTGGCAGGTGTCATGATGCTGTTCGATCTCATATTGGGTACCAGCTTCTTCATGCCGGCAGTTATCGAGTCCGGTCAACTATCGGATACCGAGGGCGGTAGCCCGCTTCTGTTCCAGCACCTGTTCTGGTTCTTCGGTCACCCCGAGGTATACATCGTTGCGCTACCAGCTTTTGGTCTGGTTTCTGACATACTAAGCTGCCATGCCCGCAAGAATATTTTCGGCTACCGCATGATGGTGTGGGCAATCATCGGCATCGGCGCTTTGAGTATGATCGTGTGGGCGCACCACATGTTCGTCAGTGGCATGAATCCATACTTCGGCTTCTTCTTTGCAACCACTACCGTGATTATCGCAGTACCAACAGCGCTGAAGGTCTACAACTGGGTGCTGACACTGTGGGAAGGTGATATTCGTATGAATGTGCCGATGTATTTTGCCATCGGATTTATCTTTACCTTCATTCATGGTGGATTAACCGGCCTGTTCCTTGGCAACGTGGGTGTTGACGTGCCCCTGTCTGATACCTATTTCGTGGTTGCTCACTTCCACATGGTAATGGGTGTAGCTCCGATACTGGTTGTGTTTGCCGCGATCTATCACTGGTTTCCGAAGATGTCCGGCAAGATGTACAACGAAGGCCTGGCCAAAGCGCATTTCTGGCTGACCTTCCTGGGCGCCTACACGGTTTACCTGCCGTTGCACTATCTTGGACTCCTGGGCGTTCCACGCCGTTACTACGCACTGGGGGCTACGGATTTCATTCCACAGTCAGCCCAAGACCTCAATGCCGCCGTAACTATTGCTGCATTGATCGTTGGCGTTTCTCAGCTTCTGTTCTTCATCAACATTATCTGGAGCCTGAAAAATGGCAAGAAGGCAGATCCCAATCCCTGGGGAGCCGTATCGCTGGAATGGCAAACTCCGGATACGCCGCCGGCGCATGGCAACTGGGGCGACAGCCTGCCAACGGTTTATCGATGGGCCTATGACTACAGCGTACCCGGTGCCCATGAAGACTTCATTCCGCAGAATACCCCTGAGAGTGTAGAGCCCACAGTTGACGAAGAACATTTTGATCCCGATAAGGACGGTTCGCTGGCCGACGTATGAGCTTAATTAGAGACCTCACCAGTAAGCCCTGGGAACACAAGGGTGTCATAGGCGGATTAAAACCCGAGGGAGCTTTCGAAGCACCCTCGGAAAAGGTTTGCCTGATAATCTTCCTGGTCGTAGCGACGATTGTCTTCTCCATGTTCACCGTCAGCTACTTCGTGCGCATGGAATTACCAGATTGGCAACCGCTATCGGAGCCGGCACAATTGTGGTTCAACACCATTTTGCTGATTATCAGCAGCGTCATGTTTCAGTGGGCGCGTAATATCGTCAGCCTGGATTCACGGCGCAGCCTCACCTCCGTATTTATCGGGGGTGGTGTGTTCGCAATCCTGTTCATCATAGGACAACTCATTACCTGGGGGAATTTGCAGAGCTCGGGCTACTACCTGGCTTCTAATCCAGCAAATTCCTTTTACTATCTGCTGACCGGATTGCACGGGCTGCATCTGCTCGGCGGCTTATGGGTGTGGAGCAAGAGTTCCACCCGTTTGATCTCCGGTAGCGAGCCGAAAGAGATCAAACTGAGTATCGAGCTCTGTACTGTCTACTGGCACTTTCTGCTGGTGGTGTGGCTGGTGCTCTTTGCAATTTTGTCTAACACCTAACAAAGAAGGCTGAAGCATTAAAATGGGAAAAAAGGATGAGTGAAGCAACCGCAAGCGATGTAGTCTCCCACGACGGGATGGCTGGTCTGGTCGATGACTGGAGCGCCGACAAGCAGGCTTATCATGTGCCTTGGGGCAAGGCAATGATGTGGATTTTTCTGGTATCGGATACCTTTATCTTCTCGTGTTTTCTGATTAGTTATCTGAATGTACGAATTACCACTACACAACCCTGGCCGTCACAGAGTGAAATCTTCGCTCTTTCATTCGGGGGCGATCCAAT
>MPLX02411937.1_pt1 | contig 31512 bp, 45 predicted proteins | sample 1617341 | NCBI WGS metagenome assembly MPLX02 (sample SAMN05944804, study PRJNA350692) | marine metagenome | biome: marine; feature: ODZ; material: water; isolation source: 120 m water sample filtered on 0.2 um supor filter | place: Pacific Ocean | collected 2012-04-08 | depth 120m m | reverse complement strand
TTTAGTATAAATAACATTACATACTGCTATTAGAGGGCAGGTGGTAGAACTCAACCAATAACAAAGAGGTAGATAAATGGACGCAGAGAACACAGCGGTTAAACAACCTGAGCAAACTGATGCTCAACCAGAAATAGGTGAAAAGCAGGTAGATACACAAGTATCTGAGAAACAAGATAACACACACTCGCAAGAAGACGTAAATCGTATTGTTGCAGATAGAGTGGCAAGAGAAAAGTTAAAGTTTGAAAAGAAATATTCAGGCGTTGACTTAGATCTTTACAAAGAGTTAGTAGAAGAAAAAGAAACGCAACGTCAAACAGATTTGAAAAAGCGTGGGCAGTTCGAAGAAATGTTGAAAGAGCAGGCGGAGAAATTCAATGGCAAAATTCAACAGTATGAAAGCGAACTTACTTCTATTAAAGTAGACGGTGCACTTCTTAATGAAGCTAGTGGCCAGAAAGCAATTAACCCACAGCAAGTGGTTCAATTGTTAAAAGGTCAACTTAAACTTAATGAAGGTGGCACAGTTGATGTAACAGATCAAAATGGACAAGTTAGATATGATGAAAGTGGTAACCCACTAAAAGTGTCTAAGTTGGTAAATGAGTTTCTCACAGCAAACCCACACTTTGTTACAGCAGGACCAAGTGGTTCTGGAACTGGACAAGGAATAGGCAAGCAAGATAACTTGGTTGACAACGATGTATCAAAACTTGATATGAGTAATGCAGAACATCGTAAGCAATATGCAAAAGTAATGCGAGCGAAAGGCATACACATTTAAGTTTACTGATACTTGCTTATAACAGCTAAAGGAGACTGAAAATGGCAAATGAAGTAGAAGCGGCGGTAATATCCGAGCTTTATAGTGACATAGTTCAGGCGGCTCAATTCACACTTTCTGAAGGAACTGTGATTCGACCTCTTGTAAGAAACTATGATAATACCGGAACTCCGGGCCTAGTGGCACAAGTTCCAATTTACCCAGCAATCGCGGCGGCGGCATTAGTAGACGGCGACGATATCTCGACAGCAACAGCATTCAACACCACTGAGAAAACAATCACAGCGGCTGAAGTTGGTGCTATGGTAACATTAACTGATTTAGCAGACGTAAGTGCAAGTCAAGATGTTGCAAGTGCGATCGGACGTCAGTTAGGTGACGCAATGGCGAAAAAAGTAGACGATGATTTAGCGGCTCTTTTCTCAGGATTTTCAAATTCTGTAGGATCAGGCGCGGCAGAAGTTAGCGTTGACTTATTTTTCTCAGCGGCGGCTACATTAAGAAACAACAATGCACCAGGACCATATTATGCGGTAGTTCATCCTTACCAAGCATTCAAACTAAAAAGTTTGTTAGCAGGTAACGGTAACACACCAATGAATAATACGGACCTTGCAAACGAAGCCCTAAGAACAGGATACGTTGGAACAGTTGCAGGAATGCAAATTTTCGAATCATCTTGTGTAACAGGTGACTCAGCAGGTGCTTATGTTGGAGCGGCTTTCTCAAGAGATGCTTTAGGTATCATGTGGAAGTGGAATGCGAAAATTGAACAACAACGTGACGCAAGTTTAAGAGCTACAGAAATTGTAGGATCTTGTGCTTATGGTGTTGGTGAAATTATCGACGGCTACGGTGTAGGTATTATGGGTGATGCAAACCTATAAGGTTAGTATAACTTAAAATTGATTTAGTGGTCAATTTATAATTAAGGGCGGTTCTTTCGCATAGGGATCGCCCTTTTTTTATCTACTACTCCGTTTTCCGGTAAATGAAGCTGGTATTACACCAATACGATAAATAATACTATAAACAAAACTTGGTCGGAGAAGGACTTCGAGCAATTAAAAAGGACAGTATCCTAATATGCCAACACTAGCAACGATATCAGACATTCAAGAATATGAACCAGACATTCAAGATTTTGGTATTCCTGAATTTTCTTCAGAAATAACTAAAGCACAGAATGACGTATTTCGCGACCTGCGTATACGATGGTGGCCTACTTATATGATTGGTAAGTATGATATCACAAGATTAACAACAAATGCAAGTGAACCAGATGATGACTTATACACAGCAAGTCAGCTAACTCGAGCCACGTGTTATAATGCACTTGGTTTCCATATCTACCCTAAACTGGCTAAATTTGAGCCAGATCAAGATTTGTTTGAAAGAAAAATGGAATTTTACAGACAAGAATACGAGAGAGAATTAGACCTTGTATTAAGAGATGGTGTAGAGTATGATGCAGATAGTTCTGGAACAGTTGACAACTCCGAAAGAGAACCTACGCATTACCTACGCCTTAAAAGGTAAGGTAAATGTCGAATAGAGAATCTATAACAACAAACATTATTGATGTCTTGAAGGATGTGAGTCCTCCACGCCCAGTATTTGTGACACGAGAACCATTCGATGTTGACAAACTAGCAATGACACAATTCCCTGCCTTATTAGTAACTTCAGGAAACGAATCAAGAGAAGATCAAGCCATGGGCGGTTATAGACGTGGCATTATTGAAATTAATATTAGAGGTTTTGTGCGTTCAGATGGCAGGAAAGGGTCTGTTCAATCTGTAGACGAAAAAAGAAATAATTTAATTGAACGCATAGAAGAAGCATTGAACACTACTCGGAATAGAGAATTGGCTACTGCCAGAGCGGCTACAACTCACGTAACTTCGGTTGAAATAGTTGAGAGAACTCCGCCCTTAGGCGAGTTTTCGATGGTTGCAGAAGTGCATTATTCATTTAGCAAAGGAGTAGTATAATGGGTGTAACAAAATATACACAAATGATAGATAACAACGGTCAGCAAGTTAGTATACAACCTGATCGTGTAGAACGATTTCTTGGTGAGGGTTGGACCATCGTTGGTCAAGAACAACCTAAACCAGAAAAAAAGTCACGGAAACGCAAAAGCAAAAAAGATAAAATCAGTGCAGATGCCCAAGTGACTTCAACAACATCGGAGGATGAAGTAAAATTATCAGGCGAAGAAACAGTTAGTGCTGAGGACGAAAAGCCTTGCATTAGTTGTGATGAACCTGATCATTCTTATAATGAATGTTCGGAAGACAACTGGACATTTTCTGACGATGATTTAGCTAAAAAGGAGAACTAAAATGGCTACATTTACCGGAGAAAACGGAAAAGTCGATATTACTAGCTCAGACTCAGCTGGTGTTATCACCGTTGCCGAAGTTCGTTCCTGGACTGTTGAACATTCAAAAGATGTGATTGAAGATACAGTTATGGGCGATGCGGCAAGAACATACCAAAGTGGACTACATCAGTTCACAGGATCAATGGAAGTAGTATATGATTCAACTCATTCTACTGCAACAAACGCCTTTGATCCAGCACAAGATGGAGCTCTATCAATAGAGTTTTATCCAGATGGTTCAACAGGACAGAAGTTTACAGGTTCTGTTATTACTACATCCGTATCAAGAACAGCATCGTATGATGACCTTGTTACGGCAACTGTTAACTTCCAAGGAACTGGCGCACTAGCTATCGGTTCGGCGTAATTGTGTTAACGATTAGGATACTAGGATCCCGTAAGGTGATGAGGAGTCTTGAAAGAGAAAAAGATTCTTTCATTACCAGGGTGGCAAATGATATTTTAGGAGTTGCTCGTGGAAAAACTCCTATAGATAAAGGACAGGCAAGACGTGGTTGGCGCCTAGACTCACGCTTCAAGATGAAGAGTGTTGTCAATCGTGTTCCCTATATTGTCCATTTAGAAGAAGGCCACTCAAAACAAGCACCTAATGGTATAATAGGGCCTACCGTTAGGGAGATATCAACAAGGAGATATAAACTATGACCGTAATGAATAACATTACAGGCCACTTCAAAGAAAGACTAGCAGGTGGCTTAAAAAAGATAACTGTTCCCGAATGGAAAACAGATATCTATTATAAGGGTGCGTATCCATTTGTTGTTGAAAGTAAAATTATTGCTTTACAACAACAAAATAAAACAGTAGAAGCACTAGTGGAAAGTCTTATTCTAAAAGCAATGGATCCAGATGGAAAACCAATGTTTACTAGAATGGACAAAAGCACTTTAATGAATGAAGCAGACCCAAGTATATTACTAAAGGTTTGTGCAGAGTTAAACAATGCAACTACTGAATACGAGGAACTCGCAAAAAACTAAAGGAGGACACTGAACTCCAGCTAATGTTTCGAATTGCTGAGACATTGCACAAAAGCATTGAAGAAGTAATGCAACTCAGTGTCCTAGAAATCAGGATGTGGTATGAGTGGTTTAAACTACAACATGATAAAAGCAAGGAGACTATAAAAGGTGGCAACACAAATCGTAGAAATCCGCGCCGTTGATAAAACTCGACAAGCGTTAGGAAGAGTAGATAAACGTCTAAAAGGTATTGGAAAAAGCACCCAAGGCCTTGAACGGGGTTTCGGACGTCTACAATCAAAAATCCTTGCAGTTGGAGCCGCGTTAGCAACTGGGTTTGGTATTAAGAAAATATTATCAGTATCTAGTCAAGTTGAACAACTCGAACTTAAACTTAAATTCCTATTTAAATCAGCAGAAGAAGGTGGCAAAGCATTTCAAGCCTTAACCTCTTATGCAAGTAAAGTTCCGTTCGAACTAGAACAAATAGCCGCGGCTTCAGGCAACCTAGCTGTTGTGGCTAAAGATGCCGACCACTTGTCAGAACTGTTAGTTCTAACGGGTAATGTCGCAGTCTTCATGGGTGGAGACTTTAGATTAGCAGGCGAGCAAGTTCAAAGAGCAATGTCTGGCGGTATAGCGGCCGCAGAAATATTCAGGGAAAAAGGTATTAAAGCGATGGCCGGCTTTAAAGACGGCGTCAATTATAATGTTGCCCAATCACAAAAAAAATTAATGGAGGCGTTTGGTCCTGGCGGAACATTTGGTAGGGCCGCGAACGCAATGGCAACTACTTGGACTGGTGTCTTGAGTATGATATCAGACAAAGTCTTCCAATTTACACTTGCAGTAGGTAAAGCAGGCGGACTGTTTGAATTTTCCAAAGGCATAGCAGGCGTTATTAATAAAGCTATGGGGGATAATGAAGAAGGACTAAACAAATTTGCCGCTAACGTAGGTAATAAAATAATTGAAATAACACAAAAAATGGCAATAGGCACAGCACAACTAATAGATATGATGAGCCCAATTTTTAAATTTGTTAGGTCTGGTATAAACGGTATGGTTAGTTTTATGAATATGTTACCTGGAACTATAAAAGCTATAGGTATCATAGGATTCTTGATGCTAGGACTAAAAGGCAAACTACTTGTTTTAGCCATTGGTGCAGTATTAGATAACCTTGGCGGTATGGTTGATGATTTTATGAAGAGTATAGAAGCAATGGCAGGCTTCGTCGTCGACAAACTGAATTGGCTAATAGACAAGGCGAATGCACTAAATCCATTTAAAGAAATTCCACAGATTCCGGCACCCGACTTTGGTAGCTGGGCCGCACCTATTAATGCCATGAGTGATAAACTCAAAAAAATGTTTGACAGTCTGACAGATAGCACCAATATTAAGCAAATGGGTGAAATGGAATCGAAGATTAGAGATATTATTAAGCAAATCGAAATTGAAATGGCCTTGAACGCAGAAGCGAAGAGACAACTTGACGAAGAATTAAAAAAGATGGGAATCAAAAATCAGGCGGAATTTGATTTCAGATCACTTGTGGAGCAGTCATTAGGAGAAATTCAAAAACAAACAGACTCAATAAATGGACTTACAAAAGAGCAAAGAGTATCGTTAGAACTAGAGAAGAAAAAGTATGTCGAGTTATTTGCAACAGCAGGCATTACAAAAGAAGTCATGGATGCGAAGAAAGAAGAAATTAGAGCGGCACTGATGGCCAATGAAGTGCTAAAAGAAACAGTAGCATTAGAAAAACAGAGAAAAATTGAAGCAGAAGCAATGATTGAATCCGCTACTAAATTTAGAGTGGATTATATACAAAAAGAAACTGAAGCTCTTCAAACAGTTGCAAATAATGCCATAGCAATTCTAAACACCCAGAAAGAAACACAGTTAATAACTGAACAAGACTTTGCTAATAGTAAACTTGCAATCGAGGCTCTCCTAAATCAAGAAATTCTTGACATGGAAGCGGCACGGTTACAAAAGCAAGAAGATATGTATATGGCGTCGTTGGAAAAAAGATTAACTGCTAATCAAGGTGCTATAGCAAAACATATGAGTGCTGAAGACAAAGAGTTTTTAAAGAAAAAGGGCAGAGAAGAAAAACAAAAAGAAATTAATCGGACTAGAATAGAATTTGAGAAAAAGTCTGAGATGGAAAAATATCAATTTGGTATTGGCCAAGCTAAAAACTTTTTCGCCGCATTAGGCAAAGAGAACAAAGCGGCATTTGCGGCGGCGAAGGCAATGGCTATTGCTGAAGCAGTTATTAACACATACCAAGGTGCCACAAAAGCATTAGCATCTTATCCACCTCCATTTAACTTTATAGCAATGGCGGCAGTAATAGCGGCAGGTTTTGCACAAGTATCAGCAATTAGGGCACAGACGGCACAACGAGGTGGAACTGTATTAGGCGGAGCCACAGCATTAGTTGGTGAGGACGGACCTGAACTTATTGTTCCTAAACAAAGTTCAACAGTCATCCCAAGAGAAGTAGCAGATGCTGTTGGGGGCATTAGTGGAGGCATGGGCGGTGAAGTAAATGTAAACTTTAACATAACAACAGTTGATGCAAGGGACTTTGATCAACTACTTGTTGAAAGACGTGGAACTATTGTTGGAATTATTAACAATGCCATGAATCAACAAGGCAAAGTGGGAGTGACTGCTTAATGGCTTATATAGGATTTTTTCCAGTTAGTTTAGGATTTAAAGCTCTTAAATTTAAACAAAAAACAATTACAAAGAAAACAGAAACAGCAAGTGGCAGAACTGTTAGAGCAACGAATGCCACTACACTATGGCAAGGCGTTTTAGCTTTTCCATCTACATCGGCTGGTGACTTTAGGGCAGTTCAAGCCTTTGTTGCTAGATGTCAAGGTAGTTTAAATGAGTTTGATTTAGTTATTCCAACTATATCAGATACCAGTGGCAGTTATCCAAGTCAAGTAACTTTTCCAAGTGCGGCATCAACGGCCGCTGGATCGACTAGTATTGCTGTAACATCAGATCAAACAAGTAAAACAATTTTAAGAGCAGGCGATGTTATTAGGTTTTTTAATCATACAAAAGTTTACATGGTTACAGAAGACGCTACTACTGACGGAGCAGGCGCAGGAACAATACAATTTCAACCAGCATTAGTTACAGCAGTGGACAGCGATAGTGCTGGAGAACCTATATCTGTTAACCAAGTCGCATTTAGATTTATAATTTCTAATGATTTACAAGAATATGGTTACGATAATCAAGGATTTGTAAGTTTTGAAATAGATGTGCAAGAGGTTTACTAATGGCACGACTAGCAGGTGGAAACACTAACACAGCATTAGCCAGAGATGCTATTGTAACTTATTTGCTATTAGATCTAAATGGCACATATTACACAGACGCTCCTTATGATATTGTTTACGATTCTAAAACATTCTCAGCACAAGGAATCTTTTTAAGTATTACCTCAGCAAGTGAAACTTCCGAATTATCAATCACAAGTATTACAATAACCTTAAGTGCTTTAGATCCAACAACAGTTTCTACGTTTGCAGTTAGTTCTCTTATTAATAAAGATGTTGTTATACATAGAGCATTAGTTGACCAGACTGACAATAGTATTATAGATGATAGCACAGGCGATGGACCTATTTTAATATTCCAAGGTCGTGTTGCTGGCTATCAAATTAATGATGCAGAAAAAACAGCAGGACTGGCTATCCAAGTAGACAGTTTATTTTCTAACTTTGAAAAAGTAAGTTGTCGTAGAACAAATTTAAAAAACTTCCAAAGAGAATATCCGGCAGACTTTAGCATGGAATATTCACATGAAGCAATTAAAGATATACGTTGGGGCAAAAAATAATGATTAGAGAATTTGAACCCAAAGATTTAAACGGAATTTTAAACATAGCAAAATATCATGCTGGTGAATTAGAATTCAATTCAGTAATACCCATTGACGATGTTTATTTGTCAAAGCAATTAAAAAGAATATTAATGAATGATGGTATTAAATGTTTAGTAGTAGAAAAACATAATGACATTATAGGTTATGCTATATTCTACCTACATACTAAATTATGGAACCCTACTTTGTTTGGGCAGTTAGCTTTCTTTTATATTTTAGATGGCGAACGTAATAAAGTAATTGCAGATATGTTATGGTCAGAAGTTATAGCAGTCTGTAAAAAACACGGAGCACAGTTTTTTGAAAGTGATATTTGTGCATTTAATAAAGACTGGGAGGGCTCGGCTGACGCTATAGATAGAGCGTCAACATACTTTGAACACAAGAATGGTAGTCATTGTGGCAATCATTATATACATAGGATACCAGCATAATGGGTGGTGTAATTGAATGGATAGGTGAAGTTATTGGCACTATTATTAGTGTCATTGTAGAATTTGTCGGCGACATTTTCAGTTTCCTATTAGCACCATTTGGCACACCTGATGTTCCAGATCAACCACAAGCAGATCAACAAGCGACTGGTGTAACTGTTACAAAGCAAGGAACCAATGTTGCTATACCTGTTGTTTATGGATTTAGAAGAGTTGGAGGAGTTATTGTTCATGCAGAAACAGGTTCAACAAATAATCAATATCTATGGGCCGTTTACGCATTGTCAGAAGGACAAATCCAAGGTGTAAAAAGAATTATAGTTGATGACGTTGAATTACCTTTGCCTAGTGAATATACATCTGGCAATGGATTTTCAACAGGCGGTTTTTATTCTAATGGGTTTGATGTTCCTGTTAATAAGGACAGGTTTAATGGAAGAATAAGATTTCAATGCTTTGATGGTGGATCAGGTAATCCATCAGTAGCAAGTATCATGGATGATGCACCAGTTTGGCCAGGTAAAGATAGAACTATGACTGGTGTTGCTTATGTGGCAATGCGTTTTGAATGGAAAGAAATTAAAACACAAGACGACGCTAATAATAATCCTTTTAGAGGCGGAATACCACAAGTTCAATTTGATATTTGTGGTAAGTTAGTTTATAATGTAAGAAATATGGCTCCAGTAGGAGTTTTAAATTTAGCTAATGACTATGCAGACCTAAGTAAAAGTTATAATGCAAATCCGGCTAACTGTATTTTAGATTATTTGATGAACCCACGCTATGGTGCAGGTATTCCTAAAGAACAAATTAACGCATATAGTTTTTGGGTTGCCGCAAACAAATATGATCAAACAGTAACTTATAATAATACCTACACAGGCAAGGCATTAACTTGTAATGCTGTTATTGACACTAACAATAAAATTTTATCTAATGTAAAAAATTTAATTGGTGGTGGTAGAGGCATTATGCCGTATATACAAGGTAGGTATAAATTAAAAGTTGAAGACGGTGGACACGCCACAGACATTACCTCAACAACTGTTGATATTGCATATGACGTTGACAAGAATGTTGTCCATGGCGGTATTACTTTACAAGGTGAAAGAAAAAGAACCAAATTAAATCAAGCAATAGTAAACTATGTTGATCCTGATTTAGAATTCACTAACCAACAAGTTTTTTATAATGTAAGTGCTGATAAAACTATAGACAATGATGAAGAGTTGTCTAAAGAATTTACATTCCATACAATTACAAATAAAGCAATGGCATATGAAAATGCTAGAATGATTTATTTGAAATCAAGACAACAACGTTCTGTTAAATTTAGAGCAACACAAGAACTTCATGCAGTTGAAGTTGGCGATATTATAAGAATAACAGATACAACTTTACAATTAACAAACGTATCATTTAGGATAGTAAGAGTAGATTTAAATCCCGACTTGACTGTCAACATTAACGCAGTTGAACATGATGCGTCTATATATCCTGCAACTGGAGGCGTAGGACAATTAGATGTTCCACCGCCAATTTATAGTCCAGATCCTATTTCTTTACGTCCAAGACAACGAGGTGCTCCAATTAGTCCAATTGGAATTGTTCCTCCAAATGAAGATCCAGATAGTTCAGGTGAGCCTATAGAAACTAATCCACTGCCACCAAGACCACCTATAAACTTCTTTGACGTAAGTTTGTTTAAAGCATATGATCAAGTTGACATCATTAATGTTCCTAATAAATTTGCAGTAAAAGATCAGTTTGGAATTGAAGGCTATGGACTAACAAAATTTAGTGGGTTTCATGTTAATATTAGTAGCACAAAAGGATTAGCATTTCATAATCCTAATGTAATTGGCACAGACAAAGAAGGTAGTCTAGTGTATGCAACTAAACAAACATCAACCTTTGATGGTAAGACATATACATTAAACAAACCTATTTCAAATGATTATTTGTTTTATCGTAACAGTCAAGATCTTGTTACTGGAGCATCACAACAGATGGACGTAGGGTTGTTTTTAAATTTACCAGCTAACCCATCCTTTGATTCAATTCGTATTAGATACTTTATTAATGAATCGCAAAGGGCTGAAGGCGAAACTCCAATCTCTGGACCTTTTCACTTTATAAAATTTGGAACTAAAGGTTTTAGTGATCACAAAGATATTAATTTTGTGAAATTTGATTGGAGCAGAGTGATTAGTGGTGGAAGAGAATATCATGCAGATGGTAGTAATTTAGGAAATTATACATATTACGATCCTATTATAGGAAGTAATTTAACAGGATCAAATATTGAAGCGTATCTTAATTATTTGATACAAAATCCATTAGTTGCTGTGGCAGGAATGGATGCAGGTGTAAGTCCTGCTGGAGGTGATAGTCAAGTGACAAGTCACAATTTAGGAACTTAATATGGCTGGCAACGGATACTTTGCAGAAGGAATTTATCAACCACTATCAACACAGACGTGGGCTAACCTAACCAGTGGCTGGGACACTTATACAGACAGCTGGAATTTAACTCCTACTTTACCGTTAACATATACAACAGACATTGTTGACTATGGACGTATAGAAAAATTATTACCTTTAACATTAGTAAGCAAAACAGGAACAATGACAACAACTATTGTCTATGGTGATACTGTTGACAGTTCAGGTGGAACAATAGATAGTAGCACAAGTCTAGTAGTAAATGTAGGCGATACTGTAACTGCTATTAAGGCAAGATATTTTCAATTTACTTTTAGTTTAAATTATGGAGATAGTGCTGGCGCTGAAGCAACACCTAACATAACAAATATTCAAACAGATCTAAATGCAGAAAAAATTACAGCAAGTTTTGATTCTATTGAATCAAGTTCATTAGGTGGATCAACAGGTGCAAGAGAATTAGTATTAGACCAACCTATTTCACCAACTGTGGCTGTTATACAACCACACCAAGCTACACCTGGTTATATGGCAGATGGTTATGTTGCTGACGGTTATATAGCAACTGGAAGTTCTAGTGCTAGACCAATAGCCTATTTGGATAAATCTACAGATCCAATTACAGTAAATATATACGAATTAGATACGTTTGGAAAAACAAAAAACATTGATTGCACATTTGACGCTATTGTTGTTGGATTACCAACAGCGAAAGCAGACGTAGATGGCAATATACAAAGAGGATAATTATGGCGTGGCCAACAAGTAAACCTGACTCAACAGCATTTGATAATGCAGACGATTCTATTAGAGATAGTCGTGCAGAAATAAAAACTATGTCTGACGCTGTCAACGACGTTGTTGACTTTGTTGACACAACTGCTATTGCTGATGGAAATGTATTAATTTATGATAGTGCGTCAGGAACAATTAAACCTGGAGAAGCTGGGGCAACAACTTTAGGAACACCGGCAACTATTGCCACTGTTACTTCTTGTCCTACTACTGTAAATGTTACTCAGCCGTATACACATATTCTTGTAAATGATCCTAGTGGTGGTGCATTAACTATTAATATGTCTGCTATGTCTATGAATGACACGTGGACTGTTTTTCTTTCGCAATATGTTGGAGGTTCTTGCACTAGAGTTTTTACCCACAATGGGGATTCATCAGATGCGGCTTGGACAAGTGGAACATCAACTATATCAACATCAGGTGAATGTAATGTAATTAAAAGGTTTCCAAATCCGCTTAATCAGCCTCTGACTAGTTACTATATGACAATAGATAGAACAACTGGCTCTAGAATGGACTAAAATGACGGTGATTTTTAACATTAAAATAAATATAAAAGGAGACACATTATGGCATGGGCCACAGCAGGAAATGTAATAACAACTAATTTAGACGCAGGAACAGATACGCCAGCGGCGGCTCGTCCTAATCTAAAAGCGGCTCTTGACGAATTAATTATTGTAATTAATGGTCGTGCTCAAGCAAGTGGTGTAGCACCTTTAAACAGTTCTACTAAAATTGATGCAACGTATTTGCCAGACGAATTAAACACTTCATCATCAACAGATTTAACACTAGATCCTAATACAGGCAAAGTAAAAATAGAAGAAATTATAAATTTAGCACCACAAACATTAATTCAGCTTAATGCAAGAACAGATAAAGCAGAAGGTGATGTAGCATATTGTTCAAATGGCAATGGCGGCGCTAAAACTATGGCAGTCTATGACGGCTCAAACTGGAAAGTTGTGGCACTTGGTGCAACTATTTCTTAAGGAATTATTATGAGAGAAATTGAAAAACGCATTGATGCTATAGAGAAAACATTAGACAAAATACAAAACAATCACCTAGCTCATTTATTACATGATATGGCTTTAGTAAAGAAATTTGTAATACTTGCGGCACTTGGTGTTGTTATTAATTTAGGTGTTGTTTTAACAACAATATTTTAGTGCGTTATCTTAAAATTAAACCCGACACATACTCCCTATCTAGACAACAAATGTTTCGTTTTGACACTTGCCAATTTTGTGGCAATAAAGGCGAACACAATTATAGAAGATTGTTATCTGAACATAATTTAGACCTTGCAAATAATCTTTGGAAAAGAACTTGTAGTAAGTGTAATAAGACAACAGCTATAGTCAAAAGAGAACTTGATATTATTGAGTCACCTGAACCAAAAAAATCAGGACGTCCAAAAAAAATTTATTATGACAAAAATAATACTCAAGTTGAAGAGTATATCGATCATTACATAATAAAATATGATGCACTCAAAAAATAGAGCCATTTAGAATTAAACACCCCTTAAATCAGCTTATACTGGCACTTTAAACGCACATAAGTATACCACATTTACGTCGTAAGGCCTAATTGCTTACCAACATACCCAACAACATTTTTTTAGACATTTAAGAGCCATTTAAATTACAAACCACTCTTATCCCCGGTTATTTTTGTAATTGCATAAATACTTGTAGATAGGCAATAACATGACAATTACTCAAAAACAATACGAACAAAATTACGAACAACTTCAAAGGCATAGAAAGCATGAGAAGGATCTTAAAGAATGGGCAAAAGACTTTCCATTTGATCCTCTTAAGCAGAAAATTACAGGCAAAGACTGGCGCAAATATAAACAGGCACGCAAAAAGGCATCAGACCAGTTGAAGTCTTTAAATTCAGTTTAAAACGCAGGTTGTAATACGTCGGCTAATGACCCTGCTTTAATGTATAATGCTTAACAGTTATACATTGTATAGTGCCGCTAATTTCCTAATTTATTAGGTTGGAAGTTTTAATACATACGTCTTCCATAAAATTCTGTTAAGTCGTTTGGATATAAAGCCAAGCGAGACGGCTATAGTAGTGAGATACTTTTTGATGTTGATGGTTCATCTTTTTGTGTCAGAAACTACTATAGCCGTCGTATGAATTCATTGCCAAGCTAATTTAAGAACTTCTATATAAAAGAAAATAAATGTGTTTGAGCGATAGCGAAAACAAGATGTCTGTTAAGACATCTACTAATAAGCCGTTAATAATGCAATAATGCCTTGTTTAACCCCTTATAGAAGGGATTAATATAAATATGTATGAGGAAGAGAACAACGATGAAGAGCAATTTCCTGTTAGATGTGGGCTGTCATATCCTTATTTCTCAGTTTGCTCGATAACACGCATTAATATCATCCTGGTGATAGTGATGCATCAAATGTTCTCCTGAACATGACTTCCTATTGTGTTGCATCGTTTTCTCTTTCTCACTTAATTGGATTAACAATGCAAACAACATTCCAGGAACAACTTCAAGAATTTCCTTACCTCCTAGAGAAGATATTAGCCAACAAGAAGTTTAACTCACGAATTCACATTAGAAAAGTAGAGTCTAGACTGAACCCTCTCTGGAGGAACATACTGCAATATCACAGTGATGTTGATATAGTTGATTGGTTAAGTGCTTTGTCAAGGGTTAATATAGATACCACATTAGATCCTAACAAGCAATACGACATGGTCTATACCATTGCACTTAATAAGCCAGTCATAGAGGACTTACAGGTATTAAAAAAAATTCAGTTATTAGCCTCACAGAACATACACATTATTAAATTAGAACATAACACAGACTTCACATATTATCAAGAGCTGATAGAAAGCCCAGGAATCCATGAAGCAACCGACTTACGAAGATGGAGAGAATACCTATGCTGTCAAACGAGAACAATAACAAGAGTGTGGCGCCGCCCAGGAATACTTGCATAGTAACCTGCTTAAACAGTAAGCTATACAAGGAATACGGACATAAAACCCTAGCATCATTCCCAAAGACTATACAAAAGTATATATGGAGTGAAGACACTATTGATGGACTAGATACCCTAGAACTAACTGACTTATCCTTCTATAATAGAAACAAAGACAAACCCTTTAACAGTTATAAGCATGATGCAGTTAGATTCCACTGGAAAGTCAACGCAATATACAACACACTACAACACACAACATGGTTTGGTTATGATGCATTAGTATGGATAGATGCTGACACACTATTCCTGCAAGACATAGACGAATCCTGGATTAAAGCCAACATAAGCACAACAGGCATTATGTCATACTTAGGTCGCCCTAACTACTATAGTGAATGCTCTTTATTATACTTCAACTTAAGACACCCAGACACAGAGCAATACATAACAGACGTGTGGAACTTATACGTTACTGACTGCGTATATGAATTAAAGGAATATCATGATAGTTACTTGTGGGATGAAATAAGAAAGTCATATGAGTTTAGTCCTAAGTGGGCACACTTTAGAGACTTAGGTGCCGGCATAGACAAAGTAGCAGGCGGACACATAAGCTCACACCTATATGGACAATACTTTGATCATATGAAAGGTAAACGTAAGACTAAAGGAAGTAGTCCAGAAAACAAGTATAATAAGCAATAATGATAGAAAATTTAACACAATTAAGTTGAATTGTTAATAATTTGAGTTAGGGTAATGTAGCTTGTAGGTAGTTGTAGAGCAATTGGTAAGATGATTTATGAAATGTGGCCACCCCACCTAAGTCGTTGAAAACCTTAGATTTATTGTCCTTCCATGGTCTAAAGCCTCTGTCGCCATGGTTCTCCACTGATTTCGGACAGCTTTTCTACCATTCTTCTACCGTGATTTAATCTGGATAAGCCACATTGGAGGCATTTTGGATAGTCATACGGATGGTTACACCCTCTTCCCATTGTTCTTACAGTATAACATACTTGGGGCCAGAAGTCAACCCCTAATTCAACCAAAAAACGGTAAAGAAACCGTGAGAAATGGTAGGCCAGAGGTTGATTTTTTTCTAATTTGATGTTATAATATTATTCTGTGGGGCGACCGTCCTACTACGGTGGGAATTGGTGGGCAGGGAGTTGCTTTGTATCTGACCGCCATCAAACCGGACCCCCTATGCTACAAATTTCGCCACTCAAAACCGGGTAACCGTATTCCTAGCATATCTTCATTATTTAGAGACCTGTATTACAGCCTGTATTTGACCGCTGACATAGTTAGGAACTATAAGCATGGTGCCCTGAGGCGTCAATACAGTAGTTGGGAGATTGAAAGAAGAGTTATGACTATGAGAAGTCAAATTCGGCGTAACCGCAACCGCTCCGCTAGTCGCTTCGCTCTTAAAATTATAATCGTTTGGTAAGCCAGCACACCCATTAAGTGCTACTACCAGGACCAATGCTCTAACCAATATCATCATCAATTATTCGCTCCTTATATGAGGATTTAAGATTCTCCAACATTTTGGTGTGCATAACACTTACTTGGGGTTTAAATTCTTGGGGCTTCTCTACAGTTTTAAATAACTTGCCAAATCGTGTTTGGTTATCCCAATATTCACTGATAATATCAGCCAATTCTACCTTAGTTACAACGTATGTAATTTCAGGGATTGAGTCTGCATTTATAATGCCTTTTGCGTCATCTTTTAGTTTAAGTCCTTCGGCTAAAACAACACCTTTAGTTTGTCCAAGCGGAATAAGGTGACTCCAATGCCTATAATTCATATTGCCTGGATCAATGTATGTTTTATAATCCTTTTGTGTTTTAACACCTTTTAAGTGAGCTGTATGAACATTCCCACCGTGTATTGAACGTCGCTCTTGTATTTCTGTAATAAAAACGGGTTCGTCAATTATTGTATATTTTCCCATGTCATCCTCCTATTGTTATTATTATAACTTCTTTTTGTGTCCGCGTCTACCTTCAAATTCGCCAAAATCAATTTCTATAACTTCTACATCTTCAATATCATACATTAATTGGTTTCGCATAATGTTATAGTTTAGATCTCCATCTTTACTTGTATCAATCCAATGTGTAGCTGGTTCAGATTGTTTATTACTAGGTATGTCAGGTATTAATTTGTAATAAGCCATTGTATTCTCCTATATTATATTTATCGTATAAATACTATTAACAGTTAAAAGGAGGTTCAAATTGAGAATAACTTGCAGTAGATGGGGAACAAAATTTAGTGCATTCCAAGTTGAAAGACTTTATTCAGAATGTCGTGCATGGATGGACTTTGACAGTTTTCATGTCTTTACGGATCAACCTGAACCTTTACATAGCGATATAACAGTTTGGGACATTCCTAAGCATGAAGCATATCGTTCATGGTGGAGTAAGTTGATACAATACAAACATTTTACAGAAGGCAAAACACTTTCATTAGACGTAGACTTACATATTAGAGATCGTTGTGAGTTTCAATTTTCAAAAGACTATTTGTTAGCCCAGTTAGATCCATTAGCAGAATATATTCCATCTAAAAAAGTAAAATACATCAATTCAAGTTTCGTAACCTATGAAGGAGACTTCAGTTGGATACATGACAAGTATATGGCAGACTGGAAAAACATACAGTATCGCTATAGAGGAGATCAAGAGTTTATGTGGGGCGAATATGCAGAAAACTTTCGTTATCATAAACCTATGTTTGAAAGTTATAAGTGGAGTGCTAAGAAAACAGGCTATTCAAAGATGCCAATAGTAAACTTCCATGGTGAGGATGTAAAGAAAGACTTATGATTAGAGCTGAACAAAATTATGGAATAAAACAACTTCATGGATTAAAATGGGGAATCTATAAGTTTGTTAATGGCGGGAATCAAGTTAGAACTACAGAGTTCGGAGGTGATGTTGAGCGATTAAAAGATCAAGACTTGTCATTAGTTACTAATAAAGATAGGTTAATAATAATGGGAAATGTTTGGGTTCACCCTGATGCTGAAGAACAAACAAGATTTAGACATCCTGACCTAATTAATAAAATAGGTTGTGAAGCATATTACTGGGATAATCCACAGTTGCCACACCTATTATATCAAGGCGAATGGAATCCTCAAGGTTATAAAAACTGGATGCGATTAGTTAAAGGTAATACAGCAACGCAACCAACAAAAGATTCTTTATCTTATTATAAAAAAACTGGTCCTGGCACTGGAGCACACCGTATTAATAAACAACTTGAATTATTAACCAACGGCAAATATACTACTTGGCAAAGCATTGTTGGCCCACGTAGGGAATGTAAAATTAGATCAAAGAAAGCATTACTTTGTCCGTCAGGTGCAGGAATTTTTGAAAATTATTATGGCTTAAACAAACAAAAGTGGATACAAGACAAAACAAAAGAATTAACAGAAAAAGGCTGGCAGGTTCATTTAAGAGATAAGCCAAGTAGACGTGCCAGAGAAGGAAATAAACACGGACGGCTTTATCAAAGACTCATTACAAACGACATTGGCATAACTGTTTCAATACATTCAGTTGGACCAGTGGAGAGTTTGTTAGCTGGAGTCCCTGCCTTAGTTGAAGGAAGGCACGCAGGAGGAGATTGTGCCACAAATTATGATGAGTATTTAAAAACAGGAAATATTTTATTACCAAGCCAAGAAAAAATTGAAGGTTGGGTTAATTGTTTGTTAGAAGAGACTTATCACAAAACAGAAGTTTACAAAGGAGAATGGAATGCCATTTAAAAAAGGAGTGTCGGGCAACCCACAAGGCAAGAAGCCTAAATATACTTTAGGAGCAATATGGAATAAGAAATATAGTATGGCCAAAGCACAAGCAAAGTATAGAAAAGAGGAATGGGCGTTTGATCCATCAAGTTGGCTTAAAGTCTGGGAACTGTCAGGTGTAATGGAACATATGGGTGTTCACACTCATAGTTATAATATGGTGAGGTTAGATATTATTGAAGCATGGGGACCGACGAATTGCATAATAGTATCTAGACGGATGCACCTAAGCAAAAGAGCTTATGAAAGTTTTCATTCAAAAATAGTTCCTAAAACTGATTGGAAAAGAAAACACGGAGTATTAAAAAATGTCTAGGGCAGATAGTAGTGTATACACAGCAATAAGAAAAGAATATCCAAGAACATGGCGCATATGGTATAGAATGAATAGACGCTGTGAAAAACCTGGACCTCAAGAAAGTGCATATCTTGATGTTGTAGTATGCGACGAGTGGAATAAAGAAGAGTCAGGCGAGTATGGCTTTCTTAACTTTTTTGACCATATGGGACCAAGTGAAAAAGATTTACAAATTGATAGAATAAATCCATTTGGTGATTATGAACCTGGAAACTGTCGTTGGGTAGATCGTTTTGTTCAAAACAACAATACACGGTTTCACACTACTGAGAAAGGCCAAATGATTAAGACAGCAACTAAAAACGGTATTAAGAAAGATACCTACTATAGCAGATGCAAAAGAGGATGGAACCCAATAGACGCGGCAACATTGCCACCTTCGGCTACGAAGTATAAACAAAGGATCGTATAATGTTTAATAAAGAGTTTTCACCATTTGATGAATTAGAAGCATTAAAAAAGTTTGCCATTGGAGCGGATCAGCATATAGGTAATCTATTAAAAAATGAAAAAGAAATGATTAAGGCTGTAAATGCTGTTCACGAAAGATTAGAACGAATGGAACGTAGATTAACTTTAATGGAAAAAGTTTTAGAGGAAATTGCAAAAGCAAAATGATTGACACGCATAGAAAAGAAGCATTAGAAAAATTTATTCTACAACACAATCTAAAACGTGGTGCAGAAATAGGTGTATGGCAAGGAGAAACAAGTTCTCATATATTGACAAACACAGATTGTTTTTTATATCTTGTTGACCTATGGAGTGCAACTGGCAAATGGAAAAAATGGCCTCATGCAAAAAATAAACGTATTACACTTAAAAGAATAAAAAAATTAAAAAATTACAAAATACTGCAAGGTGTAAGTTGGGAAGTGGCAGAACAAATACAAGATCAAGAATTAGATTTTGTTTTTATAGATGGTGACCATTCAACAGAAGGTGTGCGTAATGACATAAACGCATACACACCAAAAATAAAACAGGGTGGTTACATTATGGGACACGACTGGAGTTGGCAAAGTGTAAAAACAGCCGTCTTAGAATTTTGTGTAGAACCACAACTGCTAACAAATGGTATTTGGTATTATAAAAAAGGAGAAGAAAATGAAAGCACCTGAAAGAACTGATAGGTTTTTATTACCGACAATGACTGTTGTAGGTAGTATTTTATTAATAGGAGATATATGGGGAGGCCTAAGTTCATACTGGGCGTTTCTATATGGTCCATTATTATTAATGGGGCATGGACAAGAATATAAATTCTTAGATTTAATTAGGAAACACTAATGACAAACAAGGTTGCTATTGTAGGCAATGGACCAGCAAGGAATTTATATCCAGGAACTTTCGATGGAGACGTATGTCTTAATAATGTTCCTCAACTTAATGTTGAATATAATTTTACAAGCATAGTTGATAGAAGATGTTTTGAATATATTCATAAAGAGAAATTACATTTTCCTAAACCTATTTTAACTACTAACGAATTATTTGAGCTGTCAAAGAAGTGGCAGTTTACAACTGAAGTCAAACCAGTATACGAATTAAAATTAATGAATTCGGCAACTACTGCGGCATACTACTTTGCTCAGACATATGATGAAATATGGTTATATGGGTGTAATGCTTTATGGAGCACAGAAGTAAGTAGTCATCAAGACGAAATTATATATAGACACAAAAGAAGGAATGATCTATATCAGCAATGGCGAACTAAATGGGAACAAGTTTGGATTACTGATAAAAAGTTTGTTATAGTGTGTCCAGAAGGGACAGAAGGAATTGATTATGGCGACAACGTCAAATGGAACAGCCCCAGCCCTCTATCTGCTTAATCACTGCTGGGAATTCGTGATTAAGCCCTTATTGAAGTCTTTATTATTCAAAAGTCATAAATAAGTGTGTGGAACGGAAACCAATTAGGAGCTTTTAATGACTATTACACTCAGACAAGAATCAGCGACAGGGGCAACAACAAAAGGCTCCTCGTTAACATTCGCAGAATTAGATAATAATTTTAAACATTTATTAAACCTTGGAACAGTCCAAGTAACAGCAGACTCAGGAACAGCACAAACATTAGGTGAGTCAGGTGTTCATTCAATACTTACTATTGCAGGAGCAGGTGGGGCATCAACAGCTATTGCGGCACCAGATAGTGCTGGAGAAACAGTAGTAACAGTTACATCAAGTGGAATTTCAAATGTTGTTGAAGATACAACACCGCAACTTGGCGGAGCATTAGATGTTAATGGACAAAACATTGTTTCAGTATCAAATGGCAATATTGCTATTGTCCCAAATGGATCAGGAAACATTTCTTTAACTCCAACATCAGGAAATATAACTTTAGGTGCAACTAACTATCCAACAGCAGATGGTAGTGCGGATCAATGGATTACAACTGCAGGAAACGGAACTTTAAGTTGGACAAATAACTTATATAACGCAACATTAAAAGATTATAAAGAAACAATTTACGCCAGCGGAGCTACAACAGGAACAATTACTCCTAATTGCGCCAACGGCAATGTTCAATCAATAACACTAACAGGTTCTATTACGTTAAATGCTCTTGGTAGTCCAGAAGCTGGACATAGCATGACATTGATTGTTAGACAACCATCATCAGGCGGACCATACACATTAACTTCGTCAATGAAATTTGCAGGTGGAACAAAAACATTATCCACTACTGCAAATGCTTATGATATTATTAGTGTAGTTTACGACGGAACAAATTATTACGCATCGCTGTCAACAAATTTTAGTTAAGGAGATTATAATATGCCTTTAGGAGCATTTAGATTAAACAGTCTTGCTAAACTTCAATCAGCAGGCGCAGTAGATTATACCTGGGACGACATTTATTATTTGGATGAAACTGACTGGGAAACAGTAGAACAAGACAGTGGAACAGCGGCTTGCGGAATTCATATATCAGAAGATGATGGCACTAAGATGTATCTTCTGCATACAAATGATAAGATATATCAGTATACACTTTCAACAGCCTACGACGTTAGCTCAGCCTCTTATGCTTCTAAGACAATAGACTTGTCCAGCGAAAGCGACATGAAAACAGATATGTGGATGAGTGACGACGGTGTTAAACTTTTCCTTTGTGGAAGAACTTTAGACACAGTTCGTTCATACACAATGAGCACACCCTGGGATATTTCAACTGTAAGTTATGACAGTAAAAGTTTAGACGTTAGTGCTAAAGAAACAGCCCCAAGGGGAATATTTGTTGGCGACGACGGTGCAGAACTTTATGTTGTTGGCACACAAAATGCAGACATCCATCAGTATACAATGTCTTCAGCATATGATTTAGCGACTGCTAGTTTTACAGCAACTAAAGATACAAGTGGTGAAGCATTAGGACAAGGAAACGCAATTCAATTTAATAGAAATGGCGAAGTTTGTATTATGTGTGACGCTGATGAATCTAAATGGCAAGAATATAATTTAAGCACACCTTGGGATATTTCAACAGCGTCAGCAGGGTCTGTTAGGAAGAGAACTTATGAAGGTATTCCAACAGGAATGTATATTACTCCAGACGGGAAAAATGCTTATGGATCAACAAGTCCTGACTACGCATATGATCGCATTTCACAATATAAATTAACTACAGGTATTACAATGGCGGCAGATTCTTTTAGCTCAGACTTAAAATTAGCTGTTCCTTATGCTTACAAACTGTCAGGGTTTTCAGATGTTGCACCTCGTAGACACGCAGGTTTAACAACAAACAATAATTGGTATGGTGGAAGTCCTAAGAGTCGTGCTACAATGGTAGCGGCAGGGACAGCAGTTAAATTCGCTGACTATGGTGGATGTGGAAAATTTGATCAGTCAGGTTCTCTTATAGCGAGTTACCATGCTACAAAGTATCCAGTAACATTTCCAACTTGTGCATCTGGCACTAATAGTTATTGTGTTGAATTTTGGATCAAAGCCACTGACGCAACTTCTAATAATAACTGGCACCTTAGTTCAGGCGACAGCGGAGGACGTTGGTTGTTTGGATTTAATACTGGTTCAACTATAAGTTTTGGTGGCGAAAATAATATTGGTATAGGAACTTCATGGACTCATATTGCTATTGTTTTACACAATGGCACGAAGTATTTCTACAAAGATGGCGTTAACCAAGGAGCATGGTATTCTGGTAATACAGGATTTACAGATCTTCACGTTGGAGCTTTCACGGCATCAGCAGGTGCAAACTTTAGAGGGTATATGCAAGACTTAAGAGTTTATGTTGGCACTCATAAGTATCCAAGTGGCACTACATTTACACCGCCAACCCAAATGGTATCAAGTTTTTCATAAGGAATAATAATGGCTATAAAATATACTGTATATTACACAAAAGACTCAGAAGAAAAAACACATATTCATAATTTTGATAATGAACCAACTTGGACAGAACTTGAAGCAATTAAAGATGATTTCGAGTATGACGAAATAACAAATTGGGTTAGGGAGGATGTATAATGGCATGGCCTAGTGGAAGTAAAGCACCAACTACAAATGTAGATAGCGGCACAGATTCAATTACAAGTGCAAGAGCAGACATTAAACAAAACATTGATAATGTCAATGACATTATTGATCACTTAAACATTACTTCCCCAACAGATGGAGACGTATTAAAATATAGTTCTTCAAGTGGTAAGTGGGAACAAGTAGCATCAACGTCAGTAAGTGGCAGTCGTTCCGCTCATCTTTTAATGCACTCGACCGGGTATCGGTATAGAGATCCGAAATATAGTAGAAAAATTACTACAATATATGATGTAGGGAACATCGGCATTGTTGGAGAGGTTGATAGTGCTGGAGATCCTTCCGATAGTGCTGGTAATCTTTTGAATGATGTCTATACATTTTCCTTGACAGCAGGAACATATACTTTACACGTCATGCCTGGGTATGACGTGGGAACAAATTCTCTTACAACAACATATTTTTGGAATCTTACTGCTGATGAAAGTATTCAAAATATCACGGACTTCTCTATGGGGGGTGGCCACTATAGACTTTATACTCCGCCAGTTCCTTTTACATTAACTGGAACAACAACATTAGAGATTAGCACTAGCACAACTGATTCACTTGATGATCTAAAATACATAGAAATTAGAAAACATAGTTAATTAACCACATACTCTTTATTAGATTGTTATCCAATAAATAGTAATGTTATAACAAACAAGTAAAAACCTTAAGGAGTTTATAAATGAGCAACGCATCAAATTATACCGAGGATCGCACTTTAGATTATTGGTTAAAAGCAAATTCGGCGTCTTCTACTTCTCCTTCTACTGTCTATATTGCACTTTTTACAAGTGACGACTCAGCAGGAGCGACATTAGAAAACTTAGAAGCGGGAACATTAACTAACGAAGTAACAACATCAGGAACAGCATACGTCAGACAAACAATAGCCTTTGGAGCTATTTCAAATGGTAGTGTTTCGTCTAGTGGAACAGTAACATGGACAACAGCAACTGCCAATTACGGCACAGTAACACACGTGGCCATTATGGACACTAATTCTACAAGTGATTCAGCAGGTGCAGGAAACGTTCTTTTCTATGGTGCTTTAACATCATCGAAGACAATCGAAACAGGTGATACTTTTCAGAGTACAGCAGGTTCACTTACGGTATCATTAGCATAATAGTCACTTTAAGGAGTCCTTCTTGTGACGCAATATGTTAATTCTGCAAATTATGTAGAGGCACCAGATAGTGCTGGAGAAATTGTTGATGATTATGTAACTTCGGGTTACATAGGCACAACATCTGACGAATATGTTACTTCAGGTTATGTAAGTGGTATTACCTACGGTGAAGCATCGCTTACATCTTCTGCGGCAACATTAACAGCCACAGCCACCTTTGCAATATTTGGAACTGCTACTCTTAGCAGTTCAGCTACATTAACAGCAACCCCTACAAGAATACGTTATGGCGATGGTGCATTAACATCTACTGCATCATTAACTGCCTCTGGTGGAAGAACTAGGAATGGTAGTGCGTCATTAGAAGCCAACGTTGGTGGAACTACTTGGGAAAATGCAGGCACATGGGACAATCCTCGACAAGAGGTTTGGAACAGTTTTACTGTTGACGCCCTTATAGTTCAACTAGGAGAAGCTAACCTTTCAAGTGCATTTACACTTACAGCAGACGGAGATTACACAGCAAGTGGAATTAGTATTGTTGCAAGTGCAGGAACACTAACAGCAACCCCTAATAGAATTAGGAATGCTGAATCTAGTATTAGTGCCTTTGTAACTACTGTTCAAGTAGCCGCAAGAACAAGAACATTTGGTGCAGAATTAACAAGCTCATTTAGTTTAACTGCCGCGGCCGAAGTTGTTTTAACAGGGGAAGCCGCTCTTTCTACATCTTGTTCACTTACAGCAGACGGCGGAGTAATAAGAGAAGGCATATCAATACAAGCCAGCCTTGGCACATTAACAGTTGCCGCTGATAGAATTAGAACTAGTAGTGCAAGTTTAAGTGGTGTATTTGATTTAACAGCCACCTCTACAATAGACGGTGAAGCAAGTCTAAGTTCAACGGCAACCTTAACAGTTGACGGCAATGCAACCTTTATTGGGTCAGCAACGTCAAGCACAACCACTAGTCTTAGTGCATTAGGCGGAGTATTATTTTCTGGAGAGGCTTCGTTAACGGCATTTAATACAGTTGTTACAGTTGGATCCATTTACACTATTGATCCATATAGGGTATATTCTATACCATCTGACACTAGAATTTTGCAAATAGTGGAAGAACCCCGCAAATCTACAGTGAAAACAGAAAATCGTGTAAATAGTATTATAGATGAGACACGTGATATTACAGTGAAGAGCGAAACACGAAAATCAATAGTTCAAACATTAACTTTGGTGGAAACTGCAACTTCACCATTGGATACAAGGGAATAGAGAATGCCAACACTAACAGGATTTCAAGAAGATAGGGTAGGTGCATGGATTGAGAAGGATCCATATGCTGTCCTAGATTATTCTCTTGATTGGACTAATTGGATGCCAACAGGCGATACAATATCATCAATCACAGTTACAGCTGAAACAATAGATGGTGACGCTTCAGCATTAGCAATAGATTCTTCATCTAACACCAACTATATTGTAACAGCAAATATATCAGGTGGAACAGCTGGCAATATCTACAATGTAGAATATAAAATGATAACAGCAAATGGATTACGTGATTCAAGAAACTTTAGAATTAAAGTATTAGAGAGACAAGCATAATGAGTGAAGATAATAAAAACCACCCGGGCTCAAAAAAGAAAACTATAGATAGAGATCTAGTTTATAAACTTGCTTGTATTCAGTGCAGTGATCAAGAGATTGCAGAAGTAGTAGGCGTAACAGCTAACCTGCTTAGAAAAAGATTTAGAGCATTATTAGAAAAAGGTAAAGAAACAGGTAAGCAAAGTCTTAGACGTTCAATGTGGGAAAAAGCAATGAATGGTGATACAAGAATTCAAATCTTTTTGTCAAAACAATATTTAGGTATGAAAGACGCACCAGAAGATATACACAACAACACACCTTTACCTTGGGAAGACAAATAATATGCCATTAAGCCAAGCTCAAAAAGATATTTGCGATAGTGCTAAAGACAAACGATTTGTTGTGTCTGTTTGTGGAAGACGTTTTGGAAAAACATTTGTAAGCATGAGAGAATTAGCAAGAGCGGCATCACAACCTAACAGCCAAGTTTGGTATGTTAGTCCAAGTTATAGAATGTCAAAAGGAATTGTTTGGGATCAATTAAAAAATAAATTAAAAGACTTACGTTGGATTGAACAAAGCAATGAAGCAGAATTAAAATTAAGATTAAAAAATGGATCAGTTATACATTTGAAAGGCGCAGACAATCCAGACTCTTTAAGAGGTGTAGGTTTGGATTTTATTGTTATGGATGAGTTTCAAGATATTAGTAAGAGAACATGGACAGAAGTTTTAAGACCAACTCTGTCAGACAAGGCAGGTAGAGCATTGTTCATTGGAACTCCAAGAGGTGTTGGTTCTTTCAGTCATGAAATGTATACTATGGCACAAGAAACTGATGACTGGGCCGCTCATACATACACAACATTAGATGGTGGCAATGTTCCTGAAAATGAAATAGAACAAGCAAAAAGAGATATGGATCAAAAAACATTTGAACAAGAATATCTTGCTACTTTTAATACCTATAGTGGTGTTGTTTATTATAACTTTGATAGAAGCTATACTGTTAAAAAAGCAGATGCATATTCACTTCATGAATTACATTGTGGAATAGACTTTAACGTTGATCCTATGTCTTGTTCAGTATCAGTAATTGAAGGTAATACAATACACTTCATTGATGAAATTGTAATGAACGGATCTAATACAGATGAAGTTTGTGATGAATTAAAAAGACGTTATCCTAAATCAAGAATTATAATGTATCCAGATCCAGCTGGTAAACAACGTCGTTCAAGTGCAGGTGGTAGAACAGATATTAGTATTTTACAAAATGCTGGATTTAGAGTTCTTGTTAGAAATAACCATACTCCTGTAAGAGACAGAATAAATGCCGTTAATGCAAAATTAAAAAACACAAAAGGAACACCAAGTTTGTTTGTTGATCCTAAGTGTAAACAAATTATAAGTTCTTTAGAACGTATAGTATACAAACCCGGAACATCCATTGTTGACAAGGATGGAGATTTGGATCATATGGCTGACGCAGTGGGCTATCTAGTAGACTACCTTTATCCACTTCGAACTGAATATGAAGCTTCTGCACCGCAGAGATGGGCATTTTCAGGAACCAATAACACAAGGAGTTATAGATAATGCCTGTTATTAGAGATAAAGTGATTAAAGGAGATGGAACTATCGCTGTTGATTACATTACTGCTCATCATGCCGCATACAAACATTACCTTAATAGGTGGCAGTTTCTTGGCGATTCATATACTGGTGGTTATGATTATTTCTTAGGAAAATATTTAGAACCTTATTATTATGAATCTAAAGATGACTATCAAAAAAGATTAAGAGCAATAGGATTAGACAACCATGTTAGAAGCATTGTTGGAATTTACAATTCATTCTTATTTAGAAAACCTGTCAAAAGAGATCTTGGACAATTAGAAAATGCTCCAGGAATAAATGCGTTCATGAAAGACGCAGACCTTGATGGTAGAAGTTTTGATGCGTTTGTTTCTGAAATGAGTTCATTAGCAATGGTATATGGAAACGTATGGGTTGTCATTGATAAACCTAATGTGCAAGTTGGCACAAGAGCTGAAGAATTACAACAAGACATTAGACCGTATGTTTCAATGTTTACACCAGACAATGTTTTAGACTGGGCATACACAAGACGACAAAACGGTTTATATGAATTAACATATCTAAAAGTAAAAGAAGAGATAGTAGAAGACAAACAATACATTAGAGAATACACACCAGACGAAGTTAATGTATATAGAATTGATGGTAATAAAAAAACAGGCGAATTATATACTAGCACACCTAACTACTATGGCAAAATTCCTGCAGTTCCTATCTACGCACAAAGATCAAATATAAGAGGCGTAGGTGTTAGTGCTGTTGGCGACATAGCAGACATACAAAGAGAATTGTATGAGATGGGTTCTGAAATAGAACAAATTATTAGATTAACAAACCATCCGTCACTTGTAAAATCTGTAGACACAGAAGCTACAGCTGGTGCTGGATCAATAATTCAAATGCCAGCAAATTTAGATGGAAATTTAAAACCTTACTTGTTACAACCTAACGGTGCATCGATTGAAAGTGTATTAAGTGCTATAAGAACTAAAGTAGATTCAATAGATAGAATGGCATCCTTAGGTGGAATTAGAAGCATAGAGAGTCGTAGACTTTCAGGCATTGGATTACAAACAGAATTCCAAATGCTTAACGCGAAGCTGGCAGACTTTGCCTCAAACTTAGAACTTGCAGAAGAAAAGATATGGAGATGCTGGGCTATGTATCAAGGCATGGCATTTGACGGTGAAATTATATATCCACGTTCATTCTCAATCCAAGATAAAGCAAATGATATTGCTATGTTAAAAATGGCCAAAGAAGCAAACATTACTGATGAAAAAATAAATGCTGAGATTGATAAAAGGATATTTGAAACTATATCTGAAGGGTTTATTGAAGACATTGGTGAATAATGGGCCAGTTTATTCCAGATAGGGATTTTATAAGTGAAATTCCAACAGAAAAAAGAATAAGAGATGTCCTTGAAGACTATAATAAAAACGTTTGGAAGTTTGAAGTTAAAGATTCTAAAGCGGCTGGTGTAAGAGCTAGAAATAACTTATTAGAATTTTATCAACTTTGTAAAATAAGAAGAAAAGAAATTTTAGAACGAAAAAAGAAGATAGTGTATTAAGGAGAAACATTATGAAAATTAAAGACTTTAAAGTAGGGTGGAAACTAAACTGGAACAATATCGTTTACCTAGTAATAGGTTGGGGACTTGCGGCAGTTTTTTACCATTGGGTGATATAATATGCCTAAAGGAAAAGGAACATACGGAACTAAGAAGGGCCGTCCACCAGTAAAGAAGAAAAAGAAAAAAGGTTATAAGAAGAAGTAGTGTGTGGAATAGTAGGAATTACTTCTAATGACGACACCTTTGTATCTGAATATCTAAAAATAATAAAACATAGAGGACCAGATGGACAAGGTATCTGGAGTGATGGACAGATTACCTTAGGTCATAATCTATTAGCAATTACAGATAAACCCCATTTATCTAAACAACCATATATTACCCCCAAAGAAAATATTTTAATTTATAATGGAGAAATCTTTAACTATTATGAATTATTAAAAAAATATTATAATTTTATTCCTAAAACAGATTGTGATACTGAATTGCTGGCTTGGGGCCTTGACAATTTAGGTATTGCTTTCTTAAATGAAATAGACTCGATGCATTCACTTGCATACTATGATAAAGAATATAAAAAATTATATTTGTCAATAGACCACGCAGGAATAAAACCTTTATACTATGCACAAATAAAAGAAGGGTTAGTGTTTGGCAGTGAAGTAAAAGGATTAATAGATAAAGTTCCTAATAGTAATAAAATAGATCCAATGGCAATGTCTTGTTTTTCTTTGTCAGGATTAAATGTAACTAGTCATTCTTTCTTTAGTGGAATTAAAAAAGTAATGTCTGGAGAAACATTATGTTATAATTTACACCATAACACATTAAAACAAGTAAAAAGAATTCTTCCACGAGCAACATCAGATTATAAATTTGATCCTTTTGAATTTAGACACATGATGAATAAAACTGTAAAAATGTGTAGTATAGGAAAAAGAGAAATAGGTGTATTTTTATCTGGGGGCTTAGACTCAAGTGCAATAGCATACGAACTAAACAAAATTAAAGGCTCTGCAAGAACATTTACAAACATGATTCATCCAATGCCTAAAATAACTCATGAGGATTTTAATAGTGATCATGATTGTGCATTAGAGTTAGCATTAAGAGACAAGTTTAATCATGAAGTAATAAAAATAACTCCTGACATTTACGTTAATAACTGGGACAATGCAGTTTATTATATGGAAGAGCCTGTATATAATCTAAGTTTGCCAATGTATAATTACACAAATAAATTTTTATCTGAAAAGGGTATTGTAGTAACTATGGCTGGTGATTTAGGTGACGAAGTATTAGGAGGATATCCCAAATACTATAAACTAGGAAAACAATTTGGCAATGCTAAACAAGACTGGAGACAAATAGTTAAACAATGGATGTTTAGATTAAGTGCTCCTTTAAAACTTCCTAAGATGGAATATTCATATGATGATGTTATAGATGAATTAATAAAAACAACATTTCCTGAAAGTTTGCAAGTAGAAACGGATAATGTTGCTTCATATATGATGTTAGATATTGTTGGACAATGTCCTGAAGAATTTTTTAGAAGAAATGATCGTTATGGTATGCAATATTCTATGGAAGGGCGATTTCCTCTAGCAACAAAAATGTTTATTAACTATGCTATGTCTATTCATACTAAAGATAAAATAGGTGCAACTGAAGCCGATACAAAACTATTACCTAAGATTGCTTATAAAGGATTACTAACAGATAATATTATTAATAAGAAAAAAACAGGATGGACTGCTCCTATTAGAGAATGGCAACAACAAAATTTAGATAACAATGTCTTTGAAACAATGTATGAAAACAATTTAAAATTAACAGAACATAAAATTGAAGGCTTAAGACGTCATAACAAAGGAAAAACTCCTGCCCTAGCTTGTAATGATTGGGCAAGACAATATCAAATGACTTTATAGTAGTCTTAATGCCGTTAATTTAACGGTTTATGCTCATTTAGTATAAATAACATTACATACTGCTATTAGAGGGCAGGTGGTAGAACTCAACCAATAACAAAGAGGTAGATAAATGAACGCAGAGAACACAGCGGTTAAGCATCCTTAGCAAACTGATGCTCAAC
>MPLX02161249.1_pt1 | contig 31536 bp, 23 predicted proteins | sample 1617341 | NCBI WGS metagenome assembly MPLX02 (sample SAMN05944804, study PRJNA350692) | marine metagenome | biome: marine; feature: ODZ; material: water; isolation source: 120 m water sample filtered on 0.2 um supor filter | place: Pacific Ocean | collected 2012-04-08 | depth 120m m | reverse complement strand
GGGAAATATAAAAAATTGCTCTATCTAGATTTTTGAACCTAGATTAATTTTTTAAAAAGACTATGGACCGAAAACTAACAACGATATTTGCTTCTGATGTGGTAGGCTTCAGCAAAATGATGGGCATGGATGAAGTGAATACATTAAAGATTTTAAAAGAGCGCCGAGAAGTCATCGATGGTATTATTGATGAGCACGCCGGCATTATTTTTGGAAGCGCTGGCGACAGTGTAATTGCTGAGTTCTCCAGCCCCATCAAAGCTGCAGAAGCAGCGGTTGCAACGCAACTGAAGATGAAAACAATGAATGTGGATCAGGCGGAATCAGATCAGATGACGTTTCGTGTGGGTATCAACATTGGCGATGTGATGGTAACGGATGACAACCTATTTGGCGATGCAGTCAATATTGCTGCTCGATTGGAAGCTGCGGCTCGCCCTGCCGGAATCTGTGTGTCAAAAACTGTCTTTGATATGATTAATAGGAAAATCTTAGTGTCTTTTGAAGATGCAGGCGAATTGGAATTGAAGAATATTGATTTTCCAATTAAGGCTTTTCATGTCACCGAAAATAAAGGGATAGCGAGATTCACTCAGGATTCTGAAAAAATTCATACGGAAGTAAAAAAAGCTGAACCGGGTTCAGTTGCAGTTATGTTTTTTAAAAACCTCAGCGCTGATGAAGAGCAGGAATATTTTTGTGAAGGGTTCTCCGAAGATCTTTTATCAATGCTCTCCCGTTATAACAAATTGGTTGTGATATCCAGCCATGCCAGTTTTTCGTATAAAGAAAAATCAAAAAGTTTCAAAGAAATCGGGAAAGAACTGGGCGTTCGATATGTCATTCATGGCAGTGTGAGAAAACTGGGCCCGAAGATGCGCATTAATGCAAACTTGGTATCAACAGAGAATGAGAATTCTATCTGGTCCAATAATTTTGACCTGTCTGTGGATGAAGTTTTTGATGTCCAAGATCAAATCGCAGAAGAAATTGTTTCAACAATAGTAGGTAGGGTGGAAGAAGATTTACTTAAGGCAACCAAAACAAAACGCCCAGATAATATGAATGCATATGATTTAGTGTTGCAAGGATTGGAGTATGCAAAAAAAGGGAATTTATTTAGGGAACATACTGCAACTGCCGTTGAAATTTTTGAAAAAGCAATAGAAGCCGATCCGTCTTATGGTCGGGCTCATGCCTGGCGTGCCTGCTCCCTAGGCAATCTAATGGATTGGGATGGGGAACAAAAACCGGAAGTGTTAGAACGGTGTATGGAATCTGTGGATCGTGCGCTAGAATTGGACCCCAATGAACCGGAAATCCATCGAATCATGGGATTCATCAAATTTTACGGGGAGCGGGACTTTGATCTTGGCAAATATCATTTTGAAAAAGCACGAGAATTATGCCCCAGTGATGTATTTATTATATGTAAATATGCCCAAATGTTAAACTTTTGTGGTGAGTATGAGAAAGCGCTGATAGAATTAGAACGTGCAAAAAGATTAGACCCATTTTCCAATGATTTGGTATTTGGACCATTAGCTTTGTGTCATTATTGGCTGGGGAACAATGATGAAGCCATTGAAATTTTTAAAACAATAAAAATATTAAACTGGCATTTATTCTATTTGGCAGCAATCCATGCCAAAAAAGGTGACAAAGAATTGGCCAAAGAAAAATTAAAAGAAGCAAAAGCAGTAAGCGGAATGGATATTAACCAATTTATAGATTCTCAGCCCTATACTAAGGAAGAACTGGCTAAATCTTTAAGAGATGTTTTAAAAACCATAGACGTATAAAAACCTGATATATCAGGAAAAAATAATTTATTCAGGAATTATCGATAGAGCTTAACGGCTTTAGCTAAGTGTAATTGTAAGTTTTTTTAGTACTACAATTCCACTGAAACGATTTAAATTTTATTAGAGATTGAGACACTATTAATAAACAAACTCCAATTAGCCTGTAGTATATGTTGCAGATGAGTAGAAATGGCGTAGACTATGCAAATATATTGATGGCTAAACTCAACCACAAATAAGAACAAGATTTACCTATGAAATTAAGATTAAAACATTTTTTGCAATTTACATCATTCCTACTTTACCTTTTTATCCTAAGCTGTGAAGATGTAGAAATTGCATATCCTGGAAATAATCAGGTTCTTGATCCTGTTGCACCGACGGGTGCCATCGTATGGGCTATTGATACAGATGAAAATGGGGAGAAAGGTTACCTGGAAGAAAATTCAGCATCTGGTAAAACGATCGGGACATTAAACGCTACCGATGGTAATCCGGATGACGTATTTACATATTCTATCAAAAGCCAGACGATAGATAACTCTGGTGTGAACTATTTTATCCTAACGGCGGACTCGGGGAATGTTAACCTTGTCCTCAATAGCGGCAACCTTAACTACGAGGCTTTAACAGGTTCAAGAATAATTATTGTTTCGATCACGGTTACAGATGATAGTCCGGATAATATGACTGAGGATTTTCCAATCAAGGTTGAAGTTATCAATGTAAATGAGACACCTATTTTCAATAATTTTAATTCATTGACCAGATATGCTGACGAACATATTTTCTATGAGTTCAATAAAATAGAATGGTCCGATACGGATGATGGTCAGAATCCTACACTCACTCACAATGGTCCATCTTGGTTGGACATCACCCCTGAAGGTTTAATGTCAGGCACTCCTCAGGCTAGTGATGTAGGTAATAATGCCTATACCATAACGATAACTGATGGTGAAATAAGTGTAACGGAAGATTTGACAATAGAAGTCAGGGAGAACACTGCGCCACAGTTCAGTAATTCTAGCTCGATCCAAACTGTCCTACGTGTTGGATGTTGGGATGATAATCAGACCATAGTAGATCTTAACTGGTACGACCCGAATAATACATCTCCTTATTTTCAAGGAACCGATCTTGTAACATTTGCAAATGAAGAGAGTATTGAATGGTTCAATATTACTTCAGATGGGGTATTCCTCTGCGTGAATGCTCCTAGTAATAGCGATGCCGGTGTCTCGCCAGTTTCTCTGTCACTGACGGATAACAGACCAAACGTTCCTCTGTCATCAGGGTATTCATTTGATCTGACAGTTACTGCAAATGACGCACCGGAGTTCTTGAATTTAAATAGCTTTCCAAGTACGATCTCAGTTGGTGATACGCTTGAATTTGATCTAGACTGGCAGGACCCTCAAGAGGATGTAATAGATTTTGATATAGTTGGGTATTTAGGATGGCTCTATGCTGATGATTCAGGAAATATAACAGCTATACCGCAATCTAATCACCTGGGAGAACATACTCTGGTATTCAAAATTGATGATGGATGCTACGAAGTGAATGCCCAAAGAACACTTACAGTTCAATAATTAAAAATAATAAAAGGAAATAAAATGAACATTAGATTTGATATGAACGCCAAAACCGCCATGGTCTATGGTGGTGCAGCATTTTTACTTGTCATTATCGGATTTCGGTCAATTATAGCGACCTTAGATCCGGACCATATTGGTGTCATGACCTATTTGTCAATTGGAGGGCTGGTCCTCGAGTTCTGCCTTTTAATTTTATACGCACAAAGTATTTACAGTCTTGGGCCTGATGGTGGTGGCGAAAGTCATGCCAGTGTTGGCAATATGGATGGTAAAGAAATTTCAGAACTGACAGCTGCTGTTATTAAAGTCGCAGAAATGGGAGAAGGGTTATCAAACTTAGCCAGTGGAAAACTGCGGGATGAGGTCAGAAAAGAGGTGAATGAGATTTTGTCAAAAGCAATCAAGAAATAGGTAATAAATTATGAAAAAAGTTGAAGTTTATTTCGTAATTAACTTGGGTGCTATTCTAAGTTTATTTGCTATTGAAGGTGAGCTTTCAGTCTATATGCAAAGACAAGATGACATATTGAAAAATGTAGCACAGGACAAGCTCCAGACCTTAGTTGAAATAAGCAATGTTGAGTCCAATTATGAAGATTCGGATTACTATCGGCTCTTTTTTAATGTGGAAGGTCAGTACGAGCAAGGGTCTATCGAATTTAATCCGAGTTTTACTACGCCAATCGTTGAAGTAGACGATGAAGGTGTGAAGGTAGATGATTCTTACGATTGGGAGCTTGAGAATGTAACTATAGAACCCTATACAGATGATGGTAGTGAGAATCGTTACGTAGCAAAGGTTGAGCTAAGCTCAGTAGAAGAAAACTACCTTAACCAGCCCTTTGCTGTTGATCTTGGTGTACAATTCATTCCGGATATTGATACTATAACATACAATAAATGGTCTGCAGCATTTGGAGATTATAAGGTCACAGATAAACTCTTAAAAATTATAAATAGTGAAGTATCAAGAGAAGGGAGCTTTACAATCAACCGGGGGTTCGACACTCCGGTTACACTCATTTATATGGATGGCCAGCAGTCTGAATTTTTTGTTCTCTTTGATAAGCAAAAATACACTGTTCTGCGTGGTCTGAACTGGGAGATTCCTTTCAGTGTGGGCGGCGTTAATACAGACGCAGATTTCAGCGTTGAACTTGCCGGCGGAAAGGACCTGGTTAAGGAACTTGTTTCTGGCTTACCTCGGGCTTACATAAAAGGCAAGGGCATTGGTAATGGAACTGTGGAAGTGGTCGGTTATAGGAAGCGGGATAAAAAATCCAGTATCACGTCAGCACGAATTGTTGTTGTGGATCCCCAATATAGCTCACCATCTGAAGATAGAGAAATTTACATAGGTGAAAAATATGTGTTTGACAGTAGGGTGAAAGACGTAGACCGAGATAGGATATCTGTGAAAATTTCAGGATCGGCAGTCAACACAAAAACATTTAATTCATTTGAAGCCAAGCTGACACCAAAAAGTAAGGGCAAGTTGAAGTTCGAAACTTTTGTAGATGGTAATCTGGTCAAGGGCTTAGCTCATGATGTTAAGGTGAGAAAAATTCCACCACCAAAACTTGATTTCAAAAGAATGGGCAAGGGCTCAAACAACTTACTCTTGACAGTGACAACGTACGGAAATAAAAACGGCAAAAAAGCAGTCGTACCTCTCTCTGGTATCTATGGGAAGCTTGAAGAAGAGCAACCTGAGAAAAGAGTTGGAAATCGACGAGTGGTAAAATACAGTCTTGAGTTAGATGAGCCCCAGTTTGGCTCTACAACTGAAATAAAAATAAAAGTTGTTGATAAATACAAAGCAGAGTCTGTTTCTGATAACGAGTTTGAATATTATGATTAATAGAATAAAAATAAGAATTCTGATTTTCCTGGCAGGATCCGGCCTTATGGCGCAGGAGTCCTTATTCTGGGAAGTTGCAGATCCTATTGTGAATAGTGAGTTTATTGAAGCGTATATCAATCGACTTATAGAAGTTGACAAGTTTGAAGAGAATAGCATTCAGGCATCTCATTCTGTAATTGTACAGGTTGAAATCACAGATGATAAGGTTGAGCTAAAAAAATTAAAGGCCAAGAATTACCAAATGGGTGAATACCAGTCTTTCATGATGGATGAGATAGCAAAGATGGATCCAATACAGTTAAATACTATTTTGGAAAGAGAATATAAATGGAAGGATGTTAGCAGGCGCGATTTATCAGAACTGGAAGAATTCAGTACCGTAGACAATATTTTCAAAGAACGTAGTTTTAAGGATGCTCGGGATGCATTCTGGTGGTCTAATTCACAGATCAGTGCAAGTACATCTCTGAATGTATTTATCAGGCAGAAAAGCAGTAACCTGGCGTTTAGGATTGAGCAGGGGTTTGGCGATCTGGGTTTTAGTCGTCAATTATCAGAAAATTTCTTGTTGGGTATCTCTAATGATATTGTTAGTACCTACATAATAGTTCCTGGAAATGCTGAATCTGTTTTAGAAGGGATTGGCCATCCACTAGAAGGGAATTGGGGTTTTGGTTTTAAGTTTGATACTCATATGCTGGGAGGTCAGGTTAATTATATGGATGTTGATGGTGGTGAAGAATATGATTATACTACAATATTCAGCCGTAAACACTTGGTGTTACCTGCGAGCAGTGGTTTAATGTACTGGAGTAATACGTTTCAAATTAATAGAAAAGTAGACTCTGGTTACGGTTCAAAAATTAAAGGGCAGAAAAAAGAAAAAGCTAAAGCAGAAAAAAATATTGCAAAGAGCCGCACCTGGATAACGGGGGATGAAAAGTATTCTGGTATCTTCCAAAGCAGCAATGATGGAATGGTAGTTATTATAGTAGACAGAAATGAAAAAGATCAAAAAGCAGCTACAAAAGGTAGAGAGTGGACAAAAAAATCAGGAAGTAAAATTGAAGCTATTCTCAAGGAAAGAAAAAAGAATGAAGTGACTCTAATGAGAAAAAGCGATAACAGAGAGTTGGTGTACAAAATCACTGATCTATCAGAAGAAGATCAGAAATTTTTGGATGGACTCAAGTGGGATGGAGAACAAACAATATCAATTCCAATTGAAACACTGACTTCATCGGATCAGCAGCTCATTAGAGCCGCTACTGGAATTATCAAGGCAAGAAAAGGAAAGGGTCGCGAATTGAAAGTTAGCGAACCTTTTGCTTCTATGAGGCTGAAAGCAGGCCTCTCATTCACACAACTCGTTCATGGGATGGTTGATACCTCAAATAGTGTTAGCATTTCAGATCGCGTGACTGGTTCTAATTCAATTGGTTTTTATGCAAAAGTTGAAGGTGTAACAGATACCAAAAATACTAAAGCATATTTACAGCTCAATATATCAGGTAATGGTTTCAAAGCCTATAGTCTTGGATTTGAGCATAATGTATGGAAAATGGTCAACCTGGGAGTTGACTGTACCCTATACCCCAACAATTCTTCAATTGAATTTCAGGATAATCGTGATGACCTTGAAAGTACTTGGGATTGGTATCCCGGCAGCCGGCCTGACGAATTAGGAAAAGGTGGTGGAAGTTTATTAATTGCCCCATATGTGACTGTCAATTTTTAAATTATTTTGGATATAAATATGATACATAACTCAAGAAATTTATTATGGATGCTGTCAATGAATCTTGCATTGAATGCCCAGGATAGTATTGCATTAAAAAAGGACAATGCGCAGGTTACTGAAGATGGTTCTATATCTATTAGTGTGCTTAAAAATGATGATATAAAAGATAAAAGCAACCTGATATTAGAGATTGTGGAAGCACCAAAGTTTGGAACTGCGGAGATCAATGGCAGAAGCATTGTATATACCCCCAATCCCAATGCGAATGGAATAGATGTGTTTATATATAAGGCAGATATTGGGACAGCAAGCGGGACAGCCCAGGTAAGGGTTAATGTGAATGCGGTCAATGATGCGCCTGAAGCGATTGTGCTTGAAAAGAACACAATACTTGAAAATATACCCGCTGGTACTGTTGTTGGGGCCTTAACTACGACTGATCCTGATGAGGGCGATAGATTTTCCTATGAACTCGCACGAGATGGGAGCAGGGACAACTTTAAAATAAATGGTTCCAACCTTGTGACCAAACAATCCTTTGATTTTGAAGAGACCGCCACCTACACTGTCACCATACAGGCTACTGACTCTGGAAATGAATCTTTTGTTGGAACAATTGCAGTTAAAGTTGAGAATGAAAATGAACCGCCTATTCTTAAGGGAAATAAAAACCTGAAATTATTTCATGCAGAAAATGCAGGTAAAATTGTAGCTAGCCTGGAAGCCAGTGACCCTGATGCAGACCAGGCTGGTATTAAGTACAAGCTCAGCGCCAGTCCGGACAAAGGAGCATTCAAGATTACCCGCAGTGGGGATCTCTCATTTTTAAGAGAACCGGATTTTGAAAACCCCATTGATGAAAATAAAGATAATGTGTACGAAGTTGCATTTAAGGCTATAGATAGTAAGGATAGTAAGCTGTTTGTTGAAGGAACCGCATCCATCACACTGACAGATGAACTGGAGACAGAAGTAAAAACGTTGGATAAACGTAAATTTATTGCATGGACAGTTGACCATCAACCCTATCATATATTAATGGAAGACGCTATCCAAGATTATATAGATCTGAAATATATGGATGATGAATCTAATGTAGATGGCATTGATGATGGTAACGGTGAAGTAATAAGAGAATTGAACCCCACAGACCAAATTATTCTAGTACAGAAAAAAGATAATAGTAGTGAGATCCATGAAATCTGGTTTGGAAATGGCCTTGACTATACGATTATAGATCGGGAAAAAGTAGATTGGGTATTCAGTCAGGATATTCAAACTGTTCTCATGGCACGTGATCAATATTTAACCAATGATTCTGAAACAGTATTTCACGAGAGTGAAAGTGAGAGATTGATTGCAGGATATGGATCACAATTCTCAGTGTGGCACAGCAGTAATTTTAAAATCTCCCTGTCTTCTCTTTCCATGCGATCTAACCTACTGCAGTATGCTGGTAATATGAGAGCAGGAAATGAATTAATTGGACTACCCGGTTTACTTGGCGGTTCAAGTGAGTTGGGCGTAGCTACGCAACGATCAGAGTTTGGTTTCAGGATGCCATTTGCATTTGATATTGGCACGGTTGGTTATGATAATAAAAATTCTGTGCTCAGTGATGAATATGGAGGGCTGTACGCCAGAGGTAATATTGAAAATTTATTTTCAACAAAAGCGGATTTCCATGGATTAATTGGGTTTACATTTTATCCATCAAGTTCAGGGGAGAAGCTTTCATCTCCTAAGGACCTTGAGCCCAATGATGTAACCAAGTGGAAGGCAATAGACGATTCTACTATTAATATAAACATATTGGATAGCTACGCATTGATGGCCACTACAGTGCAAGTACCCATAAAGCTTTCATTTATTGGTCGTTTAACAGCGGCCCCCGGGTTTCATTACATGAAAGTGGCCCACAGGCTGCAGGATACTAGGACAAAGGCTAACGACAATGGTCAAGAACTCTATGAGAGAACATACTTTGCTGATGAATACAGCGAAATTTCTGATAGTAGTGGTACTACACCAGATTTTGATTTTCAATCTCTCAATAATGATGGAAATTCTTTTACAAGATTAAACTCATTTTATATCAGATTTGATTTACTGGGGCAAATCGGGCAAAAGCCTAACTTTATAGAAAAATTATCTTTTCTTGATTTTATCCAAATATCTAAGGTGCCTTTTTACGAATTTTCTATTCAATATATCACAGGTTTGAATATGATTTATACATTAAATCTTAATTTGTCGGATGACTTTGGAGTTTCAATAACGGGTCTTAATAAAAATGCTGATTTGAAAGGTCATTGGATGCCAGACAGTAAATTTTGGGTAGGCCTAAAGTACCGAGCAAATTTTTAATTTATATTCTAAAGCTTTAAGCGTAGGCACAATGGAGTGCCTCTCCTTTCCTACATATTTTCCGATCATACATTATTGATAGTAGTTATTTATCAGGCTGGAAAGCGCAACACCAATAATATTATTTTTTCGGGTGAATATATTTTAACTTATTAATAGAATTTGTGTCTGATACTGTAATTAATCCCCAAAGGAACCAATTATGAAAGCAATTTATTATATTACTGTAGCCACAGTATTATTCTTTACTGGGTGTGAATTCTTTTCTAATAATCAGGAATTAATGAATCCACCTGAATTTGAATATCTTATTCAAGATTTAGATAATGAACTTAACTTAGATACAGGGCAACGAAGTAGCGCCAGGTCATCGCTTGAGCTAGGAAGAGATTTCCATCCTGACCCTGCGACGCTTTGGGAACTTGCAGTGACCTTACAACAATCATTGACGCAGGAGCAAAAAGATCTACTTCTTTCCAGAAACCAGCAAATAGATTCACAAATACTCACAGAAGAAAATGATCATCATCACAGACGACTGGAGCATTTTCAACGTATGGATGATCGCCTTATGTTTATAATGACAGAAGAGCAACTGCCATTGTATCAAGAAATCATTGATACAAAATCAACCCTTATAAATGAAATTACTTTGCAGTATCAAAATGAAGAACTAGAGCGAAAAACCATGCACATAGAACTTATGAGTGTTATGGAATGGTTTAGAGCAGAAATAGAAATTCTTCTAACTGAAGAGCAACAAAACACACTCCTTACAGAAAGAGATGAACGAGATATAAATTGGCGTCGAGGGCGTGGGCGATGGGGAAGATTCTCCCAAGATCCGGATGAACTTAAACGGGCCATGCAAAGTGCACTAAAACTTACTGGAGATCAGATTACGATTCTGGAAACATCACACAGCAGTGTTAAAACAGCACTTGATAATCTTCGCGATTCTTATGTTGATGGGACCAGTGGTATTTCTGCAGAAGACTTCCGTCTTTCAGTTATTTCCATTGTACAAAATGGAATTCTTGAGAGGGAGCAAGTATTTACAGTATTACAACAAGAGATTATTGATATACACCGTGCTCTTGTTCTTCGATTCATGCGTCATACGCGATGGGGACGAACCTAAACCCTTATTATATAATAAAGCAGGAAAAAAGTCTTTCTTAAAAATGGTAAATTAGTTTTTGCCCTGTTGGATGATTGAGTCCGGTATTACTAACCCAGCTTAGGCTGGCTGGAAATATTTACAAAATTGAAAGACGTAGGCGCCTAATACACTTTTTTACTTATAAAACTACCATTTTTATAAACTGTTTCATTTCGCCTCTTTCCATTAGCATTCCAAGTGATCCAAGTTCCATCTCGCTTCCCATCTAGATAGCTACCTTCCTGCCATTTATTTCCTTTTTCATCCCACCATGTCCATAATTCAATTCTAGTTTTTCCTCTATATGGGCCTTCTTCTTTTTTCTGCCCATTGTCATACCATAAAGAATAAATTCCATCTTCTTTACCAGACTTGTGTTCCGTCTCCCGTTCTTTAATTTCATTTTCATCATAAAATGTCCACAATCCCTCTTCTTTACCATCTACCATTTGCCCTTCTCTTGTTTTCTTTCCCTCATCATCAAAAAATATCCATAGTTCTTGCCCATCTTCATTATAAACTACTTCTTTTTCTTTGGTTCCTTCTTCATCCGTAAATGTCCAAACTCCATCCCTTTTTCCGTCCTTATATGCTCCATCCTCGTTTGCTTTTGCAATGTCAGTTTCTTCTTCCAAGGCAGGCTCAATTTCTTGCTCTACAATTTCAGCTTCTCTTTTATTCTCTTGTTGTAATTTGTCTTTTATCTGTTGTTTTTTTATTCTCTGTTCCCATTTATCTTTAAGATTTTGTGGTATTTCATTTTTTGCTTGTACAACAGGTTTTGTTTTTTGTTTTATAATTTTAGGTTCTTCTATAACAGGTGCAGCTTTTTTCTCCATAATTTTAGGTTCTTCTATAACAGGTGCAGCTTTTTTCTCTACAATTTTAGGTTCTTCTATAACAGGTTCAGCTACTTGCTCTACAATTTTTATCTCTTTTTTGACATTAGGTTTTGAACAGCTAATAACCAGTAATAATGCAAAAAAAAGTAGTGATTGTTTTTTCATATTTTTCCTATTTATTAAAATCTTTTCTAGAGCGTTCTATAATATTAATATAATCATTAACACTATTCCAAGTTTACTGGTTATTCTCTGAGTATTTATTACGCAAAAACTACTCAATGTTAATTTATAATTAGTCATTATAGTCACGTATACTTGCTTGAGCCGCAGCTAATCTGGCAATGGGAACTCGGAAAGGAGAACAGCTCACATAATCTAACCCTGTCTCTTTACAAAATTCAATCGACGAAGGATCTCCGCCGTGTTCGCCGCAAATCCCGATTTTTAATTTACTATTCACTCCACGACCTAATTTCACAGCCATGGATACTAATTTGCCCACACCGCTCACATCCAAGCTCTGGAATGGATCTCCCGGAAGAATATTTCTTTCTAAATAATCTGGAAGAAATGACCCAATATCATCGCGGCTGAATCCAAATGTAGTCTGGGTTAGATCGTTGGTACCAAAGCTGAAAAATTCGGCATGTTGGGCAATCTCATCCGCTGTGAGACAGGCACGGGGGAGTTCAATCATGGTTCCCACAAGATATTTAAATTCTACACCCGTTTCATTTAGAACATCTTTGGCAACTTTCCGCACAATATCTTCCTGGTCTGTGTATTCCGTAACAGTTCCAACAAGCGGAATCATTACTTCGGGTAAAACGGAAACACCTTCCTTTGTAAGTTCTGCCGTTGCTTCAAAAATAGCCCTGGATTGCATTTCAGTGATCTCCGGGTAAGCAACGCCCAGACGACACCCGCGATGGCCCAACATAGGATTCAACTCATGGAGCCCTGCGATTCGTTTTTCAACCTTAGATCTTTCTAGACTGAGGTTATCAGCCAATTCCTGAATCTGATTATCGTTCAAAGTAATAAATTCGTGTAAAGGTGGATCCAAGAGCCGAATGGTAACGGGTTTATCTTCCATCGCTTTTAGAATTCCCTTGAAATCTTCTTTCTGGAATGGCAGGAGCCCCATAACTGCAGTTCGTCTATCAGATACATTATCAGCCAGGATCATTTTTCGCATGGCAAGAATACGGGTTTCATCAAAGAACATATGCTCCGTCCGACAGAGCCCGATTCCTTCCGCCCCAAAGCGAATGGCCTGTGCTGCATCTGACGGGCTTTCAGCATTAGTGCGAATTTTTAAGGTTCTGAATTCATCTGCCCATTCCATGAGGATTTTATATTCAGGATGTGTATCTGGATTAGATGGAATAAGATTTAATTGCCCCTTATAAATATTTCCTCGGGTTCCATTCATGGTGATCCAATCACCCTCTTTTAACACTGTGTCTCCCACAGATACTTCCTTTGTTTTTGTATCAATATGAATTGCGCTACAGCCTACAATACAGCATTTCCCCCACCCTCTGGCCACAAGAGCAGCGTGGGATGTCATCCCGCCTTTGGCAGTTAAAATTGCTTCTGCTGCGTGCATACCATGTACATCTTCTGGTGAAGTTTCTTCTCGAATCAAGATCACCTGTTCACCATTTTTATGCCATGTTTCTGCGTCATCTGCAGTAAACACGATTCTTCCAGTTGCACCTCCGGGTCCAGCAGGTAGTCCCTTTGCTAAGAAAGTGGCCTGTTTTTCAGACTCCGTATCCAGCATGGGATGAAGAAGCTCGTCCAATTGTTCTGGCATAACGCGCATAATAGCAGTCTTTTTATCAATCATACCTTGGTTACACATATCCACAGCCATTTTAATGGCGGAAGTGCCTGTCCGTTTTCCTGTACGGGTTTGCAACATCCACAATCGGCCATCCTGAATAGTGAATTCAATATCCTGCATATCAGAATAATGTACTTCTAAGTTGTTCCGAATCTCCGCAAGTTGCGCATATAGCTCCGGCATAGATGATTCCAGTGAAGGGAGGTTCTGAGTTTCAGATGTTTTTGTTTCTTCATTTAATGGATTCGGCGTTCGGAGCCCAGCCACAACATCTTCACCCTGTGCATTAGATAACCATTCTCCAAAAAAAATATTTTCTCCCGATGCAGGATTTCGGGTAAACGCTACACCTGTTGCAGAACTTTCTCCCATATTACCAAAGACCATGGCTTGCACATTCACTGCCGTTCCCCATTGGTCTGGAATATTTTCAATCCGGCGATAACTGATGGCACGGCTTCCATTCCAACTTTGAAAAACAGCCTTGATTCCACCCCAAAGTTGTGCCATGGGGTCATCAGGAAAATCACTATCCAGTGTTGCACGTATCTCAGATTTGAACGAGTCTGATACTGTAATCCAATCATCCGCAGAGAGATCTGTATCAGCCACTAATCCTTTTTCTTTTTTGTAAGTATCTAGAATGTTTTCGAGTTTTTGGCGAATACCTTCTCCATCAGAAGGTTCTATACCAGCAGCTTTTTCCATGACAACATCTGCATACATCATAATAAGTCTTCGGTAAGCATCATAGACAAACCGGGGGTTATTGGTTTTTTTGATGAGTCCGGGAATGGTAGATGAAGCCAGCCCAACATTAAGAACTGTATCCATCATGCCCGGCATGGATTGGCGAGCACCGGATCGCACAGAGAGCAAAAGTGGATTAGTCTCATCACCAAAATTTGAATCCATAATGGCTTCAACTTTTGATAGAGATTCTTGGGTTTGGGCGTCTAATTCCTCAGGAAAATTGAGATCATTTTTGTAATAATGTGTACAAACATCAGTTGTGATAGTAAATCCGGGCGGCACTGGAATTCCCAGGTGGTTCATTTCAGCAAGATTGGCTCCTTTTCCTCCGAGTAGATTCTTCATTTCAGCTGTACCATCGGCTTTGCCGTTTCCAAAAAGATAGACGTATTTCACTAGTTAATTTCCTTTATATGTATGTAGTTATTTAAGTTAAAGCAGACTAAAAGGCGGGGGAAAAATATCGTATTTCTTTTAGGTTTCCGTTTTTATCATAGAAGAACCATTTATCTACCATTTTCCCATTTCGGTAGGCACCTTGCATTTCTTTTCTCGTTCTTTCGTGATCCCACCAACTGGCCCAGGTTGCATCTTTTTTTCCGTTGGCATAGAAGCCTTCTGTAAGGCGACCATCTGAGAACCATGCTGTCCATTTTCCTTCTTTTGTTCCTTCGGTAAATGTGCCTTCTTGAACTTTTTTAGTATTTTCATCCCAAAATAACCAAAGCCCATCGGCGGCACCATTGGCAAGATTCCCCTCTTTTTCTTTTATTCCATTTTGATGGAAAAATGTCCAATGGCCATTCATAATACCTGAGTCGTAGTTCCCATGAGATTTGACATGTTCATTATCATGCCATTCTGTCCATTGACCATGCTTTTTACCATTTTTATATCCACCTTGTTCTTGCTTTCCACCACTCCACGGAAGATCTGGTTCCGGCTCAGGAACATCCACCAGAATAATTTCTGGAACATCTTTGCCGCTGGGGAACCATTTGACCCATTGACCATCTTTCTTTCCTTCTTGGGTGCGGCCAAGAAAGAGATAGCCCACTTCTTGATTTTCCTGAGTAATGATTCCTGTAAACGGTGTATCGTTCCCTAATTTATAGAAAATGGATTCACGCTCAACAAGGTCTTCCAATGCGATATGTTCTAGCCCAGATCCAAAATCAAAATCAAAATCTTTAACGCTCTTTGTATTCCAATACGTCCAGACACCATCTGGCAACCCATTCTTAAAATACCCTTCCCGCTGCATAACACCATCTTTATAATAATAGGTGGTAAGCCCTTCACGAATTCCACCTTGGTGAAAACCCTGTTCCTTGATTTGATCACTATTGGGGTACCAGATAGCCCATGGACCCTCTGGTTTATCTGATTTATAACTGGTCATTGTACTGCGATAACTATTTTCCCAATATGTGCTGGGACCATCTAATTTTCCATGCTTGTAAAATTTTTCTTCCTGTTTTTCTTCAGGAGTCAACCAGACTGTAGATCGACCATCTCTTTCGCCACCAGAAAATGTGACTTCTTCAGCGACGGAACCATCTGATTCAAAATACAGCCAAAGCCCATCTTGCTCATCATCCAGATAATTTCCCTCTGATTGCTTTACGCCTGTATCGTACCACCAGGTCCAAATACCATTTTTTCTACCATCAATATAATGCCCTTCCATCTCTTTATTGTCATTGAGATACCACCACCAGTTCCAGAGTTCTTCATCATTTTCTGCTTGATAAGTCCCTCCGTTGTAGGTCCATGTCCCATTTGTGAATGTCAGATTATGATCATGTTCAAACCACCAGGCCCATTTCCCGTGAGAATTTCCCTTATGGTAGGTTTGTTCCATGTGCAGGTGTCCATTTGTATACCAGTATTTATAACTGCCATCCACTTTACCCATGTCAAATTGTCCTTGTTCTTTTAAGGTACCGTCTTCGTACCAAAGTGACCACTCACCATGTTTTTTCCCACGATAATAAACACCTTCAACTTCTTTTTGGCCATTGCCATACCATTGTACCCATTGGCCATCACGTTTTCCGGATGCAATGCGACCCAATAGTAAATAATCCTTGACTCCACCTGTCTCTTTCACCATTCCAGTATAGGATTTATGTTTTCCTATTTTATAAAATGACCCATCGCGTTCTTCAAGTTCGGCAATGCGAACTTGATCTAATCCAGTTCCATAATCAAAAATAAAATCTGTTTCGCCATTCGGATAAAAGTAGTGCCATATGCCCTCCTGTTCATTATTCCTAATGACACCTTCCCGGTCTTTATTTCCATTATCATACCAAATTGTAATTTTTCCATCAATAACGCCATTAACAAAAGTTTCTTCTAAATTTTTATGGTCTGCATTATTCCATTGTGTCCAGATGCCATGTTTTACATCATCCTTATAACTGCCTTCCCGGTCTTTCACCCCATCAGGTCGCCACCAGATCCATTGACCGTCTTTTTCACCATTAAAATAACTTTCATGCTGTTTCAAAGTACCATCTTCGTACCAAAGGGCCCATTTATTGTGTTTCTCGCCCTGGTTATACTCACCATCAGTTACTTTGTAATTATCAACATTCCATTGGAGAAAAGGACCGTGTTTGATACCTTTATCATAACTGATTTCTTGTGTTTTTCGTCCATCATCCGCCCAATAGGTCCATTTATTATCTAATTTATTATTGGCATATTGCCCTGATTTTTCCTTAATAATGCCATTTTCATACCAGGAAGTCCAACTGCCATTCAACTTTCCATTACCGTAAGTAGCCTGGAATTTTTTATTGCCGTTTTCATACCAAGAAGTCCAGATGCTGTCCCGTTCCCCATTGGTAAATTTCCGTTCGGATTTTTTAGCGCCATCTGTAAACCATTGCAGCCAGAGCCCTTCCTGTTGACCATCATGGAATTGTGTTTGTTCTTTTTTGATCCCTGTGTTATAATACCAAATCCAAAGCCCTACTTGTTTGCCGGATTCGTATGCGCCTCCATCGGTTTTATTACCGCTATCATTCCATCGATATATGCTACCGTCTAGTTTTCCACCTACGTAATTGGACTCTTCTTTTCGATTACCATTTATGTACCAAGTGGTCCAGAGTCCTTCACGATTACCAGCTAAATAAGATCCTTCCATTTTTTTCTGAGGAGGGTCATAAAATGTATCACCATCGATATCTAGGATAACAGTTTCGGTAGAGTCCCAAATACCGTTGCTTTCACCTTCGTCCTGAGTATTGGGCTCATCATCCTCACCGTAATCTTGATATACTTCTCCCTCATACCAGAATGTCCAGAGTCCATCCCGAACACCATTGGCGTAATTGCCTTCAGTTTGAAGTGCCCCACTGGGGTAATTTGCTTTTATTAATCCATCGTTTTGGGCAAGAGCCAACGACGACAGGACGATAAAAATAACCAGTATTTTCCGCATGGTCAATTCCTCATTGTCAGAATATGAATAAAGGGAGGTTTTTTGGATGAAGAGTTAATTCATCCCCCTCTCGGATACCTTTTGTCGTAAAAGTTAAGACAACACAGCATTAAAGTCAAAAAATTGTCAAAAAAAGATCAATCACCCTTATTTAGACGAATCCAAAAGCTTTGACCAAACTTATCATTGAGATTAATGAGCCCCTCATTGGAGTTGTTTGTTCCTAAAAATGAAGTTTCAGTCTCGAATTTATTATTGGTCCGCAAGTAACCGCCACCGTCACGACCATTGCCAAGATATGTGGTCATTTTCCCAAATTGGTTATACGTACGGAAATATCCGCTTCCAAGAAAACTTCCAGTTTCTCCGACAGCATCATACACACGCAATTGACCGGAACTATCTGCTCCTGTCCCGATGTAAACCGTTTCCTGGCCATCAAAATTATAAGTCCGTAAATATCCGCCACCACTGGATCCAGTCCCCAAAAACAAAGTTCTTTCACCAAATTGGTTATAAGCCTGATAGTACCCTTCCCCAAGATATGATGATGTTTCACCTTCATTATTATAAATACGGAGTTGCCCGGCATGATCAGATCCTGTACCAAGATATGATGTTTCCTTTCCAGAATTATTATAGGTTCTGATGTATCCACCACCCATTCTACCTGTGCCAACATAGGCTGATTCATCGCCATTGCCATTGTAAGAGCGCATATAGCCCCCACCATCTTTACCCGTACCAATAAATAAAGTTGGTTCTCCATACTGGTTATACGTTTGCATGTATCCGTTGCCTAGATATCCCATGATCACACCACGATCATCTTCAATGGTTAAACTGCGAACAACCAAATGTCCCAATTCATCCGTTTTTGAACGAAATCCTAAAGTCAGAAAAATCAACAGTGTTCCTAAAACACCAATGATCATACTTTTTGGATCAATGACTCTCATAAAAGCCTCCGGTATTTTTGTCATTGAAATAATAATATCTAATTTACTCATATTCATAGGTCATAACCTTAACTGGAATTTTTTGATCATCATGCCAACGCCGAATCATATCGTATTGTTTTGTTTGGAGTATGCGACCCTTTTCATCATAAGAATATACATTTTTTTCCAACACTCTTTCTTCACCATCTAAAATTACCTCTACGTACGGCCGACCTCTATGGTCCAAAAGCATCTCTTTTTTTGAAATGAGTTTTAATGTGGAATCAGCAAGATACTCGTAATATTTAAAATTCTCATCATCAAAAATATCAGTTAATGTTTCTTCGATCACTCCATTGGAATTATATATTGTAGATTTTATACGCCGCCCCAAAATATCATATTCATAAGCCTTTGAGCCAATAGATTGGCCTAATCGTCCTACTGATGTTTCGTGGATCAGGTGGTTATTTTCATTATGAAAATAATTAGATCTAAACATAACAGAAGGGTCAAAATATTCAGCCTTTATATGAGGTATTGTCAATGAGTCCAATTCATAGGTTGTAATCTCAAGGATATAACTATCATACAATTCTTTGTGATCAAGGACAGTTCCTGTTGAATCATAGTCGTAACTCTCGCCCCAGACCATTTCTCCCGCATCAGTTTTTAAAACCATCATTTTTGGATTAATAGCTTCCATCGGATTATATCGAATCCGCTTGAGGAGTAACCCCCGATCATCATATTTTTGAAACTCTTTCCAATAAAGCGTATCCCCAGCACCAAAAAGTGTAGTGCTCATCCGCTTTCCGGCACTATCATTTTCAAAGCGGTAGGATAAAATCATTTCCTTATCATACTTACGCTGGAGCTTGAGTCCTTCATCGGATCCAAGGACATAAACATATTTTTCACTTAAAGGTAAGGTGTGAGTATAAACGGTGCTATCCACCATAAACCCTTTTTTGTCATAGTTGATAACGATGGAATTTTTTAGCTCTTGTGTTTCAACGCCAAAGCTATTAAAAACATGGAAAAATTTGATTGTTGTGGTTTTCCCAAACAAACAAGAGGCCAAAATAGGGCACAATAGCCAAACAGAGTAATTTATTGAAGTCCTCATCATCAAATTTTAGATAGTGAAACGGGATAATTCAAATGGTCAATTTCGTTGTTTTTTTAGAGTTTATATTTTTTCTCTTAAAAATGTTTTTTTCAATTATTTTTATATGAAAACTTCAAAGTAACTAATATCCTTTTCTCATATAAGCACCTATTAGATAACTCGATTTCTCTATTGCCTTAAAGTATTACTTTTGCTTAAAATCAGCATAAGTCTAATAGACTTACTCATGCGGAGTTCTACTTGAATAATTCATTTATCAAATGGTTGACGGCAACGTCTATCTGTTTTGGCAGCAGTGTGTCTTTAAAAGATATCCATTACAGCATTAAGCAAAATGGTGTAATGGTGAGTCTTGATTATACTGGGACAATCAAAGATGATGATATTATTGCCTGGAAATCTGATAGAGGATGGGTTTATCTAACTCTATTAGGCGTACGGGCTCCTATTAATAAATTTCCACAACAATCATATAAAAGACCGGTTAAAAAGATTGTGATAGATGATTTTAATGAGTCTATCCAAGTTGCAATATTAATTAATAAACCCATTTTAGGATATGATATATTAAATTCAAAATCATCTCCAGGTACTGTTGTGTTTATACATACAGAAATGAAACATTCTGAAGTGACCAGTTTAAAGAGCTATATAAATGATAATGGGGCATCGGTTTTTAACATAGCGCAATCTTCAGGCTTCCCTGAATATAATACAAATTTTAAGAATGCTTTTGATCAGGCTCGATCTGAATTAGGCCCCAATTCAATTTTTGAATTCCACGGGAAATTGTATACAACAAATCACCCAGGAGAGACAGAATCCATGTTTAATCCTGGGCTTACAGCATCTATTGAGAATGGAAAAACTAAAGATGTAAATCTAAGGAAAACTGAATTATTAACTAATACTGTTAGTCCCATAGAAGAGATCTACGTAGATATAACCAGAGAGGATGTCTTTGATAAAAAAATGGATGGAATGAACCTAGTAGTGAATGACCAGGATATACAAAATGATACTCACTTAAATAGGAATACAGATAAAACACAAATATCAAACGAAGATAATCAACAGCTCAGTGTTATTCCTGATTTTACGGAACAAGAACCAGCCCAGAGAAAATTAGGAAGAACTCCGCGTAAACCTGAAGCCACTGTTGATGATTTTTCATTGAAAATAAAAAATGAACCTAAAGAAAAAAGAGGGTTGTTTAGAAAACTTTTTTTAAAAACAAAAGACCGCAAACAACTGAAGCAAAAAAAAGAAATATTGTCTAACGAATTGGCAGCTGCGATTAATGATTTATCAAGAGTGAAGAAAATAGATAAAGATGGGGAGTGGACCATGAGTGATTATTCACAACCTGATAGTGAAAAGCCCAAGGCCCAACTAGAACAAATTGCAATCCAGGAACCGGAAGTTGTGGCGAATGCGCAAGAAGTAAAGGGTTATGAGTTATCAAGGACACAAGAACCAGACTTCAATAAGAATGATAGGTGGACCATGAGCGATTATCCAAACTACGATAATGAAAAATTCAATAATCAAAATTTAGAAAAAGGAATAAATAATACGGTTGATTTTCCACAGCTTCCAGAACCTGAATCACTTTCCGTTGGTTCGAATGAAATTAAAGACCGGAATACGAATATGCTTTTAGTGACACCTCTAGACCCATACGACGAATCGCTAGTGGCAGATGTTATGCCCATCGAGGAGCCTATGGAAAGTGAATACAAAAACACTGAAAAACTTTATCCTAGCCAGGTAAATATTCCACAAAACTTAGCCAAAAAAATACCTGATGAAATTTTGATGCAGCAAAAATGGTATCCATTACAATCAAGAAAAATGTCTACGGCCCCTTCAGGCATTCGCGTTACAGCAAACCGAGAAGGAGTTCCAATTTATATTGATGGGAAATTGGTGGGAGAAACACCTCTCGCAGGACCGGTTAAAATCTCTCCCGGTTGGCATCAAGTCAGTGGGCTTACTCCATTATACGCAAAGGTCCTGAACAGGTCTGGTATGGAATATGTAGATGACGATCCTATTCTACGAAATAATCAATTATTTGGATCTCGGACAGTTTACGTTGGGCCTAAAAATATTTCTGTCGTTAATCTCAGATTCAATGATATTGGAGATCCACCGAGACATCCAATTTCATTAAGAGACTTCCATCAAAATATGGCCCAAACAGAAGGTGGCATGATGATTGGATTCCCGGTCATCATGGCTCTTTTTGGGTTCATTACTTGGGGTATGATATAATTTCATGCCCTTTCTTTATTAACAATTATATTAAATTTTTACTGTGGAGATTCACGATAAAATCCGATCGTTTATATTGTCGAATTTAGTTCCCAACGAACATCAAACCATTGGTATGGAAGATGAATGTATTCTTTACACTAAAAAGAATCACCGACTTCCTGTGAATCCGTGTGATGAATTTTCCGCGACAGACCTTTTGGCTATCATGAATGAGAATGTAGGAAGAAATGGTGTTTATTCTCTCGAGCCTGGGGGCCAACTTGAATGGTCCAGCCCGCCCTACCGGGATTTGAATACTTTATTCACTGCCATTGGCAAACACAAGCAAGCTTTAACAGAAGTAGTAAACGCCAATGATCTAAAAATTATCAATTATAGCGTGGAACCCAATTATGCCCCTGATGATATTGATCTGATTAATCTACCAAAATATCAACTCATGAATGCTAACATGGAACAAAACGGCACCATGGGGAAATGGATGATGCGCAATACCACCAGTATCCAGATCAATTTTGACATTACTAGTGAAAAGGACCTAGAAGATATGACATTTGTTGCAGACTGCCTGCAACCGGTGTCTGCTTATCTTTTTGCAAACAGCCCTTTCCGAAATGGACAACCAACCGGATTAGAAAACACACGTAGTGTGATTTGGGAGAACACAGATAACTCTCGTTGCCGAAACTTGATTGATCATGGTATAGAATCTCCAGAAAGAATGATAGATCAATATATAGATTACATAATGGGTGTTCCCGGCATTTTTGAATTGGATCATAACGGAATTATTGTGAGTACAAATCAGACTTTAGGCGAAAGGCTCATTGGATTAGAAAATTTAGGGAAACTTCGCGTAGAAGATATTCAGGCCGCTTTGCACCAGATTTTTACCAATGTTCGTCTGAAAAATTTGGTGGAAGTCCGTGGTTCCGACCGTCCGCCCCTGGGCTATGAAATGGCACCAGTGGCTTTTTGGACATCTATTCTTACGGTGGCATCTATCCGCGATGAATTACTATCTGTTGTGAGAAATTGGACAGTAGAAGATCGGCATAAATTCAATAAAGCATCTCTGGTTTTGGATGATTCCCAAATTGGTCCGAATGGAAAAACATATAGTGAATGGAATAAATGGGTTGGCGATTTAGCCTTAGTAGGGCTGAAAGAACGCAGTCTTGACGAAGAAAAATTCTTTGACTCGTTTTTTGAAATTGTAATGGAAAAGGGTCCTTTTGGGCTGCAGGCGCAATTCAATTATGATTAACATACATAAGTTAATTTTTATTTTAATTATTATTTCGATTTGATTTTAATCAGTTAATTTTAATTCTGAATTAATGATTGTTTTATTTGAAAATGTTTTATTTGAGACCACAACATTTTTACAAACAAGCTAATATGAATCAATTATTTTTCCAATTTAAAGATTGAAACGGCAATAGTCATGAACCAAAAAACAATTCACAATTTCACATGGATCCCACTTTTTCTCATTGGCCTTGGGGCTGTTGGGCTGGGATTGGGGTGGCTGATTCATCCGGAACCCTGGATGCTGGATCAACCGCCCAACGAAGCGTTGCTTCAAACATCTTTCCATGCTTTGTTTGCAGATGAAATAAATGCCCATCTTCCAGATTATTTATCAGTTATTTATCGTTTTTTTGGGTGGTGGGTTATGTCTATTGGACTTTTGACTATGACTTACATCCAAGTCACAAAAATGGGAACAGCACTGGCGCGAAATTCAATCTTAGGTGTATTCTTAATTATATTGATTGGTGTTGCATATATGGTGTTCAGTTTTATTCCTCTGTCACCGTTTAAAATAGTTCTATACTTGCAATCAGTCATGTGGCTCACCAGCGCATATTTTTCTACACAGTTACAAGATTAGTTGTTTGGATTCTCCGTGCGTAGGTACATTTGAATCCTTAATTTCAATCCTTAGATTTTAATTAATTCTCTGGATGAACTCTTATTTTACATCTACACTTTTCAGAAAAACTCTGGCCACCCTGTCCGGATTATTTCTTACTCTTTTTTTAATCGGCCACTTGGTTGGGAATCTCCAGTTGATCATGCTGTCCGGTTCCGCCGCGCAACAGCAATTCAATGAATACGCTTTTTTCATGACCACTAATCCGGTGGTGAAAATTTTATCCCTTCTCACATACACATCCATTATCCTGCATACAATTTTGACAATCTTTCTTGCCATTCAATCCAAAAATGCCCGCCCTGTAGATTATTCTGTCTCATCTGGAGCCGAGAACAGTAGTTGGTCATCTAGGAACATGCCGCTATTGGGGGTGCTTGTTTTGGTATTTATTGCGATTCATATGAAAAGTTTTTGGTATGAAATGCATTGGGGAGAAGTGGGAAATGACTCTTGGGGCAATCAAGATCTTTACACGGTTGCCGTCACGGCCTTTCGGGAAGTATGGTATACTCTATTTTATGTTTTCAGCATGGTTATTCTTGGGCTCCATTTAAACCATGGTGTTGCATCAGCATTCCAAACGTTAGGGCTTAAAACACAAAAGTATCTTTCTCCAATTGAGAGTTTAGCCGGCGTATTTTCAATTCTTGTTCCGGTAGCATTTGCAAGTATTCCCATCATCCTTTATTTACAGAGCCTCTGATGTTGGAAAGCAGAATTCCAGACGGCCAACTCACAGATAAATGGACGAATTATAAATCAAGAGTCCCATTAGTGAGTCCATCGAACAAACGTCGTCTGGATGTTATTGTTATTGGAACTGGTCTCGCCGGTGCATCCGCCGCATCATCCATGGCAGAAATGGGGTACAATGTAAAAACATTTTGTTTTCAGGATAGTCCCCGTCGCGCTCATTCAATTGCTGCACAAGGTGGGATAAATGCTGCAAAAAATTACCAGAATGACGGCGATTCTATTTACCGTCTTTTTTATGATACCATTAAAGGCGGGGATTATCGTTCCAGAGAAGCCAATGTTTATCGGTTAGCAGAAGTGAGTGCAAATATTATTGATCAATGTGTGGCTCAGGGCGTGCCTTTTGCCCGGGAATATGGTGGTACATTAGATAATCGTTCTTTTGGCGGCGTCCAGGTATCAAGGACCTTCTATGCTCGAGGACAAACGGGACAACAACTCTTACTTGGCGCATATAGTGCTTTAAGTCGCCAGATCGCCAAGGGCAGTGTTACTATGTTTAATCGACATGAAATGTTGGATATAGTAAAAATTGATGGCAAAGCCCGTGGTGTAATTGTCCGTAATTTGATGACGGGAGAATATGAACGTCATTTTGGACATGCTGTTGTTTTAGCCACGGGGGGATATGGAAATGTTTTTTACCTTTCTACCAATGCTATGGGCAGCAATGTAACCGCAGCGTGGAAAGCCTATAAAAAAGGTGCCATGTTTGGGAATCCATGTTTCACACAGATTCATCCAACCTGTATACCAGTGTCCGGAGACTATCAATCCAAATTGACGCTTATGTCTGAATCTTTGCGGAATGATGGCCGGATATGGGTTCCCAAGAAGAAGGGAGACAATCGTCGCCCACGAGATATTCCGGAAGATGAACGTGATTATTATTTGGAACGACGTTATCCGGCATTCGGGAATCTTGTCCCCAGGGATGTTGCTTCCCGTGCAGCCAAAGAACGATGCGATGAAGGATTTGGTGTTGGGCCAACTAAACTTGCCGTTTATCTTGATTTTAAAGATGCGATTAAACGGTTAGGTCAGGATGTGGTGAGTGCCAGGTATGGTAATTTATTCCAGATGTATGCAAAAATTACAGGTGACGATCCTTATACAACGCCCATGCGAATATATCCAGCCGTCCACTATACAATGGGTGGACTTTGGGTAGATTACAATCTTATGACTACTGTTCCGGGACTTTATGCTATTGGGGAATGTAATTATTCAGATCATGGTGCAAACCGATTAGGGGCTTCTGCATTAATGCAAGGATTGGCTGATGGTTACTTTGTCCTTCCTTATACAATTGGTGAATATTTATCCAATGATATTCGCACACCGGCCATTCCTACAGACCATGAAGCATTTGATAAAGCAGAAAAAGATGCACGAGATCGAAATGACCGATTATTGAAAAATAATGGCAATCGCTCTGTAGAAAGCTTTCATCGTGATTTAGGACACATCATGTGGGAGAATTGTGGTATGGCTCGGAACCAAGGAGGGCTCACCAAAGCAATCAGTGAAATTCAATCCTTGAAAAAAGACTATTGGGAAAAGGTCCGTGTCCCCGGTCGAGATAATGTTTTAAATCCAGAATTAGAGAAGGCGGGCCGTGTTGCAGATTTTTTGGAATTAGGTGATTTAATGGTTCGAGACGCACTGGACCGAAGTGAATCCTGCGGAGGGCATTTTCGTGAAGAATCTCAAACCGAAGAAGGTGAAGCTCTCCGAGATGATGAAAATTTCACTTTTTCATCTGCATGGGAATATAAGGGTGAAGCAACAGAACCGATACGGAACAAGGAAGAATTAACATTTGATACAGTTCATTTAACTCAGCGGAGTTATAAGTAATGGCAAACTTGAATCTTACGCTTAAAATCTGGCGTCAGAATGGGCCCAAGGAAACAGGAGAATTCAAAACTTATCACGTAACCGGACTCAATACACATATGTCATTCCTGGAAATGCTGGATGTTCTAAACGAAGAATTAGTGAATACCGGTGATGAACCGGTAGCCTTCGATCATGATTGCAGGGAGGGTATCTGTGGAATGTGTTCTATGGTAATCAATGGTCGACCTCATGGACCTTTAGATGGAACAACCACCTGTCAATTGCACATGCGTCATTTTAACGATGATGATACCATTACTATCGAACCGTGGCGAGCAAAACCATTTCCTGTTATCAAAGATCTAGTGGTAGATAGAACCCCATTTGACCGCATCATTCAGTCTGGTGGATTTGTATCTATAAACACCGGGAGTGCGCCGGACGGAAATGCCATTCCCATCGGAAAAGAAATTGCAGAAGATGCTTTTGATGCAGCCGCCTGTATTGGCTGTGGTGCCTGTGTGGCTGCATGTAAAAATGCATCCGCTAGTTTATTTACAGCATCTAAAATATCTCAATTGGCGTTCTTGCCCCAAGGTCAACCAGAACGGGAAGAGAGGGCGATTCGCATGGTAAAACAGATGGATGAAGAAGGGTTTGGTCACTGCACAAATACGGGTGCCTGTGAAGCAGAATGTCCAAAAGAAATATCAGTGGATCATATCCGTAAAATGAACTGGGAATACCATCGAGCGAACGTAAAGGGATAACAACATTATAATGGTATAAAAAAAGCCCCATTTAAGTGGGGCTTTTTTTGTTTTTAAATGACGGTAGTTTTTATTTTAATCTAAAATTTACTGGGATAGAGATCCAGACTGCCACGGGTCTCTCCCGCTGTTCTGCCGGATGAAATTTTGTCCTGCGAATGGCCTCCATAGCCGCCTCATCCAAACCTGTATTTGGAACACCTTTTAAGATCAGGGTTTCTTTCACGCGACCATTTTGATCAATGAAGGCTTGAACCACAACTACACCTTCAATACCGGCCTCTTGGGCAATCTCAGGGTAAATAGGCCTAATGGCTGATTTAGCTCTCGGAGCTAAATCATATGGTATAAAAGCAACCTTAGGGCCCGAAGGTGGCGGTGGCGGAGCGCCCATATTGGAAAAATCATCAAAATCTAATTCATCTAAAGTGAGGTCGTCAGCAATGTCTTCATCATCTGAAGGGACAGGTATGGAAGGACGTGCGGGAGGGGGCGTATTATCAATTTGCTGGGTCTGGGGAATATCAATATTCTCAATAATGATCTGATCCACACCTTCAAATTCCATGGTATTCTGAAACCGGGGAAATATGAGAAAATTCATGATTACAAGGCCAACTCCAATCAACCCGGTAATTCGAATCACGACTGGGTATTTTATTTTTAGTGGATTTATATATTCCACTAATCAACCAGCGTTTTCGTGGAATAATTTAGTTTCAATGCTTCCACTTTGCGAAGATTTTCATGAATGTCAGAAATGAGTCCCATTTCGGCTTCTTCGTCTCCTTTCAAAGAAACAACTATCTGTGGATCTGCCACTCGTTTGTCATACATGACCAGGGATACATCATCCACGCCAAGCAAACGATCATCAATTGAAATAAGACCCTCTTTAGAAACCCACAATTGAACTGTGTGCCGTTTAGATTTCAACTTTTCGATTCGTTTAGCCTTAGGCAGATTCACTGGGAGCCCGGAATGCTCTTTTAATACAGTTGTAACCATAAAAAAGATAAGAAGCATAAAAATAATATCCGGCATGGATGCCGTAGGGATTTCACTTGAAATTTGTGTTTTACGGGAAAATTTCATTAATTGCTGTTCGCAATTGAGATTCGTTTAGCATCGGCCATTTTCAATTGGTCGATGACACGAACATAATCATTATATGTGGTTTTCGGGTGGGACTTTACTGAAATGATAAGTTTATCATTTTTCCGAAGTTTTTGTCCTACAACACGATGGATCTGTGCCACACTGATAGGTTCTTCATCTAAAAGTACTTTTCCCTGAGAATTGATTAGGCAGTTCAGGATATTTTCTTTTCGGATCTCAATTTCTATATCACCGGGAGGCGGGAGGACAATACCTAGCCCCTTGTCCGTATCTATCGTTGTGGTTACAAGAAAAAATATTAGGAGCAAAAAGGCAATATCTGCCATAGAAGATGTGGGAATTTCCCCACCTTTAAATCTGCGTTTTTTGGCCATACGGCTTAAGAGTTTTTATTTTTTCTGAGATTCTTTCTCGTACAAGTGATCCATGATCTTTACAGACTGCTCTTCCATATCCAACACAAGTTTATCGATTCGGGATACAAAAAGATTTTGACACGTCTGGATGATCATAGCCACAATCAATCCGAATGCGGTGGTTAATAGTGCTTGGGAAATTCCCCCTGCCACAACAGCAGGCGAAATATCGTTGGCAGCTTTAATAGCGTCAAATGCACTAATCATCCCCACAACCGTTCCAGTAAACCCGAGCATGGGCGCGATAGTGATCACAGCATTTAGCCAGATCATATTCTTTTCAAGAAATGCCATTTCGATTGACCCGGCATTTTGAATCGCTTTCTCAACATCATTTAATCCGCGATGCATTCTTGAAAGCCCTGCGTGAAAAATCGCAGAAACGGGTCCATCCGTTTCTTTACAAAGCTCTACTGCGCCTGTTGTGCCATTTTCATCAATTGCATTGGTGATTTCATCGAAAAAAGATTGTGAATCGACAGCAGACATCATCAGTGAATAAAATCGCTCGATGGCAAACCCCAGCCCAAATAAAAGGGTCAGTAGGATCGGCCACATGAAACCGCCACCTTCTAGAAAATAATGAACCATAGTGTTACTCCGGTTTTAATCTGATTAAAATAATGAAAAAAAGTTATTTAAAAGACGCTGAATTTAGTTTAGGGATTCTAAAAATGCATTAGCTTCATTAAAGTGTTTCATAGACTCGATCACCTGATTATCTAACTGCAATCGGATATTGGCCGCTTCGTCTTTGCCCCAGACAGATCCAGCAATTTCACTTTTAATTCTATTATCGATAAAATCAGAATTTGTTCTTAAAGAATCTTGGATTACATCTATAGAATCTTTTTCAAGATGTACCAGAAAATCATCAAATAATTTCTCTGATACTTCCCAGGTATCCCTGAATTTTACAAATGAATGAAACTCGTTTGAGCGTGTAGATGCAAATTTAGATGCGAAATTAAATATGGGTCGTTTAGCATTTCTTAATACTTTTCCCGTTTCCCCATTAATGGTGTTTTTATATGGAATATAAACATCGGGTGTAATACCGCCACCGCCATAAACAACACGCCCTGATTTTGTACTGTATTTTGGACGTAGTTCTTTCAAGCTATCAATCTTGGATTCACGGTCCGTTTCATACAATTCTCTATAGTATGATAAATCATTTCCATTTTCATAAGGTCGCTGAATCAAGCGCCCAGAAGGTGTGTAATATCGGGCAATAGTCACACGAACTGCTGCGCCGGAATCTAAGGGCAACTGGCGCTGAACAAGCCCTTTTCCAAAACTTGTTTCACCTACAACAAGTCCACGATCTAAATCTTGGATTGCCCCTGAAACAATTTCACTGGCACTGGCAGATCCTCGATTGATCATAACTATGAGTGAAAAGCTATCCCAACCTATTTTTGGATTTGATGAAAAGACCTGATTGGACTCTTTGATTTTTCCTATGGTATAAACCAAGGTATCTGTTGATGTAATAAATTGATCTGATACGGCTGCCGCTTGTTCTAAAAAACCACCACTGTTGCCACGAAGGTCAAACAACAGGCGCGTCATACCCTGGGATTGAAGTTTTTCTAGGGCGGATTTGACTTCAGTAGTTGTTGTGGCGGAGAATCGTCGTAGGAAAATATATCCGGTATTTTCATCGATCATAGTAGCTGCACCCACGCTGTAAATAGGGATATTATCCCGAATAATTGTCACGTCAAATGGTTTTTGGGTCCCAAGTCGACTGATGGTAACATCAACCTTGGTGCCTTTTCTTCCCCGTAGTTTTTTGAAGACTTCATCTTTGGTGATCTTATATGCATCTTCACCATTGATAGCGATTATTTTATCTCCCGGCATGAGTCCAACGAAATCTGATGGACTGTCCGGTACCGGTGATATGACGGTAATAAAACCATCCAAAATATCAAATTCAATTCCAATACCTTGGAATTTCCCCTTAAAAAGTTCATTTATATTTTCCTGTTCTTTGGCAGGAATGTAGGTGGAGTGAGGATCTAATTCTTCCATAAGTCCATGAAAAGCACCATCCATCACTTTATCCATATCAACGGAATCAAAATAAAAATGATTAACATATGAAATGATCTGTTGCAGCACATTGATCTTTTCTCTTAAGACCTTGTATACATTTTGATTGCTGGAATAAGCTTTTGGAATAAATAGGAAAGCAGCTAGCAAAAAGCCCATTGTTGCAGATAGAGCTATTGGCCCAATCTGGCGGAAATTCTTAAACATTATTTTTTTATTATTTTTTATAAACCAATATAAAGCATCGTTCGAAACGATGCACCTTGGATTGCAGATGCAGGTGAATCACTAATTTTTGTTCTTCCATTTAATACCCAATTCCCCGCTGGAATAGTTCCTTTATTAAACCCTACGCTAATCCGTAATCCTAATCGTTCTAAAAACTGCCATTTTACTGCAACATATGGTTGGAAATTAAAAAATGTTGCACTTACATCCCTTAATAAGCCTGGGACAGTTCCAGGTAAAACAACTGGATCATCATAATTATCTGCGCCCACACCATAATACAACGTTCCTGTACTGTCCATAGTGCCATATGCGTTATTAAATACTGTTCCCCATCTTGGATTGCCGCTCTGTTGATCCACGGCAATGCCTGCCCGCGCTAGGCCCATTAGAGCCCCAGCTGATAATTCAAGATCCTGTAGAAGAGGCATAACGTATTCGATAGATGCAGCGCCCATAGAAATTGTGAATTTTCCTTCAATCGTTGGACTAAAGAATTGAGTATAATCTTTAAACTCCTCACCTTCACCTACATCCCATACGCCATTATCATTATCATCGGTCCAATCTAATTGGCCATTCGGCTCTAAATTTCCTTGGTC
>MPLX02359867.1_pt1 | contig 32062 bp, 25 predicted proteins | sample 1617341 | NCBI WGS metagenome assembly MPLX02 (sample SAMN05944804, study PRJNA350692) | marine metagenome | biome: marine; feature: ODZ; material: water; isolation source: 120 m water sample filtered on 0.2 um supor filter | place: Pacific Ocean | collected 2012-04-08 | depth 120m m | reverse complement strand
GTGGTGACCGTAGCTCAGTTGGTAGAGCCCCGGATTGTGATTCCGGCCGTCGTGGGTTCGAGTCCCATCGGTCACCCCAGTTTCTTTTTAGGTGTGTACAGGCAGTGGTGATACGGGCCGTTAGCTCAGTTGGTAGAGCAGCTGACTCTTAATCAGCGGGTCGCAGGTTCGATCCCTGCACGGCCCACCAGGTAAACGGGCGATCGGGTTTGACATAATCGAGCCTGGTCTTTACCGCCCGGGAGATCCGGCGCGAAAGTGGCGGAATTGGCAGACGCGCTGGCTTTAGGTGCCAGTGGGGCAACCCGTGGGAGTTCGAGTCTCCCCTTTCGCACCAATTACCCGGCTCAGCCGGGCTCGTGCGGCAAACGATGCCGTGTGGGTATGTTGAACACCAAGGCAGGTATGTATGGATATATCAATGGAAACCACGGGCGCCATCGGTCGGCGTATGACAATAAAGGTGCCGGCTGAGCAGCTTGATGGCGCCATCAGTACGCGCCTGAAGCGTTTGGCGCGTACCGCCAAGATCCCGGGTTTTCGCCCCGGCAAAGTGCCGATGAAAGTGATCGAGTCCCGTTATGCTGATCAAGCATTGGCCGAGGCGGCTGACGAGTTGATTGGCTCAAGCTACCGCGAGGCCATCATGGGTGAGTCGGTCGAGGCCGCAGGCCCACCTTCGATCGAACCCAAGACTCTGGCGCGAGGTGAGGATCTGGAGTTTGTCGCCAGTTTTGAGATTTTTCCCGAGATCCCCCGGGCCGATATCCGGGACATGCCGATTGAGCGCAATACCTGCGAAGTGGGTGATGAGGAGATCGATCAGACGATCGATACATTACGCAAACAGCGCACCAACTATACGCCGGGTGATTCACCTGCCCAGACAGACGATCGTGTCCTCATAGATTTTGAAGGTCGGGTTGATGGTGAGGTTTTCGAAGGGGGCGTGGCTGAGGATTACCCGATAGTGTTGGGCAAGGGGGCGCTGTTGCCTGAGTTTGAAGCCCAGTTGACTGGGGCCAGCACCGGTGAGGAGTTGACCATAAAGCTGACTTTTCCTGAAGATTACCCCGGCGCTGCTGTGGCGGGGAAGAAAGCCGAGTTTGCCGTGAAGGTTAAAGAGGTCGGCAAGCCCGAGGTACCCGATATAGACGAAGCATTTATCCGCACTTTCGGGGTGAAGGATGGCCTGGAAGCCTCTTTTCGGGAAGAAATCCGAGAGAATCTCAAGGGTGAGCGGGATCAAAGAGGTCGCGCCCAGGTGCGCCAGGCCGTGCTCGAGGCGCTGATGAAAAACAATGAATTTGAAGTGCCCGCAGCGCTGGTGGATGATGAAATCAATCGTGCAATTATGGCCGTGCGTGAGCAACTGCGTCAGCAGGGCCTACCCCATGACGGGCCGATTGATCGTGCTAATTACCTTGATGAGTCTTATCGACGGGTACGTCTGGGCCTGGTACTGCACGAAGTCGTCAAGCAGCGCGAGATTAAACCTGATCCAGATAAGGTGCGCGCACGAGTGACCGAGATGGGATCCAGTTACGATGATCCAGAACAGTTTGCACGCTGGTATTACGAGGACAAGCATCGCCTGGCTCAGGTCGAATCTGTTATCGTGGAAGAGCGGGCGATAGAGGTGTTGCTTGATGAAGCCCAGGTGACTGACAAAGCGCTGAGTTTTGAAGAGTTCATGCGTCCCCCTGCCCGCGCTTTGGCAACTCCTGAAAACGCCGACAGTTAACCGGAAAACTCGATATGACAAAGACATTTGGCGGTCCCGAAAATTTTGAGCCTCAAAACCTGGGCCTGGTTCCCATGGTCATCGAGACAACCGGTCGAGGCGAGCGGGCCTACGATATTTATTCCCGACTGCTTAAAGAGCGTGTGATCTTCATGGTGGGCCAAGTCGAAGATCATATGGCCAACCTGATCGTTGCCCAACTGTTGTTCCTGGAATCGGAGAATCCCGATAAAGATATCCACCTTTACATCAATTCTCCCGGTGGAGCGGTGAACGCAGGGATGGCGATCTACGATACCATGCAGTTCGTCCGCCCCAGTATCAGCACCGTGTGTATTGGTCAGGCGGCCAGCATGGGGGCTGTGATTCTCGCCGGTGGGGCGCCGGGTAAGCGTTTCACCTTACCGCATTCTCGGATCATGATTCACCAGCCTTGGGGCGGTTTCCAGGGCCAGGCTACCGATATCGATATTCATGCCCGCGAAATCCTGCGCTTGCGTGAGCGCTTGAATCACGTATTGGCCTCTCATACCGGCCGCGATGTGGAAACAGTTTCGGCAGATACCGAGCGGGATAATTTCATGGATGAGAACGAGGCGCTCGAGTACGGTATTGTTGATCGGGTGATTAAGAGTCGCGCAGACGAATAGGTTTCTGCTTTGGCAGGGGCGTCATCGGCAGGTGCTTGCATTTTTCCGCTAAACCTTGCATCGTTAGCCCTGAGACAGAGGAAGATTCTGCAAAATCTCTGGTTTATGACTGAGCGGGAGGACTGATGGCGGACAGCGACGGCGACAAGAAAGGTGACAAACTGCTGTATTGCTCTTTTTGCGGAAAGAGCCAGCACGAGGTCCGCAAACTTATCGCAGGGCCGTCGGTTTTTGTGTGCGATGAGTGTGTCGAACTGTGCAACGAGATTATCCGCGAAGAGGCCGAGGATGCTGAGACCCCTCAGGCTGCCGGTGCACGCTACCCCACGCCACAGGAGATCTGCGAACGTCTGGATGATTACGTGATCGGACAGCCGGAAGCCAAGAAGGTGCTTTCGGTTGCTGTCTATAATCATTACAAGCGCATCGAACATGAAGACGCCGAGAGCGGCGGTGGCGTCGATATTTCCAAGAGCAACATCCTGTTGATCGGGCCGACCGGCTCGGGCAAGACCTTGCTGGCGGAAACCTTGGCGCACGAGCTCAACGTCCCCTTCACGATCGCTGATGCGACCACCTTGACCGAGGCGGGTTATGTCGGTGAGGACGTCGAAAATATCATCCAGAAACTCCTGCAAAAGTGTGATTATGATGTGGAGAAAGCCCAGGTCGGGATCGTCTATATCGACGAGATCGACAAGATTTCGCGCAAGGCAGATAACCCGTCGATTACGCGCGATGTATCTGGCGAAGGAGTCCAGCAGGCATTACTTAAACTGATCGAGGGCACGGTCGCCTCAGTACCGCCCCAAGGCGGGCGCAAGCATCCGCAGCAGGAGTTCCTGCAGGTCGATACCCGGAATGTGCTGTTTATCTGTGGCGGCGCTTTTGCTGGCCTTGAGAAGGTTATCCAGGAGCGTTCGGAAAAATCTGGGATCGGTTTCGGTGCTGATATCAAGAGTAAGACGGATGAAGACCGCGTGAGTGAGTTTTTGCGTGATCTGGAGCCCGAGGATCTCATCAAGTATGGCCTGATTCCCGAGTTTGTGGGGCGTATGCCGGTAGTGGCCACGCTGGAAGAGCTCGATGAAGAGGCGCTGGTGACTATTCTGACCCAACCGAAAAATGCCCTGGTCAAGCAGTACCAGAAGCTGTTCGAACTCGAAGGGGTCGAGCTGGAGATTCGAGAGGACGCCCTGAGATCGATTGCTCAGCGAGCCACTGATCGCAAGACCGGCGCGCGAGGCTTGCGCTCCATTCTGGAAAAAGCGCTACTTCAGACCATGTTTGAGCTGCCATCTATGGAAAACGTCACCCGGGTGACGGTGGACGCCAATGTAATTGAAGATGGGGCTCAACCCCTTTTCATGTATGAAGACGGGCAGCGCAACGTCTCCAGCCAGTCATCCTGAAAGGCTGAATATCCGGGAATGTTGCCGGGTGGCCGTGCTTGAAAAAGGCCTCGCCCAACCCCAGTTATCCTTTAATCGCTGAAAAACATCTTTTTGCGCAGTGAATCGCGTTAACGAGATAACATACGAGAACTCATCGCCCCGGGGAAATTCATGAGCGACGAAACGTCTACCGAAACCATCACACCTCGAACTCGCTACCATATGCTGCCGTTGCGGGACGTGGTTGTTTTTCCGCACATGGTCATTCCGCTTTTTGTCGGTCGGGAAAAGTCGATCAACGCGCTTGAAGAAGCGGTGCAGGCCGGAAAGCAGATCTTTCTTGCCGCGCAGCACGATGCCGCAGATGATGATCCGGCACCAGAGAATATCTTCGGGATCGGTACTGTTGCCAATATCCTGCAGTTGCTGAAACTTCCAGATGGCACAGTCAAGGTGCTTGTTGAGGGTATATCTCGGGCGGGGATTGTCAACTACGTTGAAACCGAGGAGAGTTTTGTTGTCGACGCTGCACCTGTCACTGAGGGTGATTTCGACGAACGTGAGGGTGAGGTACTGATGCGTACTGTCACCTCCGAGTTTGAGCAGTACGTCAAATTGAACTCGAAAATCCCACCCGAGGTGCTCACCTCTCTAAGCGGCATTGATGATCCCGGACGGCTCGCCGATACGATTGCCGCGCACCTGACATTGCGCAACGACGAAAAGCAGAAGATTCTGGAGTTCGGTAATGCCCGTGAGCGCCTTGAGCATATCCTGGGCATTATGGAGTCGGAAATCGATCTATTGCAGGTCGAAAAACGTCTGCGAGGCCGCGTCAAGAAGCAGATGGAAAAGAGCCAGCGTGAGTACTATCTGAATGAGCAGATGAAAGCCATTCAGAAAGAGTTGGGGGAAATGGATGATGCCCCCAATGAGATGGAAGAACTACAGCAGAAGGTAGACCAGGCAGGCATGCCTAAGGAGGCCCGGGAAAAGGCCGAATCGGAGCTCAAGAAATTGCGCATGATGTCACCCATGTCTGCTGAAGCTACTGTGGTGCGTAATTACATTGACTGGCTTGTTCAGGTGCCCTGGAAAAAGCGTAGCCGGATTTCCAAGGATCTTGCTAAAGCAGAGTCGGTACTCGAAGCCGATCATTACGGGCTTGAGAAGGTCAAGGAACGCATTCTGGAGTACCTTGCCGTCCAACAGCGCATCAACAAAGTGAAAGGACCGATTCTGTGTCTGGTGGGCCCGCCTGGCGTGGGCAAGACCTCATTGGGTGAATCCATCGCTCGTGCGACCCATCGAAAGTTTGTGCGGATGTCTCTGGGTGGTGTGCGGGATGAGGCTGAGATTCGCGGCCATCGGCGTACCTACATTGGCTCGATGCCCGGCAAGATCGTGCAGAACATGTCACGCACCAAAACCCGCAACCCACTGTTCATGCTCGATGAGGTCGATAAGATGTCAATGGATTTTCGCGGCGACCCTTCGTCGGCACTGCTCGAAGTGCTGGACCCGGAGCAGAATCACAAATTTGGCGACCACTATCTGGAGGTAGATTACGACTTATCCGAGGTTATGTTCGTAGCCACAGCCAATACGCTGAATATTCCCAGCCCACTGTTGGATCGTATGGAAGTGATCCGAATTTCTGGCTATACCGAAGATGAGAAAATCAATATCGCTACCCGCTATCTCGTTATCAAACAAAAGCGCAATAACGGGCTTAAGGATGAAGAGATCAGTATCAACCAGCAAGCACTGGTGGATATCGTCCGTTATTACACGCGCGAGGCTGGGGTTCGCGCACTCGAACGCGAGATCGCTAAAATTTGTCGAAAAGTAGCCAAGGAATTGCTGCTCGATGGCAACAAGACACGAGTTCAGGTGACAGCCCGCAACCTGGCTAAGTACCTAGGTGTACGCCGCCACCGTTATGGTCGTGCGGAGGAAGGTAACCGGGTGGGTCAGGTGACGGGCCTGGCCTGGACTGAGGTCGGCGGTGAGTTGCTCACCATAGAGGCGGCCGTAATGCCGGGTAAAGGTAAGCACAGTTTTACTGGCAAACTCGGTGATGTTATGCAGGAATCGATCCAGGCCGCGATGTCGGTAGTGCGGACTCGCTCTGCCCAGTACGGCATCGATGTGGATTTTTACCAGAAACAGGATATCCATATACACGTGCCCGAAGGAGCCACTCCCAAAGATGGCCCCAGCGCGGGTGTGGGTATGTGCACAGCAGTCATCTCCGCCATGACGGGTATCGCAGCTCGCGCGGATGTTGCTATGACGGGTGAGATTACTCTGCGCGGAGAAGTGCTGCCTATCGGCGGGCTCAAGGAAAAACTGTTGGCCGCTCATCGCGGCGGTATTGGCACTGTGTTGATCCCCAAGGAGAACGAGAAGGACCTCACTGAGATTCCCAGAAATATCAAAGGGGGTCTGAAAATCATTCCGGTACGTTGGATTGATGAAGTTTTCGCCGTGGCACTTGAGCGCCTGCCGGAGCCGGAGACGATAAATCCGGGTGATACCCCGGTTGTACAGGAAGAAGCCGAAACCCCGGCTAAAACGCCAGCCAGAGCGCACTAGCGGGCAGGTTTTCCGCAAGCACACACGCCGCGGCGGTATAGCCGGGATACGGGTCTGGCGCTTGAGTTCTGGGCAACGAGCGTCTTGTTTTCATGTTTTTGCTAGTATTTCTTTAGGTAGTTTCTCAAGTTTCTGTTGCAACTGACGTGCGGGCAGTCGGTTGGTAAAGGCGGTTGACACCGATTTTTTCCAGTTGGTATAAGGGGTGGGCCCAGGTGCGTGTGGCCATCAAGCGCAACCCGCGAGATGGTGACGGGCCTGAAGGGCGCAGCCGTTTAACGGAAAACCCCATCGTGGGATCAAGAGGAACCGAGCATGAATAAAGCCGATCTGATCGATTCGGTCGCATCTGCAACCGGTCTGGGTAAAGCTGAAGCGGATTCAGCTGTGGAGTCTGTTCTGGATGTGATCAGTGCCGCGCTGCAGCGCGGGGAGAGCGTGTCATTGGTTGGGTTTGGCATCTTCTCTGTCAGTGAGCGTGCTGGCCGTATAGGTCGAAACCCACGCACTGGTGAGAGCATCACTATCGCACCGTCCCGGGCGCCTAAGTTTAAGGCTGGCAAAGGCCTTAAGGATGCCGTAAACTAGCGCGCCCCCCGGGGGTGCTTAGCTCAGTTGGGAGAGCGTCGCCCTTACAAGGCGAAGGTCGCAGGTTCGAACCCCGCAGCACCCACCAAGGCCCTGCGGTGCAGCGCATCGTTGGATCGAAACGGTTATTTACCCGGAGCGGTAGTTCAGTTGGTTAGAATACCGGCCTGTCACGCCGGTGGTCGCGGGTTCGAGTCCCGTCCGCTCCGCCATCTATTATGGGCACCGGGGTCCGAATACGGACTCTGTGGCCGGGCTGGTTCAGGAACCGCATGAATCGCCTGTAGTTGCCCGCCACTTGCAGGGACTGGTTGAACCGGCCGGCATCTACTATTTAGCAACACATCATCTGGGTACCTAATCAATGCTGACAGCAATCAGAGATCGCGCAACCGGGTGGATTGCCTGGGCACTGGTTATCCTGATCACGATCCCTTTTGCTCTTTGGGGCATCAATTCCTATTTCGAAGGCGCATCGAAGATCGTTGTCGCGACGGTCAACGGGGTTGATCTGGAGCGCCCGCCTTACCAGCAAGCACTCTCAGAGCAGCGTCGCTCTTTGGTTCAGATCATGGGGCGCAATGTGGATGCAGAGTATTTCTCCAGCACAGCCTTTAAAACCCAGGTCCTTGATTCGCTTATCGACAACAACTTACAGGCGGCGTATCTGCGCGAGCGCGGGTACCGGGTTACTGATGAGCAGTTGTCGCAGCGAATCGCGTCATTTGCTGCTTTTCAGAGCGATGGCGTATTTGATCCGACTCGTTATGAAACGCTCGTACGAAACGCTGGTTTGTCGGTCGAGGCGTTTGAACAGCAGCAGCGCCAGCAGGGCGCTGTCGATCAATTGCGTATTGGACTAAGCGAAACGGCATTTGTCATCCCTGCCATGACGGATCGGGCGATCGGGCTTTTGTTGCAGCGTCGTCGTGCCAACTACACAGTACTCGAACTTGAGCCATTTGCTCAGGCCGCCAAGGTGACGCCAGTGGCCGTCCAGGCAGAATATGAAAAGCATCCTCAGCGGTATGTGCAGCCGGCACAGATGCAGGTGGATTATCTACAACTGTCTGTTGATGCCCTGGCAGAGCAGATAGCGGTACCCGAAGCATCGGCGCAGGATTATTACGACACAAATATCGATCGATTTTCCCAGCCCGGTAGCCGAAGCGCGAGCCATATCCTGATCAGCGTACCGGCTGATGCCACCTCCGATACGGTTGATACCGCACGAGTGAAAGCGACTGAACTAGCGGCAAGGGCCCGGGCAGGGGAAGATTTTGCAGAACTTGCCCGCACCCAGTCTGATGATCCGGGTTCTGCCGGGCGTGGTGGTGTCCTGGGTATTATTCGACCCGGCACCATGACTGAGCCCTTCGAGGAGGCGGTTTTTGCTTTGGCTCAGGACGAAATCAGCCAACCGGTGCGTACCGAGTATGGTTGGCACGTGATCCACCTCACCGATCTCAGAGAAAGCCAGGCCAAACCTTTTACTGAGGTCCGTAGTGAGATTCTTTCCCTGCTGGCGCGTGAATCAGCCGAGGCGCAGTTCCTGGTGCTGGCAGAGGACTTCCAGAATATGGTCTTTGAGCAGCCCGGTTCGCTTGTACCGGTGTCTGACGCTTTGGGCCTGTCGGTTCAGCGCAGTGGTTGGTTCTCTCGTGTTGCCGGTAGTGGGATTGGCGCCAATGCGATTGTTCGTGAGGTGTCGTTCAGCGACGAAGTCCGTGTGGATCGCCTCAACAGCGAGATGCTGGAAATCGACAGCGACACGCTGGTGGCTGTGCACTACGCTGACTTTCAGGAGCAGCGCCCGCAGGCGTTCTCAGAGGTTCGCGACCACATTGAGGATAATCTGGTATCAGCAGCAGCCCTAGCGGACCAGGAAGCCGCCGGGCAGGCGCTGATCGATTTACTGCGGGCAGGCACGAACTGGCTGGCTGCACTGGATGCGCGTGAGCTCGTTTCAAGGGAATTGCCCTCGGAGATCGCGAATCTGGTCGATCCGCTTGAGCAGGGTGTCGCGGCAGCGGTATTTTCTGCTTCCGCCCCGGTCGTCGGTAGCACTACCTACGGCGGTGTTCGACTGGATGTCAGTCGTTACGTCGTGTTCCAGTTGGAGGAGGTCCTGCCGGGGGATCCAGTCAAGGCAACAGCAGAACAGCGCCAGCAGATTGAGGGCCTTATCGCCACTCGCGCAGGAGAAGAGCTTTTTACCGGAGTCGCTCGTGCGCTGCGGTCGGCAGCGCAGGTGACGGTTTTCGAGGAGAACCTGTAGTCCGTTTAGGGCGGGACGTCTCAGGACTCCTCAGCAAAGCTCGGGCTGATACCGACGGTATTAAAGCCGCCGTCCACGTAAGTAATCTCTCCGGTGATGCCCGAAGCCAAATCTGAGCACAGAAATGCAGCAGTATTGCCGACTTCCTCTATCGTGACACCGCGGCCCAGAGGAGCGGTGTTCTCGTAGAAGTGCATCATCTTCTTGAAACCCCGAATTCCAGATGCAGCCAGCGTTCTGATCGGCCCAGCAGAGATGCCATTCACCCGAATACCCTTATCGCCTAGTGATTGGGCGAGGTAGCGCACGTTGGCTTCCAGACTCGCTTTAGCCAGGCCCATCACGTTATAGCCCGGCATTGATCTTTGCGACCCGATATAACTGAGGGTCAACATGGCGCTCCCAGGATTCATCATGGGGCGCAGTGATCGGGCTAGTGCCGCAAAACTATAGGAGCTGATTTCGTGGGCAGTGCGGAACCCTTCCCGGGTTACTGCATCAAGGTACAACCCCTCAAGTTCTTCCCGCGGCGCAAAGGCTATGGAGTGCACCAGAATGTCCAGGTGATCCCAATGCTGTTCCAGTGCTTCACGCATAGCATCGATGTCGCTGTCGTTGGACACATCGCAGCGGATTGCAGTCTCTGAACCCAGGGCCGCAGCGAATTTTTTGGCTCGCTCCCCCAGTTTGTCGTTTTCATAGGTCAGTACCAGGTCGGCACCTTCCCGGGCCATTGCCTGGGCAATACCCCAGGCAATGGAGCGATTCGAGGCGACCCCGGTCACCAGTGCGCGTTTGCCATCGAGAAATCCCATTTTTTCTAATGCCCTTGGGTAGAATGAAGCCAGCAATGACTTTTATCTCAAGCCCGAGCCACTGTCAAAGTCCGGTCAGATCCTCCATGGAGGCTGGCGTATCCATTGTGGCAATGAGTCCGCAAATGCTGCCCCGAGCGCAGGTGCTGGCATCACGCCTGGCTTTGGAGTTGATACCCCGCTCCGCCGATGCTGCCGGCCTGGTACTTGAGGTTCATCCGGATAATCTGGCGTTGCGCGACTGCACCCGGCCAGGTACGCGAGCGCTGGTCATTGAGCCCCACGCCAGGCGCGCGCCAGCGTACGGTCGAGACCTCATATCGCGAGCACTGGGGCGGGGTTGTCGAACCGTGATCGATGCGACCGCGGGTTTTGGCACCGATGCTTTTGATTTTGTTCGGCGCGGCAAGCAGGTGTTGGCTATAGAGCGAGTCGGGGTGATCGCTGAAATGCTAATGGAGGCAGCACGGCGTTCTTGTGAACAGCATGGCCGGGATGATCTGACCGTCATCAGCGCAGATGCCCGTGAACAGATTGCGAAGCAGGCCCGGGCAGATGTGATATTTCTTGATCCTATGTTTCCCGGCCGTGACCGTCATAGCGCCCGGCCCCGCAAGGCCCAACAACTGCTACGCGCGCTTGCCGGCGATGATTTGGATGCTGAGGAATTGGCGCGAATTGCCAGAGATAAGGCTCTAAAGCGGGTGGTGATAAAACGTCCGCGTACAGCTCCACCCCTGGCAGGGAAGCCTGACCACTGTTTCAGGGGGCGATCTGTGCGCTATGACATCTATTTCTCACACACACGATGAGCGCCCGCCACTGGTTCTACCTGCCTGAGTTGGAAGATGCCGGCGTACACACCGTGCTCCAGGGGTCGCAAGCCAGCCATGCTATACGGGCTCGCCGGCTGAGACCCGGCGATCCTGTTGTTGTTTTTGATGGCGCCGGCGGCACTGCATCTGGCCTGATCAGTGAGATCGTTCAGCGGCCATTGCAGGTTCATCTGCAACTGGAAGATTTCCGGGTGTTGCCTGTGCCAGGCTACCGGATCCATCTGTTGAGTGCTCTGCCTAAGGGTGAGCGTCAGGCCACGATGCTGGATATGGCAACACAATTGGGGATGACCGACTTTACCGCTCTGGCATGTGACCGCAGCGTCAGTCAGGCACAGGATCGGGCACGGGCACGTTGGCAGCGGCTGTTGATTGAGGCCTGCAAGCAGAGCCACCGGCCACGACTGCCGACTCTGCACCCGCCACTGACGGTTGACTCCTGGGCAGCCCAGGTCAGCGCCGGGGATGCTGTTGTGCTCCTTGGGGATGCACATGGGGCACCACCGGCACAACTTTTTCTGTCCCAGCTTCAGGAGGGTACGATGTTTTGCCTGCTGGTGGGTCCTGAGGGGGGGTTCACACCCCGGGAATGTGATCTGCTCGACACCGTTGCACCGCTGGGGGTATCCCTGGGTCGGGGCGTACTGCGGATCGAGACCGCCGCAGTCGCTATGGTTGCCCTGGCCGCCAGTCTGGCGCCTGGCTGCCCCGAATAAGTCTTGAGTTGATAAATTGTGTCAGGGCAGGTCCGTAATCCGGGCTTGCTGGGTGTTCAGTTCTTCAAGATCCCGCACCAGTTGGTCTGCGCGATCTTGTTCCTTGGTTACAACCGCTTCCGGGGCACGGTCCAGAAAGTCAGGGTTCGATAGTTTGGTCTGGCTGCGTTCCAGATCGGCCGTGAGTTTTTCAATCTCTCGATGCAGACGCTTGAGTTCAGCTTCACGGTCGATCACCGAACCCAAAGGCACGAGAATTTTCATGTCACCGACCAGCGCAGTGGCGCTTTGCTCAGTTTGTTCCGTATCGCTGATATAGGTCAGGCTTTGCAGTCGGGCCAGCGCCGCCAGCAGGGTACGAAATTGGTCGGCGCGGCGGCAGTCATGATCGCTGCCACCCTGCAGCATGGCCGGTAGGGCCTTATGGGGTTCAATATTCATTTCACCGCGAATGTTGCGCAGCCCGCCGACAACGGTTTGGATCCATTCCAGATCAGCTAGGGCCTCGCTATCGATCAGGCTCTGATCACATTGTGGATAAGGTTGCTGCATGATCGATTGACCAGTGGCGGTCGTACGTGATCGCAGTTGTTGCCACAAGGTTTCGGTGATGTAAGGCATGATCGGGTGGATCAGGCGCAGTGCAGCGTCAAGGGTATTGACCAGGGTTTGGCGTACGCCGGCTTTGCGATCCTCCGTCAAAGCGGTATCGGCCAGTTGGATTTTGGCGATCTCGAGGTACCAGCTGCAGTACTCATCCCAAGTGAAAGTATGCAGTGCCTGTACCGCCTGATCAAAGCGGTAAGCAGCCATCGCGTTCTCAACACTGCTGGCAACCTGCTGTAGTCGAGAAGTAATCCAGCGCTCTGCAGGACCAGTTTCGAAGTGGCTGAGTGGGTTACCCGCCACAGATTCAGTATTCATCATAACGAAACGCGCAGCGTTCCACAGTTTGTTGCAGAAATTGCGAAAGCCCTCTATCCGTCCCAGATCAAATCGAATATCCCGGCCCTGCGTGGCCAGACTGGCGAATGTGAAACGCAGTGCATCGGTACCAAAAGAGGGAATCCCGTCGGGAAACTGGCGCCGCGTCACCTCGGCAATCCGTTTGGCCATTTGCGGTTGCATCAGCCCGGCAGTGCGTTTTTCAACCAGATCGCAAAGCTCAATGCCGTCGATCAAATCCAGCGGATCCAGCACGTTACCCTTGGATTTGGACATTTTCTGCCCATCGGCATCGCGCACCAGGCCATGGACATAGACCTCATGAAAGGGTACGTCACCGGCGAACTTCAGGCCGAACATGATCATTCTCGCCACCCAGAAGAAAATAATGTCAAAGCCGGTTACCAGCACGCTGGTGGGGTAGAAGGTGTTGAGTTCCTCGGTTGAGTTGGGCCAGCCCAGGGTAGAAAAAGGCCACAGGGCTGATGAGAACCAGGTGTCAAGTACGTCTTCATCCTGGCGCAGGCGGACTTCCTGACCATGAAGTTCTCGTGCCTGATCCTGTGCCTGGGACTCATCCCGGGCGACGAAGATATTCCCTTGATCGTCATACCACGCCGGAATCCGGTGACCCCACCAGATTTGTCGGGAAATACACCAATCCTGGATATTGCGCATCCACTCAAAGTAGGTGCGGCTCCAGTTTTCAGGCACAAAGCGGATATCCCCATCTTCGACAGCCTTGATGGCCGGTTGTGCCAGCGGTTCGGCCCTTACAAACCACTGGTCCGTCAGATAGGGCTCGACCACGGCCTGCGAACGGTCCCCGCGGGGCACCATCGAGGTGTGCTCATCGATCCGTTCGATCAGATCTAAGCTCTTGAGTTGTGCGACGATTTTCTCCCTCGCGTCATAACGATCCAGCCCATGGTAAATAGAGTCGGGCAGATCGATGGCCGCGCTGGAATCCAGAATATTGATCGGATCCAGCCCATGGCGGGCCCCCACTTCATAATCATTAAAATCGTGCGCTGGGGTAATTTTCAGACAGCCAGTACCAAATTCAGGGTCTACGTAGTTATCGGCAATGATCGGGATCTCGCGCTCGGTCAACGGTAGACGGACGCAACTATCAACGAGGTGGCGGTACCGCTCATCGTCAGGGTGCACGGCTACTGCCGTATCTCCAAGCATGGTTTCTGGCCGCGTCGTGGCGACAACAACGTGGCCGCTGCCATCAGCCAGTGGATAGCGAAGATGCCAGAGAAAACCGTTCTCTTCTTCAGATAGCACTTCCAGGTCCGACAGTGCGGTATGCAGTACGGGATCCCAGTTAACCAGCCGCTTACCTCTGTAGATCAGGTTCTCTTCGTAGAGTCGAACAAAGACTTCTCGTACGGCATGCGATAACTCCTCGTCCATGGTGAAGCGTTCGCGGCTCCAGTCCAGGGAGGCGCCCATGCGCCGCAGTTGCCGGGTAATAGTGCCACCGGATTCATGTTTCCATCGCCAGACACGATCGATGAAGGCGTCGCGACCCAGGTCATAGCGGGTCTGACCCTGGATGTCCAGTTGCCGCTCGACCACCATCTGAGTTGCAATGCCCGCATGGTCCGTGCCCGCCTGCCACAGCGTTTTGTGGCCGCGCATCCGGTGATAGCGCACCAGCGCGTCCATGATCGTATCCTGGAAAGCATGCCCCATATGCAGGCTGCCGGTAACGTTCGGTGGGGGGATAGCGATGCAAAAGGGCGGACCCTCACCAGCGGGGGCGAAGGCGCCACTGGTTTCCCACGCATCGTAGAGTGCCTGCTCTATTGCATGCGGGTCATAGGTTTTGCTGAGTTCGTTTTCGCTCATGAATCGGCGGCGTAGCCTCGTTTGGGGGCATCAATCGACAAAACGCCAGAGTATAGGCGAACTGCTTGAGGGCAGGCACGCCGGCGTAGGGCTTAGGGTTGTTCAGTCGTCACCTAACCAGGGGGTCAGGCGCATTTTAATATCGCTTGCCAAATCGTCGCGAAGCGATTCGGGCAGGGACTCGCCCGAATGTAGCGACAATCTTTTCTCGACTACTGCCAGCAGTTCAGCCGCCAGTTCCTCAAGACTTTCGTCGTTTGTACGAGCCCCGATCGACTCAGGCCTGATGGTGTGATCATTAGCCTTTGCTTCAAAGGGTTCGATAACCCGCTCGGGCCGGGGTTCAGCCGTGGATACGGCGGGGAAGTCATTCTCGGGTGGTCGATCCGGCTCGGGTGGTGGGGCGGGTGAGGACGGCTTTGAGTTGTCGACGGTAAACATATCCACAGTCTCGGGGTTATCGGAATCCGGACTCTCTGGCGCCAGTTTTGTCTTCGTATCTGGCTTAGCCGGCAAGTCGGGCGGTGGCGGACTCTCCTGTGGGGTTGCCTCTTCAGTGACGGGGTTATTTCCAACAGGCTCTATCAATCGTCCGAGATCCCGCAGTTCGTGGATCAGTTTTTCACGATCTTCGGTTTGTGTCATGGCGCCCCCGCTTTTGTCACAGCCGGATCTCGTGGGTAGCAGGCTCAACACCGTTTTCACGGTAGAATTTAAATCGCGCCCGGCCAGATTGCTTTTCGATCTCTTCGCTGCCCACGATTTCAGCTACGCGGGCAAAGTCAGCAAAATTGGTGATCGGCTTCCCAGCGACAGAAACAACCACTTGTACCTGTGCGCTATCAGGTGGCCCATGCCCGATGGTGACGGGGGCCGGGTCGTCGTCGACGCCGTGAAGGTGGTGAGGTACAAAACTGCATTGGGAGAAAGTCCACAGCAGCGTGTCCAGCTCTTCGGCCTGGGTCATATCATCGCAGCGCAGGTATACCTGGTGTCCAGCCTGAAAGGCTTTCTCCGTTACCCGACACGCCAGGGTCAGGTGACCCTTCGGTGGGCCACCTGACTGAACATAAAAATCTACCCGACAGGCCATTGTTGATCAGCGCGCTGTAGCCCGGTTGATGAGAAAGCGCGACAGCAGAGGAACAGGTCGTCCGGTGGCGCCTTTATTGGCTCCAGAGTGCCACGCGGTCCCAGCGATGTCCAGATGCGCCCAGGTCATATTGGATGTGAACCGTGACAAGAAGCAGGCAGCTGTTATGGCGCCTGCGGTGCGTCCACCAATATTCGCGATGTCGGCGAAGGGGCTATTGAGTTGCTTTTGATATTCCTTCCATAGCGGCATGCGCCAGGCACGATCCCGTGCCGATTCGCCACAGGCGAGCAGTTCTTCGGCCAGTTTGTCATCGCTGCTGAAAAGCCCGGTTGCCGGATTTCCCAGGGCAACGACACAGGCCCCGGTGAGGGTTGCAATATCAATCACTGCGGCTGGTTTGTAGCGTTCAGCATAGGTTAGGGCATCACAGAGGATAAGACGACCTTCAGCGTCTGTGTTGAGAATCTCGATAGTTTTGCCCGACATGCTGGTCACGATATCTCCAGGCTTATTGGCCGCACCATCAGGCAGGTTCTCGCTACTGGGAATGATACCGACCACATTGAGCTTCAACTTGAGTTCGGCGGCGGCGACCAGTGCGCCAAAAACGCTGGCGCCACCGCACATGTCGTATTTCATTTCGTCCATTGCGCCCGCTGGCTTCAGGGAGATGCCTCCGGCATCAAAGGTCAGGCCCTTACCCACCAGCATCACGGGAGCCTCGCCCCGTTTGCCGCCGTGATGTTCCATAACGATAAGCCGAGCCGGTTCACGGCTTCCACGGGATACCGATAGCAGGGCACCCATTTTCAGCGCTTCCATTTTTGTCTCGTTCAGGACGCTGACCCGCAGGCCGTGGCTGCGGGCGAGTTTGCGGGCCTGGCTGGCAAGGTAGCTGGGGGTACACAAGTTGCCCGGCAGGTTGCCCAAATCCCGGGCAAGCGTCACGCCGCTGGCGATAGCCGCGGCCTCTTTGACACCCGTCTTTGTGGCTGCTGCGGTGCGACCTGTTCCGGGGAGCAAAGTAACCCGTTTCAGTGAGCACTCGGCACGCGCGCCTTTTTTATCATCGGTGGTTTTCAGCTGATTGAAGCGGTAACTGGCATCATGCAGTGCCTGTGCCAGCATCCTGGCCCGTGCGCTCTGATCGATGCCGCTGGCTGAAATCTCCGCCAAGGTCAGAACAGCAGAGGTTGACCGGGTAGCGCACAGGCGCCGTGCCGCCGATGCTGCCGCATTGGCGAAATCGTCCGCGTCAGGCTTCTGGCCAACGCCCACCAGTATTAGCCTTTTTGCCCCAATGCCGTGTGGGGCCGGGACCATCAGTACACTGCCAGCCCGGCCGTCTATATCTCCGGCTTTAACCAGGGTGCGGATCAGGCCAGAAGTCGCTTTCTCGACTTTACGGGCGCTCGGCGAATCGCCACCGTTCTCATGGATAGCAATCACAAGACAATCGGTGCGCACGCGGGTGATGTCGACTGAAGATACGGTAATTTTCATATTTTTCCTGACGAGTTAGCTGAGTTGGAAACGGGGTGGGCTGGGGTGATATCGCTGATTCACGTAAAATGAGGGGCTATTGTCGTTGCGCATTCAATGTGATGTCAAAAACCCTCTCCCCCTGCATTCTATGATTCTGCGAAGAGCACTCGCCCGGGAAGTGCTGTTGACCAGTGGTGCCGTCACGGCAGTGATCTTTTGTATTTTCATCGTCGTTCGGGTGCTGGGCTTTTTGCGCCAGGCCGCTGAGGGCATTATTCCGGTGGACAGCATCTTTTTGTTGCTGTTTTTGAAGGTGATTGCCTATATGGATGTGATCCTGCCGCTGATGATATTTGTAGCCATGCTGATGGTGCTCGGCCGCTGGAGTCGGGAGAACGAGATGACCATTATGGCGGCAGCCGGTTTTGGGCTTTCCCATCTGTTGCGCCCGGCCGGGTTCTTGCTGCTGGTCGGCATGGTGATTGTTGGAGGGTTTTCGCTGGTGGTGGGCCCGATGGCGGTGCGGGCTGTGGGAGCACTGGAGCATGAACTGAAGTCACGTAACGATATTGTGGGGATCAGTCCTGGGGTATTTATGGAAACCCGGGCTGGTCGGGCTGTTTATTTTGTCGAGACACGAAACAATGAGACCGGGCAGTACGAGGGGGTCTTTGCTTGGGGCTCGGATGCCGGCCGGGAAGGCGTCATCCTGGCCAAAACCGCCGAGCGTCAAATAGACCCTGATAGCCAGGATGTATTTCTGGTTCTGGAAAATGGCGTGCGTTATGAAGGAGCGCCGGGTGAAAGTGTTTACCGGACCATCCAATTCGAGCGTTATGCTATCAGGGACAGCAGCGGGCCCGCATCACCGGTGCGCTATCCGTTGCACGGCTGGAAGACGAGCCGGTTATGGCAATCCGGTGGCCTTTTGGAGCGCAAGGAACTGGCCTGGCGCGTTTCCAAGATTGCCGTGCTTCCGGTACTGATTATCTTCGCATTGGCGTTGGGCCGGGTGAAGCCACGAAGCAAGCGGTACGTTTCGATGTTTGTCGCGCTGTCGATTTATTTTGCTTATACCAATCTGGTGACATTGGCGTGTGCTCAGGTAACCAGAGGCGGCGCGGGGCCGCTGGCTGGCCTGCTCACGGTTCATTTATTTTTCGCAGCCGCCGCCGCATATCTGTTCTGGCGACGCGCTAACGATCAGCCTCTATGGCATCGACCTCGTAAACTTAAGGGGGCAACGACCTGACTACGATGCGACTGCTTGACCTGTATCTCGCTCGAGTGCTGCTGAATCAGGTACTGCTGGTTCTGGGTGTTCTCGCCGGGCTGTTCATGTTTGTGACCTTGATTGATCAAGTTTCCTATCTGGGCACGGGCCGGTACAGCCTTTTTGATGCGATCCAGTATGTTCTGTTGAGTACCCCGAGAATCATCTACGAGGTATTCCCGATGGCGGTATTGATTGGCGCCATATTGGGCTTGTCCTTGCTGGCACACGATTCAGAACTCATCGTGATGCGCTCCAGTGGGGTATCGATTGGCCAGATCACGTTCGCTGTCCTTAAATTAGGGCTTGTGTTGGCCCTGGCGGCACTTCTGGTGGGTGAGTTTGTAACGCCGTGGAGTGAAACTTTGGCTCAACGCACTCGCGCCGAGGCGCTGGAACGAAATATTGAACAAAAATCCAATTCGGGTCTGTGGATGCGAGACGGTAGCACTTTCGTTAATGTCCGCGAAGTCTTGCCTGATCTGACATTGCGCGAGATCCGTATATTCCAGTTCGACGGTATGGATCAGTTACGTTCGCTGGTTCTTGCGGGGCGGGGCCGCTATGCGGACTCTTTCTGGGATCTTGATGAAGTCAAGCAGACCCTGATTGATGAGCAGGGCTTTACCCAGGTAAGCGAAGCACCCAAGGCCCGCTGGAATACGCCAGTCTCACCGCAGACAATGGCAGTATTTTTGGTGCAGCCCGATCAACTATCGCTATTGCAACTGCGCAAGTACATCGCGCACCTGCGGGGGAATGTGCAGGATACGCGCAACTTTGAATTGGCCTACTGGTCTAAGTTGGCGTTACCATTGGCGACCGCAGTTATGCTGTTGCTGGCAGTTCCATTCGTATTTGGCAGTATTCGTGTCGGCGGTATGGGTCGGAAACTGTTTATCGGGATTATGATCGGTATCGCTTTTTTTGCGGTGAGCAAGGCCTTGGGCTACATCGTGCTGGTTTATCACATGCCACCGCTGGTGGGCGCCAGTTTGCCCACCTTGGCCTTTGCGGCGGCCGCCGGGTTGTTGTACCGGAGGATCCCCTGATGAGATCATGAACACGCTGAACCTAGGCGCTTACTTACGGTAGTCAGGGGACAATATGCTGGATCATTTTCCACACAGGTTTTTTGTTGCAACGCGTGAGTATCAATTCGAAGAAAGCCCGGGTAGTGGGTCGAAATGAACAGATTCAAACCCCGCGCAATCTTCCCAAAACCAGGGAATGTCAATGTCAAGATTTCTTAACGCCGCTGATTGGACATTTCCTGTTCCAATTCGGTATGGCCCGGGAAGACTGTCCGAACTGGGGACAGCATGCCACGAGCTTGGGATCAAAAACGGACTCATTGTGACCGATCGGGGTAGTCGTGACTTGCCCTTTATCCAACTTGCACAGCAATCTTGCGCGGCAGAAAGCATCGGCGTTGGACTATTCAGTGAGGTCTCCCCAAACCCGACCGATGAGGATATTGCCTTAGGGAAGGAGACCCTATTAAAAGGAAACCATGACGGTGTTATCGCGATTGGCGGTGGCAGTGGCATGGATGCCGGCAAAGCCATCAGTCTTATCGGGGGTAACGACCTCGATTTATGGGACTTTGATTACGACAAACCAGATTCCCCTGGACTCGAAGCCGACCAGTTTCCGCCGCTGATTTGTATCCCCACAACAGCAGGGACAGGAGCGGAGACTGAGAGCACAGCAATGGTGACGGATATTGCCCAGGGCATTAAACGTTGCATCTGGCATAGCGAGCAAAAGCCCCGGCTGGCAATCCTTGACCCCGAGCTAACGATAGGGTTGCCACCAGACCTAACCGCGTGGACGGGCTGTGATGCGCTGGTGCATGCTATTGAGGCATTTTCGGTTCCTGATTGGCATCCCTTGTGTGATGGGCTTGCACTGGAGGCAATCAGGTTGATCAGCAGTTCATTGCCTACCGCAGTCGATCAAGGTGATAACCTCGAAGCACGTGGCGCGATGCTGGTGGGGTCGTGCCTTGCAGGTGTGTCGTTTCTTAAAGGTTTGGGGTTGGTACATGCAATGAGTCACATGGTCGGGGCGGTTTGCGATACCCATCATGGACTGACTAATGCTGTTCTTCTACCCCCGGTGCTCGCTTATAACCGCAAGGAACTGGGTGAAAAAATCCCATTAATGAGCGAGGCCATGGGCTTGCCATCTAAGGATTACGATTCATTTTTTTCAGCGATCCTCGATCTTCTGGATGCGTTGGCAATTCCTCGTGGGCTGGAGGCAATCGGGGTTCCCCAACAGATGCTCGATCCGATAGCCCAAAAGGCTTATAGCGATGCCGCGAGATTTACTAATCCCACGCCATCAACAGTGCCTCAGATCCGTAAAATGCTGGGCGAGTCATTTCGAAACGCTCGCTGAGCGCTTGATGTGGTTGATCGATGATATTGCCCGAGTGCAATATCAGATCACACCTGCCTGATTGACTCCCCAGAGGGCAATACACCCCGGGGAGTCTGTCGTTTAATCTATGGCAGTTTCTGGATCAACGTAGTTGTAGCCCAGATCCTGTGCCACCTCGTGGCAGGTCACGTTGCCTTCGTGCACATTGAGGCCGTTGCGCAGATGGGCGTCATCCTTAAGTGCCTGGCGATAGCCCTTGTCGGCCAAGGTCAGGATATGGGGCAGGGTGACGTTATTGAGGGCATAGGTAGAGGTTCTTGGCACACCGCCCGGCATGTTGGCGACACAGTAATGCACCACATCATCCACCACATACGTGGGCTCGGCGTGGGTTGTGGCCCGGGCAGTCTCGCAGCAGCCACCCTGATCAATAGCCACATCCACGATAACAGCCCCCGGTTTCATCGCCCGTACCATCTCGGCTGTGACCAGTTTGGGAGCGGCTGCGCCAGGGATGAGAACACCGCCGATGACCAGGTCGGCCTCAAGCACGTGGCGCTCCACCGCATCGCGGGTTGAGAACACGGTATTGGTTGATCGACCGAACTGTTGCCAGTGCGCTTCAAGCACTTCAGGGCTGCGATCAATTACCCACACATCCGCACCCATGCCGACTGCAATGTGAGTCGCGTGTGTGCCCACGACACCCGCCCCAAGCACCACGACCTTGGCCGGGTCCACGCCAGGTACACCCCCCAGGAGCATGCCCAGCCCTCCGTGGGGGTGTTCCAGACAATAGGCACCAGCCTGAATAGACATGCGACCGGCAACCTTGGACATTGGCGCCAGCAGCGGCAGGCCACCATAAGGTGAAGTCACGGTCTCGTAGGCAATACAGGTTGCACCACTCTCCACGAGGTCGCGGGTCTGATCCGGATCTGGGGCCAGGTGCAAATAGGTAAAAAGAATTTGACCCGGGCGAAGCATCGCGCGTTCGTTAGCCTGGGGCTCTTTTACTTTGACAATCATTTCCGCGCTGGCGAAGATTTCCTGGGGGTCACTGACGATTTGGGCACCTGCGGCCTGATATTCATCGTCACTCGCACTGATGCCTTCCCCGGCATTAGTCTGCACCATGACCTGGTGACCATGGGCAACGGCTTCGCGTACGCTGGCCGGCGCCATGCCGACCCGGTATTCGTGGTTCTTTATTTCCTTGGGGACGCCGATCAGCATTGCTTATTCTCCGATTTCATCAAATAGAAGGGGTACATGTCGGCCCCTGAATGAGGATGGACCTTAAAGAGGTATTTTCACGCGGCCGCGACGATAACGCAGGTAGGGGCGCCTGTCATAGAGCCAGTCCGAGTCTGCGAGATAACCCAGCGCCACCGGCCGGTGAAAGGGCAGCCCGACGTGTCAGACGGGCCGTCGTGCAGGGCCTTTGATCTACTGGGAGCGCATATCAGCGGGATCGATACCGGCGACCGCGACGGGCGCTTTCATGGCATCGCGACGGAAGGGCTCGCCCAGTTCCTGGTTCAGCACAACCTCGATAAAAGTCGTCACATTGCTGTTCATCTGCTCGTCGATCGCCGTATTGAGTGCCGCGGTCAGATCTTCCATGGTCTCGGCCTTAATGCCTTTAACACCACAGGCTTGTGCCACCTTGGCGTACTCGACACCGACGTTAAGCTCTGTGCCAACGAAATTATCTTCATACCATAGCGTGGTGTTGCGCTTTTCCGCACCCCACTGGTAGTTGCGGAATATGATCATGGTGATCGGTGGCCACTCATTGCGGCCACAGGCAGTCATCTCGTTCATAGAGATGCCAAAAGCACCGTCTCCGGCGAAGCCCACTACGGGGACATCGGGGCAGCCAATCTTGGCCCCGAGGATTGAGGGAAAGCCGTAACCGCACGGGCCAAAAAGACCCGGGGCCAGATATTTGCGGCCTTGCTCAAAACTGGGGTAGGCATTGCCAATCGCGCAATTGTTGCCGATATCTGAGGAGATAATCGCCTCGCGTGGCAGGGCGGCCATTATGGCGCGCCAGGCTTGTCGTGGTGACATGCGTTCAGGAGAGCCCTCACGAGAGCGTTGGTTCCACGTCGTGCCGGGATCGTCTTCCTCGTGGTCCATTCCAGCCAGTTCCGATGCCCAGTCAGATTTACACTTGGCAATGAGTTCTACTCTTTGGGCGCGCCCTTCGTCCCCTGCGCTTGCCTCGAGTTTTCCAAGCAACTGCTCAGCAACCTGTCGTGCATCACCCTGAATAGCGACCTCGACTTTCTTAGTAAGGCCGATGCGGTCAGCGTTGATGTCGACCTGAATCAGACTCGCCTCTTTTGGCCAATAATCTATGCCATAACCTGGCAATGTGGAAAAGGGGTTAAGCCGGGTGCCCAGTGCGAGGACTACGTCGGCCTTCGAGATCAACTCCATAGCGGCCTTGGATCCGTTGTAGCCCAAGGGGCCCACTGCCAGGGGATGTGAGCCGGGAAAGGCGTCATTGTGCTGGTAGTTACAGCACACCGGCGCGTCGAGTTTTTCTGCCAGTGCCGCCGAGGCTTTAATGGCGCCACTCAGTACCACCCCGGCACCGTTCAGGATGACGGGAAAACGGGCTTTGGATAACAGCGCCGCTGCTTGCGAAATTGCGCTGGATCCACCGGGTGAGTGCTCCACCTTAATGACCTGGGGTAGTTCGACATCGATCACCTGGGTCCAAAAATCACGTGGCACATTGATCTGGGCTGGGGCTGAGCCCCGACGTGCCTTCTCGATTACCCGGTTAAGCACCTCGGCAATGCGGGTGGGGTCGCGTACTTCTTCCTGGTAGCAGACCAGGTCCTGAAAAATCGCCATCTGCTTGACTTCCTGGAAGCCACCTTGGCCAATGGTCTTGTTCGCAGCCTGGGGCGTCACCAGCAATAGCGGCGTGTGATTCCAGTAGGCGGTCATAATAGGGGTGACAAAGTTAGTAATCCCCGGCCCGTTCTGGGCGATGGCCATGCTCATCTTGCCGGTAACGCGGCTATAGCCGTCGGCACTCATGCCCGCGTTACATTCATGCGCGCAATCCCAGAACTTGATGCCAGCGGCTGGAAAGAGGTCGGATATAGGCATCATGGCGGAACCGATAATGCCAAATGCGTGCTCGATCCCATGCATCTGCAGGACTTTGATAAACGCTTCTTCGGTGGTCATTTTCATTTTCTACACTCCTGTCATCTGGAATCGCGTGAAGGCAGGTCGGGGTTAATACACCAACTTGACAAAGGCCAAGGTATCGACAGCACAATTGATTTTCCCACGCACACCTTGGAAAATGCCATGCAGCGCTACTGCCGGATGGGAAAGATAGGCGAGGTGACGACTGTCGCATAGGACCAGCGCGAGATCATACAGTGTGCCAGAGACCAACATCGGACCCTGATATCCGTATAATCCAACCCTAGATATCTTGAGGAGATCAGTTTATGCCCACCTACGATTATCGTTGTGTGGCCAACGGTCAGGTGGTGGAGGTCAATCACCGCATGAGCGAGGTGCTCAGCACCTGGGGTGAGTTGTGCGAGCGTAGCGGCACGGCACTGGGCGAGACCCCGGCACAAAGCCGGGTAGACCGCCTTGCGACGGGCGGCCATGTCGTCCAGCGCGGCACCCTCAATAACCCCGCGGCACCCGCCTGTCCCGCTGCCGGTAACGGTTGCGGGGGTTGTAGCCTCAACTAAACGGACTTACCCGGCCGGGCGGTGTTAGCCCGGTTTGCGTTGCGCGAGTCTCGCCAGGTGGGATATCCCCGGCTCGATACGATCCACCGCTATCGATGAAAATCCCAATCGCAGGCAGTTGGACGGTGCAGGTTGAGAAAGAAAAAATACGTCGCCTGCTTCAAAAAGTACCCCTTCCGCGGCGCAGTCGCGTTGTAACTGGCGGGCATTCAGCCCGGCAGGCGCCTTCAGCCAGAATGAAGATCCCCCGGTTGATGGGCTGACCGTCCACTCGGGTAGGTGCTGCGCAACCGCCGCACGCAGTGTGTGCCAACGGTCCTGTAGCGAGTGACTGAGTCTTCGGACCAGGGCATCGTGGTAACCGCGCTTGAGAAACTGAGCGACGATGAGTTGATTGTTAGCTGGGGGGTGGCGGCTCATCAGGCGGCGTAGCGCTCGAGCCTCGCGAATAAACTCGGCGGGGGCGACCATGAAGCCGATACGTAAGCCTGGTGCGAGCGTTTTGGAGAGGCTGCCGATATAAATCACCACACCGTCGCGGTCCAGGCTTTTCAGGGCCGGCGTGGGGTCGCCCAGAAAGTTGTGCTCACTCTCGTAATCATCCTCGATGATGACGAACCGGTTCTGCCGCGCGCTGGCCAGCAGGACCTCACGACGCGCACGGCTTAAGGTAACGGTCGTGGGGAACTGATGGCTCGGCGTAAGGTAGAGGCATTGTGCGTGCGTCAGCGCAGCGCCCGGTACCAGTCCTTCATCATCGACTGGCATTCCCTGGATACGTGCGGTACGGGCGGCGAAAATATTGCGTGCATCCGGGTATCCCGGCTCCTCCATGGCAACGATCTGGTCTTCGGTCAAAAGGAGATCGGCAATCAGATACAGCGCCTGCTGGGCACCCAGGGTGATCAGAATTTCGTCAGGTTTGGCCCAGACGCCACGCCGCGGCAGAATCCGGGTATGAACCTGTTCGACCAACTCCGGATCGTCCTGGTCAACCCGATCACCTGACCAGCGATGGATCGCGCCAATAGTGGCCGCGTCGCGGCAGCAGTCACGCCACTCACTAACCGGAAAGAGGTCAGGATCAATCTGGCCGTAGACGAAAGGGTAGGGGTACTGTTGCCAGTCAGCGGGTTTAGTCAGGTTACGTTGTGCAGTAGGCCGGAACCGCAGTTTTTCTCCCCAGTCAATCCACTCCTGCGCTAGTGCCTCGGGGAGGGAGTCCTTTACCCGGTCCAGCAGGATATCCTCGCTGACAAAATAGCCGCTGCGTTCGCGGGCAACCAAAAAGCCCTCATCGACCAGGCGTTGGTAGACTAGCACCACGGTATTGCGGGCAACTTTCAGTTGCTCGGCGAGTTTTCGGCCAGAGGGCATCGGGGTGCCTGGCAGGATATGGCCGTCCAGAATCGCGCTAACCAGCATTTCCCGGATCCGCGACTGCAAACTTGCGCTGGCGTCGCCGGGTAGTTCAAACAGGCGTTCTGGAATGGCTGGACTCATCGGGCAAAAGGAATTGGTCCTACCTAGGGGCTAACGGGATGATTAACGTGACGTTATCTGTCACAGATTAAGGCCGTTCTAGGGTAACTATAACAGGCACATTTACTAAAGGAAAAATTATGAAATACGATCCGGAATTCCTCGAGAACTACTGGATGCCCTTCACTTCCAATCGGGATTTCAAGTCCGACCCCAGGATCGTTGTGCGGAGTGAAGGGGTCTACATGTACAACGATGCGCAAGAGCGCATTCTCGATGGGTCATCGGGGCTCTTTTGTTGCGCAGCAGGTCATAGCCGGCCCGAGATAGCCCAGGCCGTGTACGACCAGTTGAAAGAGTCTGCTTATGTCCCGCCTTTTCAAATGGCACAGCCGTTGTCTTTCGAGCTGGCCCGGCGGATAGCGAAACTAACCCCCGACGGCCTGGATTATATTTTCTTTGGCAACTCGGGATCAGAGGCAGTCGATACAGCGATGAAGATTGCCTATGCGTATCATTATGCTCGCGGGGAGGGACAGCGTCAGCGTTTTGTGTCGCGTGAGCGAGCCTATCATGGTGTCAATATGGCAGGTGTTTCTCTCAGTGGCATGATCAAAAACCGCCAGGCGTTTGGCCCTGGTATTCCCGGGGTGGTGCACATGCGCCACACCTGGTTACCAGAGAACCGTTTTGTCAAAGGTCAGCCAGAAACCGGAGTGGAACTGGCGGAAGATCTGGAAAGGGCTGCGATGAACTACGGCCCGGACACCATCGCGGCCTGCATTGTTGAGCCGATTGCCGGCTCCACGGGTTGTCTGGTGCCACCCAAAGGTTACCTGGAGCGACTTCGGGAGATCTGCGACGCTCACGGTATTCTGCTGATCTTTGACGAAGTCATCTGTGGCTTTGGTCGGATGGGTACCCCTTTTGCCGCGCAGGCTTTTGGCGTTACACCGGACATCATGACTATGGCCAAGGCGCTGACCAATGCCGCCCAGCCCATGGGTGCTGTGGCGGTTAGCGAACGGGTTCACAGCGCTTTGATGGAAGCGGCTCCTGATGGCGCAATTGAGTTTTTCCATGGCTATACCTATTCCGCCCATCCTGGCGCCTGTGCCGCGGGGATTGCCACCATGGATATCTTCGACAAAGAAGATCTGGTTGGGCGTGCAGCTGAGTTGTCGACATATTTTCTTGATCAGATATTTGCGCTGAGCGACATTTCCTTGATCACGGATATTCGGGGCTATGGGTTACTTGCCGGTATTGATCTTGAGCCGATGGGGGGTCCTGGGGTACGTGGCCTGGATTTTCAGAAAAGACTTTTCCGTAATGGGTTGCATCTCAAGATGACCGGTGATTGCGCGCTGGTCGCGCCGCCGCTCATCTCTGAGCGTCACCATATTGACCGGATCTGCGAGGTTTTCCGGAAAACACTCGGGGAATATTGAGTTCAGCCAGTTTTTGCGAGAACAGGGGCTTAGGTTTAAGTTGCGTGGGACCGGGTCGACAGGGTTAGAATGGAACTGAAACCCAGATGGGGTATTAATCAAAATCACGGCAGGGGTCGCATTGCCCATAGTCGGGTGGTGTGCCATACCCATGCGGATGTTAAGGACCCGGGCTTAACCGGGATAATAAGTTAATCGGAGGATATCTTATGAGTGAAGAAAAGAAGGGAATCGGGACTGGGGTCAATCGTGGCCGCAGAACTTTCGTCAAGCGGTCTGCAGCAGTTTCGGCGACCGCGGCAGTGGGCCCATGGATTATTAGTCCAAAAGCGCTTGCCTCTTCGGGCGAGGTAAACGTATTACTATGGTCGGATTACTGCCCGCCCGGATTCCTGCAATCCTTTAAGGAGAAGACCGGTATCACGGTTAATTTTACCGGGATCGGCTCGAATGAAGAAATCATCAATAAGATGAAAGCGACCAAAGGTAAAGGCTTCGACGTATGCAGCCCGACGAATATGCGTTCGTTGCAGTGGGAACCGCTTGGGCTGCTTCAGCCAATCGATTACGGCCGTATCCCAAACGTCAAGAACCTTAATCCTGCGATGCTAGCGGTTGGGGATAACGAGTGGAGTTTTGGTGGTAAAGGCTCACACTGGCTGCCACAGATCTGGGGCACCGAAGGCATTGCGTGGCGTTCAGATAAGTGGACCCCCCCGCGTGACGGAGGGATCCCAAGTTATGGCGATGTCTGGCAGAGTGATGTCGAAGGCAAAACGATGATGCGGCCACACTCCGGCATGCTGGGCGCAGGCCTTTATCTTGAAACCACGGGTGCACTGGATCCGGGCGCCATGCGTGCCGCATATGCAGACGAGGCTACCATGCGCAAGACGTGGCAGGCTGTCACTGATTTTTGCATCAAGCATAAAAGTCAGATCAAATTGTTCTGGAACGATGCAGATAGTCAGAAAAACGGGTTCATGAGCGGCGGCGTTGTTGTCGGCCAGACCTGGGATGGCCCACCCACCGTGCAGATGAAAGAAGGCAAGCCGGTAATCTACCGCGCGCCGATTGAAGGATCACTGGCCTGGGTAGATGGTTTGTGTATCTCCGAGGCAGCCGAGAACGTGGATGAAACCTACGCTTTCCTTGATTACTGCTTCGACCCGGTTGCGGCTGGACGCTCGATTGATGGCGGTGGTATTGCCGACTGGGGGCAGCATGGTTACAACTCCGCCGTGCTTGGCGCTGACAAGCATGCCAGTGCTGATTATGGCAAGTGGTTTAACCAGATCTATCCTGGCGACGCATTGGCTAATCTTTGGCCATGGCCGAAAGAGCCACAATGGTACGCGGATGTGCGTACCGAGTACCGTAATAAGTTCGTAAACGCCTAGTCAGGCTCCTGAGCCCTCGGCCATCAGGCCGAGGGCCGTACGAATTCTGGTGCTGTGTCGAGCTGAGTCCTCAGCGGGACCGGCCTCTAAGATGTGATCTCTTGGGTGAAGTGATTCAATGAGCGCGGATGTCCAACTTGAAAATGTATGGGTACAGTTCGGGGATTTCGTTGCCGTTCGCGAAGCCAGCCTGACGATTCAAGGGGGTGAATTTTTTAGCTTCCTTGGCCCTTCCGGCTGTGGCAAGACTACACTTCTTCGAGCGATTTCCGGGTTTCAGGATCCCAGCCGTGGGAGAGTCTTGATTGGCGGTCAGGACATGGCGGGTACCGGCCCCAATCAGCGCCCTACTGCGTTAATTTTTCAGAATTTAGCCCTTTTCCCATTGATGAGTGTCTGGGAAAATATTTCATTTGCACTTGAAGTTAAAGGGGTTGGGAAAAATCAGCGGCGCAAAAAAGCGAATGAACTCCTGGAGCTGGTGGCTCTGCCGGGTCAGGGGGACAAGATGGTAAATGAGCTTTCGGGAGGGCAGAAACAGAGGGTCGCTGTGGCACGTGCTTTGTGTGCCGAACCCGAAGTCCTGTTGTTAGATGAGCCTTTGTCGGCGCTAGACCTGAAACTACGCCAGCACATGCGTACCGAGCTTCGCGTCATTCAACAGCGCGCTGGCATCACGTTCATTTATATCACTCACGATCAGGGCGAAGCTTTGACGATGTCTGATCGAATCGCAGTTATGCGGCAGGGAGTCATTGACCAGATAAGTGATGGCACCACTGTGTATGATCACCCGGAAACAGCATTTGTGGCCTCCTTTGTAGGCGAGAACAACTTTTTTCCTGGCAAGGTCTCAAAGATTGTTGAAGGGATTGCCAGTGTAGAGACCAAGTCCGGATTATTGCAGGCCCGTGTATCGACGGCCTCGCCAGTTAGCTCTGGCGACGAGGCGATCGTCTTCGTTCGACCTGAGTCGATTCGCTTTTCCAACGGGGAGGCCAGCTCGAATTATCTTGAGGCCACCGTGACTCACCAGGAGTTCGAAGGGCATTTCTGGCATCTGGTGCTCCAGACCGATTCTGGCAGTCGAATCCGCATGTCGGTGATGAATGATGGCGATAGTGAAACCCAAGCGGTGGGGTCACGTATTTCGCTTAGCTTCATTGCGCAGGCCGCCGTTGTACTCGCCAAGGGCGAGCTGGCTGCCGAGTAAGACGAAAGGGCACGGCGATGATGGGCTGGCTTCGATGGTTCCTGGCCAGAAACGGCATAGCCTTGTCGTTGTATATGCTCGGTGCTGTGGCGCTGTGGGTCATAGTGATGATCGTGCTGCCCCAGTTGTTCATGTTGGATTTTTCTTTTCGACACAACTGGCAGCAGATCGACCCTTCTCGCATGGGTGGACCAGACGATGTCTATACGTTTGTCAATTATCACTTCTTGGCATTTGGCAGTCCCAACAATCCTGACCCGTTTAATGTCGTAGATGTAACGGTATTTTTTCGCACAATTGTGGCGGCAGTATTTGTCACTTTATTCGATCTGGCTTTGTGTTACCCGATTGCGTATTACCTCGCCCAGGTAGCCCGAGGTGGTAAAGCGCGGCTCCTCGTTCTATCTCTCATTATTCCTTTTTGGGTCAATGAACTGCTGCGTGCGTTTGCTTTTCGAATCCTGTTTGGCGAAGAGGGTACGATCAACGCGATTTTGCTCAGCCTTGGGATTCTGAATGAGCCAGTCGATTTTGTTCGTGAAGATGTGGCGCTATATGCCGGGCTGGGATATGCCTATATCCTTCTGATGATCTTCCCGATCTACAATGTAGTTGAAAGTCTGGATAAGAATCAGATCGAGGCTGCTAGAGATCTCGGCGCCTCCTGGATTCGTATTCACCGTCGGGTTGTGTTTCCTTTTGCCAAGCCTGGGATCACGTCGGGTTGCACGATGGTATTTATGTTGTCGGCGGGTGCGTTGGCAGCACCACAGATTCTAGGCGGGCCCAGCAGCCTTTGGTTTACCCAGATTATTTACCAGTGGTTTAACACGGGCAGCAATTGGCCGCGAGGTTCGGCGTATGCAATTGTCCTAATGCTGACCTGCGTTTTATTTGTGTTAGCCGTGATGAGGATATTCAAGGTCAAGATAGGAGAAATTGGCCGATGACATCCGCCGGTGTGATGCGATTGGCAGTTGGTTTTTATATCCTGCTGTTCTTCTCATACCTGTTTGGCCCCCTGGCCGTGATGTCATTTACCGCCTTCAATAGTTCTGAGTTTCCTTCGATCTCACCCTGGAATTGCGTAACCGGCGAGTGGTTCGAGGTTCTGATCAAGGATAAACATCTTATGGGTGGACTGCGCAGCAGTCTGCTGGTAGGGATCGGCGTGGTCATACTGGCAGTGCCGATTGGATTGGCAGCGTCGCTGTTATTGACACAACTTAAAAAACGGGCGAGATCAGTTGTTTACACGATCACCATTTCGCCTATCCTAGTTCCCGGCGTCGTGCTTGGAATCTCGACACTGGTCTTCTGGGAGCGGATCGATCGCGTCGTCCTGGGCGCTGAAGATGGTTTTTTCTACGATGGTTATTTCATGACGGTTATAGGTCAATCTACCTTTATCGCGGCATACGCAATGTTGGTCTTCCTCGCTCGCTTACAACGTTTTGATCCAGGGCTCGAGGAGGCAGCGTTAGATCTGGGGGCGACCCATACGCAGGTTTTTCGCAAGATCTTATTACCCTTTCTTAAACCCGCAATCGCATCAGCCGCGGTGCTGGCATTTCTGGCATCGTTTGAGAATTACAACACCACTGTTTTTACAATCGTGTCAGAGAGCACCTTGACGACTGTTTTGGCAAGCAAGGTCCGGTACGGCATTAACCCCTCTATCAGTGCACTGGCTGTGATTATTATCGGACTGACGTTGTTGGGCGCAATTGCACACGAGTATCTTAAGAGAAAAGAAACGTTAAAAGCCGGTGCACTGGCAGCAGAGGGAATCTCTGCCAGTTTGCGCCCAGTTAGTCGTGGCCGGACTTTGCAGATCCCGGTTGGGGTTATGGTCGTTGTTATTTTTGTTGCGTTGTTGGCGACCGCTTGGATGTCGCGTGATTACGATCTCAATCAGTGCAAGACGCAAGTGGCCGAGGAAAACCGTATTAAGTTTGAGGCGCTAAAACAAAAACGTCTGGCTGAGGCGAAAGCGAAACGCGAGGCCAGTGGTCAGGGAGGGGCGAATACTGCGGTCGAAGCGAATCAGCAGGATCGCCAGTATCAGAACATCTTTGCCCCAACCAATCTCGGGAATCAGGTGGATTCG
>MPLX02389706.1_pt1 | contig 32123 bp, 31 predicted proteins | sample 1617341 | NCBI WGS metagenome assembly MPLX02 (sample SAMN05944804, study PRJNA350692) | marine metagenome | biome: marine; feature: ODZ; material: water; isolation source: 120 m water sample filtered on 0.2 um supor filter | place: Pacific Ocean | collected 2012-04-08 | depth 120m m | reverse complement strand
TGAGGTGGTCCCAGAAAATCGGACAGGTTGCTAAGGTGTATTCCGCCGGATAACGGAGGAATACGAGATGACAAAACGGCGCCGGTTCACGGCGGAGTTCAAGGCCCGGGTGGCGCTGGACGCGCTTCGGGGTGACAAGACGATCCAAGAGATCGCGGCCAGGCACAAGGTGCATCCGAACCAGGTGAGCACGTGGAAGCGCCAAGCTGTCGACGGTCTGGGTGAGGTGTTTTCGAACGGCCCCGACGGCGCCCTCCGAGACCATGAATCCGAGGTCCGCACCCTTCACGCCAAGATCGGCGAGCTGACGGTGGAACGGGATTTTTTGGCCAGAGGGCTCAAGCGATGAGCCGGGGGCAACGCAAGGCGATGATTGTGCGCCACCGCCCCGGCCTGAGTTTGAGCCGCCAGTGCCGCCTGCTGACGATCAGTCGGTCGTCGTTCTATTACAAGCCGAAGGGCGAGAGCCTGGAGAACTTGGCGCTGATGCGTCGGATCGACGAGTTGTTCCTCAAGTATCCGTTTTACGGTTCTCGTCAGATGGTCCGCCAGCTATGGCGCGATGGCGTCCGCGTCGGCCGTCACCGAGTTCGCCGCCTGATGCGCCTCATGGGTCTGGAGGCCATCTACCAAGCGCCGAGGACCAGCACGCCGCACCCGGCACACCGGGTCTATCCCTATCTGCTCCAGAGGATGGCGATTGATCGGCCCAATCAGGTCTGGTGCGCCGACATCACCTACATTCCGGTCCAGCGCGGCTTCCTGTACCTGGTCGCGATCATGGACTGGGCGACGCGCCACGTTCTGTCCTGGCGGCTATCGAATACTATGGACGCCGGGTTCTGCGTCGAGGCCCTGAACGAGGCGCTGGGCCGATACGGCCGGCCGGAGATCTTCAATACGGATCAGGGCAGCCAGTTCACCAGCTTCGACTTCATCGGCGCGCTCGGGGATGCCGGCATCCGTATCTCCATGGATGGCCGGGGCCGGCGTATGGACAACATCTTCATCGAGCGCCTGTGGCGGTCGCTCAAATACGAGGCGGTCTATCTGCACGAACTGACGGATGGCTTCGTGGCGCAGTGGGTGATCAGCGAATGGATCGGCTTCTACAACACCGAGCGGCCACACTCCGCCCTCGACGGCCGGACGCCGGCGGAGGCCTACGGCGCCAGGCGGCCTATGGATATGATGGATAAGCCTGACGGCTTACCCACATCCCCACAGGCTCAACAACAGCAACCGGACATGATAAACAGGATTCTGGCGGCATGATCAGCAGGCGGAATACACCTTAACTTCGCCGCCAAGCTGTCCAACAATGTGGGACCACCTCAATTTCTCGCCGAGTTAGGCGATAAAACTCATCTTACGACGTTCCTCTTTGCGAGTGATTGTGTCTCCACCCGTTCCAGGTTTTCATCGCAAGCTCGGCCAGCCTGGTGCGGTCAACTAGGTTGCCTGTTTTGGTGGTACTCAAGACCTCCGAAACTTAGAGTCTGAACAACGTCAACTACTTCAAGATCAACGCGTAATGTTGAGGCTTCAAAGGGCTTCTCAAGGGTTCGGGAAATAGTTGGTATGGCGGATCTTTTTGTGTGTCACGCAGTCAAGGCGGCGCAGCATATCAAGACGTCCCACTCTAGAGGGTCCCACACGAAATTTCTGAAGTTGCCGTTTGACGGACGCTTCGGCGGCGCCTGTGGCGTCGTCTGGATCCGCCTATGGTTTGGCGCTACTGTCGTTTGCGAGGTGTCCTACTAGCAGATCTATGTTGCGCTTGGCAGCTCGCTCCCGGGCCACACCATCAAGCATATCCTCAACGTCATGGCCATCATCGCCGTGCCACGGACGCTTCTTGCGCGAAGTCCGAACTCATGCGGCCGTCTGGCCGAGATATTTCGCGGCGTAAGCGACGTATACTTTCTTCCCGCGGGCGAAGAGGGATCTCTCATGGTCGGAGACAGGGCGGAATTCTTGTGCGGGGTGACCGGTCCAGATGTGGCCGGCCTTGACCACAGTTCCGGGCTCAACATAGGCGCGGGCACCGACGATGGCGCCGCCCTCGACCACTACGCCATCAGCTATTTCGCAGCCCATGCCGATGACACAGTCGTCGCCGATCGAGCATGCCCCCATGCGCACATTGTGGCCGATGGTGACGCCGCGCCCGACGTTGATTGAGCCGCTGCCGGGCTTGGTATGCAGGATGCTGTTGTCCTGGACACTGGTCTCCGATCCGATGGTGATTTGGCCGCCGTCGGCGCGGCAGACAGTGGCGTACCAAATGCTAGAGCCGCCGCAGACCGCGACCCGCCCTGCGACCACAGCACCAGGCGCAACAAAAGCTGTAGGATCGATGGTGGGACTGCCGCCAGCGAGCGCATAGAGTGGGCCGTCACCCCCAGGCTTGAAGGGCCCCATGTCGAGCGGCGGCAGGGCGCAGGCGTAATACTCGCCATCCTTCCGCCCGTTGATCACGGCGCCGCGCCAGGCGACGAGATCGTTCGCCTTAATATCGCCGACGGCGCGCGCGGGATTGCCGGCATAGAGCTTTCCACCGGTCAGCACCTTGCCGGGCGGCACCAGTGCGCCAGCCGCGATCACCGCTGCATCGCCGACCTCGGCGCCGTCCATGACTACGGCGCCGTCGGCGAGTACGCAGTCGTCGCCGATGGTGCAGGCGTGGGTCAAAGCAAAGCGCCCAACCAGTACACGTTTGCCAACATGGGTGGGCAGGAAGCCGTCGGCAATATGCGCGGTGGCGCGGTCGAGATAACGCGAGTGTTCGCCGATGGTAATGGTGTGGCCGTCGGCACGGATGACGGCATATGGCGATAGCGCCACCCCCTTGCCCAGCGTGGCGCGGCCGACGACAACGGCGTGATCGGACAACAGCAGGCCGTTGGCGAGCGACGGCTTGTGCTCGAGATAATGTTGGACGAGTGCGGTCATGATGCCTGCCTTTGTTCGTCTAAAGCCGCCTCTGCCAGTGCATGCAGGGCGTGCCGTGCGCCTTCAGGGTCGGTAACCGGAGCGGAAAAGTCGAGTCGCGCGACAGAGCTACCGACCCTCAGGTCCAGGCCCAGCGCATCGATGCCCGTCATGGTCCAGCCCTGCCCCTCTAAGCCCAGCAAATATGCCGCGTAGAGGGCGATGGTGTTGGCATGATTAGCGTTCATGTCGGCGACAATTTCGGGCTCGACCGCGGCCAGTTCAGGGGCTTTGCAGGCCAGCGCATCGCCATCGATCCAGTCAATAACGCCGAAGCCGTCCACCAGATGGGCGCGCGTGACGCTCACCCGGTAAAAATTGAAATCGCCGAATTCGGCATAGCCGGCGGCGGATGGATGGCGCGCCAGGTAACGTGTCCGCTCCGCGTCGCCCTCGTAGAGTTCGGCACGGCCGAGTAGAGTCACGCGCGCGCCGGTCAACGGGTCTTCCAGTTCGGCCGTGTCCTCGAACAGCAGTGACACACGACTGTCCGCCTTGATGTTGCAGGTATGTTTGGCAAGGTCGGATAGCAGAAGCAAAGGCGCACCGGCGTGGTCGCTGGCGCCCAGCACCAACGAGGCATAGGGCGCACCCTCAGTTAATGTTGCCAGCGTGCCGCGGTCCCGCGTCCGCACCAGTCGCCGTGCGCGTTCCTCCGGTGCAATTTTTGTCTCCCGCTCCGTCATAACAAAAACCTATACCAAATCTTGCAGCTAGACGCTGGAATCGCAATGCGCCGATAACCATATGATGCCGCGTGGCAACCCCCTCGCGAAAGAGAGGATATGGCATGACATCCCGAATCGCAGTTGTCGACGACGACCAGAACATACTGACCTCGGTCGGTATCGCTCTTGAGGCAGAGGGCTATGCCATCAGCACCTATACGGACGGGGAGCAGGCTCTGAAAGGTTTGGCGGACGAGCCGGCGGACCTGGCGGTGCTTGATATTAAGATGCCGCGCATGGACGGTCTGGAGATGCTCACCCGGTTGCGTCGCGAGTCGCGTATGCCTGTGATCTTCCTCACCTCCAAGGACGACGAGGTTGATGAGTTGGTTGGCCTCGAGGTGGGCGCCGACGACTACATTACCAAACCTTTCTCGATGCGCCTGCTGATCCAACGCATACGGACGCTGCTGCGGCGTGTGGAGCTGGGTCTTGGCGAGGACGAGAATGATACGGACCTCGAGCAGACGGTGCTCAGCCGCGGCGAACTGATGCTCGATGCAGCCCGTCACCTCTGCACATGGAAGGGCAAAAGCGTGGCGCTGACGGTCACTGAGTTCCTCATTCTGCAGGCGCTGGCGACGCGGCTCGGGCACGTTAAGAACCGCGACCAGTTGATGGACGCGGCGTATGGCGACAATGTTTATGTCTCTGACCGCACTGTCGACAGTCACATCAAGCGCATGCGCAAGAAGTTCCGTGATATCGACACGAATTTCGGCCACATCGAGACGCTATATGGCGTCGGTTACCGATACAGCGAAGACTGAGCCCCGCGAAGAGGGGCACGTCGAGCGGAGGCTGGGGTCTGCCCTAGCGGGAGCGAAAGACGATCCGCGCCCGCGCCGGCGCCTCTTCTCTGCGCTGACGCAGCGCATTCTAGCTGTCAATCTGCTGGCACTTGGTATTGTCGTCGGCGGCTTCGTTTATCTTGATCAATATCAGCGCGCCCTCATCGAAGGGCGCCTAGACGCCCTGACGACGCAAGGCCTGATCATCGCCGCCACACTTGGCGAGTCCGTGCCTCACGATCCCACCGAACCCCAGCGTATCGACCCAAAGCGCGCCCGCGAGCTAGTGCAAGCCCTGGTCAAGCCGCTACAAAGCCGTGCCCGCGTCTTTCAGAATGATGGGGAGCTAGTGGTGGATAGCCGCGGCCTGGTACTGCCGCAATCCCGTATCGAGATGCGGGAACTGCCGCCACCGGAGCAGCCCGGCTTCTTCGACCCGGTACTCGACAGGCTTTACGGCATAATGGACAGGATCTTGATCGGCGACTTGCCACGTTATACGGAGAGCAGCTATCAGCGGGCGGAACAACACGCGGAAGTGGTGCGTGCCCTACGTGGCCAGATTGACGCCCAGCCTCGGCTCAATGCGCAGGGTACCATGATCCTTAACGTCGCTGTGCCTGTCAGCCGCTTCAAGGCAGTGCAGGGTGCCCTGCTGCTGACCGCGGACACTGAGGACATCGCTGCCCGCGTGCGGCAAACGCGGGGCGACGTGCTGGGCCTCGGGCTCGTGGCACTCGCCATCACCGTGCTACTCTCGTTTTATCTCGCCAGGGCTATCTCACGACCTATTCACCAGCTTGCCCTGGGTGCGGCGCGAGTGACAAGTGGACGCGGCGGGGCAAACGAAATCCCCGATCTCGTGGCACGCGACGACGAGATCGGGGATCTCAGTCATGCCCTGCGCACCATGACACGTGAGTTGCATGAGCGCATCGATGCAATTGAAAAGTTTGCCGCCGATGTCGCGCACGAGCTAAAGAATCCACTGTCGAGCCTGCGCAGCGCACTCGAGACGCTGGACCGCGTGGGCGATGGTGAGGCCCGCGAACGTCTGTTGGAGATCCTTGTCGAGGATATCGGTCGCATGGACAGGCTGATCACGGACATCTCGGACGACGCGCGCCTCGATGCGGAGCTGAACCGCGCTGTCATGGAGCCGGTGGATATTACTGCGTTGCTCAACGCGCTCGTCTCGCTGCGCGATGGCATGAACGACGCCAAAAATCTCTCAATCGTCTACGCAGCCGAAATACCAGGCACCGCCATGGTTCTCGGGGTCGGCGACCGCCTTGGCCAAGTCTTCCGCAACCTAATCGACAACGCCGTGACCTTCAGCCCCCAAGATGGCACCATCCGCGTACAGCTGTCGCGGCGCGGTCCCGTCTTCATCATCAGCGTTGACGACGAGGGCCCTGGCCTGCCGCCGGGTAAGGCGGCGACGATATTCGACCGTTTTTATTCTGAGCGCCCGGCCGACGAAAAATTCGGCACCCATTCGGGACTGGGCTTAAGCATCTCGAAGCAAATTATCGAGGCTCATGGCGGCAAAATTCTAGCCACCAACCGCGCTGAAGGCGGTGCCCACTTCGAGATTTGGCTACCGAGCTGACCGGGCCAGGCGCCCAGAGCGAGCGTGCCTTACCCGTTTGCAGCCGGCTGCTTAGTGCAGACTGAGCGGCTCCAGCTCATTCTGGATAGCAGCGCCTATGGCCTCTTCGCGGCTGGGTAGAACCGCGAGCTGTCTGCCGTCAGCCCCATGCACCGCATAGGCCACACCGCCATCGACCGCAATAGGTTTAACGTAGGCCAGAACGGGCAGGCCCAGGCTGGCCAAGGCTTTGGTCGAGAACGCTAGCCCACCTGACTGCGGGCTCATGACTCGCCTACGGCTTTCAACTCGGGCGTACTGGATACTTCGTCACCCGTATCGATAGGGATCGGGCGTGAGCGCGTGGCCGGTAGCGGCTGGTCGATATCAATGTGCAATAGGCCGTGCTCCAACTTCGCGACACTCACTTCCAAGCCGTCGGCGAGGACGAAATTGCGCTGGAACTGGCGTGCGGCAATGCCGCGATGCAAGAAGCGGCGCGCCTCAGACTCGCTGTTCGCGTCTTGCCGACCCTGTACCAGTAGCTGATTGCCCTCGACACTGACGGAAAGATCATCATCAGTGAAACCCGCGACAGCCAGGGTTATGCGCAGGCGATGCTCGGCAGTTTGCTCAATATTGTAAGGTGGATAGCCATCCGGAGCCGTCTTGGAGACTCGCTCAAGAAGCTGTTCGAAAGGCTCAAAGCCAAGGAAAAGAGGGCTATTGAAGATAGACATACGGGACATGGCACTCCTCCTCATTAAGCGAGATGTGTCCGTTTACCAAACGCCGCGCGGGTCCCGCCAAATTGCGACGACCCAGCGGGTGGCGGCCTGTGAGCCAGCACCGCCAAGTATGATGTTGGAATTATCGCTCCTGCCATCAAGGCCCGGTGGCGGCTGTGGTAGATTTTTTCGATTCGGGATTGGGCATGCGCGGGGCGCGTCCGCGAGTGCCTTTTTTAGCTCTTTGCCTCTTTGACCAACGATGCGGGCTCGCACTCCCGCCTGACCTTTCTCGATCCTTCCGCCAAACACGAGCAAAGGCGCCTAGCCGGAACCCGGCGCCTCACTACGGACCAGAACGCTTCCATTGGCACCCCGTGTCCGAAGGCATGACCGCCACACAGTCCCTTTTAGGGTCTGACGGATGGTCCAACGAGCCGCCAGCGCTTCCTCGGGCCGCAACCGCGAGCACCCGAAGGGGTATCCACGGTCCCCCGGATTGATCGCAGTTGCGAAAATTCGGCCCATCCCCGAAAAGCCTGCGCACGATACAAGCCTGGACCGAGCTGCGAGCAGCTGGTGCTAAGGTTAACAGTGCAAATAGGTTATCCTCAATATCCTTGTTTTACACCGTTAAAAAACATCAATGCCCAGCTGCCATTCCTTCTCGGCGACGGTCGGCGCCTCCGCGCATTTGCACAAAGGTGCCGGCATTCCAAGACAGATGGATGGCATGTAGGCCACTGTTCATATCACGGACAGCGACCTCATGTCCGCGCTGGGCCAAGCCACCAGCAAGTGCCTCGACAGCGGTGCCGCGCTCGAGATCAGTTGTGCCGTTACGGTTGCAAATATTCGGAGCGTCAACGGCTGTCTGAACATTAAGCCCCCAATCGATGACGCCGACCAACGTCTTGGCCACATAACAAATGATCCGCGAGCCACCCGGCGAGCCAACAACAAGCTCCAATTTGTCGTCAACGTCAAAGACCATGGTCGGTGCCATGGAACTGCGCGGACGCTTGCCAGGCTCTACCCGGTTTGCCACCAGCGCCCCGTCACGCTCCGGCACAAACGAGAAATCCGTAAGCTGGTTGTTGAGCAGAAATCCCCGAACCATAAGCGCTGAGCCGAAAGCGAACTCTATGCTAGTCGTCATGGAGACCGCATTGCCCGCGGCATCCACGACGCTCAAGTGACTGGTCGCCGGTAGTTCGGGTGATGGCGCATCGATCCACCCTTGTTGTAGGCCAGGCGGTATGCCCGCGGCACCTACACCGGCACGCACGTCGTCTATCAAGGCCGCACGTTCGCGCAAATAAGCAGCATCCAGCAGCCCGGCAGGAACATCGACGAAATCCGGGTCCGCGATATAACGATCGCGGTCCGCGTAGGCAAGCCGGCCAGCCTCGGCGATGAGATGCACCGCCTGCTCCGACCAAGGCGCCAACGCAGTCATATCGTGGGCAGAAAGCAATCCCAGGATCTGCAACACAGCAATCCCACCGGAGCTCGGCGGCCCCATGCCACAGACCTTTCGGTCACGGTATGGCAGGCAGACGGGCGATCTTTCCACTGTCTCATAGCGCGCAAGGTCGCTCCGCGCTAGATCCCCCGGATTGATTTCTGCCCCTGTTACGGCAGCAATAATCTCGCCTGCGAGACGGCCGCGGTAGAAGGCATTCGCGCCACCCACCGCGATGCTTCGTAGGCCGACGGCAAAATCCGGATTTTGCAGCAGCGTGCCGGCCGGTTTGGCCTTGCCGTCGGTGTCCAGAAAATAGGTCGCGGCAACCGACATACGGCCCAACGTCGGTGCCCATCCCGCAAGTTTTGCCAGGCGTGGGCTGATCTCGAATCCCGCTTCGGAAAGCGCTATCGCAGGCTCGAACAACTCGGCCCATGAGAGCTTGCCATAGCGGCGATGGGCTTCTTCCAGCATGCGCAGTAGGCCGGGCGTGCCGACCGAGCGCCCCCCGACTAGGGCGTCAAAATAACCGGGAATCGAACCGTCCGGTGCCTTGAAAAGATCGCTCGTGACTGCGGCAGGTGCAGTCTCACGACCGTCGAGACTGATCAATGCATCATGGGCGGCATCGTAGTAGAGCAGAAAACCGCCACCGCCGATGCCCGAAGATTGGGGCTCGACAAGATTCAGCACCATTTGCATGGCGATCGCCGAATCCATGGCGCTGCCACCGGCTGTTAAGATCTGTGCACCCACGCGCGCGGCATGTGGGTTGGCGGCAACGGCCATCTCGCGCGTCGCGATCACCTCTACGCGCCCCGCGCCGCCAGTGCCGATCTCGGGCTGCGCGCTCTGCGCATCGGCATTAGCGGGTAACACCGAGTGCATGCATAGCATAATGGTCACGCATGCCAGTCCCCAGTGTCGGCAACGTTGACCACCAATGCGCCACGCGGCTAATTTGGCTCCTAGAGTGGTGACGCGGCAGTCGGAAAGGTGGCCGATGCCAGACTCGGTTGTGGTCAAAACAGTTGCGGCGTTGCGCCAGACGGTTGCCGCCTGGCGGGCCGATGGGCATTCCGTTGGGCTAGTTCCCACCATGGGATTTCTCCATCGCGGCCATATCGCGCTCGTGGAAGAGGCACGTGCAAAGACAGATCGTGTGGTTGCCAGCATTTTCGTCAATCCTTCGCAGTTTGGCGAGAACGAGGATTTTCGTACCTACCCACGCGACCTCGACGGCGATCTGACAAAGCTCGATGATGCAGGGACGTCTATCGCCTTTGTTCCCGACGTGATGGAAATGTATCCGCACCGCTTCTCATCGAGCGTATCGGTGACTGGCATCACTAATGGCCTGTGCGGTGCATCTAGGCCAGGCCATTTCGAGGGCGTTGCAACCGTGGTGACCAAGCTGCTGTTGCAATGCCTGCCCGATCGCGCCTTTTTCGGTGAAAAGGATTACCAGCAGCTGCAAGTGATTCGGCGCATGGTTCGTGACCTGGATATCCCGGTGGACATTGCCGGAGTGCCGACAGTGCGTGAGGATGACGGTCTCGCCATTTCGTCACGAAATGCCTATTTCACCGCCGAGCAACGCGCCAGCGCGCCGGAGCTTTACCGCGCCATAAGCGCAGCGGCCTCGGCGGCCGCCACTGGCGCAACGGCTGCATCGATTTGTGCGGAGGCAAAAGCTCGGCTTCACGCAGTCGGCTTTGCGCCGATCGACTACGTCGAGATGTGCGATGCGGAGACCCTAGAGCCTGTGGAAGTCGCAAATCGGCCGACACGTGTGTTTGTCGCCGCGAACCTGGGCACGACCCGTCTAATCGATAATGTGGCAGTCGTCGGCTGGGTCAACGCGGCAGACTGACCCGGCGCCGGGAATAAGTAGCAACCGGCAATCAACCAACGGCCATCGGGCTGGTGTCACATGGGGTAACGCGCTAAATAGATCCTGCCATCTGGGCCCTCGATCCGTACCTTCTGGATAGCTGCGGCCCCGTTCGCATAGACGCCCAGAAACGCCACGCTGCGCGGGCGATAAACAGCCTCGTTGCCAGTGCCAGGGCGACCACAAGCCATCCCAGCAGGGCAGCCATCGGCGACATTCCTCAGCGGACGTAGATTTGCACCTCACTGGTACGTGCCGTATCGCTCGTCGCCGAGGCCAGAATGACTCTGTCGGCAGGCAAGCCCATGTCGATCAGAGATCGCATAACCCGTTCTGCATCACGTTTGGCATTGCTGGCATTGGCCACCACATCGGAGGGGGCACCACTCAAGGGCGTTACGGCCACAAGCTCGAAGCGCGCATCAGGCTTTCCCTCCAGCGCAGTTGAAACGGCACCGTACAAAGCCTCCTCATAGACCACATTGGCGCTGTCGAAGCGAATAACTATCAATGCTGAGCCACCGCGCGCAGCCGTCTCTGAGCCGCCGCGCGTAGCCGCCACCGGCGCCACAGAAATTCCATTACCGGATGAAAGTGCCGGTCCGTAACTTCGGCCGTTGCTGACTGCCAGCGCCAGGCGGGTTAGATTGTGGCGCTCGCTATAGAGATAGTTATTATGGCGGCTAATCGTTGCGTTGATCTCATTTATCAGCCGGTCATTGGAAACCATAATTCGGCTAAGATTGTCCTCGATCACCGCTAAATGCGTGTGATCCTCCTCAACCGCGCCCTGGATGCTATAGGCGGCGCGCGTGGACTCGAAGAGGTAATTCGCCATGTCGAAATTTGCGGCAACGCCATTTGATAGCGCGGCAAGACCAGAATTGTCGTCAGCGATTTGGTCAAGCTCGCTTTGTGCCGACTGCCACTGGCTCACCAGAATGGGGTTGCCTGCCGTAGTGCCCACATGCAAACGCGTATTTATCGCGCCGACTAGGGAGTGATAGTGCTGCGATGCCTGAGCCGCATTATCAGCGAGAGAGCGGTATTTGCCGTTTTGCACCTCGATCAGGCCTTTGAGGCGTTGCAGCTCGGCATTGAGTGAGGCCACTTTCTGTCCGACGAGGGTACCGGTCGTGGTCGTATTGACCAGTCCGCGTGCGGACGACCCCACTTCGTCTTGTGAGGGCGGCGTCGAGCCAGTCAGCGGCTCAATCAACGGTGCATCCATCGACTCGATGGGTGACGGTGGAATCTCTACGCGCTGCGGCATCGGCGCCGGGTCCTCACCTTCCAGCGAGGGCCAAAGCCCTTCCATGGAAAACGAGCAAGCACTCATCACTAAGGCCGCAACCAACAGCGTCGCGGGCTTAACCCATATATCCATAATCGCGAAAGCCACCCTATTCGTGGGCGCCCGATGCCGGGTACCCGCCGTCAGTCTTAGTCACTTGTATTAGCCACGAAGGCGCGCGAGTTTACACTGAAGGCTTTGCGGGTCTCAAGGCGCATTTTGCAGCCAGCCATTTCTTGGCGCCTCGCTTGCCTTGATTTGAGCCATCAAGTAGGTTGCGCAGCCCGCCACCGTCGGCAAGGCAGCGGTTGTGCGCCCGTAGCTCAGCTGGATAGAGCACCAGACTACGAATCTGGGGGTCGGGAGTTCGAATCTTCCCGGGCGCGCCACATTTCCAAACGTGATGAAAGCCAGGCGATACGGCTAAACTGACGCATTGTAAGCGTGAGCCGTTAATTCTGGAAGATTCCGAGCGGCTTCGCGCCAAATACCACCTAGAAACCGATTTAGTGACCGTCGATCGGCTGTCCTATCGCGACCTGTCCAACAGCTATCTCGAGGATAGGCCGACTGCGCTCAGATGCGTAGAAAGTTTCGATTTTATATCCTGGCACCCCGGGCATGGCAGCGTCGGCACGCGTGCCCGTTCTGCATCCCATCTGTGTTATTTGGAGGTGCAGCGCGATGCCCTGTATGGACATATCCGGGGATCCCGATGTCGAGGCGATCAAGCTCCTGATCCGTATATAGGTCTATCCCTATTGGGGCTCGTACGAGCGCTGGCTCTACCTTAATATCGAAGGCACGGTACGCCATATTTAGCAATTTCGACGTGGGAGCCGATGATGTTACGCTTGGCTATGACGTTTTTGTTCCTTGCCGCGGCCCTACCGGTGGTGGCGGACGAGTGCAGCTTTGCCGGTCCGGAAGAGGCCAAGGCTATGGTTGAGCGGGCCGAGCAACGTATCGCAGATGTGGGTGCGCAAACTGCGTTGCATGAGTTTATGGACGCCGGCAGTGATTTTTTCGACCGCGACCTCTATGTCTTCGTGCTCGATTTTAGCGGTAACGTCTGGGCCCACGGCTTGCGCCCTGACGTGGTCGGCAGCAATGGTATCGAGGCACAGTCGGCCGACGGACGCTACTATGTCCAGAAAATGATCGCGCTTGCTCAGAACAGTGGCGAAGGCTGGGTCGAGTATGAGTTCATTAACCCCTGCACCGGTGACTTTGCGTCTAAGGTTAGCTTCGTCAAGCGTGTCGGCGACCTTATCGTCGGCGTCGGTGCTTACGGCACCGTCTCCACTTAGAACTTCCCTGATGGCAAACAGCCCCTATGATGTCGGCCTACCCCAAACGCCTGCCAATTACCAACCCCTGACGCCGCTATCCTTCCTTGACCGTGCTGCGGCGGTGCATCCGGAGCGCATCGCTTGGGTGCATGGCGAGCAACGCAAAACGTATCGTGACTTTGCGAGCCGCTGCCGGAAACTGGCCGCGGCATTGGCAGTTCACGATATCGGTCGCGGTGACACGGTGGCTGTGCTGGCGCCGAACATACCAGCTGTTCTGGAGGCTCATTATGCCGTTGCCATGGCCGGTGCCGTGCTCAACGCCATTAATACGCGTCTCGATCCTACAGCGGTACGCTTCATCCTTGAGCACAGCGAAGCCAAGCTGATCATCACCGACCGTGAATTGGCGCCAGTGCTTGCCGTAGCCCTTGACGGTATGGCAAGTGCACCGCTCGTGGTTAATTATGACGATCCCAGTTATCAGGGCCCCGGCGAACGCATTGGCGAGATTGAATATGAGGGCTTTCTCGATGAGGGCGCAGCGAACTTCATGGCCCTGCCCGTGCTCGACGAATGGGATGCGATCAGCCTGAATTACACGTCCGGCACCACCGGCAATCCCAAAGGTGTTATTTATCACCATCGCGGTGCCTTCCTGAACGCACTCGGTAATCAGATGGTCTGGAGCATGCCTCAGCATCCGGTGTATCTCTGGACCCTGCCGATGTTCCATTGCAACGGTTGGTGCTTTCCCTGGACGATCACAGCGCTGGCCGGAACTCATATCTGCCTGCGCCGAGTCGAGGCGGGCCAGATTTACGACGCCATCGCGCAACACAAGGTCACGCATTTCTGCGGTGCTCCGGTCGTGCTGTCGATGCTGGTCAATACCGCTGTGGACGAGCCCCGACCACTGGCATCGCCAGTCTCCGTAATGACCGCCGCGGCACCCCCACCGCCGCCCGTCATCGCGGCAATGGAAGCGGCCGGATTCCATGTGACGCACGTCTATGGCCTGACCGAGTGCTACGGCCCGGGGGTAGTATGTGATTGGCACGAGGAGTGGAACGACCTACCCGCGGAGGAGCAGGCCCGCCTGAAGGCGCGCCAAGGTGTCCGCTATCCCGTGCTCGAAAGCGTTGGTGTGTTTGATTCCGAAACCATGCGCCCCACCCCTGCGGACGGCGAGACCATGGGCGAGGTAATGATGCGCGGCAATACCGTCATGAAGGGATACCTGAAGAACCAATCTGCGACCGACGAGGCTTTCGCCGATGGCTGGTTCCATACCGGCGACCTCGGCGTGATGCACGATGACGGCTACATAGAGCTCAAGGACCGGTTGAAGGACATCATCATTTCGGGCGGCGAGAACATCTCCTCGATAGAAGTCGAGGAAGTGCTCTACATGCATCTGTCGGTACTGGAAGCGGCCGTGGTGGCCCGGCCCGACGAAAAATGGGGCGAGACCCCTTGCGCCTTCGTTAATCTCAAGGACAACGCACCGACCGTGAGTGAAGGTGACCTCATTGCCTTTTGCCGCGACAAGCTAGCAGGCTTCAAAACTCCGAGGACCGTCGTCTTCGGGCCTTTGCCAAAAACCTCGACAGGCAAAATCAAAAAAAATGTATTGCGGGAAAGAACCCGAGCGCTATAGGAGGCGTTGAGCTTACCTCCAGGGGATCGATCATTGGACATTATCGCCGCGAACGGCACATTGATGCTTGGTTTAGCCCTCGTGCTGGGCGTGTTCATGACCTGGGGTATCGGCGCCAACGACGTCGCCAATGCCATGGGAACCTCGGTCGGCTCGGGCGCCATCACGGTGACAACGGCCGTGATAATCGCGGCCATCTTTGAATTCGCTGGCGCGGCGATCGCCGGCGGCCATGTCACCGCGACCGTGCGTCGCAATATCGTAGATTCTGCGATGTTCACCAACACGCCTGAGATACTGGTGTTGGGCATGTTGGCAGCCTTGTTTTCGGCCGGGGTTTGGCTGTTGGTGGCCTCGGCCCGGGGCTGGCCGGTCTCGACGACCCATTCGATCGTCGGCGCCCTCATCGGCTTCGCCGTGGTATCGGCGGGGACCACAGCTGTGAACTGGCCGAAAGTCGGCCAGATCGCCGCGAGCTGGGTTATCTCTCCCCTGATAGGTGGCGCCATCGCGTTCGCGTTGAAGGTCAGTGTCAGAAAGTTGATTCTCACTGGCGATGACCCCGCTGCCTGCGCCCGTCGCTACGGCCCTGCCTATGTTTTCCTCTTAGGCTTTGTGGTCTCGCTCGTAACTCTGTTCAAGGGCCTGAAGCATCTCAAACTTGAGCTCAGCATTGAGGGCAGTTTTATCGTTGCCTCCTTGATTGGCGTGCTGGCGGCAGTGCTGGGGCAATACCTGATCGCCCGGGTGCACACGACCGAAAGCCAAGACCGCGATGTCGCGCTGATGAACGTCGAACGCATATTCACCCCGATGATGCTGTTTGCCGCCTGTGCCATGGCGTTCGCCCATGGCTCCAACGATGTCGCCAACGGCATCGGCCCGCTTGCGGCCGTATATGGAATTGTCAGTGCAGGCGGCGAGATCGCCAATAAGTCGGCGTTGCCGTTATGGGTGCTACTGCTCGGCGGCGGCGGCATAGTCGCCGGCCTTGCCACGTACGGCTATCGGGTGATGGAAACCATCGGCACGCGCATCACAGCGCTCACGCCAAATCGTGGCTTCTGCGCAACCCTGGCGGCGGCGGCAACTGTGGTTCTGGCCTCGCGCACCGGCTTGCCGGTCTCGACGACACATATCGCCGTTGGCGCTGTCATGGGTGTCGGCTTGGCTCGCTCGGTCGATGAAGTCGATCTACGGCTGTTTCGCGATATCGTTGTATCATGGGTGGTGACACTACCGCTCGCCGCCGGCCTCGCCGCGCTTGCCTTTATTGTCCTGCGCACCCTGTTCGGCGCTTAAAGTAATATCAGCGCAGCAACGACGAAAACTACGATGCCGACGAACGGCGAGATATCGAAAAGCGCCACCGCCACGAACAGTAATAGTGCTAGGATCAGTGCCGGCAGTGAGAGCTGGTCGGTAACGAGCGGCTTGGCCAAGGCATAGAGAGCCGCGCCCAGTAGGGCAACGGCGGCATAGCGCATACCGATTAGTAGCTTTCGCACTAAGGTGCTGTCCTGGTGCACAACGATGAGCCGCCAAAGCACCACCGCGAGCACCAGCCCAGGCAGGTTGAGAGCGAGGACGCTGGCAAGCATGCCCGGAACGCCGCCAACTTTGAGCCCGATCAAGGCGGACAACTTCACTGCTGTTAGACCAGGAAAGAGGTAGCTTGCGCCTAGTAGCGAGGCAAACTCTTCTATGTTTAGCCAGCCACGGTTCTCGATGCATTCTTGTTCGATCAGGGTGATCATGGAATTACCGCCGCCGAGCGCGAATAAGCCGATGCGGCCGAAGCTAACTAGCAGTTGCCAGGCTTCTAGCATCAAGACTCAGAAACAGCGGCGAGAAAATCGACGTATCCCATGACCATTCCGCGCTCCGGCAGAGCCCGCGGGCGTTCGGCTAGAATACGACCATGGTCGGGTCCCTCGACGCAGACAGTCCAATGAACTTGATCACGCACGGTCACCTCGGCAAACTCATACCTTAGCGAGGCATCAAAATTAATTCGAAAGCGCCGCTTGCGTGCCTTAAGTAGGCGGGGCGCATAGTCGAGACGGTTGAGCAGTGCTTCCAGTCCGTTGATGTCCTCAATCGGCTCGTCGAGCCCGCTGAGGCGTGGAAACAAGGCTGCAATATCCGCAGCGACGAAAGGGAACTTAAATTTTTGCTTGCGCATGAAGGCCTGCAGCTGACCATAAGTCTCGATGCATTGTTTCACTTCCAGGCCATCAGCACGCACCTTGACACTGTCGCGGCGTTCCGGGATTAGCAGATAACGGTCGGTCACACGTGTGGTGGATAGCTTGCGCCCTGGTGGAGATGCCAAAGCGCCTGTCGCAGCCAAAGTCGGAACTTGCTCGCTCCAGAAAGCACGCCATTCCCACAGACGTCGTCCTCCGACCGGCGCTGCGGAACTTGCTGTCTCAGCATCCACATAAGACGCGGTCACAGCCGCAACGATTTCCGAGCCTACCAACGGTAGCCGCGCCGCATGGTCGATTCTCTCGGCCAGACGCCGCAACTCTTTGCCGCCGAGCGCCCGCTCAAACAGCCGGCAAGCATGGGCCAAACCTATCAAAAGTGCTTCACGAGGCTTGATCGGTTTCTTGCGCTCCAGATGCTCAAGCAAACGCCTGACACGGGCGGCTGCTTTCGGTGCTGTCGCAAACCCTGTAACGCTAAAGCCGCCAGCAAGCGGCCAAGCGTCCGCGGTCAGTAGGCTTCGCTCGCTCATGGCGTCCAGCACCGTCGCCTCGAGATCGATTGCGCCGTCACTGAGATCGTCAAGCCAATACTCTACCGGCCGTGCCTCTCCCGCCGCGTGAATGCGGCCGAGCACCGTATCCAGATATCCAATCCCGAGCGGCGACCAGTCGACAAGGTTGACACCATCACCGCTCACCCCGATTCGCTCTGCCAGAAGCAGATCTGTGAGTGCCGTGCCGGCTAGCGCTGGAACCATAGTCGGCCGCACCGGCACCGCCTGGGTGCCGCCGGAAAACGACAACAAGATTAGATCCTCGCATGTCGTATACATGGTAACTCAGCAGTTAATACTTATCGTAAAACTGTCATAAATAAACCGTCAGATCTACCGCGCTACTGATAAATAGTCATCGTCCGACCACGCACCGAGAAGCCGTCGAGCCGTTTGAGAAAGCTCATGCCAAGGAGAGATGTGCTCAGATCCGTTTGACTGATCGACGCACGCACATTCTCGACCGCGATCGGACCGATACTAATGCTTTCCAGGCGGATGGGTGCACCAAATATAGTACCGTTGGCCGTAGTATAGGCGCGAGTATACGAGAGACTATCCGGGTCCAGACCAACACGCTCAGCGTCCGTCAGCGACAAGATGACATCGCTGGCGCCCGTATCGACAACGAATATCACGGAGGTGCCGTCAACAAACGCCTCGACAACGAAGTCACCGCCGTCATTGGCTACGATGCTGGCCTCACTCGGACTGCTTGAAACGCTTCGACGGGGGTTCAACTCGGCGCGAATCCTTTCCGGTACAAAGCTCCTTTGCTGCCAAACCGCGTAGCCCAGGGCGACGACGCCGATTATGCCTGTCCATATTGTGAGGTTGCGCAGGTTGCCGCTGAAACGACCAGCAAAGATTGCCGGTCCGATGATCAGCAACAATGCCACCGCATAAACGATGCGCATTATTCCAGCCTCGGACTCTGCCACGGACGGATTCAAAAGGAAAAGAACCAATAAGCCAGCAGCAAATAGCGCCGCCAGCACGAGAAAGGCAATAGAGCATTCCCTCAAAGGATGTCTAATACGGCTTCCGGCGGGCGCCCAAGTGCAGCCCTTTGGCCATTGACCACGATCGGACGCTCTATCAATATAGGATTGGATACCATGCCATCAATCAGTGTTGCATCGTCAAGGTTGTTGTCGGCGAGTCCATTTTCCTTATAAGCTGCTTCCTTGCGCCGCATTAGCTCGCGCGGCACGAGACCAAGCTTCTTCAAAAGTCCAGCCAGTGTCTTGGCATCCGGAGGCGACTTTAGATATTCGACGATGTCCGGCTCGACACCCTTATCGCACAACAATTGCAGAGTTTGGCGCGACTTGCTGCACTGTGGATTATGATAAATGGTTACGGGCATGGGAAAACCTCACTCCTACTTTCTTTTGGCAACATAGACGCCATCCCAATCCTCATTCGGCGGCACAGCGCGAAACTCGGCTACGCGCTCCGCAATGACGTCATAATAATCTCCCAGTGGCCAGCCGTCGGCAAGCTCTCGGCAAGTTGTAAGCTGGGCCTCACAATCGTCCCAGGTCTGCGAGCGGTAGGCATCCAGCATGGCATTATGGCGTTCCACCAGCCCTGCAAAGCCAACACTGCGGACCACGTCACCATCCCCGACCAGGGTATAAATGCGTTCCGGCTGTTGGCGCCCTTTGACCTGAATAAGATCAAGCTCCAAAGTCGCCATCTCGTCGAGCCGCGCCTGTGTACGTTCGCCTATGACAATATCAACCCGATAGGGTTTGCACTGCCCCTCTAGACGCGATGCCAAATTAACACCATCGCCGAGCACAGAATAATCGAAGCGCTGCTCCGATCCCATATTACCGACACAAACCTCGTCGGTATTAATACCGATACCGATGCGTATAGGCTTGTGCTGGCGACCCTCCGCCTCGTCCTCGGTCTTGCGTTCCCGATTCAGTTCTCGGCACGCGGCCAGCATGAGTAGCGCCGCGGTGCAGCCATGATTGACATGCGCCTCGTCATCGAGCGGTGCATTCCAAAAGGCCATCACGCAATCGCCAATATATTTATCGATGGTGCCACCGCCCGCCATGATGATCCCGGTTATCGGTGTCAGAAAACGGTTGATAAGTTCGGTCAGACCCTCAGGCTCAAAATCCTCGGCAAGGGAAGTAAAGTCGCGAATATCGGCGAACATCAAGGTAAGAGATTTCATCTCGCCGCCCAACTTGAGCTGCGATGGATCGGCGGCCAGTGTCTCCACCATGGCCGGGGCGAGAAAGCGACCGAAGGCATCGCGAATCTGCTGGCGCTGCGCCTCCTCTCCGCGATAGCTTAGGTAGCTTAACGTTATGTACAGCACCAATCCGGTGAGCGAGGCATAAAGCGGGTCTGCAAGCAAACGATGTTCGCTGAAAGCATACCACGAAGCCCCGAACATGCCGACGGAAACTATTACACCAAGTAGTAAGGAATAGGTGGCACCGAGTAGTGGCACGAAAATGATCATCAGCAGGCCGATGGCAACGAGCGCAGTGCCTTCTGCTGCCTCCAGCCAAGGCGGACGGGTCAGGAAGTTCTGGGTCAGCACCGTCTCGAGAAATTGGGCATGAACCTCGAAGCCCGGCGTTCCCGGCCCCATGGGCGTCTGCTTGATATCATGCAGGCCGATCGCCGAAGTGCCGAATACCACCATGGCATCTCGCAGACGCTGGGGTGGGACGGTTCCGTCGAGAACATCCGCGGCGGAAACGTAAAGGTTTTCCAGCGAACGCCTGAAGTACGGCCAAACCCGGAAATTTGCGTCCGTCTCAATCTCTGGTACGGTTTGTATGCGGACGATTCTCTGCTGAAGCTTCTCATCCGTCTTCACCAGCACGGTCGGCTTACCGCTCAAGACGCGCAACATCTCCAGCCCGAGTGCAGGATAAATATCGTTCCCCACGCGCGTGACCAATGGCAAGCGGCGAACAACCTGGTCGATCTCGGGCGGCATGGCGATCATGCCTATGCCAGCTGCTGCTGCCTCCAATTCCGGGACATTCCGGAGTACCCCGGAAAAGGCATACATGAACGGTTTCGGATCGGGGCCCAGTTCCGCGAACGTCGCCTTTCGCCCAAGCCCCTCCTGCGGCTGCGTCTCCACGGGCAGCCCCGACTGGCCAAGCACCACCATTATGCGCCCCATCGCCTTGGCGAGGCGCTCCTCATTAGTCGGCATGGCCCGTAACTGCGAGATCACGTCGGGATCAAGCCCCCTCAGCTCATCGGCCAACAGGCTTGGCGACAGACGGTCATATTCGGAAAACAAGATGTCGAAGCCGATAACCAATGTCTGATATTCGGCAAGACGATTTATCAGCCTCGCTAGGGTCGCGCGAGACCATGGCCACTGCCCGACGCGCTGTAGGCTGTCCTCGTCGATATCGAGCAGCACGATGGGCACCCGTGTGGGCTGCGGCTCACGCGGCAAGCTACGATGAAACTGGTCAAAAGTCGCCAACCGTAATTGTTGCACTGGGGTCGGATCCCAGTTGCGAATACCCCAGACCACGACCAATATCGCAAAACCGACGACATGCATAAGTTTGATCTTGGGACGCCAAAGCATCTATGACATCGCCCGCGACGTTAGGTGCCCGCTTGCGGCTCGGGTGCGGTGTCCGGAATTGCATCCGGCAACGGACCCAAATATTCGCTGACATCGACCTTGTCAATCTGTTCTGGAAGAAGGAACTGCTCAGCATAACGTTCGTAAATCTTGTGCTCGACAAAGAGGTCGAACAGGTCTGGGTCGATATGATGCTCGTGCTTCATTTTGCCGAGAATCGTCATCGCCACGCTCAGCTTCATTGCCTTCTTGTAGGGGCGATCGCTTGCAGTTAAGGCTTCGAACACGTCCGCTATTATCATCATGCGGGCCGGCACTGACATTTCGTAGCGTAACAACCCTCGTGGATAGCCTCTTCCGTCCACACGTTCGTGATGACCGCCAGCGAACTCAGGCACGTTGCGTAGGTTTTTTGGAAACGGTAGTTTCTCAAGCATCTCGATCGTTATCACGATGTGATGATTGATGATCTCCCGCTCCTCGGCAGTCAGCGTGCCGCGCCTGATACTGAGGTTATAGACCTCATTCTTGGTAAGGAACGCCTGGTCATCGCCATTGGCATCACACCAAGTGCGCGCAGCGATCTGCTCCACTCTGTCGACCATCTCGGCGCTCATGAACTCGCCGCCTACATTGATGCGCTCGATAAAGGCGAGATCGTTATTGATCGCCGCAACAGAATTGGAAAAGGTTTTGCGCAGCGCGCCGGCATCGGGGCCAGAGCGTGCCATTAAATAGGCAATCTCGGCGTCGCGTTTCAGGACCTCCGCGCGGGCACGCACGGTATGCAGACGATCGTAAATCGTCTCAAGCTTCGTCGCTTTGTCAACCACATATTCCGGTGTTGTCACCTTACCGCAGTCGTGCAACCAAGCCGCCGTCATGAGCTCGTATTTCTGTTCCTCATCCATAGTGAAGTCGGCGAAGGGAGAGGTGGCTGCATCACATGCAACATCCGCTATCATTCCGGTTAGAAATGGCACGCGTGCGCAATGATCACCTTGATAGGACGACTTGGTATCGATTGCCGCTGCAATAAGTTTGATAAAGGCATCGAGTAGCCCTCTCTGCCCTTCCAGTAGCGTTTGGTTGTCGATGGCAACGGCAGCTTGGCTCGCCAGAGACTCAACAACTTCCTGCACCTCGGCTGTGAAGGGAACGACCTCACCCTTACGCCTATCCATAGCATTGATGAGTTGCAGAACACCAATTACCTCACCCGTATTATTCTTCATCGGAATGGTCAGGAAAGATGTTGAACGATAGTTATGCTCGGAATCAAAGCATTGCATACCAGTGAAATCAAAGCCATCGGCCTCATAGGCATCGGAAATATTCACCGTCTCCGCCGTCAAGGCGACATGTGTGGCGATGTTGGCATGGTTGGGCTTACCGCTGCCAACTGCGTAGAGGGGTAGCGGCGCGAACGGTATGGGCTCGTCGGTAGCACCGCCCAGAGCAAGATTCAGCGAGTCGCTCCGCACGATGGCAAAACGCAGCTCTTTCTCGTCTTCACTCATGAGATAAATCGTGCCGCCATCCGCATCTGCGAGGCCCTTGGCATACAGCAGAATGTTCTCGGCCAGGCGATTCTTATTATGCTCCGCCGACAACGCCACGCCGATCTCGTTTAAGGCCCGAAAGTGCCCAAGTTGCTCCTTGACCTGATCACGGAGCTGTCGCTGATTCCTGGCTGCCTGCAACCGACCGCGGATTAGCTCAGGGATCAGGGGGCGCATCTCGAGGAAATCGGCTCCCGCCGCAAGGATTGCATCTGCCTGATCAAGATGGCTCTCATCGATGATCCCAATCACGGACAGTGTCACGCCATCAGGCTCGGCGCGCAGAGATTGGAGCAGACCCATACCACCCAGCGTCCTGTCGGTCATGTCCAACAACATGACCTCCGGATCGTACTCATCGAGGACAGCCCGCGCCGCTGCCACATTATCGATCATGGCAAAGGTTATTGCCTCTGCACTAAATTGCTCCGAAAATGTGCGCCGGTCTTTTTCGTCGCGATCGACAACCAAAGCCGTGACGGGACCGTCACTCACTTGGCGCCTCCTTGCTACGCCCGCCCCTGATGGGACGCCAACGACAAAATCTCCTTGTGGGAATTAGAGTCAATTGCGATCCGAGTTGGCTAGGCAGTATCCCACGGCAGGCAGAAATTTTAACTATATTGCAGAAACTCAATGCTGCAAAGTACGGTGCAAAACCTTGCCAACAGCGAAAGCCTCCCTATGACCAGTGACAATATGACTAGTGAACAAAATGTCGACGATATACACGCTCATTCCTTTGGCGCCCGGCGCGTCGGAGCCGTAAATTGGCTTGGGCTCTGGACGCTCTATGCGAAGGAAGTCAGGAGATTTATGAAAATTCCAGCGCAAACGGTGCTGGCGCCGACCGTTACTACGTTGGTCTTCTTGGCGGTATTTGCCCTCGCGCTAGGCGGCGCCATGCGTGAGATCAAAGGGATTCCATTTTTGATTTTTTTGGCACCTGGCTTGATCATGATGGCGATAGTACAGAACTCCTTCGCCAACACTTCGTCTTCCGTCATGGGCTCTAAGGTACAGGGCAATTTCGTTGACGTGCTGATTCCTCCATTCAGCCCAAGCGAGCTAACACTGGCGTTGGCAGGTGGCGGTGTGACCCGTGGTCTCATGGTCGGAATTGCCGTCGCCGTGGTGATGACCGGATTTGTCGACTTAAAAATACATAACGCGCTGGCAATGGCATTCTACGCTGTTTCAGCGTCCTTGATGTTATCTTTGATCGGTTTAGCCACCGCAATTTGGGCCGAAAAATTCGATCAGATGGCCGCCATTACCAACTTCTTTGTGACGCCTTTGGCGTTTCTGTCTGGAACATTTTACTCGATCGATAGGTTGCCTGAGTCGTGGCACATGGTTAGCTTGTGCAATCCATTTTTCTATATGATCGACGGCATGCGCTATGCCTTCATCGGCGTGGCTGAGGGGTCACTAGTGCTAGGTACCGTCATTCTTCTTCTTACCAATGTGGCGCTATGGACCCTGTGCTGGTGGATGTTATCGAGCGGATACAAGATCAAGGAATAGAGTTACGTGGCGCTTGCCTGGGTCGAATTGGCCCGGCATCATAAGGCGGTTAAAAAACAAGTAAAAGGCACCTCTATGAATGCCAATGTGATGCGCACGTTGACCGAGCTACAGCGAGAGCAATGGGCGGTCGATGGATATCTGCAGATCGAGGGTGCGCTAAGTTCGGAAGAGGTCGAGCTTTTCAGTAACGAACTTGACAGGATACGCCTGTTGCCCGGTTACGAGCCGGCGTGCGGGAACTTGCCACTTGGCCATTACGCATGGGTTGATCATGCCGATCCAGACCCCTCCGCGTTCATGGATCGGCGCAACCTGCTCCCCTATCACCAGGCGTTCATAGACCTCATCGATAAGCTGGAAACCTTCGACCTGATTGTCGATATCATGGGACCCTGTATCCAGTTCTCTATGTCGCAGGCAATCGTGCGTCCCTCCCATGATAACTTTGACGGCTACACCCATACCGATGGCGGCGAAGGGCAGCGGCGTATTCGTGTCACCGAGACCAGTTTCCCACTTGCCGTAAAGGTGCTGTATTTGCTCAGCGACGTGTCCGGCACGGACTGTGGCAACTTCACTTTGTTTCCGGGGAGCCATATGCGCCCCTTCCCTGAAGGCGCTGAACGTGCGCCACACCCCCATGCGCCCGGTGCGGTGCAAACCACGGGAAAGGCCGGTGACGCCTTTATCTTTCCGCACTCGATCTGGCACGGCCCCGCGCCTAACAATTCCGGCAGAGCCAGAAAAACATTGCTCTACAATTATTGTCAGATGTTCATCCGTTGGTACGATTTTGGTGAACCGCCGCGAGACGTGCTGGATAGCTGCACGCCCCGCCAGCAACGCTTGTTGGGCAATCTAGGCTACGATTTTCGCCCGGGATCCTACTTCTACGTGCCCGAGGATCAGGAGGCTGTAATAACCGGCCAAACATAGAGCACGATCTGCGTTGACAAGCGCCTATCGTGTCACGATACTCCCCGCCTTTTTTTCCGGCGCGCCAACAATGCGGGTCGAGCCATCTGGAATCAGGAGAGTCCAATGTCTGCGGTGATGCCGACCTACGGCCGGATAGAAATCGCTTTCGAGTGTGGCAATGGTGCTTATCTCGTCGCGACGGATGGCCGGCGATACCTGGACTTCGCCACTGGTATCGCCGTCAACACGCTCGGCCATGCCCATCCGCGCCTAATCTCGGCGCTGGAAGAACAGTCTAAGAAGCTTTGGCATTGCTCCAATTTGTATCGGATTCCGGAACAAGAGCGTCTTGCCGAACGGCTCTGCGAGCATAGCTTTGGTGAGAGTGTTTTCTTTTGTAATTCCGGCGCTGAAGCAATGGAAGGCGTTATAAAAGTTGCACGGAAATATCACAGCGCCAGTGGCAACCCGCAACGGTATAGGATTATCGCCTTCGATGGCGCCTTCCACGGCCGCACTTTGGCAACACTCGCTGCCGGCGGTAACGAGAAGGCTCTAGATGGGTTTGGTCCAGTGATGGATGGCTTCGACCATGTGCCGTTCGGTGATGCCAACGCAGTGCGCGCGGCCATAACGGGTGAGACAGGGGCTATTCTTGTCGAACCGATTCAAGGCGAAAGTGGTGTCAACCCTGCCGCGAACGACTTTCTGGCGGAGTTACGGACGATCGCCAATGAGTTTGCTATCTTGCTGCTGTTCGACGAGGTACAGACGGGTATCGGGCATACCGGTAAGCTGTTCGCATACGAGTGGTGTAGCGTAACGCCCGACGTCATGGGTCTTGCCAAAGGACTCGGTGGCGGCTTCCCTATCGGCGCCGTCGTTGCGACGGAGGCGGCTGCTATAGGCATGGTTTCCGGCACACATGGCTCAACCTTCGGCGGTAACCCACTCGCCGTGGCCGCTGGTAATGCTGTGCTGGACGAGATTTTGGCGGACGGTTTCCTAGAAAACGTGAAGGCTACAGGCAAGTATCTACACTCGCGTGTCGGCGATGTGGCGGCTCACTACCCCAATATCATCGAATCAGTACGTGGCCAGGGTCTTTTGCTCGGTATGAAATGCGCCATCACCAACATGGACTTGGTCGCCGATATGCGCGAGCGTGGCGTCCTCTTGGTCCCCGCCGGCGACAATGTTGCGCGCATGCTACCGCCTTTGATCATTAGTGAGACCGAGGTCGATGAGGCGGTCAGCGCGCTGGAGACGTCCTGCCAAGAGCTGGAAAGATGACCGCACTGCGTCACTTCCTGGATCTCGACCAGATCGATGCGTCCAGCTTGCGTGAGCTGGTCGATCAGGCGGCAATGCTGAAGGCGGGGCGCGGCGGCAACGCCGGTACTCCGCTCGCTGGGCACACATTGGCGATGCTCTTTGAAAAACCCTCGACCCGCACACGCATCTCGTTCGAGGTTGGCATGGCCGAACTCGGCGGTCGCACGGTTATACTAAACCCTGGGGAAAGCCAGATGGGCCGGGGTGAGACGGCCACCGATACCGCCCGCGTCTTGTCGCGCTATGTCGACGCGGCGATGCTGCGCGTAAAACGGCACGATACACTAATCGAGTTCGCCGATGCCGCCGCCGTACCAGTGATTAACGGTCTTTCGGACCGCAGCCACCCCTGTCAGATTCTGGCCGATATCCTGACCTTCGAGGAACACAAGGGACCGGTCGCCGGCAGAACCATCGCCTGGACAGGCGATGGCAATAATGTCGCCACGTCTTGGATACATGCGGCCGTGCGCTTTGGCTTTACGCTACGGCTTGCATGCCCCACCCTTCTTGCGCCGAATCCTAAAATTATGGATTGGGCTGCCGAGAACGCCGGCGCGGTTAGCCTGGGTGTGGACGCAGCCGAGGCAGTCACAGGTGCGGATTGTGTGGTCGCCGATACATGGGTTTCGATGGGCGACGATCCGGGAAGCCGGCATCGCCTGCTCGAGCCCTACCGGGTTGACGCCGATTTGATGTCGAAGGCGGCAGCGGATGCTATCTTCCTGCATTGTCTGCCAGCGCACCGCGGTAACGAAGTGAGCGCCAATGTCATCGACGGCCCGAGTTCAAAAGTGTGGGATGAAGCTGAGAACCGTTTACATGTCCAGAAGGCTGTTCTTCTTTGGTGTCTGAACGCGTGACGCGCCGTGACTGAAGCTGCCCTTTCTGACGATCTGATCCAACCATTTCATATCTAGGCGCTTGGCGTGTATGGGCGGCTGGTCAGGCTCGGATCCACCATCAACCAGATCTTGGGTCGTCGCGCCTACCCGTCCGCTGTTTCACCTTATGGCGTGGGTTTGTATGAGACGGAGCCGGTGCGTTCTTTCTGCCTCCGTTCGGTCAAGTGGGCTGGTACGCTAGTGCGCTCATCCCCCAGCGGCGACCACGCTGAGTTAGCCGACGACGGCATCATCTAGATCACTTGCGACTATTGCGGGGCACGCTATCTCTTCGGTCTGGACGGTGATTTCATCGATTCCGCATAAGGCTTTGTCCTGATGGTGAGCGGTCTATACTTTTCTGACATTGTATGGAGTTTTCCCAATGCGCTTTGCTATCGCCGCCACCGCCGCACTGCTGCTGGCTTGTGCACCATCGCCGCCCGAGGCGAACTTCCCAGAGATCGCCTTCCGTGATTCGCCTGCCTTCCGCCTCGATGTGGCAGTGATCGAATTGGTCGAGAGCTACCAGCCTCCACTACGCACACCACACGTGGATCACGAGTCGCCCGTGCCGCCCCTGGTCCTTTTACGCAACTGGGTGCGGGACCGGCTTGTCGCGGACGGCGCAACCGGTAGCCTCAAGGCGACTGTGGTTGATGCGCGCATCACTGAGACACTGTTATCTGTCAACGAGGATTTGGCTGCTAGCTTCACAACAGAGCAGGCCGTGCGCTTTGATGGTCGCGTCGAGATGCGCCTGGAGATCATGGATAGCGCGGCCAGCGGGCATGCGAACGTATACGGGGAAGCCACGCGCTCGCGCACAATGCCGGAAGACGCAACCCTGCGTGAACGCCAGGAAGTTCTGTTTCAGATCGCAGAGGATCTGGCCAACGACCTAAACACTGTGCTCGATGGCAACATTCGTCAGCACTTCGCCCGTTATCTGCGCTAGGACACTATTGGCCGGCGGCTTGGCGGTACATCTGCAGCATCTGAGCGCGCCCTTTAGGTGACAGATCTTGGGGTGACTGCCGAATTCCAACGCGCGCCTCCGGCCGAAGATAGTCGCCGTCGTCGAAGGTCGTACCGGTGCCGCGCAGCGCGCGCCAAGTGTTGGCGGCATTAAGGGCGCGCCTGCTAGCCTTCTGAAAGCCTACTGTGTCGGCGCGAGATCGTTCCTGAATGAACGTTCTATTAAGTTCCGATAGTGTCACCGACTACAACCTTATCGATCAAGGCAACCGTCTCGTCACGCCCGTAAAGGGCAATAAACGAGCCCATGCGCGGCCCCTGACTTTGCCCCAGCAGAATTTCGTACAGCGCCTTAAACCAATCGCGCAAATTAGCAAAATCGTGCTGGTTGCCGACCTCGTAGACCGTGTTCTGAATGTCTTCCGCAGAGGCGATGCTCGGTAAGCTCATGAGCGCAGTTGATAGATCCTTCAGCGCCTCGGTTTCGCCCTCCACCGGTGCACGATAGTGCTTTGTGGGTCTGACAAAATCCCGGTAATAGGCGATGGCGTAGCCGACCAGCTCGTCGAGCATGGGATTGGCTTCAGGCCTTGCATCCGGCGCGTAGCGGCTGATGAAGCCCCATAACACCGCCTTGTCCTCTGTGTTGCAAACGCTCGCGAGGTTCATCAGGATATTGAAGGAGAGTGGTACCTCCTGCTCCGGCGGCGCGCCATCGTGGATGTGCCAGACCGGGTTGCTCAGGCGGTCATTTTCGTCCTGGTTGGCGAACTTGGCACGATGGGTCAGGTAGTCATCGACGTGACGCGGAATGACGTCGAAATAGAGCCGCTTCGCCTTCCGTGGGCTCTGATACATGTAGAGTGACAGGCTCTCCTGCGAGCCGTAGGTCAGCCATTCCTCGATGGTCAGACCGTTGCCCTTGGATTTGGAAATCTTCTGACCAGATTCGTCGAGAAACAGCTCATAGGTAAGGTTCTCGGGCGGCGTACCGCCGAGAATGCGGCAAATTCGGCTGGAAAGCTGCAACGACGGAATGAGATCCTTGCCAGACATCTCGTAATCGACGTTCAGTGCCACCCAGCGCATAGCCCAATCCGCTTTCCATTGCAGCTTGCAGGCGCCGCCGGTGACCGTCACCTCGACGTGGCGCCCATCCTCGTCCTCGTAAACGATGGTTCCGGCGTCCACATCACGTGCTACGACGGGAACTTGCAGAACGCGGCCCGTGCGCGGGCAAAGCGGCAGGAACGGGCTGTAGGTAGCGCGGCGTTCTGGCCCGAGCGTCGGCAGTATGACCTCGGTGACCTTGTCGTAGTGGGCCAGCACAGCAAGCAGTGTGGCATCGAACTCACCGCTCCGGTAGGTCTCGGTGGCGCTCTTGAACTCGTAGTCGAAGCCAAATGTGTCGAGAAAGGCGCGCAGGCGCGCATTATTGTGTGCGCCAAAGCTCTCGTGTGTATCGAATGGATCGGGAATCGCCGTCAGCGGCTTGCTGAGATGCGCCGCAAGCATCCCCTGCTGTGGGATGTTCTCGGGAACCTTGCGGAGCCCATCCATGTCGTCGGAGAAAGCGACAAGGCGTGTCGGGATGTCGCTGAAGCACGCAAAAGCCCGACGCACCATGGTTGTGCGCGCCACCTCGCCGAAGGTGCCGATATGCGGCAGCCCAGATGGCCCGTAACCTGTCTCGAGCAATACATGCCCTTTAACTGGCGTCTTACCGTCCACTCGGTCGAGCAGCTGGCGCGCCTCCACAAAGGGCCACGCTTTGCTGTGGCGGGCAATCTCATTGATGTCGGACATAATGGTGTGTGTAGGCCGGCACTTCCGGGAACGTCAATGCAGGAAATAACTATCTGCGATGGCCTAGACCATAGCGCCGAGACACGTCTCCAGCTTGAAAATTCCTTAATATTGCCGCTGACTTAAAATTCTCAGCCACATGCGTCAGGCTAACGCAAACGCATAAACTAAAAAATCGGGCCGCGGCAGTTCGAGTGGATGAGCGCCGCGACCCGTGTATGTTGGTGTGGAAGGTCGTTGGAAAGGAACATGGGAACTATAGAAGAACTCGATAACACATCAGTAACAGCAAGCTGATGTGCTGCCCGAAGCAGTGCCCGCCAATAGCTGAAAACGACTGTAGCCCAGAATACTGTAAAAGAAATAAGGCGAGCAACTAGGGTAAAAAGTGATGACTATCACACACCGGCGTCGGAACGTGTTTTTCTCGCAGCGATAAGATACTCGACATTCCCTCGCGGCCCGGTAATCGGGCTCTCGATGATGCCCAGAACGCTCCAATCCAACAGCGAATCGAGCCAGCAGCGGATGCGCTCACAAGCTTCTTCGCGCAGTGCCGGATCTCGGATGACACCATGTTTTCCGACTTGCTCCTTCCTGACCTCGAATTGCGGCTTGATCAATGCGACCAGCAGTGCCCCCGGTGCGGCGATCTTAAGCGATGCTGGCAAGATCGTCCGAAGACCGATAAAGCTCGCATCACAAACCACCATATGGATTGCCTCTGACATTAAGTCAGCATTCAAGTGGCGTGCATTGGTTCGCTCAAGAACCACGACGCGAGGGTTGTTGCGTAAGCGCCAATCGAGCTGCCCATGCCCGACATCAATGGCATAAACGCGTGTTGCGCCCTGAGATAGAAGCACGTCCGTAAAGCCCCCTGTCGCTGCGCCGATATCGAGGGCGGCTTGTCCAGAGGGGTCTATATCGAATCTCTCCAACGCGTGGGCTAGCTTAACACCACCACGGGAGACCCAAGGATAATCGGGTCCCCGAACTTCCAGTGGCGCGTCATCAGAGATCTTTTGTCCGGATTTTTCGAGGCGCCGCTCACCAGTGTAAACCTTACCGGCAATAATCAACGCTTGTGCCCGCGTCTCGTTGTCAGCGAAGCCACGCGCTACCATCAATGCGTCGACACGAGTCTTGCTCACAATTAGTGGCTGCGCTGTACCATGAAGCGCGCAGCGGCTCGTAATCCATCGGCGCGGTCATCAAAGTCATGGAGGTGTGCAACAGCCGACTCAACCAAACCTGCCGCACGGTTTCTGGCTTCGGCAACACCCAAAAATGAGATAAATGTCGCTTTCCCCGCCGCCAGATCTTTGCCGACGCCTTTGCCGACTTCCTCGACATCGCCTTCAACATCGAGCAGGTCATCGGCGATCTGGAAAGCAAGACCAAGATCTTTTGCATAACTCGCGAGCGCGGCCATCTCGCTTGCTGATGCTCTCCCCAGTATGGCCCCAGCTTCACATGATACGGCTATCAGAGCCCCCGTTTTCATCGCCTGCAACGTGATGATCGCCTCAAGATCAAGTTTATGTTTTTCTGCCTCCAAATCAATCATTTGACCGCCAACCATGCCATGCCACCCCGCCGCACGCGCCAACGCCAGCACCAACGCCGCACGGATATTACCGTCGTCGTCTGTGCCACAATCACTCAGCACCTCGAACGCGAGGGTGAGCAACGCATCACCAGCTAGAATGGCCGTGGCCTCATCAAAAGCTATATGTACTGTCGGCTTGCCACGCCGCAGATCATCGTCATCCATCGCCGGCAAATCGTCGTGAATCAAGGAATAGCAGTGCACCATTTCAATGGCCGCCGCTGCTCGAAGGGGCCCCTTCCCCACTGCACCAAACAGTTTTGCTGATTCCAACACCAAAAACGGTCGCAGGCGCTTGCCACCGCCCAGTGCGGCATAGCGCATTGCCTCTATCAAACGGTGATGATCACCTTCAATTTCGGAAATCAGAACAGTAAGTTCCCGTTCGACCGCACCAACGGAGGCTGCCAATGCCTCAAGCAGATCGGTCAAGTGTCGGTCCCATAGTCCTCAGATACTGAAGCACTCAAAGAGCCGTCTGGCCCCACAGCAATTCGGCTGATACGCTGCTCCGCCTGCCGTAATTTTCCCTCGCAATGTCTTTTTAGTGCAGCTCCTCGAGCGTAAGCCTCGATCGCTCCATCAAGGTCTATCTCACCCTCTTCCAGCTTCCGCACAATCTCTTCCAAGGCCGTCAAGGCCTGCTCAAATGTCATCGCATCTACATCATCGAAATGATCAGTATCAGCTTGAGATGAG
>MPLX02047782.1_pt1 | contig 32132 bp, 27 predicted proteins | sample 1617341 | NCBI WGS metagenome assembly MPLX02 (sample SAMN05944804, study PRJNA350692) | marine metagenome | biome: marine; feature: ODZ; material: water; isolation source: 120 m water sample filtered on 0.2 um supor filter | place: Pacific Ocean | collected 2012-04-08 | depth 120m m | reverse complement strand
GGGTGATATTTCCGGCGGTGAGAGTGATGGTGGCACTGCGGGCCTGGGTGGAGGTGTTGGGTGCCACGGAATAGGGGAAGGTCAGGTTGCCATTCTGGGAGGTGTTTTCATTGCTGGTGAGCCAGGCGCCGTTTCTGCTCCAGTTCCAGCTGGTGTTGGAGGAGACCGTGAAACTCAGGTCACCGCCGCCTGCGCCAATGCTTTGGGTGGTCGGGTTGAGGTTGAGGGTGATCCCAACCCCCGCCTGGGTGACGGTGTGGGTGCGGGTGAGGTTGCCGTCCGTAATAGTGATGGTGGCGGTGCGGGCCTGGGTGGAGGTATTGGCTGCCACGGAATAGGAGAAGGTCACGCTGCCGCTCTGGGTGGCTGCCCATGGTGCGGTGAGCCAAGTGGCATTGTCGCTCCAGTTCCAGCTGGTGTTAGAGGAAATCGTGAAACTCAGGTCGCCGCCACCTGCGCCAATGCTGTGGGTGGTCGGGTTAACTACCAGAGTTGCCGCAGAGGGAGTCAGGGAGGTTATGAATTGGTAGGGACCGGTGCCGGTTTCGGAGTAATGCCTGACCAAAATATAGTAGGTCCCAGAACTGACCTGCTCTGTGATCTGGAAATTGAGATCAATACCAGCCACACGGTCATCATTTTCTGCGAGCCGTTCCCCGGTTGCGGCATACAGCACGCCGAACGTATCGGTGGATCCGGTCGTTTGGACTGTCAGCAGTCCCGGCCCGCTGACCGCAATACGGAAGTAATCGAGGTCGCCCCCGGGATTGATGATTCCGTTGGTGGTTGAATCCGGGGCGATGGTGGTCGCAGTTGCCAGGGTGTCCCCGTGGTCGGTTTCGGTGACTCCCACCTGGGTGACGGTGTGGGTGCGGGTAATATTGCCGGTCGTGATAGTGATAGTGGCGGTGCGGGAATGGGTGGAGGGGTTGGCTGCCACCGAATAAGAGAAGATCTGGTTGCCACTCTGGGCGGTGTTTTCATTGCTGGTGAGCCAGGCAGCATTGTCGCTCCAGCTCCAACTGGTGTTGGAGGAAACCGTAAAGCTCAGGTTGCCGCCGCTGGTGGCAATGCTGCGGGTGCCCGGGTTGACGGCGAGGCTACCGATGGTCTCACCCGCACCCATCACCAGCAGGACAATGGCCAGAAAGGAGCATTTCATCCTCTACTATCCTGAATACCTGATACGCAGGGTGCAAGGCGGAACAACGTGATGGCGCACTGCTAGTAAATTGCTTTCTCAGGCCGGGTTTCCTAGAGGCTGAAGGCCCGGGGAAGATGGGGGTGCAAAACCGATCAGAGCACCTGCGATGACACCGACGACCACGCCATCGCCGTCATCCGGGGAATCGTTGCAGGTCACCTTCCTGATGCTCACCACGGTTCCGAACTCCTCCTTGTAGGACTTCTGTAACTGCAACGAAGTGGCGGGAGTAGTCGCTGTTTGACACCCTCCCACCAGCAGAGCTCCCGCTACTGCAAGAGTGATTACGATCCGCTTCATTATTCCCAAGATGTATCAGATCCCTGGCGGGGTTGGCAAAAATGATTTCGCCCACGCCCAGGAGGAGCGCTCTCTCCTGCGTCTTAATCCTCTCTGGCCGCCGCCAACTCCCTCACCCTCTTCTGACTCTCTGCATCAAGACTTTCGATCGGGTACCTGTATGTTTTCCCATTGGCCATCCTCAGCACAGCCTTATCCCCTTCTACCCCCAGGAGAGTAGCCTCAATCTCCTTGCCCGACTTGTTCGTCCACACCCCGGCAAGGGGAGCCTTTTCAGGCGTCTCGGAGTCCTCCGCTGGTTCACCCTCCGCTGGTTCACCCTCCGCTGGCTCACCCTCCGCTGGCTCACCCTTCACCGGCTCACTCTCCGCCGGGTCACTCTCCGCCGTCTCAGACTCGTTCGCAGTCACCTGCTTCTCAAGCATTACCTGAAACGCCGCCTCCGGCATGGTGCGAACACTGCCATCAGACAGGCCCACCATGCGCTCTCCAGCCTCTGCCTTCGGACTGTGGAGAACGATCCTCTCCACGTCCTTCTGGGGCACCACCCCTGCAACGTAAACCCATGGACGCAACTTCCCATCTTCGCACTGCATGAACAGGATTTTGCTTTTTTTTCCGGCAACATCGATAAGCTCAAGCTCCTCCAGGGTAGAAGGAAAAGCCTTCTTTCTCGAGCGATGGGCGTAGGTCTGAAGCTCCATCAGGACTTCGCCCATATTACTGGAATTCTCCGCATTCGCCGTCGCCTTCTTCTTTGCTCGAGGCGCCTCAGGGACGGCTTTCGATACCGGCTCCCCTCTCTCCAGGACGGAACCATTACTATCAGAAATTTCAATAGCGGCATTCCTTTCACTTTCCTCAATCGCTTCATCGATTGCAGAAACTGTCGCTCCTGTAAACAGGACTGAAATTAAGATCGACAGAGCACAGAGACACGTTCCCACAAGGGGCATGCCAAGGCCCTTGCCCCGCGTGAAAATAACCGCGATTAATCCTATCGACCCTATACCTGCACCAATAACTGCGAAGGGGATGACAAGCATTCCCAGGAACGGGATCCAGCAGAACAGGAGCGCGAATGCTCCTATCAGGGCCGAAATGATCCCCAGCACGATAGCTGGGACATTCGCTCCGGATTGATTGGCTCCAGGATTATGGACAGGAACAGCTCCGGTTCCGCCCGGAATCGTCACGGGTGAATGACAACTAGGACAAGACGCTGCACATCCAGCAGCAACATTAGGCTTAACGAATTGCTGAGAGCAATTGGGGCACGCAATTAGCATTGTGAAATGCTAGCACCTCCCACGCTCGGATGACAACGGGGATCTCCCCTCCTGCGTCTCTGGGATCCTTGCCTCAAAGGTTGGGACCCTCCAGGCCCTCAAGCGATCACCCCTGCAAAACAGGGATTTGATAGGGCAGTTGGATTTTTCCCTCTGTTAGAGAAAAGTCGTAACCCGTTGAGCACCAGTGGAGCCAATGGTCGGATTTGAACCGACGACCTGATCATTACGAATGACCTGCTCTACCCCTGAGCTACATTGGCTTTTTACTGGCGTTCAGGAGGTTGGGTTGCTTTTGCCCGTCTCCAGCTTGCACGGGGAGAAGGGCCCGGCACTGGTGATCCCCCCCGGACGGCCGCGATTTACCCTCGGCCTGACCTCTTCGCAAGCCTGTATCGCCGGACTCCATCCTCCTTTGCCCTCTCTCCACCGCTGGATCCGCAGGCTTCCCATTACCCTCGATTCCCAGGTTTTCCTCCTCAACCAGTCAATTGCCCTCAATCTGCCAAGGTTCCGACTGATTACAAAAAGGGATCCGATCTGTAATGGCCTGCGGAGTTTAAACCCATTTTAATCTCAGTTCGTAGAGAGTGACAGTTTTTCGGCTTGGCTGTAACGCGGTCAATGTCAACGTTATGAAAATGCTCGAATGGTGGCTCAACTTGGAACCCGAAGGGATGCAGACCTTCGTGACGATCGGGATCGCATCCAGCGCGGTTCTTTTTCTCCAGATGATCTTCATCCTGATGGGCGGGGCTTTTGATATTCCCGATTTCGATCTTGATGCCGGGGAAGGGGGAGCCACCGGAATGTTCTCGATCCGGGGGATCGGAGCCTTCTTCACCGGATTCGGATGGACCGGAGCCGCCATGCTCGACGGGGGAAATTCCCTCCTGATGTCCGTCCTGGCCGCAACCCTCGTGGGGGTGGCGGTGCTGGTCGGCTTCGTAGGGCTGATGCGCTGGCTCTATAGCCTGCGCTCGGAGGGCACCAAGGACTACAACAACGCCATCAACCAGATCGGCAGTGTCTATGTCCCCATCCCCCCCCGACGCCAGGGCCTCGGTCAGATCGAAGTTCTCGTCCAGGGGCGCACGACGACCGTCAGGGCGCTCAGCGATAACGAAGAACGCATCGAGAACCGGACCGCCGTCAAGGTGATCGAACTGGTGGATGAGAGAACGCTCCTCGTGGAGACTCTGAGTCCATCCCCCGGGGAGGACACCCCGGAAGAGGCAACCGGTCCGGAACCCGAAGACGACGACCTCCCCTCCTGACAATCAAGAACAACAATCAAGAACAACAATCAAGAACAACAACCATGACCACAATCGACATCATCTCACCTCTCGCACAAGCCGGCACCGGCGGCACCGGCTTCCTGCTAATTCTGGTTGTTTCCCTCATCATTGTGGGCCTCGGAACGCTGGTCTTTTTCTTTTCACGATACAAACGCTGTCCCTCGGACCGGGTCCTCGTGATCTACGGCAGGACCAAGGGCGGAGGATCCTCCAAGTGTATCCATGGGGGGGCGGCATTCGTTTGGCCCCTCTTCCAGGACTTCCAGTTTCTTGACCTCACTCCCATCCCCATTGACATCAAGCTCGAGGGAGCACTTTCCAAGCAGAACATCCGGGTCACTACCCCCTCCACCTTCACCGTCGGCATCTCCACTGAGCGTGGTGTGATGGAGAACGCGGCCGAACGTCTATTGGGGCTCGACCTCAACCAGATCCGACTCCTGGGGCAGGATATCATCTTCGGACAGATGCGGGTGGTCATTGCCACCATGGACATTGAGTCCATCAACGCCGACCGTGACCTCCTGATCGAGAAGATCACCGCCGGGGTGGAGGTCGAACTGACCAAGATCGGCCTGGGCCTGATCAACGTGAATATCCAGGACGTTACCGACGAGTCCGGTTACATCGAGGCCCTTGGAAAGGAGGCCGCCGCCCGGGCCATCAATGAGGCCAAGATCAGTGTGGCCGAACAGCAGCGGGATGGTGAGATCGGCAAGAATAACGCCGAACGGGAGCAGCGCGTGCAGGTCGCCGCGGCCCAGGCAACGGCTGTCGAGGGGGAGAATGTCGCCAAGATCAAGGTGGCGCAATCGGACGCAACTCGGCGCGAGCAGGAAGCCGAGGCGGAACGCCTGGCGGCAGCTGCCGAAAAGGTCAAGGCCGCCCAGGCCCTGGAGGAGGCTTACGGATCCGAGCAGAAGGCCGAGAGCGCCCGTGCCTTGCGGGAGAAGGCCACCCAGCATGCCAACATCGTGATCCCCGCCGAGATCGAGAAGTCCAAGATCGAAACCCTGGCCGAGGCTGAGGCCGAGCAAACCCGTCGACTCAAGAAGGGCGAGGCCGACGGCATCCAGTTCGTGATGGAGGCCGAGGCCCGGGGAACCCTCGCTACCCTGCAGAGCAAGGCCCAGGGCTTCGGGGACATCGTCAAGGCTTCCGGAGGGGGAGCCGATGACGCCACCCTGCTCCTTGTCACCGAACAGTTGCCAACCCTCATCGAGGAACAGGTGAAGGCCATTGCCAACCTCAAGATTGACTCCGTCACGGTGTGGGATTCGGGCGGAAAGGGAAAAAACGGGAAGAATGATACCGCGGAATTTGTCTCTGGTCTCGTGGGGGCATTACCCCCGTTGCATCAGCTCACCCGGAACGTCGGGATCGAGTTGCCTGAGTTCCTGGGCAAACTGACCGATAACCCCGACGAAGCGGCCCGGATCATCAAGAAGGCCAAGCAGGTTCCGCCCCCGGAGGCGCCGTTCGAGGTGGTGGACGACAGCACTGACGACGCCCCCCCCGAAACGGAATAAGCGGATCCACCGGTTGTCCGCCCTGAATCCCCCGGTTGCAAACGGCTCAACCGGGGTTCGGAGCCACCTCTTGGAATGGGCATCCTAGGGGCATCCTCTCCCTTTCACTCCTCCCGGACACGCCAGAATCGTGCCCGCCAGCTCTCCGCTTCGGCAGGAAGAACAATCCTCACCGGGGAACCGGTTCCCCGGATCCCGGACTGCCGGATCCGCCAACTCACCAGGTCAGGTGATTGCTCGACAGCATAGGACTTGCCGGTAGCAGTGGTGAAGGTCAGGGAGACTCCTTCCAGGAACCCAAGAGCAGGAAAAACAGGACTGAGATCCATGAGGGAAAGCGCGGTCCGCACCGCGGGGGGATCCGGAAAATCCACCACGCTGTCCAACCACTCGAGATACTGGGTCACCCGGGTCTGGTAGTCATAGGCTCCGTACTGGCCAACCCTTACCCCTCTGGGACCGTCACCCCAGGAATTGAGTCCCGCGATATGGGCAACCCCATCGACCTCGATAAAGGCCGGGCACCCACTGTCCCCCGCGGCCCCCACACCTTCCAGCGCGGTGATCCCCTCCTCTCCCGGACGTTCGAAGAAAATCTCGATGAAGTGATCGTTGACCTGACTGACGACATTGGTGCACTTGCGCAATCTGCCGTCATTGCTGGCTCCACGCTCCCCCCGCACCCCGGTTCCGCTATCACCCCGACCGACAAGGGTGATGAGCGCGCCGGTTTCCTCCGGTCCCCGGTAGATCGGAAGCGGAGCAATTCCCTTCACTGGTTCCGCCAGGCGCACAAGAGCGATGTCGTAGTCATCACGCCTCCGGTTCCACCGGGGGTGAAGAATGACCTCGGCCACCGTATGCGGCACTCCATTGACCTGGAGCACTTTGCCCGCATTCACTTCCGCCGCACAGTGGGCCACGGTAAGCAGGTAGGACTCGTGGACCAGGGTGGCGATGCAGTCGCCCCTCTCAATGAGATCGACCAGGGCCGGATAGTCGGAATCGGCAACCACGTAGTCGAAATCGGGCCGGTCATCCCGGATGATGATGCCCGTTGCATCCGGCAAAAGGAGCAACCACAGACCCAGCATCGCCAGGCCGCATCTCCTACTCCTTGAAGCTGAATGCATGACCGAAGCTTGTTATGGACGCATGAGAATTACCAGATCAGGGTTTCCGGTTGAGTTGCGATGACCGTCCGCGACCAGATCCCGGGGAGCAACCCTCCCAGGCGAAGATCCCCGGGCAAACACCGAATCAGGTTCCTGATGATCTGCCACATGCCTCCACGATGGCCTGCACCAGCCCCGCGAGGTCACTTTGGGTCGCCTCAATCTCCGGTTCCCGGCCGTGTTCGCGCAACTTCGCACTGGTGACGGGACCGATACTGGCCGCCTTGCACCCTTCCGGCCAGGGCAACCCGAGGGCAAGAAAACCCTCCACCGTGGAGCCGCTCGTGAAAGTGATCACATCCACCCCTTCTTCCCTGATACGCTCCACCGCTCCGGTGGGATCCCCGGTCTCCGGGACACTGCGATAGGCAATGCACCTGTCCACGATCGCCCCCTGCTCCATGAGTTCCTCGTAAATGATATCACGCGTTTCCCCGGCTTTCACCCAGAGAACCGTCTGGCTCTCGATGTGCTCCTTGCTGAAGGCCTCCACCAGGCCCTCCGCCACGAATTTCTCGGGCAGCAGATCAGTGGCAAACCGATACTCTGCAATTTTCTTCGCCGTTCCCGGCCCGATCGCGGCAATCTTCGGTTTGCCGAAACTACGGGCGTCATCGTAGGCCGCAAAAAAGGCCTCAAAGAAGCGTTCCACCCCGTTGGGACTGGTAAAGACCACCCAGTCATAGGTGTGGACGTCGGCAACCAGACGGGAAAATTCCACCGGGTCCTCTGGCGGCTCGATGCGGATGATCGGCAACTCGACCACGTCGGCTCCCAGCTCCAGCAACCGGGCGCTTAACTCTCCCGCCTGCTCCCGGGTGCGGGTCACCACCACCCGCTGACCGAACAAGGGACGCGATTCAAACCAGTTGATCTTCGCCCGCTCCTTCACCACCCCTCCCAGGATCGCGACGACAGGGGACTTGAACTGTTCCTTCTCCGCGATTTCCGCCATGGTGGCCAGCGTGCCCTCGATGGTGCGTTGCCGTCCGGTGGTGACCCAGCGCGCCAGGGCCATGGGCGTTCCGGGATCGGTTCCGTGCTCGATCAGGGCAGCGGTAATCTCAGCCAACCGCGAGACCCCCATGAGGAACACCCGGGTGCCATCCGCCTCGGCCAGTTTGCGATAGTCGAGACTGGTTTCCTCCTTGGTGGGATCCTCGTGACCGGTGAAGATGGTGAGTTGGGAGCAGTGATCGCGGTGAGTGACCGGGATCCCGGCATAAGCGGCCCCGCCGATCGCCGAGGAGATTCCCGGCACAATCTCGAAGGGCACCCCCGCCTCAGCCAGCTCGGCGGCCTCTTCCCCGCCCCGCCCGAAGATCATGGGATCGCCACCCTTCAGGCGCACCACCGTCTTCCCTTCCCGCGCCTTCTCCACGATCAGGGCGTTGATCTCCTCCTGGGGGATGGCGTGATCAGACGCTCGCTTGCCGGCGTAAATCTTCTCACAACCCTTGGGCACCCAATGGAGGAACTCCCCACTGCTGAGCGCATCGTGGATGAGCACATCCGCCTTCGCGAGGCACTCCCGCCCCTTCACCGTGAGCAGGCCGGGGTCTCCGGGGCCGGCTCCTACAAGGTAACATTTGCCAGTCATCGATTCCTAGTTTCCAGGTTCTCCGCCTCGTTTCAACTCCGCCAGCAGCCTTGCGGCCAGTCCCCCGGCATTCTTCCCGGCTCCAGACACTGCGCCCTCCAGGGGTTCGGATTCACCGTCCTCGAACACCACCGCACGCATCAGGAGATCGCCAGGCCGTGCGCCCGGGTCATCCTTGCGGGCCACCTTTCCGATCACTCCCACCGGGGTCTCACACCCGGCCCCCAGGAGAGCGAGGAAGCTACGCTCCGCCCGCACGATCAACATGGACTCTTCATCGTTCACAGCTTCACAGATCGATCCCGTCCCGGCATCACCGGTCCGGACCTCAAGGGCCACCGCGCCCTGGCCTGCCGCAGGCACGAACCTCTCCTCATCCAGTTCCTCGGCATAGGCCTCCTTCCCTTCACTCTTTACCAGTCCCCCGTCCAGCAGTCCAAGCCGGACCAACCCCGCCTGGGCCAGCAGAAGTCCGTCAATCTCCCTCGCCTCATGCAGCTTGCGGATCCTGGTGGGAACATTCCCCCGGCTATCAGTCACCTGCAGATCCGGGCGCAGCGACTGCAACAGGCGCCGTCGACGCACGGAACCTGTGGCCACCGTCGCCCCCTCGGGCAGACCCTTCAGACCACCCTTCTCCTTGGTGATCAGGACATCCCGGACCGAGGCCCTGGGCAGGACTGCGGCAATGGTAAATTCTTCCTCCAGCACACTCGGCATGTCCTTCAGACTATGCACCGCCACATCGATTTCACCCTCCTGCAGGGCCGTCTCCAGTTCCTTGATGAAGCCCCCCTTGTCGAGACCCCCGGCCTGCGCCACCTCGCTCAGGGGAACATCCGTGCGCCGGTCACCGGTGGTCTTGATGACCCGGCGCCGGATCTCAAGTCCGGGCCAGGCCGCACGCAGGGCCTCCTCGGCCATCCCGGCCTGAACCAGGCCAAGGGCACTCCCCCTCGTCCCCAGCGTGATCATTCCCTGCCCTGCGTTCTCGCTCACGGTTCAAACAATCCACTCTCAACCAGTTCCTGGTCAATGATCCTCTCGCAGAGCCTGACCTGCTCCACCCGCTGGCCCCTTGCTTCATGCGCAATTTCCTTCAGGGCGTCGATGTCGTAGAGATAGACCTCCTCGATCCCCCCCACTTCCGGTTCGATGTCCCGCGGAACTGCAATATCGATCAGAAACAACGGACGATAGCGGCGTTTACGACGCACCGCCTCCACATGCGCACGATCCATCACTGCGCGCGGTGCCCGGGTGGAAGAAATCACCACATCCACTTCCTGCAAAGCGGTCTGCCAGTCGTTAAAACGCACCGCTTCGCCGTCCAGCTCTGCTGCCAGTTCCTCGGCCCTCTCGAAGGAGCGGTTTGTCACGAAGATGCTGTGCGCTCCGCGCGAGAGCAGGCTCCGGGCGGTGGCCCGACTCATCTCCCCCGCCCCTATCACCATCACACGGCTGCTGCGCAGATGACCGAAAATCTTTTCAGCCAGGTCAACCGCCACGCTGCCCACCGAGGTCTGCCCCTCCTGAATCCCGGTGTGACTACGCACCTTCTTGCCGATCCCAAAGGCCTTCTGGAAAAGTTTATTCAATCTCCGCGAGGTGGTTCCGCTTTCCAGGGCTGCCTGATAGGCCTTCTTGACCTGTCCGAAGATCTCGGTCTCTCCCAGCACCATCGAATCAATTCCCGAAACCACGCGACAGAGATGACGAGCGGCTTCCACCCGCTCCTTTTCATAGAGATGCTCCAGCCGCAGGGGCTCACCCCCGTGCCTCTGCAGAAAGGAGCGAAGCTGGTTGCTTGCTATCCGGCAGTCGTCCGCCGCTGCATAATACTCCATCCGGTTGCAGGTGGAGAGCACGACACTCTCCTCGATTCCCTCAATCTCGCAGATCCGTTCCGCCTCCTGGCCCAGCTTGCTCTCAGACACCGCAAAGAGCTCCCGCACCTCCACGGGAGCGGTCTGGTGATTGAGGCCAAGACAGACGATGTTCATCTCGTTACACGAAGGCGAAGACGAGCAGGGAAAGCACAAAGATGATGATCACACTACTCGAGAGGCGCCGGGGCGTGATCCCACGCCAGAAATGCATGCCCATGACAACGAGATAGGCCAGCCAGGTCACCACCGCGCCCACCAGATGCAGGCCATAGGAGTTGTCCCGATCCATCATGAAAGCCGCCATGATTCCCACCGTAAGAATTCCGGCTCCCATCGTGGTGAGCCTTACCACCGAATCCAGGAGTGATCGCACCGGGGGCAGATTGCGGAAAAGCGATGAACTCAGCTGGTGCTCCTTGAGCTTTTTGTTGAGCACCAGGAACATGAGAGCCGCCACTGCTCCCAGGGCAAAGGCCCCGTAGGAAAGCACCGAAAATGCGGCATGCATCTCAGCCCAGGGATCAACCTTGTCAGCCTTCTCCAGATTGTGCTTCAACATCCCCGGCAGCAGGGCGACCATCTGGAAGATCGCCACCACGGGTGCAGTGAAGAGACCGAGTAGAGAGATCCGGTAGGCCGGTCCCACCACGAGGTAGAACAAGACCAGCGACCAGGCCAGAAAGGCCAGAATTTCACCGGAGTCGCCGAGCGGACACTTACCCCGCAGCTCACCCCTCACTCCAAGTAGTCCGAGCTGGCAGAAAAACGCCAGAAGCATGCAGACCATCGTCCCCCGGTTCCGCCTTCCTGTCCGCACGGCCTGCACTCCCAGTGCTCCGCCCAGAACGACGAGCGCCGTTGCCGCCACCAAAAGCCACTGGGCCATGGCCTTTCCATGCTACCCGACACCTCTTCATGCAAGTGAAACTTCGGAGCCTTTGGAGTAATTTTTCCCACTCCACAACCAACGAGCGCTCCAGGCGAAGAAAACCCTGCCCCGGCAGCCCCCTCCCGGAGACCCCTTGGGGATTTGTCTGTCCCCTCCCCTTCCGACGGGATAAGCACCCTCCATGGCCGACGCTGACACTCTCCGTGCTGCCCTTCGCGATGTCCCCGATTTCCCGAAGCCCGGAATCATCTTCAAGGACATCACTCCCATCCTTGGGGACGGCGAACTCTTTCAGACCTCCATCCGGCTGCTGGCGGAAACAGCCAGTGATGCAGCAATCGACAAGGTGGTGGGCATCGACGCCCGTGGCTTCATCTTCGCGGCAGCGGTAGCAGATCGCCTCAAGGCCGGTTTTGTGCCCATCCGTAAGAAGGGGAAGCTGCCCTGGAAAACCCGGGAGGCCAGCTACACCCTCGAATACGGCGAGGCCGTGGTAGAGATCCACCAGGACGCGGTGAACCCCGGCGAGAAGATCCTGCTGGTGGATGATCTCCTCGCCACCGGGGGCACCGCCGCCGCGGCAGTCCGACTCCTTGACCAGTTGGAGGCGGAAATCGTTTCCGTTTCCTTCCTCATTGAACTGACCTTCCTGGAAGGACGGGCCAAGCTGGGCGATCACTCCATTTCCTCAGTGTTATCCTACTAGGGAGAAGGCCATCTCCGCTCGGGACCCTCTTCATACGCCTCCGGTTCCACATGCCGGAGGTTCTCTCGCCACTCGTCGGGCGACTGTGAAGAACTGATCACCGCATCGTGACGAAAGGATCCCTTCGCGAAAAACAAAGCCCTCGGGGCATTTTTCCCGGTAGCGCTTCTGGTTGAGACACGTTAACCTGTCCCATGCGCGGATTTTCCGTCTCCCTGTTCTCCCTGGCCTGCACATTCTCCCCGGTGCTTGGCCAGGACACCCCCGAACCGGACAAAGACCCGCCCGGCAAGAGGACGGAAGAACCATCCCAACCCGAGGAAGCGGAAACGACTCCGGCCGAGGCCGTGCAGTCCGTGGAGGAACTGGCCAGACTGGCACGTCGTTCTGCGGTGGTCATCCGCCACGGTGGACGGGCTGGAGGAGAAGGCGGCACGGGAAGCGGCTTCGTAATCTCCCGGGATGGGCTTATCGCCACCTGCGCACACGTGATCGGAGAATCACGTCCGCTCACCGTCCATTTCGACGACGGCTCCGACTACAAGGTGACCAGCATCCATGCCTGGGATGCCAAGCTCGACCTCGCGGTCCTGCAGATCGACTCCGGGGACAGAACATTCGAACCGATCAGACTGGCGGAAGCCAATTCCATCACCCAGGGTGCCGAGGTGGTGGCCATGGGTGCGCCACACGGCCTCGAATTCAGTGTGGTAAGGGGCGTGCTCTCCGCCCTGCGGGACTTCGATGGACGCTCTCTCCTCCAGGTTGCCATTCCGGTGGAACCCGGCAACAGCGGCGGCCCCCTCCTCGATCGTGAGGGCCGGGTGCACGGCCTGCTCACCATGAAGTCGGCAATCACCGACAATCTTGGCTTCGCTGTTCCGGTGAGCGCCCTCCACCGTCTCCTGGAAAAACCCAACACCATCCGCATGGAGAAATGGCTCACCATCGGCAAACTCGACCCCAAGCGCTGGAGAACCCTCATGGGATCTACCTGGAAGCAGCGGGCTGGCCGCATTATCGTTGATAACCCGGGTGACAGCTTCGGTGGGCGCAGCCTCTGTCTTTCACAGCGGAAGAACCCCGAACTTCCCTACGAAGTGGCCGTCGAGGTCATCCTCGACGATGAAGCCGGGGCCGCCGGACTCGCCTTCGAATCGGACGGCGGAACCCGGCACTACGGATTCTACCCCAGCAGCGGCAATCTCCGTCTCACGCGCTTCGACGGCCCTGACGTCTTCACCTGGAACATCCTCCGGCAACTCCAGAGCGACGCCTACCACGCGGGTGAGTGGAACCGCCTGCGCGTACGCGTGGAAGAACGGAAGATCACCTGCTTCGTCAATGGCGAGAAGGTGATCGAGCTGGAAGATGATACTCTCCGTGACGGGCAGGTGGGACTGACCAAGTTCCGTCAGACCGTGGCGACCTTCCGCAACTTTCGACTCGGATCCAATCTCGCGGAGGAGGCCACCCCACCTGAACTTCTCACCAGTCTCGAGAAGCATATTGCCCGGCTTAAGGTAAACCCGGAAAACGAAAAGGCTCTCGAACAGCTGAGCCGGACACCCGACCTCGCCCGCCCCCGTCTCAGGCGCGAAGTGGAGGCCCTGCGGGCACAGGCCGATGCCCTGGAGAAACAATCGCGTACCATCCACCGCCGCGCGATCGCGAATCAGATTTCCAGAACCCTTGCGGGGGACGAAGACGACCGCACCTTCCGGGCGGGCCTCCTTATCGCCCGCCTCGACAACACTGAAATACGGGTGAACGACTACCTTGAGGAAGTCGAGCGGATGGCATCCGAAATCGGGGAAAGTGTCCCTGAAAAGGCCGGAACTGCCCAGAGAATCGAAGCGGTGCGCAACTATCTGTTCAAGGACAACGGATTCCACGGCAGCCGAAGCGATTACTACAACCGCTCCAACAGCTACCTGAATGAAGTGATCGACGATCGTGAGGGCATTCCCATCACCCTCTCCCTTCTCTTTGTGGAACTGGCACGCCGAGTGGGTGCGGAAATCCATGGTCTCGGCCTGCCCGGCCATTTTGCGGCCTGTTACGAAGCAGATGGAAAGCGTATCATCATTGACCCCTTCGAGGGCGGCGTGACCATGAGCGAGGAGGACGCCGACGCCCTCCTCTTCGACGCTGGAATTGGTGGCAAATCTGCCGGGATGGAAGCGGCCAGACCCAAAGAGATCGTAACCCGCATGCTTCGCAACCTGCAGGCTATCGCAATCGAGGAGAAGGAGTTCTCCGACGCCCTCAGCTATGTTGGCATCATCGTAGATCTCAATCCCGATTCATCGCAGGACCGCCTGAACCGCGCCCTTCTCAACCTCCAGATCGACAACACCGAGCAGGCAAAACCAGATCTCCAGTGGATCCTTGATAACGAACCGGAGGGCATCCACCTGGGAAGGATCAGGGATCTGTTCGACCGTCTGTAGATACGGGACATCCGGCACCACTCCAATCGTCACACCTCCATTCCTGCAGGCCCTCATTCGCGAACTTTCCATTTCGCCTCCCTTCCCCCACACTAGCCCCGTGGCAACCCAAGTGCCCCCCGATCCCGTCCCCGAGATCCTCAATCCCGATCGACTCGTGGAATTTCCCGCGGGCGAACGACTGCTTCTCTACAAGGATTACATGGCGGAGGAGAATGCCCGCCTCCAAAAGGTGCACGATGAGGGGGGCGGCGGGTGCGAGGTGGCTGCTCTCCGTTCCGCCGTAGTAGACGGACTTCTCCGTTCCCTGTTCCAGACCGCGATTCTCCGCCCCCCCGTGCCCGGTCACGTCACCCTCGTGGCTAACGGCGGTTACGGGCGCAGCCTGCTCAATCCCGGTTCCGACATCGACCTTCTCTTTCTCCTTCCACGGGCTTCCCATACTATCGACAAGCGTCTGAAAAAACTGATCGAGGACGTGCTCTATCCTCTCTTCGATCTCGGATTCAAGGTCGGCCACGCCTCCCGCTCCATTCCAGAATGCATCTCAGAAGCCAAACGCGATCCCATTACCCGGACTTCGCTCTTTGATCATCGTCAACTCTGTGGAGACACGGTCCTTTACGAGAAATTCGCTCGACGCTTCCGTCAGGATTGCATCCTCAGGGATCAGGTCCGCTTCTTTGAAGAGCGCCGCTCCGACATCGAAGAACGCTACCTTAGATTCTCGTCCACTGTCTTCCTGCAGGAACCGAATCTGAAGGAAAGCCCTGGCGGCATGCGCGACTTCCACAATCTGCTGTGGATTTCCGACGCACTCTTCGGCACCCGTGACCTCGAGGAACTGCGCGCGCGCGGCACCCTCACTGCCAACGCCTGCAATGAACTGTGTGAGGGTTTCGATTTTCTCCATCGAGTCCGCAACTGCCTGCACTATCATACCGGCAAAGCCACCGACATCCTCACCCTGCGGTTCCAGGGAGTTGTCACCGAAGCCTTCCATTACCGTCACAAGACCAAACTACGCCGCATTGAAGCCCTCATGCGGGACTACTATCTGCACACGCGGGACATTCACCAGCACACTGCCAGCGTCTTTGAAATCGCTGAGATCGAAACGCCAGTCCTGCGCCCGTTCCGCCTTTCCTCCTGGATGCCATTCAGCAGAAAAGCCGGGATCAAGAAATTTGACGGCTTCGTTGCCGAGGAGGGCCGACTTTCCGCCGAACATGACGGGATCTTCGACGATGATTCCGGTCGACTTCTGCGTCTCTTCCTCCATTGCCAGAAACACCATCTCCGCCCCTCCCCGCCCCTGCGCAAACTCATCAAGGCCAACTGGGACAAGATCGACAAGGCCTTCAACTACAACCGGGAAAACCGCCGCACCTTCCGGACGATCCTGGAAAAAAAGGGACAAGTCGCGCGCACTCTCCGACTCATGCACCGTTGTGGGGTGCTGGGCCGTTACTTCCCCGAGTTCGGCGCCCTGGAATGCCTCGTCCAACACGAGTTCTTTCACCGCTATACTGCCGATGAGCACACCCTGCGCTGCATCGATCAACTCGACGCCCTCATCGAATCCGACGACCCCGCAGTCGATCGTTACCGGCAACTGCTCATCGATATAGAGGACCCCTACGCACTTTACCTTGCCGTGCTATTGCACGACTCCGGGAGGGCAGAGAACGTCCGGGAGCATATCGACGGCTCCCAGATCCTGGCCAACAAGGTCTGCAGACGGCTCCAGATAAGTCACGGCCGTCGACAACTCATCATGTTTCTGGTCGACCACCATCTCACCCTCTGGCGTTTCGCCACCAAGCGAAACATCGATGATCCCGATGTAGTGGCGGAGTTCGCCGACCTCATGAAGAATCGGCGATTCATGGATGCCCTGTTGCTCTTCACCTACGCAGACTCCAATGGCACCAACGAGGAAGCCTGGAGCCCTTGGAAGGAAGCCCTTATCGTGCAACTCTACAGATCTGCCCGGGCTGTCCTCAAGAAGGGATACGGGGCCTACGATGCGGAATTCCGCAGCAAGCTCGAGAATCTTCGGAAGAAGGTCCGGAGCGATCTGCACAAGCGCTACGCCGAAATCACGGACGAGCATTTCCAGCAGATGCCAAAACGCTACTTCCGCTACCGCGATGCTCTGAGTGTGGGGATCCACATCCGCGCCATCTGGCAATACTTCGATCGCCGACGCCGACGCCCGGACACTCCTTTCGAGTCCGCCGTGCAGTGGCTCGAGTATCCCGACCAGGGTTACACCGAACTCACCGTGGTGACCCACGACCGCCACCTTCTCCTCGAGAAGATCTGCTGTTCCCTGGCTGCCCACGAAATCAACATCCTCTCTGCGGATATCTACACCCGTGCAGACGGGGTGGCGCTCGACATCTTCCGGGTCTGCACCACCGACATGCAGGCGGTGAGGAACACCTACCGGCAAATGAGCGTGGTGATGACCCTCTATGAGATCAGCCAGGAAGATCACTACGATCCGACCAGCTATCTTGAGGCCAAGAACAACTTTCTCCGCGGAAACAACGACGACGCCATCCCCTTTCCAGTCCGCGCCTACATCGACAACGAAAGCGATCCCAACACCACCGTGATCGAGATCCAGGCCATCGACCGCATCGGACTCCTCCACGACCTCCTCTACACCATCAACCAACACGGTCTCGATACCATCCACGCCCGGATCAGCACCGAAAAAGGAGCCGCCCTGGACACCTTTTACGTCCAGACTCCCGAAGGCGGCGGGAAACTGAACCGGATCGATGCACTCGCCTCCCTGCAGGAGGCCCTCGAAAAGATCATCCTGCCCTCCGGGACCGATCGCCCCTGAACAAACTCCCCCAGAGACTGCGCTTCATCACCGGATACTTCCTCCCCCCGATCCGACTTGAGTCGTTCACCGCCATCCCCGGCACCCCTGCTGTCTGAAAGACAGGACTACCCCGGATCGACCCACCGGATTACGGCCGCGGGTCAGGCACTACCAGTCTTTCGCGAACGACATCCCTGGTGAGCGCTCCCCCATTCACCCACTGCTCGTAAAGAGCCCAGCCCTGCTGGACGAGACTCTGGGTCCGCCCAAAGCGGTCCTGACTGCCAATTACCACGCAGATAAGGCGGCGCGGGGTGAGCCGGGTTGCGCCGTCCGGTAACTTTTCGACCACAGGCTTCAGTTCGGAACTGGTGGCCAGACACTGCCCTGCCAGCCTGGTCATTCCGGTCTTGATTCCATTGATATTCTGCTGTCCCAGCAGCTTGTTGGTGTTCTGCACCTTGAATCCTCTGGTAGTGCCCTCGTGCTGAAAACTCAGATTGCGGCTTTTCTGTTTCACAAAGAAGGCGAATCCGGGTTCCCGCATGGCATAAATGCAGAGCCGTGCCATGTCCGTGGCGGTCGAGTAGCCTCGCCTCCTGGATAGATTAAGCCCATGCGGGTTAACAAACCTGGTCCTTTTCATGCCCAGTTCCTTGGCCAGGGTGTTCATCTCCGTCACAAAGGCCTTCACCGGATCTCCCGTTCGGCCCCGGGCCTGCAGGAGGTCGTAGCCCACGTGGTGGGCAAGCGACTGGGCCGCTGAGTTGTCCGATCCCAGGAGCGCAGAATAGAGCGCATTCCGCAGAGAAATACGGTCACCCGGAAACAGGCCCATTGGATTCGAGCCTGCCAGACTGGCAACTGAGGGCGGCACAACCATCTCCGTTCCCAGATCGGCCCTGGTGATCTTGGCCCAATCCAGAACGATCATTGCGGTAGCCACCTTGGTCAGGCTTGCTACTGGCTTCTTATCCAAAGCCGCCTGGGCCAGGAGAATCCGGCCGGAATTGGCCTCCACCACAAAGTAGGCCTCTCCGGCAAGGGTGGCCATGGTGCCCAAAACAAGAAGAAAGGAAAGGATCAGACGGACAGGGAGACAATTTGTCACTGGAAACAATACGCAGATTTCCCGGGAAATATAGCCCCCCAACCCTACCCACCACAACCCCCAATCCCCGCAGGGGCGGGACTTCCGGCATTTCCCTTGCCGTGGGCAGACCTCCCGGGTAGTTTTCTTCCCGACACGGAGAAATCTTCGATGCGCATGCTTGGCACTCGATTCCCGGACGGCAGTCTTATCGGCTCCGCCCTGACACCTGATGGGAACTCCGGACCAGTCGCCCGCTCAACCAAGCGACTGCCCACCTCTCGGGCCAACCGGCCCTTCCTTGCGGGAACGCTACCAGTAACACGCCAAGCGAGCGGATTTATTACTAGACTCAATCGAACTCAGGGACAGCGATCTAATCGAATGACGCTACCAACGCCAGTTCTGTCCCCTCTAATTGAGTATCTTGAGAGTCCGCAGGATGCCATCGATACGCCTGTCGCGTTCCCGCGCGAACCCGAACCGAAACAAAATACATGTCCGATTCTTCGACTCAATCACGGCGATCAGATTCCGGAGGAAGCTCCGGCAATCACCGTAATAGAAATAGAAATAGAAATAGAAACCGCAATCGAAATCACAACCGGTCCCGCAGTGACGGAGCCGGCGGCGGGCAACATTCCAGCGGTCGCCGCTCCGGTGGCCGCCGTCCTCGCCGGGGACCACCCCGTGTTTCGCTGACCTGGTGGCAGAAGATCCTGAAGGCCATCGGCCTCTACAAGGAAACCGTCCGCCCACCACGCAAACGCAACAACGACCCCGCAACCAAGGAAACCAGAAAGGAACCCCGTAAGGCTCCCAAGTCCGGAACGCGCGTTGCAAAGACCGCGAACGAAAACCGGGAGGCACCCACGCCCAAACCCGTCGATTCCACCCGACTCTACCTCGGCAACCTCTCATATGACGCCGCCGAGTATGAACTGGAGGAACTCTTCAAGGGAGTGGGGTCAGTGCGCGGCATCGAGATCGTCTACAATCGCAACACCCATAAATCCAAGGGCTACGGGTTTATCGAGATGGCGACCATTGATGAAGCCAAGCGCGCTGTTGAAGTCCTGCACGATCAACCCTTCATGGGACGCAAGATGATCGTGAGCGGCGCCAAGTCGCAGGGCCTGGCTGATTCCGACGACCAGTAGTTTCGTTTTCCCTACCTTCATCCCCGTGGGCTCCGGCTCACGGGGATTTTTATGGTCTGGCCCCCTGAGCGGAGAGCGCAGAGTATCTCTCCGCCGGAAAACAACGGATCCTGATTCTGAACACCCCCTTCCACCCTCTCTACCTGTGCGGACCGACGGCCTCCGGAAAATCCTCCCATGCCCTGGCCCTGGCACGGTCCCTCAATGGCGAGATCGTCAATGCGGACGCCCTGCAACTCTACCGGGGCCTTGAGATCATCACGGCTGCCCCCTGCGAAGAAGAGCGCCGCATGGCACCCCATCATCTCTATGGTGTGACCGATCCCGCTGATTCCCTCGATGCCGCTCTCTATCGCAAACTCGCACTTCCCGTTCTCGACGATATCTCCTCCCGGGGAAAACTGCCCATCATCGTGGGAGGTTCAGGACTTTACCTGAAGTTTCTCACGCACAAGCCGGCTGATCTGCCCTCCGCTGATCCCGATCTTCGCACCGAACTGGAAGCCCTTCCGCTAGCCGAACTGAACCGGCGCCTGGAGCAGGTCGATCCCATCGAAGCGGCTCGGATTGATCAAAACAACCCGCGCTACGTCCAGCGCGCGCTTGAGGTCAGCCTGATGACCGGTCGTCCTGTTTCCGAGCAACGAACATCCTTCGAAGCCCCCCCGGAATCACTTCGCGGCCTCCTGCTCTCCTGGGATTCCGGCACCCTGGAGAAACGCATCAGCAGGCGCACATCTCACATGCTTGATCACGGTGCGATCGAAGAACTGGCCGCTCTATCTGCACTCGGTCCCGCCGTCTCCCGGGCAATCGGAATCCCGCAGCTGCAACGCCTCCTGGACGGGCAAATCGACCGGAAAACCTGCGAGGAGGAAATTGTGATTGCCACCCGCCGGTATGCGAAACGCCAGCGCACCTGGTTCCGCCGCGAGAAGTGGCTTACGCCTGTTCCGGGCGATCTCTCTGAAGAGCAGATGATCACCACCGCTCGCGCCCTGCTCCGGACCGGACCGTAAAGAAGTCCCAGACGCAGTTAAGAACAGTTCATATTGATTCCAGCCGGCAAAATCTGTGAACTCCTCCCACCGTTCCCACCCCAGCATGCCTCAACTTCCCGCCCACCGCATTTTCCCCACTCCCGACGCCGCCTCTGAGGCTCTCGCAGCCGAAATCGGCGATCTTGTATCCACCCGTGCTTCAGAAGGCCGGACCGTGGTGCTGGGCCTCGCCACCGGCAGCACTCCCATCCGCCTTTACGCTGAATTGGCCCGTCTCCACCGGGAGGGACTCTCCTTCGCCAACGTCATCACCTTCAACCTCGACGAATACCTGGGCCTCGAACGGGATCATCCCGAAAGCTACTGGCAGTTCATGCACCTCAGACTCTTCGATCATATTGATATCCCACCCGGAAACATTCACATCCCGGACGGCGGCATTCCCGACGAAGAACTGGAAGGATACTGTGCCGGTTATGAAAAGGCCATCTCCGAGGCGGGCGGGATTGACCTCCAGGTTCTTGGCATTGGCCGCAACGGCCATATCGGATTCAACGAGCCCGGAGCAGCCCCGGACCTGCCCACCCACGTGACCGAATTGAATGAGGTGACCATCGGCGACGCTGCTGAGGCCTTCGGCGGGGGCGCAAACGTCCCCCGACGTGCCATCACCATGGGCGTTAAAACCATCCTCGAGGCCCGGCGGGTGGCTCTCCTTGCCTTCGGTGAGTCGAAGGCGGAGATCGTCCGGCGCGCCCTCACACCGGGAATCACTCCGCAAGTCCCCGCCACCTACCTGCAATTGCACCCGGACTCCACCTGCTTCCTCGACCAGGACGCGGCAACTCAGTTGGGCTGAAGGGTCTGCCTTCCAGCCTGAAGGATCGTTTGGCACCGTCCACCCGGGACGGTCACTAGCTGCAGCCTCAGCCCCCCTCCCCCTCGCTGCAGCATCCGCCCTGATCGAGGAGATCCTCCTCGACTGGCACGCGGCCGAGTTCCAGGGTCTTCCCCACATACTTTCCGATCGCCATCTGGACAGACTGCAGACACTCCTGCGCATCCATGAAATCGCGGGCCACTGAATTCTGCAGGAGCGCCATGCGGGCCGCCTCGAAGTCCTCCATTTCGCCATCACTCAATTCCAGCCCGGACTCCTGCTTCTGGCCCAGTTCATGGTGGCGCTCCTGGACATTCTGAAACTGCAACTTGGCAGCATCGTCTTCAAGGAAGCTCTTCACCTTTTCCAGGAGAGACTTGTATTCGGGATCCTCCGCAATAACCGCGCAAAGCTCCTTGGTCTTACTCATCACTTGCGAGTCGTTCGCCAGCATTGTCATGCCCCATGAATACGTCTCTTTCGCCCTTCAGGCAATACGCGATGTCACTCGGAATAGAGAATTCAGAGTTTTGCTGCCGGCCCCAACCCGCCGACACCGATTGGTTCACCTTTTAACCCCTTCTTCAGGTTCTTCCGCGAAAACAGGGAGCCGCCTGCGACAGGGCGGAACCCGCTCCCACTCTCGAGATAACCCGGTCGCTCGGGATCCTGACCATCAAAGACGTGCGCGAGATCGCCCTCTCCTGATCGCCGCCTTGGGGATCCGAACATCATGACCTCAGGCACCATCTGCCAGATATCTCACTGCTCACCCATCGCCACCGCGTTGGCTGCGGCATAGTTCCTGGCATGCGTCAGGCTGATCTTTACCTGGGTAATCCCCCGTTCTTCCACAAACTCCCGGCCGCGACCGTGCAGGATCATCTTCGGTTCCCCTGAGTGCAGACGTGTGATCTCCATATCCTGCCACCCCAGCAGTTCGCCGATCCCCGTCCCAAAGGCCTTGGAGACCGCCTCCTTGGCCGCCCAGCGTGCCGCAAAGTGAATCGCAGGTCGCTGCTGCTTCAAGCAGTAGTCACGTTCTTCCGTCGTGAAAATACGTTCCAGGAATCGATCGCCAAATTCCTCCATCGCCTCCTCGATGCGCTCCACCTCGATGACGTCGATGCCAATACCGAAGATCTTCATGTCTCCCCGGAATATCCCTTCATGGCTTCCGCCATTTCCCGCACCGCCTGCTCCAGACCTGTCGTGATGGCCCGGCAAACAATGCTGTGTCCGATGTTGAGTTCCAGGAGGTGGGGCACCTGGAAGAGTTCCTCGATGTTGCGGTAGTTGATTCCGTGTCCGGCATTAACCTGCAATCCCAGTTCGTGACCAAGCCGGGCGCCAGCTACCAGTCTCTTGATTTCACCCACGTGATCCGCTCCGGTCGAATTCGCAAAGCAGCCGGTATGCAATTCTATCATCTCGGCCTCGATTTCGGCGGAGGCGCGAATCTGTTCCTCGTCCGGATCAATGAACATGCTCACCATGCTCCCCCTCCTCCGGAGAGTGGCCACCGTGGTGCGCAGGCTCTCCTGCTGCCCCGCCACATCGAGTCCACCCTCGGTCGTGATCTCCTGCCGGTTCTCGGGAACCAGGCACACGAAATCCGGTGCCAGCCTCAGCGCGATCTCCAGCATTTCAGCCGTGCTCGCCATCTCAAAGTTGATCGGCAGATCGCAGGCTTTCTTCACCCGTAACACATCCTCCTCCTGCACGTGCCGCCGATCCCCCCGCACGTGCATGGTTATGGAATCCGCCCCGCCCGTCCTGGCTGCCAGGGACGCCGCCACGATGTCCGGTTCGGCATTGGGCGAATCGAGCATGGTGGCGTAGCGGGCCTGCCTCAGCGTGCCGACGTGATCTATGTTGACTCCCAGTTTCAGCATTTCAAATCACAGATCCTGAACCCTCCAGAATTGAAAATCCAGACTCCCTCCCTAATGACGGAAGTGGCGATGTCCAGTAAAGACCATCGAGAGGTCCGCCTCGTTCGCTGCTGTAATGACCTCTTCATCCCGCACCGATCCTCCCGGTTGAATACAGGCGGTAGCCCCGGCCTTGATGGCCGCTTCCAGTCCATCCGCAAAGGGGAACATCGCATCGGAGGCGATGACGCTGCCCTTCAGGGGCAAACCAGCCTCCTCCGCCTTCCAGACCGCGATGCGCGAGGAATCCACCCGGCTCATCTGACCTGCCCCGATCCCAATCGTGCTGTCGGTGGAGGCAAACACGATGGCATTCGACTTCACATGCTTGACCACCCGCCAGGCAAAGCGCATGGCCCGCAATTCCTCCTCGGTGGGCGGACGTTCGGTGACCACCTTCTCCTCCAGTTTATCGAGCCCCATGACAGTGTGATCCCGATCCATCACCATCAGCCCACCGGGAGCTGAGCGCAGGAGCGGCTCCTTTTTCGCCCGCTTATAAGCTTCGTGCATCTTCATCAGGCGCAGGTTCTTCTTCTTCTGGAGGATTGCCCGCGCTTCCGATTCGAAATCAGGAGCAATGATGACATCCGTGAAAATCTCGCTGATCACCCGCGCCAGACTTTCGGTGAGTGGCCGATTGCAGACGATCACGCCACCGAAGGGAGCCTGCCGGTCAGTCTCAAAGGCCTTCTGCCAGGCCATCCGGAGATCCTCGTCATCCTGTCCCACCCCGCACGGATTGGTGTGCTTCAGGATCGCCACTGTCGGTCGCCGGAAATCGAGAATGAGATCGGCGGCTGCTTCAATGTCCAGGATATTGGTGTAACTGAGTTCCTTCCCCTGCAGTTTGCTGAAGTGATCACCAAAGGAACCGTAAAGCCGGGCCTTCTGGTGTGGATTGTCGCCATAACGCAACTCCCGCTCCAGAGGCAGCGTGGTCGAGAAGCATGCCGTTGTACTGTCGTCGCACTTGCCGAGATAGTTCGCGATCGCAGTGTCGTAGTCCGCCGTGCGCTTGAAGACCTTGAGCGACAATTCCTCCCTCAACCGCAGGCTGGTGTCTCCCTCGTGACTCCGCATTTCCTCCAGCACGCGTTCGTAATCCTCCGGGTCGGTCACCACTGTCACGGAAGTGGCATTCTTGGCCGCACTCCGCAGCATGGAGGGCCCCCCGATATCAATATTCTCGATGGCTTCCTCCATGGTCACCTCCTCCTTCGCAACGGTCTCCTCGAATGGGTAGAGGTTGACTACCACCAGGTCGATCGGCTCAATCCCATTCTCCTTCGCCTGACGCAGGTGCTCCTCGGAATCACGCTTGTGCAGGAGTCCGCCGTGCACCTTGGGATGCAGGGTCTTGACCCGTCCCTCGAACAACTCCGGCGCCTCGGTGTAGTCGGACACATCAATCACAGGCAGATTCGCTTCCCGCAGCGCCTTCGCGGTCCCTCCGGTCGAGAGTAACTCCACCTGGAACTCCTCATGCAGAGTTCTCGCAAAATCGACCAGATCCGTCTTGTTCGAGACTGAGAGGAGCGCGCGTTGGATTGCCATTTGCCCGGTCCCTAGCCCTCCGTCCCACCCACCGCAAGCGCATTATCCCGCTTCTTGAGGCTTGACGCCGACCGGAAACCTCTCAACCCCTATTCTTCACCTGTTTTGTCCTCAGGCACTGCTTTGAGCAATTCCTTCAAATCCTTCGCGTTGAGAGCCCTCACCCGGAGGTAATGCCCTTCAAAATAAGCACGCGTCCCGTGAAAGAACCCTGTATTCTCCCCGATGACCTCAATTCGCTCATCCCCTCGACGGTTATTCAGGAAGGTCAGCCACATCGGCGCCTCGTCCGGTGAATACCTAACCGAAAACCGCGCCATTGATCCGTTCACCTCAGCCTGCCCATCACAAATCCCGCTGTGAAAAGTCGGCCCTCTCACCACCGCGAGACTGAAATACAGTTTCCCGTTCCGCTCAACGATCCGCAACTCTCCCGCATAACCATCCCAGTAGACTCCGTCCCACTTTCCGGGCGTGCCTCTGGGAGAGGGAGCACCTGCGCCCTTCCATGCCTTCATCCACGTGATCCGACTCTCCGTCATCAAGGCTGCACTTGTCCAGTAATCCGGGTCGTCCTCCGGTTTCTTCTTCAGTCTTTTCGAGTCCCAGGTCGACATATAGTCACGATGGTCAATCCATTTTCGCTGGTCTTCCTGCACCCTGGCAAAGACATATTCCGGAATGCTCTTTTCCAAATCCTGGTAGGTCACGTTCAGCAGCTTGTCCTGTGCCGCAAACTCTGCCTTGGCCTTATCTAGTTCCTTGCCCCTCGCCATGAGGGCCAGAACGAATCCAAGAACTGTGATGAGAACGACTTTCATTACGCGATTCAATCCGGATTCCTCCGTCCGTCAATCCACCCTTCGTCCTGCCTTTCTTTTTTCACGCTTCACAAACCACCAGCCAATCCCACGGCTGTGCCCCTTCCAGCCACCCGGGGGGGTTCTCGATTTCCTCGGTCCACGGATATTCCACTTTCCGGATTCTGCGGACATCAAGGTTCTGCTCTGCCAGGGTCGCAATCAACTCTTCCCGCATCCAGTACTTGGTGGGCGTTCCACCCACCCGGACGATCCCGTCTGTAAATGATTGGAGTTCGGCTCCCATCAGACGCTCGGCCTCCTCCGCACTCAGACCTTCCGGTGTTCCCGAGCGCTCCCGAATCCTCCGGAGCGTATGATAGACGTGAAATACGGACTCAAAAGCCGGTACCACGATGATTGCCACTCCCTGTTTCCGCATCGCCGAGCGCAGGGATCGCAACATCCCGAGACGCCTGCCACTGTCCGGATCAATGAGGGCATTGATGCAACAGGCCACCTCGACCTGGAAGGGCAACTCCAAGCCCCGGCTCAGATCGTGGCAAGCGTAGCTGACCTTTCTGCTCCGGCATCGCTGCCGGGCGCGATCGAGCAACTGCCGGGCATAGTCGACCGCGATCACTTTCTCGAAATGTCTCGCCAGAAGCGGGAGCAGGCTGCCTGGCCCACACCCGAGATCGGCAACGCGCACTCCCTCTCCCCCCAGAGCCTCCAGTTCCTCCCCCAGGGCTCCGGTCTGGTCTTCCCGGGCGATTTCTAACAGATTTCCCTCATAGCAATCCGCCAGTGAGTCCCAATAGTTGCGATCCACACCACATCAAAGTGCAAAAGCCCCGACGAGACGACCAAGAACTGCCCCCTGGGAACAACATATCATCAGACATGTGGTTTTTCGTGCGTGGTCTCTCGCCGGGAACGTGATAACTGGAGGCACTTCTCTCCTGACCAGTGTTCGAGCTTCTCGCCACCGATGCCACCACCAGGGCCCGCCGCGGCCGGCTCACCACCGCGCACGGCACGGTCGAAACCCCGGTCTTCATGCCGGTGGGCACCCAGGGTTCGGTCAAGACCCTGCATCCCGATGAACTGCGCCTTCTCGATGCCGAAATCATTCTGGGCAACACCTACCACCTCTGGCTCCGTCCCGGGGAGGAAACCATCCGCGAACTAGGTGGACTTCACCGCTTCAGCGCCTGGGATCGTCCCCTCCTTACCGACTCGGGAGGGTTTCAGGTCTGGTCTCTCGCCAAAACCCGCAGAATCTCCGAGGAAGGGGTCCACTTCCAGAACCACCTCGACGGCTCTCCGGCTCTCCTCACCCCTGAAAAAAGCATGGAGATCCAGGCCTCCCTTGGTTCCGACATTGCCATGGTCTTCGATGAGTGCCCCCCCTTCCCCTGCGAACGGAACTATGCTGAAAAATCCACCTCCCTCACCACCCGCTGGGCCGAACGTTGCCTGAAGTGGCACCAGGAGAATGCCATCCATCACCTTCCCGTCCTCCCCCCGACGGCTCAGGGAGACAGGCCCCCTCAACCCCTGGACTCAGAAATTGCGCCCACCCGTCAACTTTGCTTCGGAATCGTCCAGGGCTCCGCCTATGCCGACCTGCGGGAGTCATCGGCCCGCGACCTGCGTGCCCTCGACTTTGACGGCTATGCCATCGGTGGCGTCTCGGTCGGGGAACCGGAAGAGGAGATGTTTCGTGCAGTCGATCACAGCGAACCCTTCCTCCCGTCCCGCAAACCTCGCTACGCGATGGGCCTGGGCACTCCTCCCCAGATGCTGGAAATGATTGCACGGGGGGTGGACATGTTCGACTGCGTGCATCCCACCCGCTCCGCCCGCCACGGCCTGGCCTTCACTCCCGATGGTCCGATTCACATAAAGAATGCCTGCTTCGAACGCGATCCGGCTCCCCTGACCGGGGATTGCCACCCCCATCTGGCCGATTTCTCCCGTGCCTACCTCCGCCATCTCTTCAAGGCGGGAGAAATGCTGGCTTTGCGATTGCTTTCTTTTCATAATCTTGATTTTTACCTTCGCCTGATGCGCGGCGCGAGGGAGGCCATCAAGGCCGGCACCTTCGGAGAATTCCAGTCCTCCTTCTGCGAACGCTATAACCACCAGACCAAATGAAGTTTTATTCCATCATCGCCGCCGATCCACCAACAGGTGAGGCCAGTCAGAATCCCATGGGAAGCATGTGGGTCATGCTCATCCTGATGTTCGTGATCATGTACTTTCTCATCCTCCGCCCCCAGTCCAAGGCAAAGAAGGAACAGGCTCAGCGGGTGTCCTCTCTTGAGAAGGGCGACAAGATCGTCACCATCGGCGGCCTGCACGGTGCCGTCCATCACATCTCCAAGACCACCGTGACGGTGAAACTCTCCGAGGGGGTCTTCGTCCCCTTCGAGAAGGACGCCATTCGTTCGGTCGCCAAGGTTGGCAAGGGTGGGAAGAAGGAGCGGGAGGAAGAGACCGGGGAAGAAGAGAGTGCTGACGACAAGGAGTAGTATTGTTCGCTCGTTCCCTGATCGATGCGCATTTCCCTCCCACTTGCCAGTGTTCTCCTCACCTGTGTCTGCCTGTCTCTCACGGGCTGCAAAACGAAGAGCAGACCCAACTTCGAAGCCGTCCTCTCCCTTCCTCCGGACAATCCCGACCTGTCCGAGACCACTCTGGTGGCCGAGTTGAAGGCGCGTGCCGAATTGCTTGAAATGGAGCTTGAGATCAAACCCGGCGAGGAACTCGATCGCCGCCTCACGGTGCGGTTCCGCGCCGAAGGCAAGGAGGACGCCCTGAACCGCCTCGATGCCCTCTGCGAGAGCGCTACGATCAGCATCCGGGCCATCCACGACCGCAGCGCCTACCTCACCGACATCATTCGCAAGGACCCCTCCCAGTTCCCGCCAGATCATGAAATTCTCACTCATGAGATCGAGGCGGGCGACTTCCGCAAAAGTGAAAAACTGGCCGTCGCCCGCGCCGAGATCCTCAACAACAGCCATGTGGAAAGTGCCCTGGCGGCCCGCGGAAAGAAGCACATGGTTCATATCTCCTTGACTACCAATGGCGGAGAGCAAATTCGGGCTGCCACCGAAAAAATGCAAAAAGGCCGCTCCCGGCTTGCCATCATCTACGATGAACGGATTATCAGCGCCCCGGTCGTCACCCAAGAATTGTGGACCCCGGTAACCCTCGAGGGATTCAACTCCTTCGAGGAAGCCCAGGCCCTCGCCGCCTCGCTCAACAAGCCCCTTTCCGCCAAACTCCTGATCGAATCACTGATGCCGCTTGCGCGATAGGCCAAGAAGCCTCAATGGTCTCCACCTCCCACGCATCTTCCACCAAATGCAACCCACGATCGTTTTCATCTCCGGCCTGGTCATTCTTGCTCTCCTCTTCTGGTATCTTGCCAGTGACGATATCAGCCGCAAGCGCAAGGTGGGCACCATCCTCATTGCAGGGATCGTCCTGCTCTGCATCTGGTCCCTCATCCCTCGCACCGAGGACTCCGAATTCCGCGCCGGCGATCTGATCGCACTCGGCGACGGCTACGAGCTCGCGGTCGAGGTCATTCCCGCCACTGACAAGAAGGGGGAGGAGATCGAGATAACGCAGGAGACTCTCGATGCCAGATTGCGCGCCCTGCAGGATCGCCTGCAGATCGACGGGAAGGGCGCGACCTACTCCTCCAGCCTCCCCAGGACCATTACCATCCGCATGCCTGGATTCTCCAAGACGGATGCGGAAGAAGTGAAGACCGAGATCATCGCCGAACAAACAGTCGGCTCACTCAAGCCCGGGATCGACCTGGCCGGAGGAGCTTCCTTCACCCTCCAGGTCCAACCCAAGGTCGATGAGGACGGTGGAGAAACAATCGAAGTGACCTCCGCCGCCATCCAGCAGGCCGTCAAGACCCTCCAGGGACGCCTCAATCCTGACGGCACCAAGGACATGCTGATCCAGCCCCAGGGCGAGGACATGATCATCATCGAGATGCCCGGTGTCTCCGAGGAAGAAGCCGCCTGGGTCCGGGAAATCATCCAGAAGCAGTCCGTCCTCGAACTGCGTGCGGTCCATCCCGACAATGACAACCTCGCCCCCCTGGTGGCTGCCAAGGAGAGGGGCGCGCCCGGATACAGGCTCTATAGCCATACCTACACCAACGACCGCACCGGGGATCTGGTCACCGAGCAACTTCTCCTTGAGAAGCGCAACAAGATCGAGGGCAAGCACGTCAAGGAGGCCTATCCCGAACAGGCATCAACCGGCGTGGTCCATGTGACACTGAGCAATAGCGGGGGCAAGCTGATGCGGGGCCTGACTGCTCCCATGGACAAGGGGAGCGACCGACTCGCCATCGTCCTCGACGGCGTGATCAATAGCGCACCCGTGGTTCAGGCCACTCTCTCCAAGAACTTCATCATCGAGGGAATCGGCGATGCGGAGGAGTGCCGCAATCTCTCCGCCACCCTCATGAACCCCCTGGAGAACCCCCTCAAGATCCTGAAGGAATCGACGGTCACTGCGCGCCTCGGTGCTGCCACGGTCAACCAGGGGATCTACGCGGGCATCTTCGGTCTCGCACTCACCCTCGTGTTTCTCATCATCTACTACCGTATCGCGGGATTCATCGCCCTCATTGGTCTTACTATAAACGTGCTCATCCTTTTCGGGGCGATGGCCATGTTCGAGTTCACCTTCACCCTGCCGGGAATCGCCGGCATCATCCTCACCATCGGGGTGGCCGTGGATGCCAACGTCCTCATCTACGAGCGCCTGCGCGAGGAATTGCAGGAGGGAAAATCGGTGGGAGCCGCCATCCAGGCGGCCTACGAGAAGGCCTTCACCGCCATCTTCGACGCCAACATCACCACCCTCATCACGGCCATCATCCTCTTCTGGCGCGCCTCGGGTACGGTCAAGGGATTCGCGATCACCCTTACGATCGGGATTCTGGCCTCCATGTTCGCCGCCCTGGTGGTGACCCGCGTGGTCTTCTGGTGGACTGCCCGCGGCCCGGACAGGGGCGTTCGCAAGCTCACGTTCCTGAATATGGTCCCCAAAAGAACCATCAACTTCATGGCCATGCGAAAGGCGGCCTTCGCAATCTCGCTCGCCGCCCTTGTCGGCAGCCTCCTCATGGTCGGCACCAAGCGGGAGAATGCCCTCGGTATCGACTTCGCAGGTGGGGCTCTCATCCAGTTCCAGACCCAGCAGGAACGGGTTCCGGAATCGGATGCCAGCGCCGCTCTCAAGGGCCTGGATCTCAAGAAGGTTCCCATCATTCAGAACGAAACTCTCCCCGCTCCTGACCGTTCAGAGATTCTTTCCATCCGCTGCGCGGATGAGGATGCCATGGGTATTCACGATACCCTGCGGGAGAAGATCCCTGCTCTCCGCCTGAAGAAAGATCCCGTCGACGGTAACCCTGCTTCTGATGCCGGAGCTCCGGATGCCCCATGGAAGTATAATTCCTCCCGGGACACCGTGGAAGCCAGCCTGGGGGCAGACTTCCTTGTCAATTCCCTCATCGCCCTCGGAATTGGCCTCGTGGGCATCCTCCTCTACATCACCATCCGCTTTGAATTCTCCTTTGCAGTGGGCGCCTTTGCCGCCCTCTTTCATGATATCATCATCTGTATCGGCATCGTGATCCTGGCCGGGCAGGAACTCTCCCTCATCCACGTGGGTGCCTTTCTTACCATTGCCGGCTACTCCATCAACGACACCATCGTGGTCTTCGACCGGATTCGGGAAACGCTCCGCACGAAACGCGGAGAAGTGGAGGGGGTGATGAACCTGGCCATCAATGCGACCCTGTCCCGGACCATCCTGACCTCCCTGACCACCTTCATGGCGGTCCTGGTTCTCTTCATTTTTGGAGGAGCCGCTCTCAAGGCCTTCTCGTTCGCCATCATGATCGGTGTTGTGGTGGGAACCTATTCTTCCATCTTCGTCGCCTCGCCCATCGTCCTTATCTGGAGCCGCATGCGCGGAACCAACCTCCGCCGCGAACTCCTCGACGCCAATCTCGAAGCTCAGGTTAATCCGGCACGCGGGTAATTATCAGGGGCAACGGTCAGGGCACCCGGGCCTCCCCGCCTGATAACAGCCCAATTCTCTGGAAAATTCCGTCCCCTCTGCTACCTTCGGAACTCTGCCGAAGATGCCCCTCCGCGCCTTTCTCCCCGCCCTGCTCCTTCTTACCGCGGGTTTCTCTACCGCCCAGGAGAAAGCGGATCCCCCTGTCGACAAATCTCCCGCACCCAAGGCAGTGGAACCCGCTCCGCCCAAGGATGACGGAACGCGCGTCTCCAGCCTGGGTTACCACGAATTCTCCTCCACCCTGGCACCCTCCCAGATGCGGATTCGCACGGCCACCTTTCGCAAGCAAATGGAGGCCCTCAAGAATCTCGGGCTTCCCGTGATCCCCCTGGAAGATCTCCTGGCCTGGAAAAAGGGTGTGAAGTTCATTCCGCCCCGCTCGGTGGTTCTCACCATCG
>MPLX02110034.1_pt1 | contig 32417 bp, 38 predicted proteins | sample 1617341 | NCBI WGS metagenome assembly MPLX02 (sample SAMN05944804, study PRJNA350692) | marine metagenome | biome: marine; feature: ODZ; material: water; isolation source: 120 m water sample filtered on 0.2 um supor filter | place: Pacific Ocean | collected 2012-04-08 | depth 120m m | reverse complement strand
TTGCTTCATTTTAATAGATTAATAAAAAAATCAGTCTGATCCCGAATTTAATCCTTTTCTATTTTTAAATGCCGAAATTAAAGTGCCATCGTCTAAACTTTCAATTTCTCCACCCACGGGTAAACCTTGAGCAAGTTTTGAAACTTTAATATTAATATTTTTTAAACTATCTAGAATATAAAATGCTGTTGTTTGACCTTCTACTGTAGCACTGGTTGCTAAAATAACTTCATCTATATTATTTTTTTTTACTCTTTCAATTAATGAATCTAAAAGCAAATCTTCTTTCCTTTGAGAATTTGAATTAGGCAATGTTCCTCCAAGAATATGAAAATAACCTTTGAAAATACTTGAACTTTCAATAGTCCATTGATCTGCTATATTTTCTACCACACAAATTTTATTATATTTTTTTGAATTATTCTGACAATTTTCGCAATTTGAATTATTGGATTTTAAAGAACCACAATTTTTACATCTAGCTACATTTTTATATGCTTCGCTTAATGTTTGGGCTAGTGGTTTCATTAATTCTTGACGATTGTTAATTAATTTTAAAATAATTCTCTTTGCGGATTTTGGACCTAATCCAGGTAATTTTGAAATAAGTTTAATTAAATTATAGATTTCTGAAATATTCTGCATTAAATCAAAGTGGCCATTTAAATCCTGGAATGCCAAAGCCACCTGCTGCTTTAGAAATTTCATCAGAAGTTTTTGACTTTAGTTGATTTTTTGCATTTGAATGGGCTGCTCTTATTAAATCAACAACAATACCTTTTTCTTCTTTTATTACTTCATCACTAAGTTCTAAATTAATCATTTCACCTTCACCATTCAATGTTACTTTTACAGCATCACCTCCTGAAACACCTATAACCTCGATTTGTTTAATTTTTTCTTGGCTCTCCTTCATTTTTGCTTCTACTTCTTTGGCTTTTTCTAATATTTTACTAAAATCAGTCATCTTTATGTTCATTTTTTTTAAATTCTACCAATTCAGCATCAGGTAAAATTTCTAAAACTGTATTATATATTTTGTTTTTTTTGACATTGTCAAAAATTTTATCTTTATTTGTTTTTTCCTCTTGTTTTTTTGAAATTAATCCTTTTTTTTTTGAAAGCGAAATAATCCATCTTGTATTGGTCCATTCATATAACTTATTAGATAATTCTTTTATAAAATCTTTATCTAAATTTTCATTAAAAGCTATTTCAATTCTACCTTCAACAAAAGTTACAAGATTAACATTAGATTCTAATTCGTATTTTAATTTAATTTCTTTTTTTTTTATGCACAATTCAATTAATTCTTCAAAATTATTTATAAATAATTTACTAGTAGTTTCTTGAGATTTTATTTTTGGTTTTATTTCATCTTGTTGAGCTATATTTTTAATTTGATCAACAATTTTATTACTAGCTGATGTTTTTTTTTCATTATTTGTATTATCTAATTTATCTTTAGTAATTACTGAATCTTTAAAATCTTTTAAATACATAAGTCTAACTAAGAACATTTCTACACATAAATTCGGATTTGCAACAATATCCAATTCATCAATAGTATCTATCGTAAATTGCCAAAATAAAATTATATCTTTTGGATTTATTGTTCTTGAAATTTTGTCAATTGCATTAAATTCATCATCATTTAGTGAAAAATTAGTTCCATCCAATTTTATAGATGAAATATTTTTTATAAAATATAAAATTTCTAAAAAGTCATTTAAAAATATTTTAGGCTCAACACCAGCCTCATATATTTTTCTATAAATATTAATAACTTTATTTTCATCTCCTTTAAATAAATTTTGAAATAATTCAATTAATGAACTTTTATCAAAATAACCATAAATTTTTTGGGCTTTAATTAAATCTAATTCTTCTCCTTGAGAATTGCTTAATAGTCCTCGATCTAATAAGGATAGAGCGTCTCTAACAGACCCTTCTGAAAGTTTAACAATTAATTTTAAAGCCTCATCGGTTACTCTTCCTTTTTCTTTTTCAGTAATTTTTTTTATAAATTGAAATAATTGATCTGATTTTATTCTAGACAAATCAAATCTTTGACATCTCGAAACAATTGTTATTGGTACTTTTCTGATTTCAGTTGTTGCGAATATAAATTTTAAATATTCTGGTGGTTCTTCCAAAGTTTTAAGCAAAGAAGCCCAGGCCTGTTTCGATAACATATGGCACTCATCTAAAATATATATTTTATACTTAGATGATGTAGGGGCATATCGAGAAAATTCTATAAGTTCACGTGTGTTTTCTACAGAAGATTGACTTGCTGCATCAAGTTCGAATATATCTATATGATTTGAGTTGGTAATTGCTTCGCAGTTTTCACAAAAATTATCTTTGCATAAATTTTCAAAACCATTTTTACAATTTAATACTTTTGCAATTATTCTGGCAATTGACGTCTTGCCTGTACCTCTTATGCCAGTTAATAGATAAGCGTTTGGAACTTTATTTAGTTTTATAGAATTGTATATTGTTTCACCGATTAATTCTTGACCTATCAATTGATCAAAATTAACAGGTCTGTATTTTAAAGCCAATACTGTTGAGTTATTTGTCATTATCTAAGGAGACCAACCAACCTAGAAAATACTCATTACCCTTGCTCTCTTTCGAGTCTGGGGGAGTTCATGGTAACACCACCTGATTGGCCTCCAGATTTATTATATCAATAATGTTTTCTAATCTACAGTAAACTTAAAAATTATTTTTGTCTTAATTTATCTGAATTAAAAACACCTAGTACGTGCATATCTTCACAATGGAGTCCCAAATCTTTCAAAGAATTTTTAATTTTTTGATCTTCAATATGTCCTTCGATGTCGCAAAGGAAAAAATAAGAAGAAAATGAATTTTTTTCAGGAAAACTTTGTAGTTTGGTCATGTTAACGCCATTATAGGCCAGTCCTGATAGAGCTTGTACTAGTGCTCCATGTTTGCTTTTTAGCTTAAATAAAATAGATGTAATATACATTTCGTTTTTAAATTCTGGTTGATAAATTTCTTTTCCCATCAATAAAAATCTAGTTACATTATTTTTGTCATTTTGAATTTTTTCTTTTATAATTTCAAGACCATAAATATCTGCGCTTAGACTTGATGCAATTGCTGCTTTAGTTTTGTCTTTTGACTCGGAAACATACTTGGCAGACCCTGCTGTATCTGCTCTTACATTTTCAATTAAATTATTTTTTTTTATAAAATCTGATGATTGACTTAAGGCTTGAGCATGAGAATAAACATCTTTTAAATCTGACAATTTTGATCCTTTTATTCCTAATAAATTATGTTTTATTGGAAAAAAATGCTCAGCATAAATATTTAATCTGTATTTAAATATTAAATATTCAACACCTATATTGCCTGTTGTTTTGTTTGACTCAGGTATGATGCTTCTTATAGAATTATCTTTACTTGCTTTTTCAAAACATTCATCAAATGTTTTGCAAGATATTGTTTCGCAGTCAGGATACATTTTTTTTGCACAACTTTCGCTGTAACTGCCTGGTATACCTTGATATGCTATTTTCATAATTTTAATTCTTATATTCCATTAATTTTTTAATTTCCATATAATCCTCATGGGTATCAACACCAATTGGTGATGAATTTGCTAAAATTACATCAATTAAAATATTATTTTCCATGGCCCTTAACTGTTCTAATTTTTGTGAAATTTCATTTTCAGTTTGTTTTAAATTAACGAATTTTTCTAAAATTGAAACTTTATATAAATATATTCCAATATGATGATAAACATTTTCTTGATTATTTTGCAAAACTTTTCTTAAAAATTTTTTTGCCTTGGTAATACTATCTTTCGATATTTTTTCCTCAGAAATTACTTTCACAATATGATTTTTACTGAACATTATTTCATTTTTTATTTCGCATGCCAATGTTGCTATTTCAGATTTATTATTAATTGCTTGTTTATGAAGATTTTTAACATCCTCAATATCTATCATTGGTTCATCACCTTGAAGATTGATTACATAGTCGACTTTTTTATTATTAAGTTTTTGTAAAGCCTCAAAAATCCTATCTGTTCCAGTTTTGTGATTTTTTTCTGTCAAAATACATTTGCCACCATTTTTAGTAACTTCTTCGTAAATTCTTTCATCTCCAGTAGCTACATAGGTGTCTCCAATTTCAGCTGATTCAGCTTTTTGATAAACATGATTAATAATTGATAAACCATTAATTTTTAAAAGAGGTTTATTGGGTAATCTTGTTGCCGCTAACCTTGAAGGTATTAAAATTATTGTTTTAGTCATAAATTTAAGCTTTTATGCGTCTTTCAGACGCAACAATTAAAACTAAATTTAGTATTTTTTTTGTTTAACATGTTATACGACCATAATAATAAAAAATCATGGATTCCTTTGAAATAAACAAAATAGTTGCAGCAGTTCTCGTTGTTTTTTTAGTGGTTTTTGGAATAGGTAAAATTTCAGATATGGTTTTCCATGTCGAAAAACCGAATACTAGCGCCTATAAAGTTGAAATTTCAACGGCAAGTTCAACTGAGGATTCAAATACAGAGCAGCTTGTTGATGTTACAACATTATTAGCTATGGGCAATCTAGATGAAGCTAAGAAAGTGTGGAAAAAATGCTCCGCGTGCCATTCAATAAAAAAAGATGGAAAAAATAAAATTGGACCTGCGCTTTACAATGTGCTTGGTAGGAATGTTGCTGCTCTAAATGACTATAAATATTCTAAAGCTTTTGAGACTTATGGAAAATCTTGGACATTCGAAGAAATGAACGGATTTTTAACAAAACCACAAGCTTATATTAAAGGAACAAAGATGGCTTTTGCTGGATTAAAAAAAGAAAAAGACAGAGCTTCGATTATTCTGTTTTTGAATCAAAATTCTGACAATCCACTGCCTCTACCTTAATTTTCCAAAACAATATAGTAAAATACTTTTTTGAACATAAACTCTATTTAAGGCTTGTTGCCATACTTTAGATTGTTTTCCTAAAAAAACTTCATTTGAAACTTCTGAGCCTCTTGGCAAACAATGAAGAAAGATTCCATTTGGTTTTAAAAAACTCATAACTTTTGAATTCACTTTAAATTTGTTAAAATCTTTTAGTTTTTTAGATTTATTTACTTTATCGTTCATACTTATTACTTTATCTGTAAATAACACATCGCTACCTATTGTGGCTTGTTTAACATCATTAAATATTTTAATTTTTCCTTTATTTTTTTTTGACCAGTTTATTAACTTTTTGTTAGGTGCATATTTTTTTGGACAACCAATATTTAATTTAAAAGAAAATTTTACAGAAGCTTCAATTAAACTATTAATGACATTATTATTACCATCTCCAATCCAGCAAATTTGTAACTTTGAAATGGGTTTCTTCTTAATTTCTTCAATAGTAAAAACATCACTCAAAACTTGGCTTGGATGTGAAGAGGGGCTTAATCCATTTATTATCGGAATAACCATATGCTTTTTAAATTCTTCTAATTTTTTGTCACTATCTGTTCTAAGCATAAATGCATTTCCAAAAGTAGATAGAATTTTTGCAGTGTCTGCTATACTTTCGCTTCCTTTTGATAGATGCAACTCATCAGACCTTAAAGTTAAAGCACTTCCGCCAAGTTGTTTTATAGCAAGATAAAAACTTAATCTTGTTCTTAAACTAGATTTTTCAAACATTTGAATTAACATTTTTCCTTTAAGAGGAGAATCTTTGTCTAATTCAAGAACATTAGATTTTTTTCTTTTATTCTTTCTTTTTTTTGCATCTAAAATTATTTTTTTTAAATCCTTAGATGAAATATCTCTTATATTAATAAAGTTTTTCATTTTACATTAAATTCTTTGCAAACTTTTCTTACAATTTTAATCGCAAGATCTATTTCTGATTTTTTAACATTAAGAGGGGGCAATATCCTTACTACATTTTCTGCCGCTCTTATCGTGAGCAACTTATTATCCTCTAATTTTTTAATAAATTTTGCTTGATCATTATAAAGCTGTAATCCTATTAACAATCCAACTCCTCTAACCTCCTTAATTAATTCTTTATAATCATTTTTGATTTTATTTAGTTCATAGTAAAAATATTTAGATATTTTTTCCACATTTTTTAGAAATCCTTTTTTATAAATTTGATCAAGTACAGCATTTCCAACGCTCATTGCAAGTGGGTTTCCTCCAAAAGTTGAACCATGTGTACCCGCAATATTTATTCCTGAAGCAGCTTTTTTTGTCATTAAAACTGCTCCTATTGGAAATCCACCCCCTATACCTTTTGCTATTGGGACTATATCTGGTCTAATTTTTGCCTGTTCAAAATAAAAAAGAGTTGATGATCTGCCAATTCCGGATTGAATCTCATCACAAATTAACAATATTTTTTTTTCATTACATATTTTTCTTAATTTTTTTAAAAAACTATTGCTATGAACTTTAATGCCACCTTCTCCCATAATTGGTTCTATCATTATGGCCGCTGTATTTTTAGTTATAGATTTTTTTAGTGATTTAAGATTGTTAAATTCAAAGTGATCAAAACCTCCTGCTTTTGGACCAAATCCTTCGATCATTTTTTTTGATCCACTTGCATGAATTGCTGCAATTGTTCTTCCGTGAAATGAATTTTTTATACAAAGAATTCTATTTTTTTTTGATTTGCCGATAGAATAAAAATATCTTCTAGCAATTTTTATTGCTGCTTCTGTAGCTTCCGCTCCTGAGTTCTGGAAAATAACATAGTCAGCAAAAGTTTTTTGAGCAAGTCTTTTGGCAAGCTTTTCTCCTTCGGGTATTAAAAATGCATTTGAAACATGCCAAACTTTTTTAGATTGTTTATTAATTGCTTTAATTAAATATGGATTAGCATGCCCTAAGGAGTTTACAGCTATACCTTGCACAAAGTCTAAATATTTTTTACCATTAGTTGAATATAAAAAACTTCCCTTGCCTCTTTTAAAAGCAATTTTTCTTCTGTTATAATTTTTTGCTAAAGCGCTCATCATCAAGATTTAATTTTATATCCTTTTCTAAATAACAAATAAGAAATATACCATGTAATAAAAGATATAATTAATAGAAACATTATTCCAAATTTTATAGAACCATCCGATTGGCCAATAAATGAATATCTGAAACCATTAATCATATGAAAAAATGGATTATAATAACTCAAACTTTTTAAAATATCTGGTAATTTTTCAATACTATAGAAAGTTCCTGATAAAAAAGATAATGGCACTATTACAAAATTTGTTACTGTTGCCATTTGATCAAACTTATCCGCATAAAGACCGGCAATAATTCCGGCAGAGCCTAAAAAAAAACCAGCAAGAAATAGATACAAAAACCAAAGGAAATAGTTTTGTACGCTTAAATCTAAAAAAATTATAAATATATATGTTGATATAGAAGCTATACATAATCCTCTTGTTATTGAAGCAAGAACTAACGAAATTGTTACTTCTGCTGCTGATAATGGGCTATTTACTATATCAACAATTGTTCCCATTATCTTGCTCATCATAATAGATGAACTGGAATGAGAAAAACTTTGTTGAATTACCTGCATCATAATTAAACCATTCGCTAGAAACTCGATGTATGGAACGCCTAGTACATCTGGTCTTTCATCCCCTATTGCTAAAGAAATTACAACTAGAAATAAAATTGACGTTAGTATTGGTCCTACAAGTGTTTGTCCTGATACAATTAAAAATCGCAATACTTCTTTTTTGTAAAGGCTGAAGGCGCCTACCCAGTTAATTAAGCCGAAACGACGTACACCAATTTGATATTTATTTTCTAATTCAACCATTAATAATTACTCTTAAACTTTTTTTTTAAAAATTGTTAAAAAACAAAAAAAAAAGCTTGTTATTAATTAGTATTTATGCTCTCAAGATAGTGTTGTATAAAAACTAATATATACTAAATATTGTGTTATGAGCTGGACTGATGAAAAAGTTAATAAATTAAAAGAGCTGTGGGGCAAAGGTCAAACAGCGAGTCAAATTGCTGAAATTATTGGTGGATTAAGTAGAAATGCAGTTATAGGAAAAGCACACAGATTAAACCTATCTGCAAAAATAAAAATAAGATCAACCATTACACGAAACAAAGAAAATTTTAAATATACAAATCAGGAAACTCAAAAAAAAGGAAGAAGAAGCAAGTTTAGATCGCTAATATTAAATAAAGACTTTGAGCCGGCAAAAAATTTACAGCTGGAAGAATTAACTGATAATACTTGTAAATATATGGAAGGACATCCCGATGATAAAGAATCGTCTTTTTGTGGAAGAAAAAATGTTGAAAAATTTTCTTACTGCCCTCTTCATTTAATGATTGTATTCCAGCCTAAAGGCAAAAAAGAAAATGTTGTAGAAAAAGAAGATGAAGTTCCTCAATTTATTGAAAAAAAAATAAAATCAGCTTAAAGTAGAATTTTTCATTTAACTCTTTTGAAATCTTTATTGCTTAATATTCCTTGTAATGAATTTTTTCTAATTTATTTTCCATACTACATTTAATCTTTTTCATTAATATTTTTTTTACTTTTGTATTTATTATAATCATAATCTTTAATTAAATTTTGTTTTGCTTTTATCCCTCTATTGATTGATTTTATTGCTATAACAGATACAAAAAATAATATTATTAGTATAATAATACAACTATATAATTTATCATTAATTTGTATTTGAAAATTTATTTCTAGAAAATTGACCACCAGTTCTCCAATTAAAACTATATTTCTCTATTTCTTCATCAAAAATTCTATTTGCCTTGAGACCTAAGTCAAAATTAGTTTTGTATTTTCCTGAAGAAATATTATCGCACTTTAATAAATTTATTTGATCTACTGTTATTAATGGATTAGGCATTATTTCAAAAATTTTTGCCATCATTTTGGCTATTACCAAAGGTAAGGGAATTAATAATCTTTTTTTATCTATGGTTTTTAATAGTTTTAAAATAATTTCTTTAAAAGAAAAAATTTCTGGCCCGATGCACTCTATAGTTTGTTCATTTGTTTTTCCCTGAACTACATCAAAAATTATTTGAACTAAATCCGTAACATGTATGGGTGCAAATTTAGTCTTGCCTTCATAATATATGGGCATAATTGGTAAGCGATTTAATAAAGTCATGAAATTTGTAGTAAATTTATCATCTACAGAATAAACTATAGAAGGTTTCAGCACTACAGCTCTATCAAAATTATTTTTAATTTTATTTTCTCCATCAAGTTTACTAATAGCGTAATTGCTATCTAGAGATTTTTCAATTCCAAGAGAAGAAATATGAATTAATTTTTCAATATTTTGTTTGGCAGATAATTTTGATAGAAGATCTGGAAAGTCTGTATGAATATTTTTAAAAAAATTTTTTCTTTTTTCAAATAATATTCCAATTAAGTTAATACATATTGAGCATTCCTTCACTAAATTCTTTATCTTTTCTATATTAAAGTAAGTTAATTCTACAATCTCAAGATATCCAGGATTTGCTTGGGTTTTTAAGATATATCCTTTTTGATGAATATTTCTTGTAACGGCAACAACTTTATAGTTATTTTTCGTTAACTTTCTTATTAAGTGTCTGCCTATTTGGCCAGTAGCACCGAAAACTAGAATTTCTTTAGGTTTCATATATATATTCCATCAATGGATTTAGATATTAAATTACATAAAGAAGATTTACCAGACCAAATACATTTTAGTGACAATATTGCAATAGATTGTGAGTTCATGGGTTTAAACGTTGAAAGAGATAGGCTGTGCTTAGTTCAAATTTCATCTGGAAATAATGATGCTCATATAATTCAGCTAAATAAAGATAAATACAATGCTCCCAACCTTAAGAAGTTATTGGTCGACGAAAAAATAAATAAAATATTTCATTACGCAAGAGCCGACCTGTTGTTTATAAAAAAATATTTAAATATTAATGTTAACAAAATTGCTTGTACTAAAATAATGAGCAAAATTGCTAGAAGTTATTCTGATAAACATGGTCTAAAGGATTTAATTAAAGAATTTATGAGTATTGATGTAAGTAAACAATTACAAACTTCAGATTTTGGTGGAGATCTATCAAAAAAACAACTTCAATATTGTGCTAACGATGTTGTTTATCTTCATAAAATTTACGAAGGTCTTTATAAAATTTTAATCAGAGAAAATCGGTTAGATTTATATAACAAAACTATAAAATTTCTTCCAACAAGAGTTGAACTAGATTTTGCCTCTTTCAAAGAAGATATTTGGTCTCATTAAATGAAAAATAAAAAGATCCAATTAATCGCAAAAAATGTAATTCAAGATGAAATTTATGCTTTAAAAAAATTAAAATCATCTATTGGAAATTCTTTTAATCAAATAGTAAAAACAATTTTAAATTGTAGAAATGGCAAAATAATAATATCTGGAGTTGGTAAAAGTGGAATTATAGGCAAAAAGTGGGCCGCAATGAATTCATCAATAGGAATTCCATCTTTTTTCTTAGATGCTTCCAATGCTAGCCATGGAGATATGGGACAAATAACTTCTAATGATATTGTAATATTAATAAGTTTAAGTGGACAAAGTGAAGAACTTAAAAATATAATTCAGTATACATCTAGAAATAAAAATATTAAATTAATTGGTATTACATCAAAAAAAAAATCTATTCTTTACAAAAACTCAGATATTAAATTTTTATTACCATCTGTAAAAGAGGCAGACCTGGGAAATATAGTTCCTACTTCTACAACTGCAATACAACTGGCCTTAGGTGACGCAATTGCAATTACTTGTATGAGATATAATAATTTTGGAGAACTAGATTTTAAAAAATTTCATCCAGGAGGATCTCTTTCGGTAAAACTTAAAACTGTAAACGATTTGATGTTTACAGGAAATAAAATTCCTTTTGTTAAAGAAAATACCACGATGAAAGATGCTCTTAACACAATAACAAGTAAAGGTTTAGGGGTGCTATTAATAAAAAAAAGAAACATCACAACAGGAATTTTAACTGATGGCGACTTAAAAAGATTAAGTCAAAAATATGAAAATTTTCAAAAATTAACAATAAAAAAAGTAATGAAAAAAAACCCAGTTAGTGTTGATAAAAATACACTTGCAGCTCAAGCACTTTCAATTATGAATGCAAAAAAAATTACAAGTCTATGCGTTCATAAAGAAAATCAAAAAAATAAAACTATTGGAATAATTCATATACATAATATTTTAAAGGCAAATATAAGCTAAATGTCCTTAAAATCTCTAATTCAAGTTATTATAATATTAATAATCGTAATTATTTTAGGTGGTGTTTATTTTAATTATTTTGCAAATAACAACAAAATTTCTTTAGAAAATAATGAAAAAAAAATTCAAACAGAAATAGATATAAACAAGCCTAAAAAAAAAGAAACTAAGACTTTATCTGATGAACCAAGTGTGAAAACAGAAATAAATATGAGTAAAGAAGTAAAAGAAGTAAAAGAAGTAATAAAAGAAAACGTTAATCTCAAAAAAAAAATAAAACCAAATAAACCTAAAATCAATAACATGGTAAAAGATATTGAGTATTTAACAACTGATAAAAGTGGAAATAAATATAAAATATTAGCCACCTCCGGAAGAACAAATTCAGAAGATAATAATATATTAGGTCTCAACAATGTTAGAGGCATTATAACATCTAATGTAAGATCAACAATCTATATAGTATCTGACTTTGCTGAATATAACTCTTCTAATTTAAGCTCAAATTTTTATCAGAATGTAGTGATTAATTACGAAGATAAAGAAATCACTTGCGACTATTTTGATGTAGATATGCAAACAAATATTGCAATAGCATACAATAATGTTGTAGTAACAGATCCACAGTCTATAATGAAAGCAGGAAAAATTATTCTAAACATTAATACAAAAGTTATCAATATTAATCCGGACAATAAAAAAAACAAAGTAACAGTAAAAATAAATTAATGGCAGTTATAAAGAAATTTAGAATTAAAAACTTTAAGGAACAAGAAACTTTACTTCAATTAGATAAAATTTCTATGTTCTATGATAAGAGAAGAATTCTAAATGATATATCATTTAAAGTTAATCGTTCAGAAGTATTAGGATTACTAGGTCCAAACGGGGTTGGTAAGAGCACAATATTTAAAATAATCATGAATATTGAACAACCAAAAAGTGGAAAAATATTATTGAATGGTATTGACTGCACAAATTTTCCAATTCATGAAAGATCAAGCAAATTTCATTTATCATATTGTCCTCAATATGGTGGATATTTTTATGATTTAACTGTTTTGGAAAATTTAACAGCAGTCGCTGAAATACATATAAAAGAAAAAAATTTGAGGACTTCTAAGATTGATAAAATTGTAGGTCATTTTGGATTTGATTCAATTTTTAATGTAAAAGCAAAACATCTATCCGGGGGTGAGAGAAGAAAGTTGGCAATAGGAATGGCTATAATTAATGATCCTGAGATATTATTGCTGGATGAACCTTACGCAGCTTTAGACATTTTATCAATAAAGATGATACAAGAAATTATTGTAAACTTACAATCAATAGAAAAAATGTCAATTATTGTATGTGATCACAACGCACGAGATTTATTAACATGCGTTGATAGAGCAATAGTTTTGTCAAATGGAAAAATTATTGCATCTGGAAGCCCGCATGAAATAATAAATAATACACAGGCTCGATCGGTATATTTTGGTGAAGAATTTAAAATAAATTAATTTCTAAATGCAAAAACATATTTGTATTGATAAAAAAATACCTCCGTATAATAAAATAATCCAAGTTAGTTCAGACAAAAGCTTATCAATAAGAACTGTTTTGCTAGCTTCTCAAGCTGTAGGTATTTCAAAAATTTCAAATCTTCTTGAGTCTGAGGATGTTTTAAACACACTAAAGACCATTAAAAAGCTTGGAATAAATTATAAAAAAAAAAAAAAATTGTTATGAAATTTATGGTTTTGGCTTAAATGGTTTTAATCCTAAAAATAATACAGTAATTAATGCTGGAAATTCTGGAACACTTGGTAGACTTATACTTTCTTTGCTTATTAAAACTGATAAAAAAATTAAATTGATTGGCGATAAAAGCTTATCAAAAAGAGACTTTTCTAGAGTTGTAAAACCTTTAAGACTTTTTGGAGCCAATATAAAATCAAAAAACAATTGCTTGCCGGTAAAAATTCAAGGAACTGAATTTCTTAGACCTATAAATTATGTAGAAAATATTGGTTCCGCTCAAATAAAAACAGCCTGTTGTTTTGCTGCATTGAATACTCCTGGAACAACATTTATACGTGCTAAAAAAAGTAGAAACCACACGGAACTGCTATTTAAATATTTGAAGATTCCAATTAAAGTAAAATCAAATAAAGAGTTTGATTTAATTGAGGTAAAAGGGTTACAGCAATACAATGCTTTTAACTACTCAATTCCTGGGGATATCAGTTCAAGTGCTTTTTTTATTGTTCTAACTTTACTTTCAAAAAATTCAGAAATTACAATTCAAAATGTAAATATAAATAAAAGTAGAATTGGTCTTATAATAATTTTAAAAATAATGAGCGCCAAAATAACTTTTAAAAATAAAAGAATTTATAAAGGTGAAACGACTGCAGATATTTTTGTAAAAAGTTCAAAAATATTAAAACCAATCAATTGTCCCTCGAGCTTAAACAGCTTTGCTATAGATGAATTATTATTAGTTTTTCTTGTTGTAGGCACAAAAACAAAAGGAATATCAACTTTTAAAAAATTGGGAGAATTAAACAAAAAAGAAAGTCCTAGATTAAATATAGCAATCAAATTTTTAAGAATGATTGGAATAAAAGTTTTAAGAAATAAAGATGATATTAAAATATACGGGAAACCTAATCTAGATTTAAAAAGAAACTTTCACGTAAAAAATTTTTTAAAAGACCACAGAATTTTTATGATGTCGTGTATTGCCGCCCTAACATTGGGCGGAAATTGGAAAATAAATGATAAAGATTCTATTAATACATCTTTTCCAAAATTTCTAAATGTTTTAAAAAATCTTGGGGCAAATATAAAATGAAAAAACGAAAAGATATTATTACTGTCGCAATCGACTCTCCTGCTGCCGCTGGAGGAGGTACTCAAGCCAAGTTAATAGCCAAACATTACAACCTTCAACATCTTGACACCGGTCGCATATATAGGCTTATTGGTAAACTGAAATTGGAAAATCCTAAAAAATTCAACTATTCTTTAATTAGAAAAAAAATCAAAAATTTAAATATGAATAGTTTACAAAATAAAAACTTATTATCTGATAAAGTGGCAACTTCAGCATCAATTATTGCTAAAGATAAAAAAATAAGAGATATAGTTCATCAATTTCAAAAAAAATGTGCTTATGCTCCTCCGTTGAAATATGCGGGCTCTGTACTTGACGGAAGAGACATAATTACTGTTCAAGTTAGAGATGCAATGTTTAAGTTTTTTATAACAGCAAGTCTTAAAGAACGTACGAAAAGGAGATATAAGGAATTAAAAAATCTAAATAAAAAAATTAATTTAAATATTGTGCTTAAAAGCCTTAAAAATAGGGATAAATCTGATCGCGAAAGAAAACATGGTCCTCTAAAAAAAACAAAAGATTCAATCTTGATTAATACAACTAAATTAAGTAAGAAAGCGTGCTTTATGAAAATTAAAGATATTATGGATAGGAAATTAAAAGCTTAATGGAAATTTACAAAGACTTATCTTCTCCAGCTAGTCAGCAATTCGAAAAATTACTAAACTCTCAATTATCAAAGAACAAAATAGAAGAAGGAAAGGTAATTGAAGGTAAAATCACTAAAATTACAGAAAAATATATTTTCTTATTTATTCCAGGTTTAAAAAGTGAGCCTGTAATAGATATTAATGAAATGAAAATGATTGGTATGCAAAATAAAATTGCAGAAGGAAAAATAATTTCGGTCTTATTGGAAAAGATTGAAGACAAAAATGGTGATGTAATAGTGTCTGCACAAAAAGCAAAAAAAATTAAAGGTTGGTATGAATTGGAAAAAGCATATGATGACAACGAATCTATTAATGGAAAAATAATCTCAAAGTGTAAAGGTGGGGTTATTGTAGAACACGTTGAAACAGAATCATTAATGTTTTGCCCAGGTTCACAAATATCAGATAAACCAATGAAAAATATTGATCATTTAATTGGGGTAGAACAAAAATTTGCAATTATTAAATTAGACAAATTAAGAGGAAATGCCTGTGTATCTAGAAGACAAATTGTTTCTTCAAGTAAAAAAGAAGATAAAGCAAAAATAGTAGCAAAATTTAAAGTTGGAGACATCATTAAAGATGCGGTTGTCAAAGGCTACTCTTCTTTTGGGTGTTTTTTTGAAGTTAATAATGAAATTGATGTCTTGGTTCATCTTCAAGAAATTTCATACTCTAGAGTAAACCACCCAGATGAAATTTTTAATATTGGCGAAAAGCACGATTTAAAAGTAATTTCAATTGATGAATCAAAACTACAAATAGGATGTTCAATTAAACAACTTTCACCTGATCCATTTGAGCATATCTCAAATTACGAACAGGGGAAAAAATATAAGGTAAAAGTTGTTAAGATTGCGGATTATGGATGTTTTTGTGAACTTGAACCAGGACTAAGCACCTTGCTTCATTCAAGCGAAATTAGTTGGACAAAAAAAAATATATCTGCAAAAAAAATATTTAAAGTAGGTGATCTTGTCGATTGTATTATTACAGAAATTGATAAAGAAAAAAGAAGAGTGGCAATTTCACATAAACTAACAATTGAAAATCCTTATTCATCTCTAGAAAAAAAACATCCAGTTGGATCGAAAATAGAAGGTATAGTTACAAACACAAATGAATATGCTGTTTACGTAAAACTAGGAAATTATGATATAGACGGATTTTTACATGCTAATGATCTTTCTTATGCTGATAAACCAGAAGAAGAACTAAAAAAATATAAAAAAGGTATTAAATTAAAAGTTAAAATTTTAGAAATAAACAAAGACGAGTCAAAAATTAGAGTTGGATTGAAACAATTAGAAAAAGATCCATTTGATTGGTTTAAGGATAAGAAAGTAAATGATACTATAACTATCCAGGTAATATCATCAGACAATAAAGGTTTAATGGTAAAACCAGAAGGTTCTGATTTACAATTATTAATTAAAAAATCACAAATCGCAGTAAGTTCAGCTGATGCCAGACCATCACGTTTTGTTGGCGGAGAGAGAATTGATGCTGCAATTGCTGAATTAAATTTTAATAAAAGAAAAGCAAGTTTAAGTATTAAATTGCTTGAGGAGCTGATGAACGCTAAAGCTATAAAAGAACATTCTAGTCCATTGAGCGGCAAAAATTTACCTTTTTCATCGCTTTCTGATCAACTAGATGATATAAAAAAAAATAAAGATTAATAATAAATAAAAAAGTTGCCAGTTGCAAAATCAGACTTAATAAAAGAACTAGCAGATTCATATCCAAATTTCCTACGCAAAGATCTTATACGTTTAATAGATATAACCCTATACGAAATGATTAATTCTCTTAAAAGAGGAGAAAGAGTAGAGTTGCGAGATGTATTTACAATTGAAACTAGAATTCAAAATGCAAGAATATCAAGAAATCCGAAAACAAATGAAAAAGTTAATACACCTGAAAAAAAAAAAATATTGTTTAAAACTTCTAAAGCTTGGACAAAAAAAATAAATGAAAAAGAATAAAATTTTTATTGCTTGTGATACTTCCAATCTAAATCTTGTTAAAAAAATAATTAATCAAACAAAAACAAAAAAGTTAGAAATAATACCAAAATTTGGTTTACAATTTTTTTACAGCAAAAAAGGCAGAAAGTTTTTAGAAAAATTTAATAACAATTTCTTTTTGGATTTAAAAATCAACGATATTAAGCAAACAGCATTATCAGCAATAGACTCTTTAAAAGATCTAAAAAAATGCAGATATATTACAGTTCATGTAAATGGTGGATTGGAGATGTTAAAAGCAGTAAAAAAAAAAGCTACGATAACTAACAAAAATTTAAAAGTTTTAGGTGTGACTGTATTAACAAGCCTAAACAATAAATCTTTAAAGGAAATTGGTCATACAAAAACTTTGAATCAATTGGTTTTAAAGCAAGTAGGTTTAATTAAAAAAGCTGGTTTGCATGGTGTGGTGTTATCAGCAAAAGAGGCAAAGTTTGTAAAAAAAAAATATAAAAATTTATTCATTGTAACACCGGGCATAAGACTTCCTGGAGATAAAGCAGATGACCAAGCTAGAGTGGTTACTCCTTATGAAGCATTAAAGAAAAATAAAGTAAATGCTGTTGTTATGGGAAGATCTTTGGTTCGAGGAAATATAAAAAATAATATTAAAAAGTTAGTTGATCATTTAAGTCAATGATTAAAGGTATAAAGATATGTGGGGTCACTGACCTCAAAACTTTAAACTATATTATTGAACATCCTTACCCACCTCAATTCATAGGATTTGTCACAAATTATAAGAAATCAAAAAGATATGTTGAATTCGAAAAATTAAAAGAACTTATTAATATTGATAAAAAAGGAATTAATTTTGTTTCAGTACTTGTAAATCCTGATGATGAAATATTAGAGATGATAAAAAATCTTAAATTTGACTACTATCAACTCTATGATGTTAACCCTGAAACAACAAAATTAATAAAAGAAAAATATAAAATTAAAATTATTTCAGCTCTTACAATAAATAATAAAGATGATGTAGGTCAATACAAAAAATATGAAACTATATCAGATATTATATTATTTGATGGTAAAGGATATGAAAAATCTATTGGATTTAATCATAAATTTATAGAATCTGTACCAAATAAAATCTCAAAAATGATTGCTGGAAATATAAAAATAGAAGATATTTCTAATTTTAAAAATACAAAGAACTATATATTGGATTTGTCCGGTGCGCTTGAAAAAGAAAAAGGAGTAAAAGACATTAATAAAATTGATAAATTATTAAATTCAGTCCATAATAATTAACGTATGTCTCAAAATTCATTAAAAAACTCACTAAAAAATGGACCAAATGAAAAAGGTTATTTTGGAGAATTTGGAGGCAGGTATGCTCCGGAAATATTAATGCCCAATCTAATAGAGTTAGAAAAAGCATTTGAACAAGCTATTAATGATAAAAGTTTTATTGATGAATTTGAATACTATTTAAAAGAATGGGTTGGTAGACCAAACCCTCTTTACTTTGCTGAAGAATTAACTAATAAAATTGGTGGAGCAAAAATATATTTAAAGTCTGATCATCTTAACCATTTAGGGGCGCACAAAGTAAATAATGCTCTTTTTCAAATATTGCTAGCAAGATATATGGGTAAAACAAAAGTTCTGTGTGAAACAGGAGCTGGAGCTCATTTAATAGCAACTGCTGCTTGTTGTGCTAAATTTAATCTGCCATGCGTCGGTTATATGGGGAAAGACGATATAATAAAACAATCCACAAATGTTTTAAAAGCAAAATTATTTGGTTCAAAAGTTGTGGAATGTGTTGATGGTACAGGAAAAAAAGGAGTTTTGAAAGATGCATGTACTGCCGCATTAAAAGCTTGGTCTAGTGATCCAGAAGCTTTTTATTGCTGTGGGTCAGCGATTGCCAGCCACCCATTTCCAAGAATTGTTCAATACGCCCAATCAATAATTGGAAAGGAAATTAAAAAACAAATTTTAGAAAAAGAGAAAAGATTGCCTGACGCAATTATAGCATGCATAGGTGGAGGAAGTAATTTAATAGGTGCTATTCACGAGTTTTTAGATGATAAAGAAGTGGAGTTGTATGGGGTAGAAGCAGAAAATAGTGCGGCGCTAACTAATGGTTCTGTTGGTATCATGCAAGGCTTTAAAAGTTTTATGTTACAATCTGAAGACGGCTCTGAAACACTTCCAACAAGCTCTTTAGCAAGCGGAATTAATTTTTACTCAGCAGGTCCTGAACACGCATATTTAAAAAGTATTGGAAGAGTAAATTATACATATGCAACTGATGAGAAAGCTTTTGAGGCGTTTCAGATACTTTGCAAGACAGAAGGAATATTGCCTGCTTTTGAACCATCTTTTGCTTTAGCTAAGACTATTGAGTTAGCAAAAACAATGCCTGGAAAAATTCTAGTTTGTAATATTTGCGGGAGAGGCGATAAAGATATAGATACCGCTGAAAAAATGTTAGGTAATAAGCTTGACAAATAGAATTCAAAAAATTTTTAATAAATTAAAAGCTGAAAATAAAAAAGCTTTTGTAAGTTTTTCTGTGGGAGGATATCCTGATGAAGAAAGTAGTTTAGAAATAGCAAAAGCTATTGTAAATTCAGGTTCTCATATTCATGAAATTTCATTTCCACATGCTGAAGCTCAAGCGGATGGGCCAATAATTCAACTAGCTAATATAGAAAGTATTAATAAAGGTATTAATCTCAAAAAAATAATTGATATTTCAAAAAAAATTAGAGATTACAACTCTGAAATCGGTCTTTGTTTAATGGGATATCTTAATAATTTATTTATTTATGGAATTGAAAAATTTGCAAAAGATATAAGTGGTATTATTGATGCTGTAATTTGTGTAGATCTACCATCAGATGTAGTTGAAGAAAAACGACTAAGAGATTCTTTAAAAAAAGAAAATATTGCATTAATAAAATTAATTACACCCACTACTTCAGATGAAAGAATAAAAGAAATAGTTAAAGATGCGGAAGGTTTTATTTACAGTGTAAATGTTGAAGGTCAGACAGGAGTTAAATCGGCCAATTTAGATAAGGTAAATTTACAAATAGAAAAAATAAAAAAATATACAACTATTCCTGTAGTATCGGGTTTTGGTATAAAAAACGAAGATGATGTTAAGGCGTTTTCTAAATCAAAAGCCGATGGAATTGTATTAGGTTCAGCTATAGTGAATGAAATACAAAAAAAAAGTAGTGAAGCTATGGATAAACATATTGTTGCCAACTTTATAAACGATTACTGTAAAAAATTAATTAACAAATTAAACTAATGAATTGGTTAACAAAAGCAATTGGCCTTGGTGAAAAAATAAAGAAAGTTTTAAGAAAAAGGTCTTCAAAAGAAGAAATTGAAAATTCAGATTGGACAAGTTGTTGCAAAGGTCCAATTTTAAAAAAAGATTTAGAAAATAATTTTTGGGTATGCAATTCATGCGGCAAACATCATAGAATTTCTTGTAGACAAAGATTTGATATTTTCTTTGGAAAAAATGCTTACGAAATTATAGAAACTCCACAACCAGCTGATGATCCATTAAATTGGGTGGATACAAAATCATATAAAGATAGATTAAAAATAGCCAGAAAGAAAACTAATCAAAATTGTGCTGTAATGATTGCAGCAGGCATGGTTAACGGAATAGAAATTACCGCAGGTGCAATTAACTTTGATTTTATCGGAGGGTCTTGTGGAGCAGCAGAATCTGAAGCTATAATTTATGGAGTTCAACATGCTATAGATAATCAAACTCCATATGTTTTTTTTCCTTGTGGAGGTGGTCAAAGAATGTTTGAAAGCCCTATAGCACTTGCTGGAATGACAAGAACAACACTTGCAATTAATGAACTTAAAAAAAATAAACTTCCTTATCTCGTTTGTTTTACTGATCCAACTGCCGGTGGAATAACCGCATCATTTGCAATGCTAGGGGATATTCATTTTGCAGAGCCAGGCTGTTTAATAGCTTTTGCAGGAAAAAGAGTAATTCAGGCTACTGTAAAAGAAGAGTTAAGCCCGGACTTCCAGACTTCAGAATTTTGTGAAAAACATGGCTTTGTTGACAGAATTGTTCATAGAAAAGACTTAAGAAAAGACATTAGTAATATTTTATCAATATTGCTAAAGAAACAATCTGAGGTAAATTCAGAAAATTTAAATGAAACTTCAGAAAATATTGAGCCGTTTACAAAAGCTGCATCCTAAAGAAATAGACTTAAGTCTAGACCGAGTTCAAAATCTTTGTAAAAAATTAGGCAATCCGCAAGAAAAATTAAAATGTATTTCTATTGTGGGTACCAATGGAAAATATTCCACAATTCAAGCCATAAGAGCAATTCTTAAAGAAGCCAATATAAAGGTTAATATTTATACAAGTCCACATATCCAAAAAATTAATGAGAGATTTGTTTTTAACGATAAAGAAATTTCAGATGATAATCTTGCAAAATTATTAACTGAAGTAGAAGAAATTAACGCTGGCGAACCTATTACTTATTTTGAAATATTAACAGCTGCTTATTTTCATCATGCAAAAAACTTCGATAATATCAATCTTATCGAAAGTGGGTTATTTCATCGTTTTGATGCAACAAACATTATAAAAGAAAACTTAGCGACTATTGTAACCACTATAGGTTTAGATCATTTAGATTGGCTTCCTAAAAATGAAAAAACAATTGAAAAAATAGTTTATGAAAAAACTTCATCTTTATTAAATTCAAACATTATCATTGCTAGACAAACTAATAAAGAAACTCTAAATATGATCAAAAAAAATATATCATCAAATACTTCAAAAAAAATTATATTTAATGAGCAATTCAGTTGCTCAGAAAATGAAAATGGATTTATTTATTATGAAGATGAAATTGGCGGATTAAAGCTTCCTAAATCTAATCTTATAGGAGAATTTCAAATTGAAAATATTGCTACTGCCATAGCAACTCTTAGAAGCCTTAAATTGCAGATAGAAGATGGACATATCAATAATGGAATAACTAAAATTAAAAGTGTCGCAAGACTACAAGAAATTAATAATGGTAGAATAAAAGATTTGTGCAAAAATAACAAAATTTTTATTGATGGTTCACACAACCCTCTTGGTGCAAAAGTATTAAATAAATATTTAGAAAGTTTGAATTGTAACAAACATATAATTTTGGGTATGATGTCTAATAAAGATCATAATGAATATATGAATTATTTTAAGAATATTACATCATTAACAACAATCGATATACCAAATCAACCTAATGCAATTACAGGACAAGAGTTAAAACAAAAATTGAATAGATTTCCTAATATTAATTATAAAAAATCAATACAAGATGCAATTAAATCAATACTTGTATCTAACAATGATATTATTTTAATAACTGGATCTTTATATCTTGCTGGAGAAGTTTTAAACTTAAATTAAATATTTTCTTTTATCCAAGAAATAATATTTGATTTTGGAGTGGCGCCTACTTTAGTTGATTTCAACTCTCCATCTTTAAACATTAGCATTGTTGGTATTCCTCTTACTCCGTATTTAGTTGGAGTATTTGGCTCTTCATCAATATTATGTTTAGCAATTGTAACTTCATTGGTCATTTCATTTGATATTTCTTCTAAAATTGGGCCAATCATTTTGCATGGTCCGCACCATTCTGCCCAAAAATCAACTACAATTGGTTTTGAAGATTTTAAAACTTCTGTATCAAAGTTTTCATCATTTACTTTTACTGTCGCCATAAGCTTTATATATAAATTTATATCGTTAATTCAACTAGTAAAAATAATAAATTAAAATTATCCACACTAAGCATTTTCATATTTTTTTTGTATTGACATAACGTGATCATTAAGTTCATCCAAAAATTTTAATTTTTCTTGATCATTTTCATTTGTATATTTGTCTCGCAATGTATCTATTTCATTAAAACAAGTAGGTACAGTCCACCATTTTTCATATCCCTTACTTAAGATTCTCTTTGCTATTTCTCTCTTGATTGATTTAAGCATATCTTTAGGTAATACTTCGGGCGCCTCTTGATAAATTATTTTTTTCCCAAAACCTACTAGCCTTTTGTCATCAAATTTATCTAACAAACTAAGCTTATCTTTCCAGGATGCAGAATGCCAAGCTGGAAAAAGTGCGGTGTCTTTGTTTGAGGTAAATTTAGTGTAAATACTTTCTTCTGCATATATATCTTCTTGGGATTTTAATTGTTCCTTTTCTTCTGCTATTTCTCTTAATGCTGTAAGAATATTTTGTGAAAACTTTTCATTTTCTTTAACTAATTTAGCTCTTTTCTTGATTAAATTGGGATCCATTGCGTTGTACGGTTCTGTTTTCATGGCATATTCAGCTTCAATAATTATGGGTGCTTTATTGGATCTTATTGTTCTTAAAAATTTTGGTGTTTTTTTCATTTCTACTTTTAATTCATTAATTGACATATTTAGTAAAAGTTCTACATCAACTCTCAAATCTACGGCTTGACCCCATTGATATATTGGATGAATACAGTGTTTGGGATGTAAAGGTGCACATAAATATAGACGAGATTTTCCATAAAAATATTCATTTAAAGTAATAATATTTTCTTTTTTAAATATAGTTTCAGTATCTGATTTATTAGATGTTTTTAAAAAAGTATCCCAAGTTTGAGGCTGTTTTTTCTTTATCAATTTCAGTATTTTCATAGTAAGCGTTGCATCAAAAAAGGCTGAGTGAGCATCGCTAGAATCAAATCCATTCATTCTGCTTAAAGATTCAAGTTTAAATACTGGATTATTTTTTTGATTAATTTCTGTCTGTAATATATTTGGATCAATTGCATATGCGGCTCTTGCTATATTAATACCGTCATGCCTCTTGTTTGGAGAAGCGTTAGTAATATAAGGATATCTAATGTTTTTAAAAAATTCTTTCCTAATCATCTCGTCATCAAACCCAATATTTGACCATCCCAGGAATATTGCTGGACTCCATTTTTTGAATATTTTTTCAACTTCACCAAGCATTTGGTAATGACTTAAATTAACTTGAGTTAGTTGTTTAACGCTTGTTTTGTTAATTATAAGAGCCATTGCTTGAGGAATTTCTCCCTCTGGCAATCTACATCTTAGGTTAAATCTATCTTTTTCATTAAAGTTTTCGTCAACTAATATGCCTCCAATTTCAATTATGATCCCAAAATCAGTACTAGCACTTGATGACTCAATATCCCATATAACTAAATTCATAATTTCATTATCCTTTAAAAAGCTTTGTTTTAATGGGAATTTGTGTAGTTTTTTTAGAACTAAACCATTTGCATCTAAACAAGTAGCTTCTAGTTAGTAATATCTCTTGTAAGAACTGGCAAACAAAAGTCAAGATATATTATTCATCTCAATAAATTTTTTTACTCTTCCTAAAAATAAATTTTGATACATTTCTAATTCTGCACCTTCAATTTTAAAATCTTGAAATAAATTATCCACAGTACACAATAAAATCACTCCTGAAGTAATATTTGATTTATAAACAACATTGTGAGCTAGGGTATAAGCTCCAAGTTGAAGAAAATAATCTTGTATATAATCTACCTTTTTTGGTTTATTTGCTTGTTTAAAATCTATAATAGCTTCTTGTCCTTGGTAAATCCCAACTAGATCGGCTGTACCGGCATATTTCTCTGGATAATGCAAAGTTGTCTCCATTCCATAAATCTCTTCTAACTTTCCTTTAATTCCTTTTTCTATTATTTCTTTTGCCATATTTTTATACCGTTCATTGCTTTCAAAAAAACTTTCATTAATTCTTCCTCTTAAAAAATCTTCAATATAAGAATGCATAGAAGTGCCTCTACTTGAAGCTTCATTTTTAATTTTATTAGCTTCTACATGTCCCACTCTCTGTTTCCACAATTCTAGAGATGCTTTATCTTCTTCTGATTTAGTAGCTTGTAAAATAGAAGTAACACTTGGCAATTTCTCTTTTCCAAATAAATACTTTCGCATTCCATCTTCAATAGATCTTGATGATTTTGGATAATTAAATTTATTATTCCACTTCATAGAATCTCTTATAAGTGTATTTAAATTGAAAATGAAATTAATTTTTAAACTGTTTTGAGTGATCTTCAAATTTTTCTACATTCTCATCTTTAGCTGCTATTTCAATTTGACCGGGATCTTTTATGTTTTCTAAGGTTCTTGTAATTGATCTTGCATCTGTACCAAACTTATCAACAACACTCATGGCTTCTTCTAATTTTTTTCTAAGAAGAATAACGCCCTCAAAATGTTTTGAAAATCTAGTACTAATTGTTTTTAAATGATCATAAATCTCAGTTGCATGTTTTTGAACTTTTAATGTTTGAAAACCCATATGCAAAGATTGCAAGTAAGCTGAAAGAGTATTAGGTCCTAAGATAACAACTTTATATTTTTGCATTAATTCCTGGGTCAATAATTCTTTTGTTGTTGGATCTTGATATGAAGTTAATTCTGAGAATAAACTTTCAGTTGGGGCATAAACTATTGCAAAATCTGTACTTTTTGGAGGAACTATATATTTCTCATTCACGCTCTTAGCTTTGTCTCTAAATGCTCTTGCTAATTTTGTTCTAGCTTCTGCTGCTGCTTTTTTATCATCTGCTTGATAGGCATCATCGATAGCTTTGAATTTTTCTACAGGAAAGTGACTATCTACTGGAACTAAAACATCTCCTTGGAGTTTTATGGCAAATTCAACATTTTCACCTGTATCCTCTTTCATCTTAACATTAGTCAGGTATTGAGAGACAGGTAATAAATCTTTTATTAAAGCATCTAATGAAAATTCAGCAAGAGTTCCATATTTTTTAACTCCTGCTAAAACTTTGGTTATGCCTTCTTGGCTTTTATTTAAATTCTCTACCTGGGTATTAAAAGCGGCAACTTTTTCATCCACTTTAGTTAATGCTCCCGTCATATCTTTTGCTATTTCTTTAGTCATTGATCCAAATGAAGCAGTAAAATCTTTTGCCATGTCTTTGGACATAGAGCCAAAAGACTCATTTAATGAGTTTCTCAACGAATTTATTTCTTCTTGAATTTTTTCGGTAGGGTTTTCTTCTTGCTTAGGTTTAGCCTTAAGCTGGAAATATAAAATAACTAAGCTAATTAATATTAAAACACCAACTAATATTATTAATAAACTGTCCATGATTCGTAGGATATACGTGATTAACCAGAAATCAACTTTTGGTAATTTACTTAGAAAGTATACTTAAAATCCTTTTTAAACCTTTTATTTTTTGACTTTTTTTAGAAATCATTAAACATGCTTGTGATTTAAGTATTTCGCCATCTTTTAAAACTCTTAAATTATTTGCCTTTAATGTTTCTCCGGTTGAAGTGATATCGGTAATAATCTCTGATGATCCTGTGAAAGGATAAATCTCTGTAGCACCAAGACTTTTAACTAATTTAAATTGAGTAACTCCTTTGGAAAATAAAAATTCTCTTGTTAAATTAGGATATTTGGTTGCAACTCTTAACCTGCTCTTCTTTTTATCCTTAAATTCAAAAGCTATTTCCTCAAGGTCAGCTATTGTTTGAACATCAATCCATTCATTGGGAATAGCAATCACTAATGTTGCATTGCCAAAATTAAATCTTTTCTTAACAATTATTTTCTTTTGAATATTAATTTCACTTTCTTTAAGTAAATCATATCCGGAAAATCCAATATCTAATGATCCATCACCAAGTCTTTCGACTATCTCTCTTGCATGAAGATAGATTATTTTGATATTTTTATAATTTTTAATAAATCCAAATAAATCTCTTTCACCTCTTTCAGATAAAATTTTTAGTTTTTTCTTACCAAATACTTTTAAAGTATCTTTTCTAAGTCTGCCTTTGCTTGGTATTCCTATTTTAATCATCTAATTATTTAAGTTAATAGCCGCTCCAACAGCTGGTATTATTTTAGAGGATCCAAGATCAGCTATGAGATTATTGTATCTACCACCGTTGATTATGTTAATTTTTTTTGATTTAGATTTAATATCAATCTTAAAAACCATGCCTGTGTAATATTCAAGCTCTCTTCCAAAAGATGAGGAAAATTTTATATTTAATTTAGAGAGCTTATTTTTAGTAATTGGAAAATAATTTTCTTGAACTCTTAGATTAATTTTATTTTTTTTAAAAAATAGATTTAACTTATTTGCAGCTTGATCTATTGGGCAGTTTATTTTTAGAAATTCTTTTATAATTTTTGAAACATTTCTTCCTTTTTTTGTACGTCTTGGATCTTTAATTTTATTACTAAATCTTGCTAAAATTTCATTAACTGATCTTCCTGCGATTTGTCTTGATTGATCATCCTTTAACATTCTTTGATATTTTTTCTTATCAATTTCAACAATCGTTGGGTCTACATCTGAATTGGTCTCTAATCTTTTAAGTAAATCATTAAAATAACTTTCTCTCCAAAAGTGTCTCTTTAATCTTAGTCTCCATCTTTTTGGAATATCAAGTTTGTTTAATAGCAATTTAAATATTTCAACATTTCCTATAACTAAATTGCCCGATGAATATTTAAATTTTGATAAAGATTTAAGAGATGTCTCAACGATTTGTTTATCATCTTTTTTTTCATTTTTAGATCCAATAATTTCAAAGCCTATTTGATTTCTTATTATCGGATCAGTTTTGTTTAAATTCTTCCTAAAGGCTTGGCCATAATAATGTACCTTTGCTGTCCCTTTAACTTTTTCATTTAAATATCTAAGGCAAGATGCAATTGTTAGATCGGGTCTTAAGCAAAGTTCATTACCATTTTGATCATTAAATGAAAAAATAAATCTTCTGAAAGATTCGCCTGATCTTTCAACAATATGATTTGTTTCAATTACAGAATCCAACTCTATAAATTTAAACCCCTTAGCCTTTACCAATCTAAGGATATTTTCAGATAAGTTTTTTGATTTCATTGATTAGATCGTTTCTATTTATAAAAATTTGATCATTTTCTTTTGAAGAAGTTAATTTTTTTATAACTAATTTATTCTCATTAAATTCATTTTCACCAGAAATTATTGCTAATTTTACCTTTTTTCGATCAGCATATTGAAGTTGTTTTTTTAGATTTTTATTTTTATCTAAATATATTTCAGACTGAATTCCATTTGTTCTTAGCTCATTTAAAATATTATAATATTGTTGAATATACTTTTGATCTAATACACAAACTAATACTGGTTGTTTTGTATCAACTTTTACATTTTCTAATTGATTTAAAGCATAAAGTAGTCGGTCAATTCCAATTGACATTCCGCTTCCTTTGTAGTCTGCACCTTTAAATCTTGCTATTAAATTATTATACCGGCCACCAGACGCGCAGCTTCCTAATTCAATTTCTTTTCCTTTTGCATTTTTAGCTTTAAAATTAAGATTAGTTTCTACTAAAAACCCACTGTAATAGCTTAAGCCTCTAATTTTTGTAACATCAACTTTAACTAATTCTAAATTATTACCATATGAAATTACCTCGAGTAATTCTTCTAATTCTTGAACACCTTCGACAGAAAGAGGATTTTTTAAATTTGTTTTTAGTTCTTTAATTTTTTTCAAATTCAAGAAACTCAATATTGCTGAAACTTGCTCGTTAGATAATTCACAACCTTTAGTAAATGCTCCAGATTTATCTTTTCTTCCTTCTTTTAATAACTCACTAACTCCATTTGGACCTATTCTGTCTAATTTATCTATAGACTTTAAAACTCTATATTGTTTTTGTTCTTCAACTTTAAGTTCGGCTAATAAACCCTGAAGAATTTTTTTGTTAGATATATTTATGGTAAATTGTTTTTTGTTAAGACCGCAATTTAAAAATGAGTCAGCAATGATATTACAGATTTCAGCATCTACTTGAGCTTCATTAGCATCACCAATTACATCTGCATCAAATTGAGTAAACGATCTGAAACGAGCACTATCAGCTTTTTCCTGTCTAAAAACATCTCCATATGCATATCTTTTATAAGGAAATATAAGATCCCTAAAATTTTGAGCAACAAATCTGCTTAGTGGGGCACTTAAATCATATCTTAATGTTAAAGATTCCTTTTCATCTTCAAATAAAAATACATCGCTCATAAGATTAGTTTCATCGTTAGCAAGAAACGAACCTATATTTTCACTTTTTTCAAAAGGCGGTGTTTCTAATGGCTCAAAACCATAGTTAATAAAAACTTGTTCTATAGTATTTATTAATTTTTTCTTAAGGGCCAACTCTTTTCCCCGCCTATCCTTAAAACCTTTTGCAAGACTAGGAATTAATTTATTTTGTTTTTCCATTTTTTGGTACACGAGGGCAGATTCGAACTGCCGACCTTCGGTTCCACAAACCGCTGCTCTAACCAACTGAGCTACTCGTGCTCCTCTTATTGTTTTATACTAAATGTGGATAAAATTAAATTTATAAAATGATTAAATAGCTAGCATGCAGCCAGCATGAAAATTATGATGTCTGTGTACAGTTCTGAATATTCTATTTTTTTTAATCATTGGGGGTTAAATAGCACCTTAAAATTAAAATGCAAGAATGAATTGTATAGGAATAAATATAACTTTTAAACTACCTTATCCCTATACAAATATTTTAAATGAAATAAATTTTAAGAACTTGTCTTTTTAAGGTTGACCGCTGACGGTCCCTTATCACCATCTTGTATCTCAAATTCTACAGCGTCGTTCTCATTCAAAAAACGAAGTCCTGCTTCACGAACTGCGCTTGCATGAACGAAACAATCTTTTTCTCCGTCTTCTCTTTCTATAAACCCGTAGCCCTTCTTACCGTTGAACCACTTTACTTTTCCTTTTAATGTACTCATACTTATTTTTACTCTTTCTTTATTGTATTAAACTTAGCTAAACTTCAGCTAGCGGATAATTAGTAGATTTTAAAATTGATTGCAAGCTTAATAATATTCATAAAATCAAAGAAAGATCTTTTAAATTAAATAAATTAATGAAATATTATGCAATTCGTGATGTGGTGGGCCCTCCAAGAATCGAACTTGGTCTTTTAGATTTTCAGTCTAACGTACGCACCAGCTATACCAAAGGCCCTTTTTTTTAAAATCTAAAAATAATTCTACCCTTTGTCAAATCATAAGGTGTAACTTCCACATTAACATTGTCAGAATTTAAAATACGTATACGGTTTTTTCTGAGCTTTCCTGCTGTATGTGCAGTTATAATATGCCCATTTTCCAATAAAACTCTAAATTGAGCATTTTTTAAAATCTCAACAACCTTTCCTTTGAATTGCAAGACATCTTGTTTTGACAAATTTATTTTCTCCTCATTCTAGATCTTATACTTAACATATGAGCCGTTAGGCTTTCATAATTTGCAAGATGTATCGCACTTTCACCAATTTTTTCAACTCCTTTTTTTGAAAGAGTTATATAGCTAATTTTTTTATAAAATTCGCTCAAGTTTAGTCCTGAGGAAAATTTTGCCGATCCTAATGTTGGCAAAGTATGGTTGCTACCTGCATTGTAATCAGTAACTGCCATAGGGCTGAATTTACCAATACAAATGCTGCCAGCATTATAAATTTTGCTAATATATTTTTTATAATTAGAGATATTTAACTCTAGATGCTCGGGTGCAATCTCATTAACAGCATCTATTATTTGATTATCATTTTGACAAAGAACGATAAGACCATGATTTTTTAAACTTTTTGAAACAATTTTTTTTCTAGATAATTTTTTTAAATTGATATTAAGATCTTTTTGAACTTTTTTAATTAAATCCTTATATTTTGTAACTAGTATACTTTGCGAATTTTTACCATGTTCTGACTGTCCTAATATTGAAGTGGTAATTTCATTAAGTTCTGTTTTATTATCTGCAACAATACAAATCTCTGAAGGACCAGCAATCATACCTTCAATTCCAACGTCTCCAAATACCAACTGTTTAGCTTTTGCAACGTAATCGTTACCTGGTCCTGTAATTTTGTTTACTTGTTGAATATAAGCCAAGCTTCCAATTGCTTGGGCTCCACCACAGGTTATAATTTCATCAACACTACATTTTTTTGCAGCATATATTACAGCTGCATTTAGATGTCCATTTAATATCGGGTTAGCAACTACAATTCTTTTAACTCCAGCAATTTTTGCGGGTATAACGTTCATTAATAATGTTGAGGGTAAATTTGCAGGCACATAAACTCCAATTTTCTGGATTGGAACATGTTTATATTCAATTTTATTTTTAAATTGATCTACATATTTTATATTTTTTGCTTTTTGCAAAGAATGAAATTTGAATATTCTTGAATAAGCAAAATCTATGGCTTTTTTTACCTTAGGATCTAAAGTTTTAATCGATTGGTTTATTTCTCTTTGGGTTGGCTTAATTTTTGTATTTTTACTAAACTTCTTTTCATATTTAATTAAGGCTTTAAGTTTATTTTTTTTAATATCTTTTATTATTTTAGAAACCATTGAAGTATCAACAATTTTTCCAGATCTTCTTTTTTCTAAAAAAATTTTTAATTTATTTTTATAGTTTTTATTTTTACAATTAATTACTTTTATCATCTTCTAATTTTTGATCTTCTAAAGTTACCTCAATAATTTCAGTTGTGAGGGTTATAAATCTATTTTTTGAAAATAATAGCGTAATTTCAAAATTATGGTCTCTTTTAAAAATATCTATAGCAAGTAATTCTAATAATAAATTAGGATTATTTTGATCAATGTTTTTAGACTTGGACGATTCAATAAATTCAAATTTAATAATACTACTTATTAAATTTTTATTATTTTCATTTTCTCTATCAATTCTTAATATCGATAATAAAAATATTTTATTTGAAGAAAGATATTTTATTTCAGAAGTATTAACTTTGGCTTCCGAGCAGCACGCTGATATTACTTGTAAATCTTCTGGAGATTGTGCAATAATTTTTTTTAGAAACTTTTTATCCATTAAGACAATCTTTTAATATCTACTCCAATTTTTCTAAGTTTATTTTCTATTTTTTCATATCCTCTATCTAGGTGATAAATCCTATTTATCACCGATTGACCTTTTGCAACAATTGCAGCAAGAACTAAAGCGGCAGAAGCTCTTAAATCACTAGACATTAATTCGGCACCTAAAAATTCTGTATTCCCTTCTATAATAGCCTTATTATCTTTAATAATAATTTTTGCACCCAGTCTTTTTAGTTCCGCTACGTGCATGAATCTATTTTCAAATATACTTTCAGTTATTGTGCTTCTTCCATTAGCTTTACATAATAAAACCATAAATTGAGCCTGCAAATCTGTTGCTAATGAGTTGGGATATTCTTTAGTGACAATATTACTTATGTTTTTTATTTTTTGAGGTCCTTTAATATGAATTTCATCTTTAGACGTTTTAATCGTAGCTCCAGTTTTTTTTAAAAGGTTTAATTCTGTTTGAATTAATTTTGGATTAAAATTTTTAATTAATAAATCTCCTTTAGCAAGAGTTGCTGCCACACAAAAAGTTCCTGTTTCTATTCTATCACCCATT